>Ga0137409_10005733_pt1 | contig 12906 bp, 10 predicted proteins | sample CZODoug1_16funga_FD_122059 | JGI IMG/M metagenome (GOLD analysis project Ga0137409, IMG submission 122059) | Vadose zone soil fungal communities from Angelo Coast Range Reserve, California, USA - CZODoug1_16fungal (Hybrid Assembly) | ecosystem: Environmental > Terrestrial > Soil > Vadose zone...
GATCGACGTGCAAGGTCAGAGCGCAGGTGCGGACCCGGCCGCGGCGGCGCAGCCCGCTTGAAGTTATGCGGCGCCTTGCTCCTGGCTCCGCTCTTCGACCTGCTGGGGCGCAAATTTCATCAGCGTCTTGGCATAGCCGGGTGCGGTCGGTTCATGCAGGAAATACACGTGGACCTGGCGCCAGGTTGTGGCCGCGAGTCGGTCTGCCCACTGCTGCAAGTCCTGGTCCGAGTAGTTTTCCAGCCGCAGCCTGACGTATCCCCAGGTTGCGGTTTGCACGAGCGGCGGCAACGTGCTGTCCTCGCGCTCGGACAGGCACAGCGCCGCGCCGGCTGTCTTCAGCGCGTCGTAGACATCGTCGACAAACCAAGTGTCGTTGCGAAACTCAAAGGCGGCCTCGTGTCCTGTCGGCAACAGTTGCAGGAATTCGGTGAGGCGCGGCAGGTCCTTTTTTAGAAAGGGAGGCAGCTGAAACAGCACTGGCCCGCGCTTGCCGCCAAGCGCCACGAGGTTGCGATAGAGAAATGCGAGTGCGTCGGCGGCCGTGTCGGCCTTGAGCCGCGCGAGGTGCGTGATCCGGCGCGACGCCTTGATCGCAAAGCGGAAGTCCGTCGGTGTTGCGCCGGCCCAGGTTTCGAGGACATCCACCTTGGGCAGCCGATAGAACGTGTTGTTGATCTCGACCGTGGGCAGGCGCTCTGAATACCACGCCAGCATCGCGTCCGGCTTGATGTCGGCCGGGTAGAAGTCGGCCTTCCACTCCTTGTAGGAGTAGCCGCTCGCGCCGGCGAGGAGTCTTGACGCCGCCATGGCCCAACCCTTTCCCATAACCTTCGTATCATTCAGGTCGCGGTGGCCCCGCACCGTGATGAAAGCCTACCGCATCGGTGGAGTCGAGTGGGAGCGCTGGGTAAATGGCGACGACTCGGGCAGCGACGGCTGAACCGGTGGCAGGGAGGCAGCGGTACGATGGGACGATGAACTCGTCGAACTCAGCGGAACAGTCCGGGCCCGCGGCGGTCCTCGCCGACGACGAACGCCTGATGCGCGACCAACTGCGGGCGCGACTGGCGGAGGTTTGGCCCGAATTGCGCATCGTCGGCGAGGCAAAGAATGGCCAGGAGGCGGTTGACCAGGTGCGCGAACTGTGCCCGGATCTGGCTTTCCTCGACATTCAGATGCCGGGCAAAACGGGGCTGGAAGCGGCGCGCGATATTGGCGATGCCTGTCATCTGGTGTTCATCACGGCCTTTGACCAATACGCGGTCGATGCCTTTGAGCAGGGCGCCGTGGACTACATCCTGAAGCCGGCCGAGCGCGAGCGGCTCGAGCTCACCGTGGCGCGCCTGAAAAAACGCCTCGGCAGCAAGCCGACCGATCTGACCGCGCTGCTGGAAAGAATTTCGGCACGGATCGATGGCCCGGCAGGATTGGCGGCGCCGGAGACAGCGCACCTGCAATGGATCCAGGCGTCGATGGGCCAGCAACTGCGAATGATCCCGGTAGCCGACGTGCTTTTTTTCACCGCCGATGAAAAGTACACGCGCGTGCAAACGGAGTCCTATGAAGCGCTGATCCGCAAGCCGATCAAGGAGTTGATCAGTGAGCTGGATCCGAACCAGTTCTGGCAGATTCACCGCGCGACCATTGTCAACGCCAAGGCAATTGCCGGCATCGTCCGCGACTTCCGCGGCCGGCAGTTGGTCCAGCTGAAAAATTACTCGGAAAAACTTGAAGTCAGTCGCAACTACACGCACTTGTTCAAGCAGATGTAGTGCCGTGTGCTGGCAACCTAGGTCAGCCTTCTAGGACATCTGAGTACTCGCCTCGGCGCGCAAACCATCGACCGCGGGCGCCGGCGAATTCTTGTCAGGCGAAGTTCTGATTGGTGCGAGCCCGCGCGCGGATCTAGCCGCGTCATTGCGTGCCCTCCCAGGGGCAATGATCAACTCGGCATCGGGTGCGGTCGCGGGCGGCATCAGCCGCGCAACGCGCGCCACATTTCCTGGTCGCGTTGCGCGGTCCAGATGCGCGGATGCTTAATGCCTTGCGCCTCGTCGTAGGCGCGCGCGACATCAAACGGCAGGCAATGTTCGTAGATGTAGACGCCGCCGAACTGCGGATCCATGCGTGCGCGCGTTGCTTCGTACGATTCTTTTAATGAGCGGCCGATGGCGACGCTGTCCCTGGCGGTTGCGAACAATGTCGTTACAAAGTCGCGTGTGTAATCGATCGCGCGATTGGCCGCGGCGTTGGAGAGCAACGCTGGACCGCGCCCAGGGACCAACTGCTCCGGGCGCAGCGCGCGCAGGATTTCGAGTGTCGCGGGCCATTCTTCCAGTTGCGCGTCGCCGGTGTACGCGGCGGCATCGAATTCGACCAGATCGCCGGAAAACAGGACCTTGTCTCGGGGCAGCCAGACGATGGTGTCGCCGAGGGTGTGTCCCGGACCCGGGTGGCGGATCTGGACCTCCAACTGGCCCAGGTACAGCGTCAGGTCGCGCTCGAACACGAGCGTCGGCCAGGTCAGGCCCGGAATCGTCTCCACGGCATCGAACAGGCGTGGAAAGCGTTCAATTTCGGACTGCATGTCCTGCGCGCCGCGCTCGGCGATCAGGCGATGTGTGCCACGGCTGCTGATGATTTCCTGCGCGCCTTCGGCGAAATAGGCCGAAGCGCCGAGCACGCGCACGGCGTGGTAGTGCGATAGCACCACGTATTTGATTGGCTTGTCAGTGACGCCGCGGATCGCGCGGATCAACGCTTGCGCCATTTTCGGTGTTGCGGTCGTGTCGATCACCATCACCGCGTTGTCACCGACGACAACGCCGGAATTCGGATCGCCCGCTGCGGTAAAAGCCCAGGCATGTGAGGACAATCGCGTGAAGGTTGTTGGCCTGGCCCCGACTTCGCCGCGTGAAGCGAATTCCGTGCTCATTTTGCCCTCCCTGAGCGATCTATGTTTTCCGGATCATTGCTGGCGGCGCGCATGGCCGAAAATCCAAGAGCGCTGTGGAGATCATGCTGTAATGGAAATTTGGCAAATGTCCCCAAGTATCTGATTTGCAATAAAAAGATTACATCTTGGTGATACGTTGGCGAACGGCGCGGGAGGCGCCGGCGCCGCACGGAGCTCGTTCGCTGCTAAATGCGGGGTCGGTAACGCGACGGGCGGATTTTCGCTCGTTTGACAAGGCCTTGTTTCGCCAACATAATTTGCGGTTCCCCGGAGGAGGGGTGCCCGAGCGGCTAAAGGGGGCAGACTGTAAATCTGTTGGCTTACGCCTACGCTGGTTCGAATCCAGCCTCCTCCACCAAGCTGGCGGCGGATGCGGACAAGATACATCTTGGGCGTTGCCAATTCATCGCTCTGTCGATGATTGCGTGTGAATGGACTGCCAAGTCAGCGATGGAGTCGAGCGGCAAACTCAAAAGCAGGTAGCGATCGAAGGTTGGCGTCGCAGCGCCCACGGTGGCCAACCAATAGCGGGCGGGTGGAGTGCAAGGGTTGCTGTGAGGTCTCGTGCCGCCGCCCGATGTGAGGTCGATGCGCAGGCGATGTGGCAGCCAGGCGGGTGTAGCTCAATGGTAGAGCAGAAGCCTTCCAAGCTTACGACGAGGGTTCGATTCCCTTCACCCGCTCCAGATTATTTGGCCCATGTGGCTCAGTGGTAGAGCACTCCCTTGGTAAGGGAGAGGTCACGCGTTCGATCCGCGTCATGGGCACCAGAAAAACACAAAGTGTAAGGAGTTAGTGCAATGGCCAAAGCCAAATTTGAGCGCACGAAGCCGCACGTGAATGTGGGGACGATAGGGCACGTGGATCACGGGAAGACGACGCTGACGGCGGCGTTGACGCACGTGTTGAGCAAGAAGTTTGGCGGGGAGGCGAAGAACTACGACCAGATTGACAACGCGCCGGAGGAGAAGGCGCGCGGGATCACGATCAACACGGCGCACGTGGAGTACGAGACGAGCAAGCGGCACTACGCGCACGTGGACTGTCCGGGGCACGCGGACTATGTGAAGAACATGATCACTGGGGCGGCGCAGATGGACGGGGCGATTCTGGTGGTGAGCGCGGCCGATGGGCCGATGCCGCAGACGCGCGAGCACATTTTGCTGGCGCGCCAGGTGGGGGTGCCGTTCATCATTGTGTATTTGAACAAGTGCGACATGGTGGATGACGCGGAGTTGCTGGAGTTGGTGGAGATCGAGGTGCGGGAGCTGTTGTCGAAGTACGAGTTTCCGGGCGATGCGACGCCGATCGTGAAGGGGGCGGCGAAGCTGGCGCTGGAGGGCGACAAGGGGGAGTTGGGCGAGGGCTCGATCATGAAGTTGGCCGATGCGCTGGATAGCTACATACCGACGCCGGAGCGGGCCATAGATGGGGCGTTTCTGATGCCGGTGGAGGACGTGTTTTCGATCTCGGGACGGGGCACGGTGGTGACGGGGCGGGTGGAGCGCGGGATCGTGAAGGTGGGCGACGAGATCGAGATCATCGGGATACGGGCCACGCAGAAGACGATCTGCACGGGGGTGGAGATGTTTCGCAAGCTGTTGGATCAGGGGCAGGCGGGGGACAACGTGGGGGTGTTGCTGCGGGGAACGAAGCGCGAGGACGTGGAGCGAGGGCAGGTGTTGGCCAAGCCCGGGTCGATCACGCCGCACACGAAGTTCAAGGCCGAGGTGTATGTGCTGAGCAAAGAAGAGGGCGGGCGGCACACGCCGTTTTTTAACGGTTATCGGCCGCAGTTTTACTTTCGCACGACCGATGTGACCGGCTCGATCCAGTTGCCCAGTGGCACGGAGATGGTGATGCCGGGGGACAACATCACGATGGATGTGGCGTTGATCGCGCCGATCGCCATGGAAGAGGGCCTGCGTTTTGCCATCCGCGAGGGCGGCAAGACCGTGGGCGCCGGCGTCGTGGCCAAGATCGTTGAATAGTACGGTGACGGGGCGCGATCGCGCGCGGCACGACCGGCGCGAACCGCAACCTTTTCGACGCGCATGGCCAGTGTCCATGCAACCTAATTGCAGGGGTATAGCTCAACTGGCAGAGCGTCGGTCTCCAAAACCGAAGGTTGGGGGTTCGATTCCCTCTGCCCCTGCCACAGGAAGACGAGGCCGCGTCACTACCGTCGGCGTCGATCCGAGAAGCGATGAATACACAAGACGTTGAAACCGTAACCAGCAAGTCCGATGTCGCCCTGGTAACTCTGGCAGTGCTGCTCGCGTTGGCGGGCGTGCTTGGATTCAGTTTCCTCACTGAACAGGCGATGCTTGCGCGGGTCGGCATTCTGGCAGGTGGGTTGGTGCTCGCCATCGCGATCGCATGGTTCTCGCAATTAGGAAAGCAGTTCCTGGGTTTTGCGCGCGAATCGTATGAAGAAACGAGGCGCGTGACCTGGCCGGTGAAAAAAGAGACGCTCACGACAACCGGCGTGGTATTCGCCTTTGTGGTGGTGATGGCGATCTTCCTGTTCCTGGTCGACAAGACCCTCGAGTGGTCCCTCTACGACTTGCTGCTGGGCTGGAAATGAGAATGGAAACGACCGAAGCGGCTGCCGCGCCCGACACGAAGCCCACCGGCACCAAGCGCTGGTTCGTCGTGCACGCGTATTCGGGCATGGAAAAAAGCGTTGCTAAGACCTTGCAGGAGCGAGTCAACCGTGCCGGCTTGCAGGAGCAATTTGGCCGCATCCTGGTGCCGACCGAAGAAGTGGTTGAGGTGAAGGGCGGCAAGAAGGCGATCACCGAGCGGCGCCTGTATTCCGGCTACGTGATGGTCGAGATGGACATGACCGATGAGGCTTGGCACCTGGTCAAGAGCACGCCCAGGGTCACGGGCTTCCTTGGTGGCTCGGCCAACAAGCCGTCGCCTCTGCCACAAAAGGAAGTCGACCAGATCCTGCTGCAGATGCAGGAAGGTTATGAAAAGCCTAAGCCGAAAGTCCTGTTTGAGACCGGCGAACTGGTGCGCGTGAAAGAAGGCCCGTTTACCGATTTCAATGCACGTGTCGAGGAAGTGTTTTACGACAAGAGCCGGCTCAAGGTCTCGGTGTCGATCTTCGGGCGCGATACACCGGTCGAGCTGTCGTTCGGCGAGGTGGAAAAAGTTTGAACGCACCCGCACCCGCGATGGGTGCGCGCGCAGGTCGCGTACCGGCCGGCAATCACAGCCGCAAATTTTTGGGGAGCGCCAGTAGAGCTGTCGAACGCGCGCCGGAACCCAGGGGAATATCGAGATGGCCAAGAAAATCATCGCCTTTATCAAGCTGCAAGTGCCAGCGGGTAAAGCCAATCCCTCGCCGCCGATCGGGCCCGCGCTCGGTCAGCGCGGCTTGAACATCATGGAGTTCTGCAAAGCGTTCAACGCGCAGACGCAGAAGATGGAGCCCGGCTTGCCGGTACCGGTAGTGATCACCGCCTACGCGGACAAGAGCTTCACCTTCGTGATGAAAACGCCGCCCGCGACGGTGCTGATCAAGAAAGCGGCCAAGATTGAGAAGGGCTCACCCAAGCCGCATATCGACAAGGTAGGCAAGATCACGCGGGGGCAGGCCGAGGAAATCGCCAAAGCCAAGATGCCCGATCTCACGGCGGCGAGCCTCGACGCGGCGGTGCGCACGATTGCCGGAAGCGCGCGCTCGATGGGCATCACCGTGGAGGGTCTGTAAATGGCAAAGTTATCAAAGCGGACTCGCGCCATTCGCACCAAGGTGGTCGAAAACAAAAGCTATGCGCTGGCCGACGCGCTCAAGCTCGTCAAGGAAACGGCGACCGCGAAATTCGACGAGTCGGTCGATGTCGCGGTCGTATTGGGCATCGATGCGAAAAAATCGGATCAAACTGTGCGCGGTTCGGTCGTGTTGCCGGCCGGAACTGGCAGGACCGTCCGGGTCGCGGTGTTTACGCAAGGCGCTAAGGTGGATGAAGCCAAGGCCGCCGGCGCTGACATCGTCGGCATGGACGATCTGGCGGCCAAGGTCAAGGGTGGATTCCTGGAATTTGACGTGGTGATCGCCTCGCCGGACGCGATGCGAGTTGTCGGCGCGCTCGGGCAGGTTCTGGGGCCGCGCGGGCTGATGCCCAATCCCAAAGTGGGTACCGTGACCGCGGATATCGCGCAGGCGGTCAAGAATGCGAAGGCGGGTCAGGTGCAATTCCGCGCGGACAAGGCCGGCATCGTGCATGCGTCGATCGGTCGTGCGTCCTTCGCGGTGGACAAGCTCAATGTCAACGCGGCAGCGCTGATCGACGCCTTGAACAAGTCCAAGCCATCGTCCGTGAAGGGCATCTTCCTGAGGAAGATCTCGGTCTCCTCGACGATGGGGATCGGCGTGCGGGTGGATCCCGTGTCGGTGGTCGGTGCGGCGGCGTAGTTCGCGTCGTGAATGGCGGGCCCGCCGACAGGCGGCGCGCATTGATGCAGAAAGAGTAATGAGCGGCGCGCAGGATGGTGCGTCGGCAGATTTTCGAACTTTGGGCTGCGCCGGATGCGAAGAGCTGTTCGTGCCGGCGCTGCTGTCAAAGACCGCTGGGACCGAAGGGTCGCGATCAGGACCACTAGGTTTAAGCCGTTGCGGCACGAGAGTGCCGCGACTCCCAGCGCAGACGGCGGCCCCGAAGAGAAGGCAATGGCTTTGCGTTGTGTTGTCAGCGCTCGGACGTCGCTTTGCTTCGGTCGCCGGTGATGCAACCGGTGCCTAGCGTGAAAAGCTTGATCGCTGCGAAGCACTTTTGAGTGGAGCCAGAACCGTGAGTCTCAATCGGCAGCAAAAGGCGGCCAAGATCGAAGAGGTGTCCGTGCTGGTGGCGAACGCCAAGTCGATCGTGGTCGCCGAGTACCGGGGTCTGGATGTGGAATCGGTCACCCGACTGCGCAGCCGGGCGCGCAGTCAGGGTGTCCAGTTGCGTGTGCTGAAAAACACATTGGCGCGCCGCGCCGTCATCGGCACCTCGTTCGCCGGATTGGCCGACAAGTTGGTCGGACCGCTGGTGTACGGGTTTTCCGCCGATCCGGTTGCTGCGGCCAAGGTGCTCTCGAGTTTCGCCAGGGACCACGACAAGCTCGTTGTCAAAGGCGGCGCGATGCCCAACTACGTCATGGACGACAAGGGCATCAAGCAGCTGGCGACGCTGCCCAGTCGTGAGGAACTCCTGGCCAAGCTGATGGCGACCATGAACGCGCCGATCGGCAAATTCGTCCGCACGCTCAACGAGGTTCCGGCCCGATTCGTTCGCACGCTCGCCGCGGTGCGCGATGCGATGGAAAAGGCCGCCTGAGTCCGCATCGAAGTCTTTTCGCTTAGACGCAAAAACCAACGCACAAGCTTTGTCAGGAGCACTTGAAAATGGCACTTTCGAACCAAGAAATACTGGATGCGATCGCCGCGAAATCCGTTCTCGAGATCAGTGAACTGATCAAGATGATGGAAGAGAAGTTCGGCGTTTCCGCCGCTGCTGCAGCCGTTGCCGTGGCAGCCCCCGCGGGCGGTGGCGCCGCCGCCGCGGCCGTTGAAGAGCAGACCGAATTCACGGTCGTGTTGGCCGAATTTGGGGCCAATAAGGTCAACGTCATCAAGGCGGTGCGCGAGCTGACAGGCCTGGGCTTGAAGGAAGCCAAGGACCTGGTGGACGGCGCCCCTAAGCCTGTGAAGGAAGGCGTGAACAAGGCAGACGCCGACGCCGCCAAGAAGAAGCTGGAAGACGCCGGCGCGAAGGTCGAAGTGAAGTGATCCCTGTCCGGGTCGGCGCACATGCGGAGCGCCGACCCGATTTCGCGGCTGCTTCGACGACGGTGTTTTGGCGGTGGTCGCAGTCGAGCCAACCGTTGCGCTAACGGTCAGCTCGTTGAACGCTGGGTGGTTTTTGGTTTGCTGGATTGAGCGTGGCCGGCAGTTGCGGGTCAATTGGCAAAGCAAAGATTTCCCTTGATGAAGAAAAACGCGTGACGTGACTCGCCGCGCGGGCTGCTGCATTTCCGAGCCCGCGTGGCTGCGCGCGTCCCTACGATTTGTCGACTTTCCCGAACGGAGCGTCCATGCCGTACTCGTTCACTGAGAAAAAGCGCATTCGCAAGAGTTTCGCCAAGCGGCCCGCGGTGCAGTCTGTGCCGTTCCTGCTGGCGACACAACTGGAGTCATACAGCCAGTTCCTGCAGGCTTCGACGCCGTCGAACCAGCGCAAAACTGAAGGCCTGCAGGCGGCGTTCATGTCGATCTTTCCGATCTCGTCGCATAACGGTATGGCGCGGCTGGAGTACGGCGGCTTCAACCTGGGCGATCCGCCCTTCGATGTCAAGGAGTGCCAGCAGCGCGGTCTCACGTTCGCCTCGCCACTGCGGGCCAAGGTGCGCCTGGTGATCATGGATCGTGAAGCATCCAAACCGACTGTCAAGGAAGTCAAGGAGCAGGAGGTGTACATGGGTGAAATTCCGCTCATGACCACCACGGGTTCGTTTGTCATCAACGGCACAGAGCGCGTGATCGTGAGTCAGTTGCATCGTTCGCCGGGCGTGTTCTTTGAACATGATCGCGGCAAGACGCACAGCTCGGGCAAGTTGCTGTTCTCTGCGCGCGTGATTCCATATCGCGGCTCTTGGCTCGATTTTGAATTCGATCCCAAGGACATCTTGTATTTCCGCGTCGATCGCCGGCGCAAGATGCCCGCGACCATTCTGCTCAAGGCCATCGGCCTGTCGTCGGAGCAGATCCTGGCGCACTTCTTCACCTTCGACAGCTTCAATCTGCACGCCGACACGGGCGGCGCAATGGAGCTCGTGCCCGAGCGGCTGCGTGGCGAAATCGCGCGCTTCGACATCGCCGATAAGACCGGCAAGGTGATTGTGCAGAAGGACAAGCGGATCAATGCCAAGCATATGCGCGACATGGAAGCCGCGGGCATGAAACGCATTGAAGTCCCTGAGGACTACCTGCTCGGCCGCGTGCTGGCGGCGGGCGTGGTGGACGCCGAGACCGGCGAAGTCGTGGCGCACCCGAACGACGAGCTGACGGAAGAGCTGATGCAAAAGCTGCGTGCGGCCAACGTCAAGGACTTCCGCACCATCTACACCAACGATCTTGATCAGGGCCCCTTCATCAGCAACACGTTGCGCATAGACGAAACCGGCGATCAGCTCGCGGCCCGCATTGCGATCTACCGGATGATGCGTCCAGGCGAGCCGCCGACTGAGGACGCGGTTGAGACGCTGTTCCGGCGTCTCTTTTTCGACGAAGAGACCTACGACCTGTCGCGCGTCGGCCGGATGAAGGTCAACTCGCGTTTCGGTCGTCCCGAGATCGTTGGGCCGATGACGCTCTCCAACGAAGACATCATCGACACGATGAAGGTGCTGGTCGAACTGCGCAACGGCCGCGGCGAAATCGACGACATCGATCACTTGGGCAATCGGCGCGTGCGATGCGTCGGCGAGCTGGCGGAAAACCAGTTCCGCGCGGGACTGGTGCGCGTCGAGCGCGCAGTGCGCGAGCGGCTCGGCCAGGCCGAGACGGAGAACCTGATGCCGCACGACCTGATCAACAGCAAACCGATCAGTGCGTCGATCCGTGAGTTCTTTGGCTCCTCGCAATTGTCGCAGTTCATGGATCAGACCAACCCATTATCGGAGATCACGCACAAGCGGCGCGTCTCGGCGCTGGGACCGGGCGGCCTGACACGCGAGCGCGCGGGCTTTGAAGTGCGCGACGTGCACCCGACCCACTACGGCCGGGTCTGCCCGATCGAGACGCCGGAAGGCCCGAACATCGGCCTGATCAACTCGATGTCGCTCTATGCGCGGCTGAATGAATACGGCTTTCTCGAAACGCCGTATCGCAAAGTCGGCGCGAGTCACGTGACCAACGAGATCCTGTACTTGTCGGCGATCGAAGAGGGTAAATACGTGATCGCGCAGGCCAACGCGCCGCTCGACAAGCGCGGCAAGTTCCTCGACGAGCTGGTGAGCTGCCGGCAGGCAGGCGAGTTCGTGTTGATGTCGCCCGAGCGCGTCGAATACATGGACGTGGCGCCGTCGCAGATCGTCTCGGTAGCGGCGTCGTTGATTCCGTTTCTCGAGCACGACGACGCCAACCGTGCATTGATGGGCTCGAACATGCAGCGCCAGGCGGTGCCTTGTCTGCGGCCGGAAAAGCCGTTCGTCGGCACCGGCATCGAGCGTACGGTGGCGGTGGACTCCGGCACCACGGTGCAGGCGCTGCGCGGTGGTCTGGTCGATTACGTCGATGCCAACCGTATCGTCGTACGCGTCAACGACGACGAGAGCGTGGCGGGCGAAGTCGGCGTCGACATCTACAACCTGACCAAATACACGCGCAGCAACCAGAACACCAACATCAACCAGACGCCGATCGTCAAGAAGGGCGACCTGATCGCTAAGGGGGACGTGATCGCCGATGGCGCGTCCAGTGATCTCGGCGAGTTGGCACTCGGCCAGAACATGCTGGTCGCTTTCATGCCCTGGAACGGCTACAACTTCGAGGACTCGATCCTGATCTCCGAGCGGGTGGTGGCCGACGATCGCTACACCTCGATCCACATCGAGGAATTGAATGTGGTCGCGCGCGACACCAAGCTCGGCTCGGAGGAAATCACGCGCGACATCTCCAATCTGTCGGAGAACCAACTCGCTCGCCTGGATGACTCGGGCATCGTCTATATCGGCGCCGAGGTGGCGGCCGGCGACACGTTGGTGGGCAAGGTCACGCCCAAGGGCGAAACGCAACTGACGCCGGAAGAAAAGTTGCTGCGCGCGATCTTTGGTGAAAAAGCGAGCGACGTGAAAGATACATCGTTGCGCGTGCCCTCGGGCATGAATGGCACGGTGATTGACGTGCAGGTGTTCACACGCGAAGGCATCGAGCGCGACAAGCGGGCGCAGCAGATCATCGACGATGCGTTGAAGCGCTACCGCCAGGACCTGAATGACCAGTTGCGCATTGTCGAAGGCGATGCGTTTCAGCGGATCGAACGGCTGCTTCTGAAAAAGGAGGCCACCGGCGGCCCGCGCAAGATCGCCAAGGGCACGGTGCTCACCAAGGACTATCTCGATTCACTCGAGAAGTATCACTGGTTCGACATCCGCCTCTCCGACGATACGGCAGCGGCGCAACTCGAGGGCTTGAAGGAATCGATCGAGGCCAAGCGGCGGTCGTTCGACCAGGCGTTCGAAGACAAGCGCAAGAAGCTCACGCAGGGCGACGAGTTGCCGCCGGGCGTGCTCAAGATGGTCAAGGTCTATCTCGCGGTCAAGCGCCGCCTGCAACCGGGCGACAAGATGGCCGGCCGACACGGCAACAAAGGTGTGGTGTCCAAGATCACGCCGGTCGAAGACATGCCCTATATGGCCGACGGCACGCCGGTGGACATCGTGCTCAATCCGCTCGGCGTGCCGTCGCGGATGAACGTGGGCCAGATCCTTGAAACGCATCTGGGCTGGGCGGCCAAAGGCCTGGGCCAGCGAATCGGCGACCTGGTGCAGTCGGCCAAGGTGGCGCAGGTACGGCATCTGCTGCGCGAGATCTACAACAAGTCCGGCAAGTCGGAAGACATCGAGACCATGACCGACGAGGACGTGCTGCAGCTTGCCGACCACCTGCGCGATGGCGTGCCGTTTGCCACGCCGGTGTTCGACGGTGCGTCCGAGTCCGAGATCCGCGCGATGCTCGACATGGCCTATCCGCCCGAAGTCGCGCGGACGTTGCAGTTGACGTCGACCAAGACCCAGGCGCGCCTGTGCGATGGCCGTACCGGCGAATTCTTCGAGCGTCCGGTGACCGTGGGCTACATGCACATGTTGAAGCTGCACCACCTGGTCGACGACAAGATGCATGCGCGCTCCACCGGCCCGTATTCGCTGGTCACTCAGCAGCCGCTCGGAGG
>Ga0137409_10005734_pt1 | contig 12904 bp, 11 predicted proteins | sample CZODoug1_16funga_FD_122059 | JGI IMG/M metagenome (GOLD analysis project Ga0137409, IMG submission 122059) | Vadose zone soil fungal communities from Angelo Coast Range Reserve, California, USA - CZODoug1_16fungal (Hybrid Assembly) | ecosystem: Environmental > Terrestrial > Soil > Vadose zone...
TGGCGAAAACGACAGTGAATTTCCGCGCATGAGCGAGAAGCGCGTGTAAGACGTACTGTTCATTCCAAAGCAGCTTCTGATACGAGAACGGGTAGTCGAACGGCAGAAAAATATCGTGAACGTGGACGAGTACACCGGGCGGCAAAGAAGGAATGATTTTGCAAAAGAGAAGAGGTATATCCCCTCCCGCTCTACAGATGTGGCTGGAATCGACGAATAAAATCGTGTCGCCGCTCATGCTCAGCGTAGTCAGGTCGATATCTTCGACAAACTGCCTGATCACCGCATCCGCGACGTTTTCGATATCGGTTCGTGGTTGAGGATCGATGACGACGAGACGCCCGGGTTTCGCCTGGATTTGAAGAGTTTTTCGTGCGATCAAGGTGCTAAACCCGCCTCCAAGTTCGATGATCTGCCGCGGGTTATGTTGAAAAATCATCGACGCGTAGATCTCGGCATCCGGCGTATGGTACATCCCGTTGTGGATATACGGTTGGCCCAAAGCTTTGTTGTTGATTCGAGCATCTTTTCTCAAGGACTCGATCAGGTTCGTATTCAAGTTTTTCCAGCCCCGCAAGGTGGCCAGTTGTGCGTCGGCGTTCAGCTCAATTCCGGCATGACCGAAGTAGCGTTCCGGCACGTTGATATCGTGGTTGCCATGCGGCAGGTTACGCGGATAAGTCCATTCTTTCGCGTAGTCTGCGAACCGCAAACGCTCCAGCGGTAGAAGACCATACGCAACCTTCTTCAACTGTTTTCTCAGGAAACTCTTCATGATTCCTTTACGCTGACGAAGCTCCATACATATGCTATACGATCTGGTCATGGATACTACGTCGCCCGCAAGGACTGGGGCCGTATGAAAATCGCTTTTGTCGTGCATGACTATAACCGCGCCGCCGGCCACAGCCGGTATGTAGCGGAACTGGCTACCCGATTCAGCGAAGAACATGAGGTCCATGTCTTCGCCAACCGAATCGAGCGCGCCGATGAGCGACGCGTCATCTTCCACACCGTGCCCGCTCTGCGCAGCAACGTGGTCACGACGTTGTTCAGCTTCGCCGTTTCCTCGAAGTTGCTCGTGCGTAAGGGTTTCGACGTCGTGCACAGCCAGGGTTTCTGTGGGCCACGAAGCAATGTCATCACAACGCACATTTGTAACGAGGCCTGGAGCCGTTCCCTGACTCGCTTCGCCGGCGGCCAGACGATGCGGGAATGGGTCTTCCACTCCATTGCCAGTAAGCTCGAAAGGCATCTGTACCACGATGCATCTCGGGATCACGTCATTGCCATTTCCCAGCGCGTCGCACAGGACGTGAAGGAATATTATGGCTGCAGGGCCCAAATTCATCTGATCTATCACGGCGTTGATTTGCAGACTTTCTCGCCGGATGTCCGGCGTTTTCGAGAACAGCGCCGCCAGTTCCTGGGCCTCGCGAAGTCCGATACCGTCTTCCTGTTTGTCGGCGATCTTCGAAAAGGTGCCCGCCAGTGTATTCGTGCTTTATCTCAAACAGTGGGGGCCCATCTAATCCTGGTGTCGCGCTCGGCTCCGGAACCATACCAGGCACTGGCCCGCGAAACCGGCGTGGCTGGGCGCGTGCACTTCGTTCCACCCACAACGCATGTTGAAGAGTTCTACGGCGCGGCTGACGCGCTGCTGCTGCCCAGCCCATACGATGCCTTTGCGATGGTTGTGACAGAGGCAATGGCCTGCGGGCTCCCGGTAATTGTCAGCAGGGAGGCCGGCGCGTCCGAACTGATCCAGCACAGCGAGAACGGGCTCGTTTTGGAAAATGCGGCCGACCACTCGGAACTCGCGCGCCTTATGACACGGTTGCAGACGTATCCGCGATGGGCTGAGCGGGTAGGCGAGGCCGCTCGCCGGACCGCCGAACTTTTGTCGTGGGATCGAGTTGCAAAGCAGACGATGAGTGTTTACGAGGAGGTCGTGGCGAGGCGCAATTAGCCACCTGTCCTTATATGTCTGCCGCATCGTCAATCACGCAGCGTTTGATCAGCAGCCTGCCAAGGCTATGGGTCGAACACTGTGCTGAAGTTCTCAGGCGGATCCCGTTTCTGAAGCGCCCATATCGGCACGTTGCAGCGCTCTTCAAGGATCGCGATGGGATTGTGTCTGCAGGGCCCTCGCGAGGGCTCCGCTTCAATGCCGGCCAGTCCGACTCGCGGTACTTGCTGGGAGCCTTCGAACCGGCCGTGCAGGAAGTTCTGGCGGTTCATCTGCGTCCCGGCATGACGTTCTATGATGTCGGAGCCAACGTTGGCTTTCATGCTGTGCTTGCTGCGCGTCTCGTCGGAAACGACGGACAGGTTCATTGTTTTGAGCCACTTCCCGAGAATGTGGAACGCATTCATCACAACGCCAGGCTGAATCATTTCGGCCAGATTACGGTTCATCCGGTGGCTCTGGCTCAAATCGATTCAACGGCCGAGTTCAGAGTCTCCGAGCGTCCCACTTTCGGCGCTCTTAGCAACTCTCCGATAGCTGTCGATAAGCAAGTCGGCACGATTGAAGTGGCGGTACGACGCCTTGACGGTTTCTTCGAAGAATCGAACTTGCCGGGGCCCAACGTGATCAAAGTCGATATCGAAGGCAGTGAAATTGATTTTCTGGCTGGAGCCGAGACTGTGATCCGCCGCTATCGACCTTTACTGCTGGTCGAGTTGCACGGAACGAATAGCGGGGTAGCCGGTTGGTTAACAAGACTTTCCTACGACTCGGATGTCGTCGGCGGAGGCCCGATTGAAGAGGCGCCATGGGCCGCTCTCGCTATTGCGACGCCAAAAGAGCAGCCGGAAACGAGAGCGATCGTGGCCGGAATATGCCGGCAGTTCAGCGGAAGATGAAACGGCTCCGGCTTCTGACGATCGGCCATTCCTACGTTCTCTCCGTGAATCGCGCCACAGTTCGGGAAGTGGCCCGCGATCCTGCCTTCGACATTACGGTTGCCGCGCCGCAATTTTTTCACGGAGACCTGCGGCCTCTGCATTGCGAGCCCGAACCTCCCGGCAGCCCACTAAAGCTCATTCCCATTCCAGCCCGCTGGACCCGGCGGATTCACGTTTTCCAGTACTCGGGAAAGGCTCTTCGCGATTTGATTCTCCGTAATCCGTTCGATGGGATCCATGCCTGGGAAGAGCCCTACATTTTCGCGGGATATCAAATTGCCCGCCTGGCCCGGCGCAGCGGCTCGCGGTTCTGTTTTCGCACGGCCCAGAGTCTGAACAAACGATATCCGCCGCCGTTCAGCTTCTTTGAACGAAAGAGCCTGGAGGCGGCGGATCGATGGATAGCCGGCGGCAAAAGCGTCTTCGATAATCTGGTTGCCCGTGGCTATCCCTCGGACCGGGGTCGCGTCATCACGCTTGCCGTTGATACGAGTATGTTCCGTCCGGCAGATGAAGTCGCACGGGAGGAGGTAAGGAAAGCCCTGGGCCTGAAGCCCCCGATCATCGGATTCACGGGCCGGCTCGTGCGGGCAAAAGGGCTCGGAATTCTGATGAAAGCGCTGGAGGGAGTGGATCCCGCGCTGCCCTGGAGTCTTTTGTTACTTGGCAGCGGCGAGATGCAAAGCGAGATCGAACAATGGGCTGGCCGCCTTGGGTGGCAGAAACGAGTGAAGATTCACCTGGCGCGGCATGAGGACGTGCCGAAGTATCTGGCGGCCATGGATGTTATGGTCGCTCCCAGCCAAACCATGCCTAACTGGAAAGAACAGTTCGGCCGCATGCTGATTGAGGCTTTCGCTTGTGGCGTACCCGTCATCGCAAGCGACAGCGGTGAGATCCCCCATGTCGTAGGCGAAGCGGGCTTCATTGTGCCCGAGAAGGACGTTAGCGGCTGGACCCGAACAATAGAATTGCTGTTGCGTGACGAAGCCCTGCGAAGACGGACTGCGGCGGTTGGATTGGCTCGGGTTAATCAGTTTTCCGTAGTCGAAGTTACGCAGCGGTTCGCGGCGTTTTATCGGGACCTGGTGGGTGCTGGTCGAAGCTTGAGTCGTGTCGAGGCTTAGTGCTGCTTCCGGCAGATGCTGACCGGCAAGTGGCGTTCCGCCCTATCTTTGGCTGCCGGGGTCGGGAAACCACTCCCATGGCTGGAGGCGTAGATCTTCAGCCACAGCATTTCGGGCACACCCGCTCGTGTGATCTGTCACGACAAAATTTTCAATCAACAAGACACGGTGGTCGTTTTGCGGTTCGGCCATGGAGCAGGCGCGAACAGCCGCAATCAGTTGATTTTGCTGGCCGTCAGGCACCGGAGCTTCGGGATTGACGTTCAGTGTCAAGTTGGGATCATAGCCGGCGGCTATGAGCGCTCCATGCAGGCCATTGTTCAATATTGGTTTGTCACCGATGCTGTGAGGAACATTGATGAAATCGACTTGCCGGGGGCCGGCCTGAGGGAGAACGGCTTTTGCTGCCGTGACGACTCTTTCCGCTGAGGCGACGGCAATTCTCCACTGTTCCCTATGCTTCGCGAGCCGCCAATCTCCCGCCACGCAATAACATAGAAATGTTGCTACCAACGCCCCCTTGACGGGGCGGGGTAATGATTTAGCGAGATCGTAGAGTGAGGAACTGATTGCAGCGGCCACCCCGAATCCTGCGAAGAAAACGTAGTAATCGATATTCTTGGTTCTAGCAAACATGCTCGTGGGCAGCAGAGCAACCACCATCCAAACGGCCGCAAAAAGCCAAATCTTCTTCAGCGAGAAAGCGGCAAGCCCCGCAACAGCCATCAGCACAACCGCTATTTCTATTCCTAGTGAGACGTCAATATCGCGAAGAGCGAATGGGTTTTCGAACGGAACCAACAGATTTAGAGCAGAACGCAGCTCTGCGGAGGCGGTTCCAACGAAGCCGCTGCCTCCGTAAGTAAAGCGCGCTGCCTCCGCCGCTGGCATCCCAAAACGGCCTTGCGGATACCAGTAGATGAAGCCGCCAAACAGCACCAGGGGGAGAAGGAAGCCGGCATACGGGACCCAATTTCTAATTCGAGTTTTGTCCATACCCTGCGGCCATACAATGAACCAATCTGTGAGAGCGACAAGCGCCGGCGTGATGAGCGCCGTCTCTTCGAATCCGAGAGCCAGAGCGTACAGGCAAAACGATCCAATCAATGCCCCGCGCCTCCCTAGTTGCCGGAAACGAATCCAGCACAAAATGACTCCGAGAGCACAGACGACGTACAAAACGTCTTGCACCGCAGCAAACCAGAACAACAAGGCATGAATGCGCGGTGTGAAGAAAGCCAACGCTACCGCGCCCATCGCAGCGCCGGCTGCAATGTCCAGGGCCCTTAACAGTCGATACCAGAGAAACCCGCATAGCAGGTACGCCAGTAATGCGAACAGTCGGTACGGCAGCGGCTTGAGACCAAAAGAGTGGACCATGATCTTGAAAAGGCCATTTCGTAAAGGACGGTAGAGCGTGTCTGAGGAGTAGTACCACGGCATTCCGGAATCATTGGAGAGATGCACGAAGTCGTCGGAAACAAACCCCAGATTGAGCGCCGGCATCATGACGTAAATTGCGCTTAAAACCAGAAACGCGACTAACAGCACGATTGTCAATCGGCCCTGACTGATCAGCGGATCGTGTTCCGGCCGGCCCATCGGGAGTATGCGGTCTGGTTTCATAAAGCAGCATCTCCCCGGCGCGCGCGAGCGAGCACCATCAAATCCATCGGCGGTCCGAGTGGAAGCAGGCGGTCCAGGTAGGACATTCCGCGTATGAGAAGCCTTGGACTGTATGGCAGCTGTGCCCAATTGGCAAGTATCCAACGGAAGAAGCGGAACATACAGAATCTCGTTTCGACTACATCAAACCCCCGCACCTCGAGCATGCTCTGCAGATCTTTGGATTCATAACCCTCGCGCACATGTGCGGGGTCGGGAACCGCTGGAGGGGTCGGAACCGAGATGAGCAGCCATCCTTCCGGGGCCAGCACGCGGGCGAATTCGTCGAGCGCCTTCTGATCGTCGGGAATATGTTCCAGTACCTCGGTGCACAAGATAAAGTCGATCGTGTGGTCTGCAAGAGGAATGTCTGTCAGGGAGGAACAAAAAAATACTTGCTTGGAGGTGATTCGAGCGCGCCCGCCTGCGACGCTGATATCGGTCTCGATCAACTGCTCTACGCCGGGCAGGCTTGCAAGAAGAAATGCAAAGCCACTCTCGCCGGTTCCTGCGTTCAGTACCCGTCGAAAGTGGTGTTGTTGGTGCGCAGCTTTCCGGAACAAACGCTTCAGGACCGGGCCTTGGACGATTCTCCTTCCTTCGTCCGGCCACGAAGGCATTAGCGGCCAGAGTAACTTCTGCAAGGTCCTCTTCGCCGTTGGCGGAAGTCGCTTTAGCAAGGACCGTGGGCTGTTCACACGTTGTACAACCCCAAGGTCAACATAATACCGATTTTATGCGCGATTCAGGTTTTCAGGCCAGACTTCTGAAACACCGCACCGATGGCGACATACGAAGGAAACATCATCCCGCGGCCGAAAGTGTTGAATGCACGGTGCACGATTTTCGATTTCCAAAATTGAAACCGTCCTGCCGCAGGGGTGGGCAACGCGACATCGTGCCTGACAGGTATCGGGCCGAGGCCGATGTATTCGAAATGCTGCTCCAGAAACTTAACCCCGCGCTCGCTGGCATAGCGGCAGTAGAAGTTCGGGTTGATCCGCCAATAGTCTTGCGGGAACCCGTGAAGTGGCCATACGACCGGCGTTACTGTAATGCAGGAGCCACCCGGCCGAAGAAGACTCAGCGCATTGTCCAGCACCTGGATCGGATCAAACGTGTGCTCCAGGACGTTGGCGATGACCACGGAGCCGAACGGCGCGTAGCGGGTAAAAAGTGACTGAACCACAGCAGGCAAATCACCGAAATCCGCAACCACGTCCACGTTGGGGCCCTCGACAATATCAGTGCCGACGTATGCGATGCCGTGCGCCACGATGTCGGCGCGCATGGTCAGATCTGCATATTGTGCACCCAGTTCCAGGCAGGGGCTCGTGATCTGACCGCCTTTGATCAATCTGCGGAGGTAATCGCGATCGGGGTCCGTCATTTTCCTTGGCTATCCTTACTCTCTTGCAGCGGCCGTTCTTCGGAATTCCACTGTCTGCAGTCGGGCAAGTCGGCAATAGCTGAGACTCAGGAAGTTTACGAACCGGCCTCCTGTATTCTCCAACATCGTGAGACGGCCACTCATGAGTTGAAGAATTTCATGGTCTGCAACGCGGCGTTCAGCTTGAACCTGTTTCCGCCGCGAACGGATCCAAGCCGCATGTCGCAGCAACCACAGACGCGCCTGAATATGTCTCGCAAGTTTCGCAGCCCCGCCCCGCCCGGGCGTGATCGACGCGATGACCATCACCAGTTTTTTGGCTTCGTCCAGCAACAGGAGAGGGAGAATCCGCAGCAACGTCGACCCGGCGTAGAAGAGGATGAGATTGGCCAGGCGGTTCTTTTCGGCGTGAAACCCGAGGGCTTGGCGTAAGCCGAGGTCCAAACGCCCCGTGCGTGAACCTTCATGATAGATTATGGCCTCCAGAACCCGCTCCGCCTTTAGGCCGCGCAGCCGGAGCCGCCATCCAAAATATACATCTTCATAGTATGCGAAGTATTCCCCAGGAAAAGGAACATCGGTGCTGCGTTGAAGCAACAAACAGACGCCGGACGGTGTAAAACATTCTTTGTAATCCGACATCAATGGCAGCCAAATGTTGCCCCCCACGACGCTGTGCGTTCCGTTCCGCATGAGCGCAACTTTGGCGGGATCCGGAACCTGCAGGCCTTCGCTCCATGTGTGGGGCGCGTCGAAAGGCCAGACGGCGCCCAAATCCGCGCGGCGGCGAAAGCCATCGACCAGCCGTGCCAGACAGTCCGGATGGAAAGTCGCGTCGTTGTTGAGCAGGCATATTAGCTCCCCGGTGGCGTGCGGCCAGGCCGTCAATACTCCACCCGTGAAACCGAGGTTCTGATCCGTCGCCAGTACGCGCACCGGAAGAGGTGACTTGCCGGCTTCGACACGCAGCCGTTCGAATGACCCGTCTCCAGATCCATTGTCAAGGACGATAACTTCGATTTTTCCGGCATACCGAAGTGAAATAATCGACCGAAGACATTCGCTCGTCATTTCCGGTTCGCGGTAGTTGAGAACGATTACCGATACGCTGGGGTAAAATCCGTCCAGTTCCCACCGACCTAACGGCCGGCCGATGTACTGGTGCTGCTCCATAAATTGAGGCCTGATTTATAGCGGCTCAAAGTTCAGTGATTTTCTCCGCGACCATCCCCAAATTATCGCTGAAAAGACGCCCACGCAGTAACCCTGCAGAAACGGCCTGCCAGCTCATCGACGGCAACTTCGGGATGCCGCCTGCGTTTGTGTAGGAAAACTTTGGATTGGAAAAGCCGGCCTCTGAACAAATCCGAACCAGATCCAGCCTTAGCAGCGCAGTGATGTGGGCGGGGTAACACTCACCCAGGAAAAGCGTGAAGTGACCACCAAAAACGAGTCCACAAAACGAACGAATGGATTCTTGATTAGGCATTGTGAGAATCAAGACGCCTCCAGGCCGAAGGAGCCTGTTCAAGTTGCGAAACACATGTCTCGGGTTCTCGAGGTGCTCGATGGTCTCCGAGCAAACCGCGATGTCGAATACGCGATTGATCGTAACCGCTTCATTAAGATCCTGCTGGTGCCACGCGATGGCCTCGGGCACATCCGAAGAGCGCTCGAATAAATCGATACCCGTCAGATCCTGAAAGCCCTGCATTTGATGGAGCGCGGAAAGTAGTTCGCCTTTTCCTGCGCCGAAATCGACAAGCGAGCCACGCGCCCCTGAAGCCCTTAGCATCCGTATTACAAAGAGCCTGATCACTTCAGACGATGTCCCGCCAGAGAGTTCTGATGCTCGTCTTCGGGATTCAGTCAGTTTAGTTGTAGGTTCTACGGAAGATGCCATCGATTCCTTGCTTGAGTGCACACGTCAGCGCCACGCAGTCAATAAGGCATTCCAACCGCCGGCAGTGTGCCAGACCTCGAATCCGGCAGCCCGAAGAAAACGGGCTAGCGCGGCCGTATCTTTCGTATCCCGAGCGAGGGGGTGAACTTCCAGGGCGATACGTCGAATTCGGCCCAGTACTCCGGCTGGACAATTCATCAACACATCAAATTCGCCGCCCTCGATATCCATCTTCAGCAGGTCGGTGCGGTCAATCGCATGCGCGGTCAAGCAGCTTTCCAAAGTGATCGAGGGCACGCGCTGCGGGCCGGTACCCCAGAACGTACTGGCGCTCACGCCGTCACCGTGCATGTTTAGCTCGCCCGCCGCTGCACCCAGCGCCGCTTCGACCACCGCGACATTGTCAAGTTGATTCAGCCGGATGTTCTCGCGAAGCATCTGGAAGTTCCCCGGTAACGGCTCGATTGCGAGGACGCGCTTGCATCGCCGGGCCGCGAACACCGTGAAGGCGCCGATGTTGGCGCCGGCGTCGACGACCACGTCCTCCCGGTGGAGTTGGAATCGTTCGTCGGCAGTGTACGGCGACTGGACGAATACTTCGTTGATGGCCGCGCGATCACTCGTGCCCGGGCGGGCCTTCATGAGAGTTCCGTCGCGCATCCGGAGTATCGTCGGAGAACGGCGCGCGTTGACCGTGAACATGGCCAGAGGGTTGCGATAATAAAACGGGCTGAGCAGCGCGTATTTCGCATGTAGTCGAAGGCGTGTGCCGAAGACTCGAGCTTCCCACCAGAGCCTGTCCATACTCCGCGGAACCATACACGTATCATACTAGTGTGGTGTCCAAGAATTAACTGGACACTGCTTTCTGTTTCTTCTGCGCGGCAAAGTGCAGCCCGGTTGTATCTGTTCCAGCGTTTGTCGACATCGCGAGAGCTTCTCCCTGAATCGAATCCACCGTGGCCGTCCAGACGAATGGTCTCGGGTTGTCATTCCATTGGAAAAAGAAGGCAAGAACACGCGGTGGACCGAGGCGAGGCGGGCGGCCCGCTGCCGCGGAACCCGCAGTAGTTCCGAAAGCCATTGAAATCGAGGGCCTTTCCGAGCATGAGTTTTCGGCAATTTGGAAAAATCGTGCGGTCGCGCGAAAATTGTGAGAATTGAGGACTCGGGATCAGAGCGCCTACCCCGATTGCCGAAAACTCGAAGGACGCATTCGATCAGGCGCAAGTCATTTCTTCCTGATGATTTGCCTCTATATCCGCGATTGAGTTCCCACCTATTCACCCGCATCTCTGGGCAATGGATTTCGTTTCATCATCATTTTCGTCTCCTTTTGGGCTCGGTTTAATTTCGCCCTCATACTGTTAAATCACCGCGAGAATGAAAAAGCGCTGAAAGAAAATTGCGGAAAATGACGATTTGAGGAACGAAAATCGGCGTGACTTCAAGAAAGCGAACGAGTTAGATCGAAAAAATATCTTTTAAACCGTAGCGGAGGGCGCGATAACTATGGCGAGCTCGGCGATAATCAGGAATTCGGCGGACATAACTCTGGAACGCTCGCCAGAGTTATAAACTTCACGGACATAACTCTGGAACGCTCGCCAGAGTTATAAACTTCACGGACATAACTCTGGAACGCTCGCCAGAGTTATAAACTTCGCGGACATAACTCTGGAACGCTCGCCAGAGTTATGAACTTCACGGACATAACTCTGAAACATCAGCGACGGCAAATCGGAGGTACGAATCCTCTCCCCCGAACGATAAGCGAATCAAACGGCGCTGCACTTCGCCGCGCAGAAAGAAACAGAAAGCAGTATCCAGTTAATTCTTGGACACTAGTATGACCATTCTTCAGGAGTGAGAGAGGGAAAATGGCGGTGCGCCCGCCGGCGCACAATAAGGAGCAACTGGCGCCGCAAAAATCCCAGGGCGGCTCCCGGCCGATCGCAGAGCGAAGCCGTAAATGCCATCTTTCCCACGAGAAAGCGGCGTGAAGGATCCGGTTGTCTCGCAGTTGCCGCCAGCAGGAAATTCGCCATGCGGGAGCGAATCCGCTGGGGCATTGCCTCATTCAACGGCACCTTGACGCCTAGCCGGGTGTGCAGGGTCTCGCAGGTGAACAACAGCGCAGCAAGAAGGTGCAGTGAATTGGCGCGAGCGACCAGCGTTGTCCAATCCAAGTCCGGATACTTGCGGAGCAAAAGCTTTATGTCGCACAGCCACGACAGCCGGATGAAGCGGTGGCCGGCCGCGTGTATGGAGAGGAAGAGCATCTCGTCCTCCGGGGACAGAACGTTCGCGACAGTTCCCCGGCTTGTACGATATGTGCCTGCTCGCGATATGAACTCTTCGGCAGCTATCTCAACGCCAAAGCCGTCGGTGAGCCGGAAATGCAGTTCGATGACGGGCGGGCAAGACCGGCTCAGAATGATGTGATAGTGATACTTCCGCAGAAAACGGGAGTATGACTCTTTCGCTCCGTATCCAATCCCTTTGAGGGCAGCCGCCGCCCTTTCCAGGTCATCGGACGCCACAAGCAGATCCAGATCCGCGGAGTACCTCATGCGCGGATCGGGATAAACCCTTTCGCCGAGGGCCGGCCCTTTCAGCGCAACGGCGGTGATGAAAGCGGAATCCAGAGCCCGAAGGGCCTCATCGAGCGTCGATTGCGAGTGGGCCTGCCATAGATCCTTTATTGTCTGCCAGCGATGGGCGCGTTCTTCAATCGCCGGCGGAAGCTTGAATCGGAGCTCCATTAAATAATGATGAAGAAGACTTTCCACACCATGATGGAGCGCCGAATTCAGGACCTGGTCCCAGTCTTCCACCTCGCTGCACAATTGTTTGAAACGAACCGGATCATCAGGAACGGCACTGAGCAGCAGTTCCAGCGTCTGCTCGCAATCGATAGCCGGATTCTTCACACAATCAGTTTAGCCTGTTCGAGCGCATCGAAGAGACGGCCGACACTCGCAGCGATGTGATCTTTCGTTGCATCGTGCTCTTGCAGCATTTTGTCCACAATTTCCGACTCGCAGCGGCCTTCTGTTATTCCGCGCCAGATGAATCCGGCGGTACTGTTCAGAATGTAATAGCGCTTGCTGTTCAGATTAACCACCACGACGGAATCTTCAAGCTCGGTACATATGACGAATGGCGGAATTGTCATTCGACGATCCGTCACACGTGAGCCTTTATGTTCTTGGAAAGCAGTCCTTTGCGCCATGTTGTCTTCTCCATCGTACTGATGCAAAAATCACAAGGGTGTTCCGCCAGGGCTACACCCATTGCCAAAGCTTTGTCTCTGCGCGTTCTCTGTCCCAGCGCGCGCCCCAGAAATTCAACGTATCCATGGGCGAAATCGGTCGTGTTGAGATCCGCAACGATATCCTTATTATTTATTGCTCCGCGATAGTCGGCAAGCTGGCAGCAGAGCGAGATACGCCCATGGCAGTCGATGCTGACTGTCTGGCCGGCGAAAGCCTCGCAACACGCTCCCGGCACATTGTTGCTGGCAGCCGCCGAGAATGAGACCTCGATGTCTACGGTTGAATTAAGCCGCCGAGCTTCTGCTTCGGCGGCGCGCCGCTCCTCAGCGGACAACGAAAGCTGCAGGTCCTGCAGTTCCGAGGTTGGCAGCAGATGACCGAAACGAATGCCCGCACCGCCGCGCTGCGCCGCCAGCAGTGCCAACTGCTCCATCTCGCCGGAGTTTTTCTGATTCAGGACTACCAGGAAAGAGAATGGCAATCCATATGTTTGGCACAGATCCGTCGCGTTCATTATCCTCTGGAACGATCCCGTCCCGCGTACCCGATCATGTAACGTCTCAGTAGCTGAATCCAGGCTGAAAAAGATGTGATTGAGAGCTCGGCGGGTACTGTCCATCAGCGGCAATAT
>Ga0137409_10005735_pt1 | contig 12900 bp, 12 predicted proteins | sample CZODoug1_16funga_FD_122059 | JGI IMG/M metagenome (GOLD analysis project Ga0137409, IMG submission 122059) | Vadose zone soil fungal communities from Angelo Coast Range Reserve, California, USA - CZODoug1_16fungal (Hybrid Assembly) | ecosystem: Environmental > Terrestrial > Soil > Vadose zone...
GTCAGTACGTGACCAGGTTGATCCACCCGTTCGTAATGTTGTTGTCGGCCTTGATGAACCAGTTGTATCCCGGGTAGAACGCACCGACGATTGCGTCTTCGACCGCGTTGCCGACCAACTCATCATTGCTCTTGAGCCAGTGGGCCAGCGCCTGCCAGATGTTGTACGCGGCTGGCGCGTAGCGGAACACGTTCCGCAGGTTCACGATCGAGTCATTGCCTGTCGTCAGACGCCGGTAGATGCTGTCGACTTGCGAGATCACCTTCTGGAACCGGTCGGGATCGGTCTTGATCGTGCACGGTGTATCGTCGTCCTCGACCACGAACACACGTACGTTCTGTCCCGGATGTCCCGCGTTGTACTCATCGAGTTGCTGTTTGGAAAAGAGCAGCACGCTCCCGGACCAGTCGAGCTGGTCCTGATTGAAGAAGTACGGTCCGTATTGGCGCTCGCCCGCACACTGGTATGACATCAAGGAGTCGGTCGCCCCCTTCTGCCCCAGGATATGCACCTCAAATTCGGGGGCACCCTTCAACCAACCTTCAAAGTCTTGCACGAAATGGGCTTTGGTCATGTACAAACCGGGGGGCGGCGGGGGAGGCGGGGCCACGTCCCCTGAGCCACCACAGTCGAGGCACATCTGTTTGGCTGGTGTGGTGCTGAAATCGGTCTCGACAGGCACCAGGGCGATGACCGGCGTCTCGGGCGGCGTCACGGGGTCGAGGACGTGGCGCCCGCCGCGCGGATCGAAGGCGATCGGCGCATCGCGGTCCGTGATCGCCGTCGCCACGAGGACGTTCTCGTCTCCCGTCCACGCCGCGCGGTGTGCCGGGACGGGGAAGTAGATCTCGAGCGGGATGGCGGCCTTGGCCTCTTGCTCGGCGCCCGCTTCCAGGTAGCGCAGCGCGCGGGCGCCGTTGGCGCCCAGGAACGTCTGGAACTGCAACTTGTGCTCGGGGAACGGCGACGCATCGAGCTGCGCCTTCACGTAGGCCCGGAAGGCCGGATTCTTCAGGGCCTGGGCGAACTGGCGCGAGAGCTTCTCCGGCTTCTGAGGGGGGGCGCCTGGGCTCGCCCCCCCCGTCAGCGCGGCGTCCTGCGGCGGGTTGAGGGGTGTGCGATCGCCGCACGCGGCCGACAGCGCGGCCGCCGTGAGCGCGCCAATGATGAGGATGCGGTGCAACATGGGTCTCCTCCAGCAAAGTGGAGGCCCATCTTGAGGCCGAGCGTATCAATCACCGGCCTCCTTTCCTTGCGAGCAGGGTCCGAAAGACGCGAGATTCCCGGTCCCTATGCTGTCACTCCTCTTGCTCCTCGCCGGGGCCGACACGACCGGCTACTGGCAACAGCAGGTCGCCTACGAGATCACGGCCGCGCTCGACGAGCCGTCAGGGGTGTTGAGCGGTCGGGTGCGCATCAGCTACGTGAACCGCTCGCCCGCCACGCTGCGCGACTTCTACGTGCACCAGTACCTCAACGCCTTCCGCCCCGGCTCGCGCTGGGCGGCGGCCGATTCGGCCGAAGGGCGACTCCGCTTTCAGCACATGCAGGATCCCGATTATGCCTTCGAACGGATCACGCAGTCGTCGCTCGGGGTGCCGGACTATCCCTACGCCCCCGACTCGACGATCGCGCACTGGACGCTGCCGCACGCACTCGCGCCAGGCGACTCGATGGTGGTCGAGATCACCTGGCAGGCGCGGCCATCGACGCTGCCGCGGCGCCAGGGCCGGCGCGACCGCCGCTTTGACTTTGCGCAGTGGTATCCGAAGGTCGTCGTATACGACAAGTACGGCTGGGAGGACCACCCGCTCTATCCGGGCGGCGAGTTCTACGGCGAGTTCGCCCACTACAACGTCACTTTGTTTGTGGCCGAGGATCAGGTCATTGGCGCGACCGGCGTGCCGATGTCCGGAGACCCCGGTTGGGAACGGGCTAACGCAAACCGCTCCGTGCCGGTGGATTACCAACGAGACTGGTACACCCGAGCCTCCGAGGCGAATGCTCGAGCGCGCGGATTGTTCTTCGGGAGAGCCAACGACGCCTGCAACGTCACGGGATTGCGCGAACGGCACCAGAAGTGTGTGCAATTCGAAGCGGATTCAGTACACCACTTCGCCTTTTCGATGAATCCCGACTACCGCTACGAAGAGGGCCGCTACAAAGACGTCGTCGTACATGTGCTCTATCAGCCCGGTGACAGCGCAACGTGGGGAAAGGGCATCGCCGTCGCCCGCACCGAAGCGGCGCTCGCCTGGCTCGACTCGCTCTACGGCCAGTTCGCCTGGCCGCAGATCACGAACGTGCACCGCATCGAGGGCGGCGGCACCGAATTCCCGATGATGGTGATGGACGGCAGCGCGGGACTCGGTCTCATCGTCCACGAAGTCGGGCACAACTACACGATGGGCGTCCTCGCCAACAACGAATGGCGCGAGGGCTGGCTCGACGAAGGCTTCACCAGCTTCCAGACGGGGTGGTTCTTCGAGCGGCACGGGGCAGGCCCTGCGTACGAGTCGGTCGAAGGGGAGATCCTCTTCTGGGACATGGAGCATTGGAGCGAGCCCACCTCGATGGTGAGCGAGCGCTATCGCGACTTCGCCACCTACAACACGATGATCTACTCGAAGGGCCAGCTCTTCTACGAGCAGCTGCGCTACGTCGTCGGGGATGAGACGATGCACCGCATCCTGCGCGAGTACTACGCCCGCTGGAAACTCAAGCACGTGGACGAGGACGCGTTCCGTGATGTCGCGGAAGAAGTCTCGGGGATGGATCTGCACTGGCTCTTCGCCCAGTGGCTCCACGGCACGCCGATGATCGACTATCGGCTGCGGCGGGTCGAGCGCAAGCGGCTAGCCAGCGGCCAATGGCGAACGGCCGTCTCCATCGAGCGCCTCGGCGACGGCTGGATGCCGGTCGAAATCGGCGACCGCGATACGATCTACGCGCGCTCGAGCGGTGAGCCCGAAGTCGAGCGCGTCGAGTTCGTGACGGCCCGAAAGCCCGGGCGCCTGATGCTCGATCCGCGCGTCCGCGCGCACGATTGGAACATGCTGAATAACCGCGAGGGACGTCGCCGGGGCTCAGGCAAGGTCGAATGGCGCGTCGATGACCCGACCCGCGAAGTCGTGCGGCGCGACCGGACCGTGTTCGCCGTCCTGCCCCTCCTCTGGAGCAACGACCAAGGGGGCGTCACGCTCGCGCTGCGCGGGCGCGGGAACTACCTCGGCCGCTACAACAAAACTCTCACGCTGGTGGACACCCGCGGTGGTGTGTACGCGCGGTTCGCGAACCCCGTGGGACACCTGATGCCGCGCACCGAGTCGAACTTCGCCGTCTGGGCGGTGGAAGGTCGCGCGGGCGTCGGGCTCAGCGTGGACCGCTCGCTGCGCCGCCACCCGACCTTCGGCGCCGACGGGCACGCCGGTTTCGACGCGCTGTGGATGGCGACGACGGACATGCGGTTCGTGGACACGCGCAGGTGGGATGACGCGGGGACGGGCGGGCTAGGGCCATGGTTTGGAACGACCGTCCAACGAGGCAACACGACATGGCAGGGCCGGCTCGGCGTGCGCGGCGGCATGGTCTACCGGCTGCAGGGCCCGGGCATCGTTTCGAAGAACCGCTACGATGTGGAGACCTACCTCCGGGCCACCGGTGAAGGGAGCCTGCGCACACCGTTCTGGCTGAAGACGACGCTCGGCGTGCGCGTCTTTGGCGGGGGGTACGTCGCCGATAAGCTCCCACCGCTGCAGCGCCGCATTCCCGTCGCGGGCGCCGATCCGTACGAGACATTCACCAATCCGCTGCTGCGCAGCCGCGGCGCGCTGTTCGTGCGTCCCGACTTCCACTACCACGCCCCGGGAAACGCCAACCTGCGCGCCTTCCGCCCCGACCTGGGCGGGCGCTGGGCCGCCGGCGTCAATCTCGAGGCCACGAAGCGCCTGCACCGCGACGTCGCGCTCGAGTCGTTCATGGACCTGGGGCTCGTCGACACGCTCGCCGTGCCGCCGACTACGCCGGGCAAATCGTACACGCCGCTGTACGATTGGGGCGTCGGGGTCATCACGCACCAGCACATCCGCGACCTCGCGTGGACCTTCCGTCTCGAGTTCCCGTTCGTCGTGAACCGCTGGGAGTACGCCGCCGCCGGCAACGCTCCCGCCGACGGACGCCTCGCGTTCCGCTGGCAGATCAGTCTGGAGTCGAGCTTTTGAAACCGGCGGATGACGGCGGGGGACGGCGGAGGTTTCTCCAGGACAGCGTTGGTCGCCTCCTGAGAGAGATCGCGGAACGCACCGAGAAGAGAGTAGCGCCGCAGCGCTGGTTCCGGCCCCCGGGCGCCGCGCCCGAGGTCGCCTTCGTCGCCGCCTGCACGCGGTGCGGAGATTGCATCGACGTCTGTCCCGTGCACGCCATCGTCAAGGCGCCCGCCAGCGCGGGGCTCGCGGCGGGGACGCCATACATCGAGCCGACGATGCAGGCATGCATCGTGTGTGAAGACATGCCGTGTGCGGCGGTGTGCGAGACGGGCGCGCTGGTGGTGCCCGCAGACCCTGAAGGCCTAGGCGTCTGGGCGTCCGTGCACATGGGGGTGCTCGCGCTCGATCCGGACCGCTGCATCACGTTCCAGGGACAAGCGTGTGGTGTGTGCGCGCGCTCGTGTCCCGTCGGAGACCGCGCCCTGGCCATCGACGATCGCGGCCACCCGGTGCTGAAGCCCGAGGGGTGCGTGGGCTGCGGCGTGTGTGTCACAGCCTGCGTCACGACACCCTCGTCCCTGAGTCTGAGGCTGCCATGAGCGACGTGCCGTACAGAGTCGAGAAGCCGTGGGGCTACGAGGTGATCTGGGCCAGAACGGACCAGTACGTCGGCAAGATCCTGCACATCGAGCCTGGACAGGTGCTCAGCCTGCAGTACCACAATAAGAAGGATGAGTCGATCTACGTCCTGACGGGCGAGATCATCCTGCGGCTGCAGCAGGGCGAGACGCTGATCGAGCGGCGTATGCGGGAGGGCGAGGCGTTCCACATCGCGCCCCGCACCATCCACCAGTTCGAAGCCGTGGTGTCGAGCGACCTGCTCGAGGCCTCCACTCCGGAGATCGACGACGTGGTCCGACTGAAAGACCGCTACGGGAGGGTCCCTTGAAACTGAAAGTCATCGTCCCGCTCGCGGGTAAGGGGACGCGCCTCCTGCCCCTGACGAAGCGCGTCCCCAAGCCCCTCGTCCAGGTCGCCGGGCGGCCCGTCATGGACTACGTGATGGATAAGGTGCGCGGGCTCGACGTGGACGAGCTGATCGTCATCACGGGACATTTGAAAGACGTCGTGGAGAAATACATCGTCAAGCAGTACGACATCCCGGCGAGATTCGTCGAACAGAAAACGCTGGACGGTACCGCGGGGGCGATCGATCTGGCGCGGCCCTACGTCGACGGGCCGGTTCTGATCATCTTCGTCGACACGTTGTTCGACGCGGACCTGTCGATCGTGAAGGACACCGACGCCGACGGGATCCTCTGGGCCAAGGAAGTCGAGGATTACCAGCGCTTCGGCGTGATCGTGACCGACGAGCGCGGCTACATGACGCGCATCGTGGAGAAACCCAGCACGCCGATCTCGAAGCTCGCCAACATCGGGCTCTATTACATCCGGGACTGGAAGACGCTCTTCGACGGCATCGCCGACGTGAAGCGGGGCCCGCCTGGGAAGGGCGGCGAGTTCTACCTCACCGACGCGTTCCAGTACATGGTGGACCGCGGCAAGAAGCTCGTCGTAGGAGAAGTCGGTGGGTGGTACGACTGCGGGAAAGTCGATACGCTGCTCGAGACGAACCGCCACCTGCTGGAGCAGGGCCGGGCGCGGCGTCCCAAGACTCTGCCGAAGGGCGTGGTCATCAGGGATCCGGTTTACATCGAAGACGGCGTACGGCTCGTGGACTCCACCATCGGGCCCAACGTGTCGCTCGGCGCGGGGAGCAGCGTCACGGGCAGCACCGTGACCAACAGCATTCTGGGGAATAACGTCCGGATACAGGGCGCCGTGGTCGAGGGCTCGCTCGTGGGCGACGATCAGGCGATCGAGGGACGGACGATGCAGGACAGCGTTCTGGACGGGGGGGAGCGCGCCGCCGCTCGTTAGGCGGCCTGTCCACCGAGCGCGTTGGCGACCGCGGTCTTGAGCTGGCTCAACTCGTAGGGCTTCGGCAGAAATCCTTCCACGCGCTCCGCGAGTCCGCGGGCCGCTTCGGCGTCGGGACTGTACCCCGACGAGATCAGGACCCGCACTTCGGGCCTGATCGCTTTCAGTAGCTCGAAGACCCCCGCGCCGCCCCCCGGCAACACGAGATCGAGAATCACCAGGTCGACGGGCGGGTCGGCGGCCTGCATCGCCGCCAGCGCCGACGTCCCGTCGCCGGCGTCCAGCACCTTATAGCCGAACCGCGTCAACGCGCGCTTCAGGCTGTTGCGGACGATCTCTTCGTCGTCGACGATGAGAATCGTGGCGCCCTTGGGGGCGAGCGGGCCGGCGGGGGCGGCGGCCGGCGGAGGCGGCGCGGTGGATTCAGCCGGAACGAGTGGGGCCGCTGCGGCCGCGATCGGGAGCAACAGATGCACCGTCGTGCCGCGCCCGATCGCCGTCTCGATGCGGACGGCGCCGCGATGCTCCCGCAGGACCCGCTGCACTTCCGCGAGCCCGAGGCCCCGGGCCTCGTGCAGAGGTTTGGTGGTGAAGAACGGCTCGAACACCCGCTCGGCGACGGCGGGATCCATCCCGCGCCCCGTGTCGGCCACGGAGATCCGCACGTAGCGTCCCGGCGGCGCGCCGGGCCACTCCTGGTTTCCTCCGGCGATTCTCTCTTCGGCGGCCTTGAAGGTGAGCAGGGAGTTGGGCCGCCCGCGCATCGCGTCGCGGGCGTTGAACACCAGCTCGAGGCAGGCGTGGACGAGCTGGTCCACGTCGGCGACGATGGACGGCAGCCCGGGCGCGACGTCGGTCTTCACCGTGACGCCGGCGGGAACGGCGGCCCGCGCCAGGGCGGCCGTGCTCTCGACGAACTGGACCGGCGACGCCGGCTTCAAGACGACGGTCTCGGGCCGGCTGAGGCCGAGCAGCTCCTGCGTCAACTCCCGGCCGCGGCGGGCGCCTTTGAGCACTTCCTCGGCCGCGGCCCGCGCATCGGGGCTCGGGACTTCTTCGCGCAACACGGCGGCGTGCGTAAGGATCCCGCCCAGGATGTTGTTGTACTGGTGGGCGAGGGCGCCGGAGAGTCGCGCCATCGAGTCGAGCCGCTGCGCCTGAATGAGGCGCCGCTCCTCGGTGCGCCGCTCGGTGCGGTCGCGCATGTCTGCCTGGATCAGCGATCCCACACCCTCCGGGTTCGGCACCGGAGAGAACTCGATCTCGACTTCCACGTTGCGTCCGTCGGGCCGGCGGATGGTGTGCGCGGCGGATCGCCACTCATCGGCGTCGGCGGTGGGCTCGGCGTAGAAGTCGCGCAGCCGCGCGCCGAGCAACTCCGCCATCGGGCGGCCGAGCAGATCGGCGAGGCGGGGATTCGCTTCGCGGATGAAGCCGTTCTCATCGAGCAGGGCAATGCCGTCGGTCGCTGTCTCGAAGAGGCCGCGGTAGCGGGCTTCGGATGCGGCGACGTGCCGCCGGGCGCGGTCGGCCAGATGGGCCCCCACCACCGAAAGCGCGCCCATCGCATACAGCGTGACGAGGGCCCGACCGGCGACGTGCCCAGCGAGTGCGCCGGCCGGCACGAGGAGGAGCACCGTGATGGTGGCGACGACGAGCGTGTTGGCCACGAGGGTGGCGTGCCACCGCCACGACCACGGCAGGAACACTGCGGCGCCGAACATCATTGCCACCAACGAGACCGTTTGCTCCCATAGCTCCCCAGGCACGACGAGCACCGCGCCGAGGCACATCAGGGCGATGTCGAGTCCGAGAGCGAAGGCGAGGGGCTCGAGCTGGGTAACCGAGCGCCGCACGGATGAGAGGAGCGCAATGATCAGGGCGATGGCGGCCGCCGCGCTGCGGATGAAGAGCATCTCGCGCGCGGCCTGGACGTCCGGGAAGTCGCCCGCCAAGTGCTTGGCGACCGCCACGACCGCGATAGTGGCGGCGACGATTCGCAGGGCCCGGGCGTAGGTCCGGGAGGTCAGCTGCTCCGGCATGCGCTCAAATTAAGGCCCGCCCGCGGCCTTGACACAACATCCATACTTCTAGTATTATCGAATTGTGAATACGGCCACCGCCGCTGCCGCGTTGCAGTTTGCGCCCAAGTTCGCCGCCCTGGGGCACGAGGTTCGTCTGTCCATCGTACGACTCCTGCTCTCGGCTCATCCCGTCGGCCTCGTGGTCGGGGAGATCCAGGAGGAGCTCGATATCCCCCCTTCCACGCTCTCCCACCACCTGGATGCCCTGCAGCGGGAGGGTTTGGTGGGCGTGACGCGCGAAGGGAAGTACCTGCGCTATCGGGCCGACGCGGTAGGACTGCGCGACCTGCTGGCGTTTCTCTACGCCGAGTGCTGCACGCGCAGCCGGCTCGTTCCCGTAAGCGCCCTGAAAGGAGTCGCCGTATGAAGGTCCACGTTGCGCTCAACACGCCCCGGTTCGACGAGTCGGTGCGGTTTTACCGGACATTTCTCGGACTCGATCCGGTGAAGCACAAGCCAGGGTACGCCAAGTTCGACGTCGCCGAGCCGGGTCTGAACCTGACGCTCAACGCGTCGGCGGATGTCGGGGCGGGTGCGTTGAATCACCTGGGCATCCAGGTCGCCTCGACGGCCGCAGTCAAAGAAGCGGCGGTCCGGTTAAAGAACGAGGGCCTGGCGACCTTCGAGGAGGCGGACGTCGATTGCTGCTACGCGCTTCAGGACAAGATCTGGGTCACCGATCCCAACGGCTACAAGTGGGAAGTCTTCGTCGTAAAGGTCGGCGATACGAGCATCGCCTCATCTACCGCCGCCCTATCTACCGACGCCTGCTGCACCGAGACCTGCTGCCACGAATGAACGAATTCCTCGAGCTGTTCGCCTACAACGCCTGGGCCAACCGGATGATCTTCGACGCCGTGGCCCCCCTGCCCGACGACACGTACCTGCGCGACCTGAAGAGCAGTCACGGCGGCATCCACGGTACGCTGGCCCACATCGTGTGGGCGGAGCACCTCTGGCTGAACCGCTGGCTCGAGCAGCCCAACCCCGCCGTCGCCCAGGGCAAGTACCTGCACTCGGCCGCGGAGGTCCGGGCCCGGTGGGAGGAGGTCGACGCGGAGCGGGGGACCTCTCTGGCGCAGCTCGGCGACGATCGGCTGGACGAGACGCGTAGCGTGAAGCCGTCGACCGGCGGTGAGTACCGGCACACCTTCCGGCAGATGTTTCGGCACACCGTCGATCACTCGTCGTATCACCGGGGCCAGGTCGTGACGCTGCTGCGCCAGGTGGGCGTCACGCCGCCGGTGACGGGGCTGATCTTCTTCTACCGCCGGACTTGACGGCGGCGGGGAACCTGAGTTACTTACTGACCGTTCAGTAACTAACTCCGGAGCCTCGATGCCGCGAACCGCCGTCCCGAAGAAGCCACGTTGGCAGCGCCGCAAAAACGCCCGCCCCGAGGAGATCGTGGCCGCTGCGCTCGACGTCTTCGTGGAGCGCGGCTTCGCCGCCACCAAGCTCGAGGATGTCGCTCGCCGCGCCGGCGTCACCAAAGGCACCATCTACCTCTACTTCGAGAACAAGGAAGCGCTCTTCAAAGCCGTGGTGCGCGAGACGATCGTGCCGGTCATCGCCAAGGGGGAGGCCATCGCCCAGGCCTTTACCGGCAGCGCGCGCGACCTGTTCGAGAAGCTGGTGCGCGACTACTGGCGGCTCGTCGGTGAGACGAACCTCGCGGGCGTCCCCAAGCTGATGATGGCGGAGGCGGGGAATTTCCCGGAGCTGGGCCGATTTTACTACGAGGAAGTCGCGGTACGCGGTCACCGCCTCATGGCGAGCGTGTTGGAGCGCGGCATCAAGGCGGGAGAATTCCGGCGCGTCGATGTAGCCGTCGCCTCGAAGCTCGCGATGGCCCCCCTGATGCATGCCGTGATCGCCCGCCGCGCCTTTGCCTCGTGCATGCCCGAGGGTTTCGACGTCGGCAGCTATCTCAACACTCACATCGACCTGTATCTCCATGGCATCGCGAAATCCTAAGCGCCATTGGCCGTTGGCCTTTGGCTTCCTGATCGCTGCGCCGCTCGCCGCGCAGGCGCCAGCTCCCCTGCGCCTATCATTCGCCGAGACGGTGCGCCGGGCCGCGGGTCAGGCGCCGGCCGTCGAGCTGGCGGGGCTCCGCACCGACGAAGCTTCAGCGCGCGTGCGCCAGGCGCGCGGCGCGTTCCTGCCGTCCCTCTCCGTCGCGGCTGCCTGGTTGAACCGCGACTTCAACTCCAAGGCCCAGGGCATCTCGTTCACGGGTGTGCCCACGATCATCGGGCCCTTTACGGCGTACGACGCGCGCGTCCGCGCGAGCCAGACGCTGCTCGATTTCTCGAGCCTCGCGCGGCTGCGCGCGGCGCGCGCGCAGGTCGCCGGCTCGACCGCCGAGGGCGGAGCCGTCTCCGAAGGCGCGGCCGCGGGGGCCGCGCTCGCCTACCTGCGTGTGGCGCGGGCGGCGGCGCAGGTGGTCGCCCGCCGTGCCGACTCGGCCGTCGCGGCCGACCTCGTCGGCCTGGCGCAGGCGCAGAAAAACGCCGGCGTGAGCGCGGCGATCGACGTGACCCGCGCCCGCACGCAGCTCGTGTCCGCGGCGGGAGCGCTGCTCGTGGCGCGTAATCAGCTGGACCGCGCGCGCATCGACCTGGCGCGCGCCCTGGGCCTCGATCCGTGGACGCCGATCGAGATCACCGACACGCTCACCTCCGCGCTTCCCGTCGCGGATGTGCCGGCGCGCGCCGAATCGATCGTGACGCTCGCCCTGGCGCGGCGTCCCGACCTCGTGGCTGAGCTCGCGCGCGGCGACGTGGCGCGCACCGTCCAGTCCGCGATCAGCGCCGAACGGTTGCCGCGGATCGACGTCGCCGGCGACTACGGCGTGAGCGGGCTGACACCCAGTACGTCGGTGGGCACGCGGCAGCTTGGCGTGCAGGTGTCGATCCCGATCCTCGACGGCTTCCGCCGCGAGGGCCGGGCCGCCGAGCAATCGGCCGTGGTGCGGGAGAGCGAAGTCCGGGCCCGCGACCTGCGGCAACAGATCGCTGCGGAGGTCGAGACGGCGCTGCTCGATCTGGCGTCGGCCCAGGCGCAGCAAGCGATCGCGACCGAGCGGCTCAGGCTCGCCGCCGATGAGATGGGGCAGGCGCGCGAACGTTTCGCGGCGGGAGTGGCGGGGAACATCGAAGTGATCAACGCGCAGGCATCGTTGCTGCGCGCGCGGGACACGGACATCGACGCGCGCTACAGCGCGGCGACGGCTCGAGTCGCGCTGGCGCGCGCCGCGGGCCTGGCACGGACGCTGCACTAAACCCTGAGGATCGAATGGCGACGGTAATGGAACCAGAGATCGAAACGAGCCGGTCGAGCGCCGCGGGCAAGGCGGCGCCGGCGGCGCCCCCCCCCCCGCGCGGCAAGCGCCAGATCGTCTTCCTCATCATGGGCGTGGCGCTGCTCGGCCTCGTGGGATTCGGCGCGAAGCGCTGGTGGTTCTCGCGCTCGCACGTCTCGACCGACAACGCGCAAGTCGACGGCCACATCATTCCGATCCTGCCCAAGGTCGGCGGATTCGTCGCCGAGGTGCGGGTGCGGGAGAACCAGGAGGTCAAGGCGGGCGACACGCTGGTGGTGCTCGACGACCGCGACTTCGTGGTACGGCTGGCGCAAACCGAGGCCGACCTGAAGGCGCTGCTCGCGACCGTCAGCTCGCGCACGCGCGTCGGGCAGGCCGAGGCGGCCGTAGCGCAGGCGCAGGCCAACGCGCAGAAGGCACGCGCCGATCTGGCGCGCCTGGAGCCCTTGGCGCAGCAGGACATCGTGAGCGCGCAGCAGCTCGACGCCACGCGGGCCGCTATGCCCAATTCTTTCGCCTTGGAGAGCACTTCCTTGTTCTCCAAACCGAGCTTTTTTGATATATCGTAAATGCGAACGGGCATAATTCTCTGTCACTTCGGGCCAGCTTTGCAGTACTGCCTTCATCGCTTTGACCCTAACACTTTAAAACTTTTTTGGCCAGTGCCATAAAATTCTCAACCAGAAACCGGGGCTTCCCCGACTTTCAAAGTCCGCCGGGTGGCCTCAGCCCTCGCTGATTCCAAAATGGCGCCAGCCTGGTCGCCCAACTGCTCAATCCCAGTCAGATCGCCCACATCAGCTTGCAATAGATCTTCCAATCGCGTCAATCCATGATGAACCAACACATCGGCTTGCTCCCGAGTGATCCCAGGGATCGCCGCCAGTGAGTCAACCGCTTCCGCAACTTTCTCTTCAAATCCTTTGGTTACAACCACTTCTGGCTCTATGTCCACCTGCCACCCAGTTAATTTTGAAGTGAGTCTCGCGTTCTGGCCGCGCTTGCCGATCGCCAGCGACAACTGATCCTCGCTGACAATTATCTTCACGCGTTTGCTCGTCTCATTGATTTCAAATGCCTTTAACTTGGCCGGCGCAAGCGCGTTGGTAATGAAGGTCCTTACATGGGAGTCCCATCGAATGATATCCACTTTTTCATTGTTCAATTCGCGAACAATGTTCTTCACCCGTTGACCGCGCAATCCCACGCAAGCGCCGACGGGATCTACCTTTTCATCCCGGGTCCAGACCGCCAATTTGGTTCGGAAACCAGGTTCGCGGGCGATCCCCTTGATCTCGATCGTCCCATCATTAATTTCCGAGACCTCAAGCTGGAACAGTTT
>Ga0137409_10005736_pt1 | contig 12900 bp, 8 predicted proteins | sample CZODoug1_16funga_FD_122059 | JGI IMG/M metagenome (GOLD analysis project Ga0137409, IMG submission 122059) | Vadose zone soil fungal communities from Angelo Coast Range Reserve, California, USA - CZODoug1_16fungal (Hybrid Assembly) | ecosystem: Environmental > Terrestrial > Soil > Vadose zone...
GTTGAGATTTTCGGCATCAATGGGGGGCTGACCCAGGGCACCGAGACTGTCATCCTTCAACCGGCAGGAATCACGCGGCTTCCTAGCGTAAACATGCTCAATTTGCGCCTCTCCCGTGAATTCGTGCTGAATGACCGGTGGCACATGATACCGGTGATTGACTTTTTCAACCTCACCAATGCGCAGACCATCGTGGGAGAGAACAACTTCTTTGACGCCGATCCTGCAAACAATACTTATTTGAAGCCATTCCTCACCATCGACCCGTTCGTGACGCGGTTTGGTTTGCGATTCACGTTTTAACGGCGCCAGCCTCGTCTGAGGCCGGCACTTTCCTACCCGGCGGGCTGGGCCAATGATCGAGCTCACCCGCCGGTCTCGTGTCTGGAATTCAATTTTGGATTTGCGTACTTTGGGGGCGTTATGTGGAGATGGAACAAAGCGATAGGAGTCATGTTTGCGATGACGTTGATCTTTGTGGCCTCTGCCACAGCACAGAACAGTGCGAAATCCGCGAAGCTGACAATCGAGCAATTGATTGACATCAAGCATCCGACCAACGCCCTGTGGTCGCCGGATGGCAAACACGTGGTCTTTACCTGGGATCGCGCCGGAATTTCCAATCTTTATGTGGCCAGCGCCGATGGACACGGCCAACCTGTTTCGCTGACTTCCTTCTCAGAGGGGCAAGTCGACCCGGCATTCTGGAGCCGTGACTCGCAGACGGTTTACTTTCCGCATGGCGGCGATTTGTGGCAAGCAGTGATTGGCGGAGGCGCAGCGAAGCCAGCTTGGACAACAGTGGCCCGCGAATCTGACATTGTCCCATCTCCCGACGTAACTCGCGTGGCGTTTGTCCGTCACAATGCCGGGAGCTCCGACAGCGCAGCTCATAAGAGCGACCTGGTAGTGCGTTCGCTGGCCGATGGAAGCGAGTCCGTCGTGGCGCAAGACAACGTGAGCATTACGCGGTTAGTCTGGTCCCCCGACGGCGCCAGCCTTGCCTACACGGTAGGATCCAAGACTATCAATCACGACGAAACTCCTGCCTATTCCGGAGAGAAGATTATTTATCGCATCTGGGAATACGTTCCGGGGCAAATCTACGCAGCGAAGATCGCAGGCGGAGAGCCGGTAGCAATTGGCACTCCGGGAGAATACGGCGGACTGGCCTGGGTGGACGCAACGCACCTCGTGTACGACGGTCAATCGAAAGACTTCAAGAAATATTCGATCTATGTTGCGGACGTTACCGATGGGAAGCCGCGTGCCATCCACGAGATCACGGAGGAACAATTTTGGAGCATACCGGACTGGGGCGAAGCCGGAGCCCAGCCGTGGCCTTCGCCCGACGGGCGGTGGATTGCGTTTCTGAGTGATGAGGATGGCTGGGATCATTTGTATGTCATGCCCTCGGCGGGCGGGAAGGCGGTGCAAATCACGAAGGGGCAATTCGAAGCCTGGCGCCCGGCCTGGTCGCACGACAGCAAGCGAATTGCTTTCGACGCGAATGAGCCGGCGCGGCCGGGCGACCGCCACGTTGGTATTGCCGAGATCGGCGGTGATCCCTCGCATGCCACCGTAACGTATGTCACGGCAGGAAATGGCACCAACATCGAGCCGCACTGGTCAGCGGATGACAAATATCTCGTCTACCAGCACACGGACACGCGCAACAGCGCGGACTTCTTCGTAGTCGAGGCCAAAGCAAACTCCAAGCCGGTTCGTCTTTCCGACTCCATGCCAGCCGGGATCGACAAAGCCCAATTCGTTGAGCCTCAGTTCGCGCATTTCCCGGGAGCGGACGGGAAGCTGGTGCCGGGATGGCTCTTTGTGCCAAAGAATTTGGATCGTACAAAGAAACATCCCGCGATCATCTGGATTCACGGCGACGGCGTGAACCAGAACTACGATGGCTGGCATGTGCAGCGCAATTACGCCGTCTACTACAGCTTTCACCAGTATTTGCTGCAGCAGGGTTATGTCGTTTTCGCCCCCGACTATCGCGGGAGCATCGGCTACGGACGCGATTGGCGCAATGGCGTGTTCATGGATGTCGGCGGCAAGGATGCCAAAGACGCGTGGATGTCGGCGAACTACCTGAAAACACTACCTTACGTGGATACCGACCGGATCGGTATCTGGGGATTGAGCTACGGCGGATTCTTCACTCTGATTGCCATGACCGATCAACCGAAGTTGTTCCGCGCCGGGGTGGACGTAGCCGGCGTCGTCGACTACGTGATGTATTACTCCGATCCCTATCATGGCGATTGGACGGCAAGCCGCATCGGCACGCCGGAGCAGAATCCGAAAGTCTATGCGAATGCTTCCCCGCTTTCGCATATCGATCGGCTGGAGCGCCCCTTGCTCGTGCTTCACGGCACATCCGACGTCAATGTTCCGTACCTCGAGTCCGTTTGGCTCATCGACGAGGCACTCAAAAAAGGCAAAGGGGATCTCCTTTCCTACATGATGTATCCGGGCGAATTCCACTATTTCACTAGAGCACATGTCTTGCTGGATGCGTGGCACCGGGTGGACGACTTCTTCGCGTTTCACCTGCAAGGCAAGAGCAAGGATCCGCGCTGAGGTCTCAGCGGCAATCGGGCCCCCGGAGGAGCAGGTTCCAATAAATAGGTGGTGCGTTCTTATGCGTTGCACTTCCCTACTCCTACCAATCGGAGTGCCGTAGAATCAATCTTCCGATTGGAACAGGGCCAATCGCTTAGTTCCGAGGGTCACTCGGTCTCCAAGAGACCCGACCAGCTGCCGAAGACATGCCGAGGGATCGGCCCAAACTGATCTTAGAGGCAAGGTCGCGCTGGCAGCAGCTCGAACGCACGGAGGAGGTTGCCGATGAGTGCACAGAGGGGCCTCAACAAACAGTTAGACCTTCGTGGCCGAGTCGCAGTCGTGACCGGTGCCAGCCGCGGTGCCGGCCGTGCCATCGCGGCCGTCCTCGGCGAGCACGGCGCAACGGTTTACGTCTCCGGCCGCAGCGTCCAGGGACAACCAACCACGGATGGCCTCCCGGGCACAATCGACGACGCGGCCGAGGAAGTCACGCGGCGCGGCGGGACCGGTATTGCGGTGCGGTGCGATCACGCAAATGAGCACGACGTAGCTGCTCTTTTCAAGAGAGTTCGAGAAGAGCAAGGGCGGCTGGATATCCTCGTTAATAATGCCTGGGGAGGTTACGAAGGTGCACGCCTCATGCCGGCGTACTTCTGGAACGCCCCGCTGCGGCTTTGGGAGGCGATGTTCGAGCGTGGACTCAAGGCGCACCTCTTGGCGACATACTTTGCAATCCCGTTGATGATCGAAGCCGTCGCTGCAAAAACGCGCACCAGGACATCCAAGCCGCCCGGTCTCATTGTCAGCACCGTTGCTTGGGATCGCGATAGATACATCGGCAACTTCTACGATGTTGCTAAACATTCGATCATTCGTTTGCTTTGGGGGTTGGCGGAGGAGCTGCGCGAACACAATGTCGCGACGGTCGCCTTGGCTCCCGGATTCATGCGCACCGAGCGTGTGATGTCGCACGCTGGCGGGGAGACGGACTGGAAGAAGATACCGTGGCTGAAAAGAAGTGAATCGCCGGAGTACATCGGCCGAGCGGTGGCGGCACTCGCTGGTGATCCACACGCGATGCGCAAAACAGGAAAGGCGTTCCATGTGGGCGAACTGGCGCGTGAGTATCGCTTCAGCGACATCGATGGCAGGCGAGTTCCTCCTTTTCGAATTGTTGAATCATTTGTGAAAATGGTTAAGAAGTTCGAGAAGATACAGAGGAAACAAGTCCCAAAATTGAGGCGCTGATCCGGCGCGCTCGGCCAGCACCCATGGAGAATGCACATGAACACCTCTGCCACGCCTTTCGTTGAATGCGCGCCAGGCCCACGCCGGCCTCGCCATCGCCGACATTACTAGTTTCTGTTGCGCGTCACACGTTCTGAGCCAATTGGCCAGTCGACGGAGGGGGAAGTCGCCAGGCAAGATCCTTGGCCTTCGAGCCGGAGTGGATTGGGGGAAGAGCCGGTGTTTAAGCCATTTAGAAATCGTCCGTAGATATGCGATAAATACCTACTTTCGCGCCCATTTTGTATCTTCGTGCCTGCGCCTACTTGCTCGCTGCCAGAAACTTCCCAATCGTTTCATTCAAGAACTCTGCATCTGCCGGATTGCTCGCCGCTCCTGCGGTGTGTCCCCACAACGACGCGATCGGCGCCAGCGACGCATCGGGAATCATCGCCGCCTCATACCGCGCATCTCCAATTGGAAAATACAAATCCGTCTCTGAAGGCATATACAAAATCGGAACTCTGATGGAGTGCAGTGCGCGTTCCACGTCTCCTCCAAATCCCGGGGTTGCACCGACGTCGTGCTTCTCCCACGTCCGCATTTGCAAAATCAGATTGTTGGCATCCGCGCCGGGAATAAAATTCGTTCGAAATTCTGTCAACACCTGCTCGAATGTCGTCCCTGGCTTGGCCCCTTCTCGCCACAGCTCTCTCCGCCACCACTCCTGCGAGAAAAGCCATGCCGTCCACACCAACGCGAATGCCTCGAGTCCTTTCTTTGGCTGTTCCTTGTAATCACCATTCTCAAACGTCGGGTCTGTCGTCAGCGCCGCAATTTGACCTTCGAGTCTCACAACTCCGTGGGGATAGCACTTCGCCGTGCCCGCTGTCGCCACGATTCGATCTGCAAAGCCGGGATAGCTCACCGCCCATTGAAACGCCTGCTGCGCGCCCATGGAGAATCCGATAATCGCCCGCACGTGGATAATCTTCAGCTTTTCGGTCAACAGCCTGTGCACCGCTTCCACATTGTCCCGAATCGTTGTCACCGGAAATCGCGGCCCGTGATACGGCTCGGGTGTGTTGCTCGGGGAGGACGAGTTCCCATTTCCGAACAATTCCGTCGCCACAAGAAACAGCTTTGAAGGATCGAGTGCCTTGTCAGTTCCAATCAACCACTCGTACCCATGAAAATCCGCCATGTAGTGCGATGGCAGCAGCACGACGTTGTCCTTCGCCTCATTCAGCTTGCCGTATGTGCCGTACACCACACGCGCATGTGCCAGCGTGACCCCGCTCTCCGTCTTGAAATTCGCAATCAAGAATTCTTGACGATCCCCCTTCGGCTTCTTGCCATCCGCAGTGTCTTGTGCGAAAACTCCATGTGCAGCCACTACCGGCAAAACCAAAAGCAGCAGAACCAGTTTCCTCATCATTTTCAAGGATCACCCCCCTCTGGTGGATAAGGATCTCAAGTCCGACAATTGACGAATGCCCGCCGTATCGCGCGGCCGCTATCCCCGAATTCGACCCTGTCCAGCGGCCAGGTATCCAAGCACCTGGCCTCGGTCTTTGCGCCTGCCACGTGCGTGATACCAAGCCCGTGCCCAGCAAGCAAGGAAAATAACTTCGCGCCGCTCGTATTCTTAAAACTTGTTTGCAGGCCTGAACGATCCCTCTCCTTCCGAAAATCTCTCCCACAACCAGGTATGCCTATGAAAACAGAGCCGGCCCAGGCGCTCAAGTGAACCAAGCCAAAGATCGAAAAATGCGTCGATTTCACTGCCTTGTCTGCGTCGCGCGCTCACCTTTCGAGATCCCAGAAACCATGAAAACTCAAAATCTGCGACTTCAGGTTGGGAGGATTCGGAGATTGCGGAAGGATTTGCCGACGAGAGCCGAGTGGTTTAAGTTGTGGACAAGTTGAATGAAAGACTGTTATAGAACCAATTGAATTCTTCAATGCTCGCGACCAATGGCAAGTTTCCGTTTGTGATAAACACTTGCGGAGGCAAGAAACTCAAAACATGATGGGGATTAAATGAAGCCTCACGCCAAACGTCCGTTCGCCAAAAACAAGAGATCCGTAAAATCGCTGATCAAGGCCCTCCGCATTCTCGACACCTTGGGTGATTGCCCGGGAGGATCGGGAATTACAGAAATGAGCAATGTCCTCAACACCCCCAAGAGCACCATCCATCGGCTCGTCGTCACGTTGCAAGAGGCGGGATACGTTTCTTTCGACCCGCTCACGTCAAAATATGGCCTGGGAAACCGTGTCGCCAGACTTGGAGAGCAGCTAAATCACCTATCTCCCCTCTTGACGATTGGTATACCAATGCTTGAACAGCTTACAAGAAAATGCCACGAGGCCAGCCACTTGGCAATCAGGCAAGGAACGGAAGTTGTCTATATCTCGCACGAAGAGAGCCGGGAGCCAGTAAGAATCAGCTTTGGCACCGGGCACAGAGCTCCGGTGCACTGCACGGCTCTTGGCAAGGCATTTTTGGCCGGGCTGTCTGATGGCGAGATTTTTATGCTCTATAAGAGCAAGAAAAGGCTCGAGCGTCTCACGCCCAACACGGCAACCTCGCTGCGTGCTCTTGTCACGGAAATTGCCATTGTGCGAAGAGAAGGAATCGCCTACGACAACGAGGAGTACATGCCTGGATTGTGCTGCATAGCGGCGCCCATCCGGGACTTTTCATCGGGGATTGTCGCCGCCGTGGGTTTGTCCATGTTCAAGCACAGGATGGCGAACAAGCGGAAAGCTTTCTTCAAAGACGCACTCTTGCGAGCAAGCGCCGAGATATCCGAAAGTTTGGGATTTTGCACCGCATCTGAAAAGTTCGCTAGCTAGCTAGTCTCGCTTCGTTTAGATCCTCTTTCACTCAACGCGTTGCGTCTGGACGAAAGCCTTCCGGATCTCGCCGCTCCCGATTCCATTGAGATGTCTCCTCAGTTCCGAGATGCATAGAAGCGCCGCACTGTTTTGCCTCAACGCGCAAGCGTGTTCCACATTGCGGAATTACGTTCCGGAAACTCTTCTTGACAAGCTCTGAACCAAGATGTTACGAACGCTGCCAATATCCACGGCGAACCGGCTCATGCCGGGTTGGAGGGTTATGGTAAGGCGTAATTGGTTTTCAGCGGCGCTGATCGCCGCGGCACTATTCTTCCACATCGTTCTGATTCACACGGCGGTTCACGCACAGACTGTAAGCACAGGCGCGATCACGGGGATCGTTACAGATCCAGCCGGCGCGGTGATCCCAGGCGTTACTGTTAGCGCCACGGAGAAAGCCACCGGGTCCATGCGCTCGGCTGTGGCTGACTCCAGCGGCGGTTACCGCTTCAGCCTGCTCCCTTCTGGAGAATACAAATTACGATTTGAAGCAAAGGGTTTCAAGACCGCGATTCCGCCCGATGTCCGTGTCGTGGTCACAGAAATTAGTACGCTCAACATTCAGATGATTCTGGGTGAAGCCAAGGAAACCGTGGAAGTATCGGCCACTGCGGAAGCGTTGCAGTTGGAGAACGCCACGCTTGGCACAGTAGTCGAGAGCCGCACCATAACGGAGATTCCGCTTTCCACGCGTAACTACACGCAAATCCTGACGATGTCCACGGGGGTCGTGGCGGACGTGAGTAACGCGGCGAATCTGGGCAACGGAACCCAGGATTTCTATGTCAACGGATCCAGCAACACCAGCAACAATTTTCAGATGGACGGGTCCGACGTGAACAATTTCGGCAGCGGGCGCGCAGGAACGTTCTTACAGCAGGGCGGTATTCCGATCCCGAATCCCGATGCCATTCAAGAGTTCAAGATTCAGACCAGCTTGTATGACGCCGGCTATGGGCGTGGAGCCGGTGCGAATGTCGAGGTGGTTACCAAGTCGGGCAGCAACCAGATTCATGGTTCAGTGTTTGAGTTTTTACGCAACGATGTACTTGACGCCAACGATTTCTTTCTCAATCAGCAACAGCAGCCACGGGCAGTCATGAAGCAAAATCAGTTTGGCGGGAGCTTCGGCGCCCCGATCATCAAGGACAAATTCTTCATCTTCGGTTCCTACCAGGGGACTCGGCAGGTGAACGGACTGAGTGCGGGTTCGCTTTCGTCGAACTCCCTTCCACCACTGACCGACGACCGTTCCGCAGCGACACTCGGGAAGGAGTTCTGCGGACAAACGGGACCGCAAGGGGGAACGGCAGTGGCCTGCGACGGCTCGAACATCAATACCGTGGCGCTAAAGCTTCTGAACGTGAAGATCCCGAACGGCACGTTTCTCATTCCCACTCCGCAAACCATCACAAACGGAGTGGGCCTCTCCGTGTTCAGCTTGCCAGGCCGATTCACCGAAGATCAGTTTCTCGTCAATACCGACTACGTGATCTCCGCGAAACACCGCCTAACGGAGCGCTATTTCTACGCCCGTGCTCCGCAGGACATTCCTTTCAGCCAGTGCTTTTTCAATACGCCGTGCACGCCAGGTTCCGATCAGGGCGCACAGTTCCAAAACCACGTTGCATCACTGAAGCTCACGTCCGTCCTGTCCAATACCCTCGTGAACGAAGCCATGGTGGACTACTCGCGGAATCGTGGAATTCTCACGAGCGGGAGCAAGATTACCGACACCAGTTTAGGAATCACCCCGGGCGACCCGACCTTCCCGAAGATGCCGACGATCGCCGTCAGCGGACTATTTAGCGTCGGCGGAAATTTCAACGATGACTCTGATTCGACGGTGAATCAGTATCAATATTCGGATCAAGTTGCCTGGACACACGGGAAGCACACCATCCGGAGCGGTTTCCAATTCGTGCGCGCGCAGTTCGATTTCAATGATCCAGGACCTCGCCGCGGAATCCTCCTCTTTCTCAGCTTCCCAGATTTCCTGTTGGGCATGAGCGCGGCGCAAAACGGCACGCAATTTAGCAACATCTTTCTTAGCGAAGGTATTGCCGGATCCTTATCCAAGGCCTACCGGGCGAATAACTACGCCAGCTTCGTTCAGGACGACTTCAAACTGAACCCACGGCTCACGTTGAATATTGGGCTGCGTTGGGAGATCAATGGCGGCGTTAGCGAAGACCAAGGGCGATTCAGCAGCGTGTTTCCGAGTCTGGCCCAGTCCAGCAACAACCAGGTAGCCGCGGGCACGCTTGCGGGTTGGGTAGTGCCCTCAAACTTCCCACTACCTATTCCGGATGGAGTGACAAAACTTGCTGGTAAAACCCTCGCCCGCAATGGTGCACCACTGCATAACCTTGGCCCGCGTTTCGGCTTTGCATGGCGCCCGTTGGCCAGTTCCAACCGTGTAGTTCTGCGTGGCGGATACGGCGTGTTCTATACACGAACGAACGGCAATTCCGTCCTACAAACTGTGGTTTCGCCGCCATTCGTCAGCTTCGGCGTCGGAGTCGGAGCCGGCAATGGCCTGGCGACATTTCAGGTTCCGTTCAATCCGCCGCCAGCCCCCGCCATTTTTCCGACGCGGACGCTTTCATCGGGGCTGTCGGCGGATTACGTGGCAGAAAACTACGATTCGCCGATGGTTCAGCAATGGAGCCTCGATACGCAGTATGAATTCCTGCCGAAGACGGTGCTGGAAATCGGCTACGTTGGAACGCGAGGAACGCGGCTGGCTTCCTCGCGCCTCACGAACACAGCTCTCTTGGCTAGCCCATCCAATCCTGTGAACGGGATCATCGTGAACACGGTGGCAAACGCCGGGCTGCGCGTCCCCATTCTAGGTTTTGCGCCCAATGGCTTGACCAGCATCGAGAGTTACGGCTTCTCCATGTACAACGGCTTGCAAGTCAACGTGAAGCGGCAATTGAGCCGTGGCATCCAGTTCCAGGGCGCCTACACGTGGGGTAAGGACCTCACCGACGTCGAAGGTGTCGGCTTCAATTCTGTGTTTCTCGGTGGCGATGGTAACAGCAACGACCCCAACGACCGTCACCAGCGTTGGGGACCGGCTGACTTCGATCGCAAGCAGCGCTTTGTTTTCACCTATCTCTGGGAGATTCCGCATCCGGCCGGGGAGACCTTCCTCAGTCGGAAACTGTTGAGCGGATGGGCGCTTTCGGGCGTGACAACTTTCCAAAGCGGCCTTCCCGTGACTTTGACAGACTCGACAGGCGGGTCGATCTTCGGCAGTGCGAGCAACTCTCGTGCGCAACTCTGTTCCGGCTTCACGCCCGCACAGGTGGCAACGAGCGGCGGTGTGGAAGCGCGGCTGAATAGCTATTTCAATGCGGCTGCAATCTGCGCTCCACCTGCAATCGGCGATGGTACTGGCTACGGAAATACCGGCCGCGCCGCCTTCCGGGGACCCCATCAGGCCAATTTCGACGCTTCGCTCGCGAAGTCAACTAAAGTCGGAGGCTTGAGCGAAGCGGCGACACTGGAATTCCGGACCGAATTCTTCAACGCCTTTAACCACCCTCAATTCCAGAATCCTGGTGGCGCGGTTGGAACAGCGAGTTTTGGGAGAATCCAGGCCACTTCCGTGGCGCCGCGGCTGATTCAATTTGGCCTGAAGTATATCTTCTAGGTCCCCAGTTTACGCTGCCATACCTCGTCCGGCCGGGTGGCCCTCCGGGCTGCCCGGAGAGATCGACGATTTACCAGCCGGACGATGGCTGCCCTTGGGCAATTCCGGTAATCTGCTGCGTCTTTGGAGAAAATCTGACCAACCATGCGTATACGCAACCCAACCAGCGGCAACAGCCACTGCATTCTCAGGGCTTGTACCGCTGTCATCAATATCGATAGTCATTGACCTCAAAGATTCCTCAATGGCTCAGTTCCTTCGCTCAGAATGTACAAATACCGAGGACAAGCAAACAGGCGATCTCTCCGTTTGCCGGTCATCTCTTTTTCGATTTTGGCAGGATCGCTTATGGTTGTCCGTACTTACTGAATTGCAAGGCCGGAATTGCGCAGGCTACTTGATGTGACGAATCTCCAGATCGCCCCATTTCTGTTTCAGATATTCTGCGACAAGCCGGCGATGGCAATGTTCCGGCTTTTCTTCGCTGCAGAGTAGGCAACCATAGGCAAGGATCTCTTTCGACACGGTATCTTCAACGTGGCGCTGGTGCATCAGCTCGACAAATTCGCGTTCCTAGGTTGCCCAACGGCCTTTTCGTTTCTTGTAGGCATCCAGCATCTCTTGGCTGGGAGCCAGTTCAGGCAGATGAAGGTAGTCGATGTTACAGATCGCTCGGCTAAAATAGCGAAGGTCGTCCTTCTTTGTAAATCCGGCCAGTTGGGAGACGTTGTTCAGTCGGACGTCGATCAGACGTTGGACGCCCGCGTCTCGAAGTCGACTGAAAAATACTTCTGCCGATTTCTTCGTGAAACCGATGGTGAAGATCGTCATCCGGCCGCACTTTTGAGCGCTCGACCATTGGCCAACTTGGACTCGCCAGGGTCGTAGGCAATGCGGTCCCCTTGGAGACGATAGGCTTCCGCATAAAGATCGTCGCGGGACCGAAAGAAATCGTGTTCGTCAATTCGCAAATTGAGTTGTCGCGGAGCCAAATCCAACAACGGCATCCGCGGGACTCTGGAGAGCTGATGGAGGGTTAGCCGACTTCTTGGCGACGCGCGAAGACTAATTGCGATTAAAGGAAATTAATACTGATTTCAGGTATCAAGCTTATTCGTAGCATAACCTCAGTTCTCGCACTTTCGATGCTCCGCCGCTGGCCATAGAGCCAAGCGCTTGCGGAAGAGGATAGGAAGGCGCCAGTCGGAGGAAAATGTCCACGAAATTAGAGCCTCCAAGATGGTGACCCGGCGCTGCCTGGTCAAGCTCCGCGGTGTGTCCACAGTCTTCGCGGCGCTTCCGCCCACCGTAAGCCCGGCAGGAAAGCCCTCTTTCGGTGGCAACAGAGTCACAACGTTGTTTTCCAGACGAAAAATTCCCAGGTGCGCGGGATGCATGGCGGACAGCTTCACTTTATTGTCCGGCGCGGAGCCCACACTCGCATCACCCGGCTGTAGCCATTCCAGTCCCACGAGCGACAACCAACCGTCCGGCTTCTGCAATCCCGCCGCGCGATTCTCGCGAAACTCCTTGATTTCTTTTTGCCAGGCGGCGTCTTGAGCCGGCGTAGCAGCCGCGGCGACCAGGAACACGGCAAGAGAAAGAAAATACGGAACAAAGCAAATCCAACTTCGTTTACGCATGGCCATAAGAAAGTATAGCGCGAGCCTGAAGCAGGGGACACCCCGCACGCGGCGCGTCTGCCCCTGCAAAAAAGGAGTGATAAGATGCGCCCTGCCGGGTTCCATCATGCAGGAACCGGGGAGGTATTTATGAGTGCTTCTTCCGCCGTTCGCGAATCCGATCCCGTCCGCGTGCGCAAAGCGGCCGCCAACGACGTAGCCCTCTGCGGACCAATCTGCTACGAAGCGTTCGCAACCTTCAATCGCCATCACAACTTTCCGCCCGACTTCCCGAACGTCGTAATGGCAAATCAGGTTTTGTCGTGGATGTTTTCACACGAAAAATTCCATTGCGTTGTCGCGGAACTCGGCGGCAAAACCGTCGGAAGCAATTGCCTCGACGAGCGATGCGAAATAGCTGGCGTGGGGCCGATCACCGTCGATCCCGCCGTGCAAAACAAAAGCGGCGCCCTAAGGCGCCGCCTTCCGAGAATCCAAGCCGATGATCTCGACTATGCTGACTTGCGCCGGCGCCTAGCCAATCCGACACCCAGCAGACCAATCCCGACTAGCCCCAAAGTGGCGGGCTCCGGAACCTTCGTCTGCGTTACGTCCATAACCAGCTCCGCAGGGAGGCCGTTCACCTCAGCATACCACAAATTGTATGTACCCGGCAGCAGATCAAAGGCCGTGGAGATTTCCGCGGTCGGGAACGATGAGTCGAGAAGCTTTGTGGTGTTAGTTGCGTCGAAAATGCTGATGCCGTCGTCGTGGTCGATCGCTCCGACGATTTCCGTGGCGATGGTGAACTGAATGTCGATCAACGTGGAGATATTAAACCCGCCTGTGCTAATTGTCTGAGTTAGGCCGGCAATAGTGCCGGTAAACGTACCACCAGCCGTATTG
>Ga0137409_10005737_pt1 | contig 12900 bp, 10 predicted proteins | sample CZODoug1_16funga_FD_122059 | JGI IMG/M metagenome (GOLD analysis project Ga0137409, IMG submission 122059) | Vadose zone soil fungal communities from Angelo Coast Range Reserve, California, USA - CZODoug1_16fungal (Hybrid Assembly) | ecosystem: Environmental > Terrestrial > Soil > Vadose zone...
CATGCTGCTCGAGCTCAAGCGCCGGCACGGGTTCCTGCTGATGGAGGACGCCTGCCCGGCGACCGGGTCCCGGTACCGCGGTGGGCTGGTCGGCACGTTCGGCGAGATGAGCTCCTTCTCCTTCTACTTCGGCCACCACATCAGGTTCGTTCATAGAGTTGTCCAAAATTGGAAAATGGGCGCGTGCGGTACGGATGCCGTCTTGTACAACTCGTCCGCTCTTGTCCGGATTAGCTAAGAGCGTTTAGGAAGACCTCGTTTAGCGCCCGTCTGGCGAGGCCTTCTCCGTACCGCATGACCCTCCCCTTGGTACCCCTACCAAGGAAACTTAGACTGCTGTCAACGCTAAGGTTGCACTCACTGCTGGCGGGGGAGGAGGTGTCGCCACAGTCAGCACGTCACTGCCCGACAAGCCGTTCACTGGGTCAGTTCCCGAGATGCTCGCCGTCCCTACTGCAACTCCAGTTGCTACTCCGCTTGCCGGATCGACCGTAGCCACAGCCGGGTTGTCGGACACGAAGGCAGGTGCGCCAGCATTCGGAACCACTGTTCCTGTGCCGTTCGGACCTGTCCACTCTTGGAACAGTGAAGTTGCTGTCCCGCCTACGAGGATTGTTGCTGGCATGGTGCCTCCTGAAATCAACTTGAGTGTAGCCGACTGCTGGCGGTTCAGGATATGAAGAATTTCCAGCAGCATCGCCTCGATCAACTTGCAGCACCGTTCCTGCTTCTCGCGCATCTCGCGCAGCATCCGCAACTCGATCAACTCTAGGGCATGTTCGCAAGGGTGCTCGCTCGGGCCACAGTGCTTGCAGATGAAAGAGAAGATGCTCAATTGAAAGCTCCGTTCACTCTAACCGTAGGCAAGGATTTCCATGTTCCGGTCTTCAATTGGTCTATCAGGTAATATGCCCACTCATCACCATGGAAAACTTGGCCTTGCTCAGTCGTAGTAGTGCCACCGTCCTCGTCACTGTAAGTAACCCAGTGAACAATTCTACCGTTAAATTTTACAAACGCTCGACCAAGGTGATCTGGAGGAGGCATCTCGCAGACATCTCCAGTTTTCTTATTTTGGAATCTCACTTGTCGTCCTTACCTGCTCCGCTTAAAATCCAGTCACCATATTTACCAGTAACCCAAAATACGGCGAATGGGAAACAGATACAGGTCATGACAAATTTTATTAACCACGGAGTCGTTTCCCAATCACGTTTCCAGTGTTCTTCAATTGTGGCGTGATCTGGAGCCCCGCAGATTTTACAATTCACTTAACTTGCCTCCTAGAGATGTCCAACTTTGGACCTTCTATCTTCCGCAAAATGTACTCGTTCAGTGAAATCTCCGCCCGCTCCGCCTCCTGCGCAACCACGGGCTCAGGAACCGCGACGAAGTGGAGATCTTCGGCTACAACAGCCGGCTCGACACCCTGCAGGCCATCGTGGGCAATCACCTGATCAAGGACGTCGAGGCGATCACGACCGCCCGCATCCGCAACGCCCGCGCACTCGACGTGGGCCTCGCCGACCTCGCGGGCCGCGTGCGGATTCCCCCCCGCGATCCCCGGGAGCGGCACGTCTTCCACCTCTACATGTTCGAGGCGGACGATCGCGATCGGCTTCTCGCCCACCTCGTGAGCCGGGGCATCGAGGCCAAGATCCATTACCCGGTCCCGCTCCACCTCCAGCCCGCGAGCCGGCGCCTGGGTTACAAGGACGGTGACTTCCCGGTGGCCGAGGGGCAGGCGACACGTATCATCACGCTCCCCGTTCATCAGCATCTGACCGACGATCAGGTCTCCTACATGGTCGAGTCGGTGCGCCGCTTCTATCGGGGCTGAGGAGCCGGCCATGCGCGTCAGGTACGTGGACCTCCCCCGCCAGTTCGAGGACGGGGCGGTGCTCGCCCGGATCGCCGACGAGTTCCAGCGCTGTCAGTTCATCCTGGGGCCGCAGGTCGCGCAGTTCGAGTCCCGCTTCGCCGCCCTGTGCGGCACGTCCTTCGCGCTGGGGCTCAACTCGGGCACGGACGCGCTCTTTCTCGCCCTCAGGGCCCTGGACGTCGGACCGGGCGACGAGGTGGTCACCGCCCCCAACAGCTTCGTGGCCTCGGCCGGGGCCATCGTCATGGCCGGTGCCGTGCCCGTCTTCGTGGACGTCAACGCCGAGTACCTGATGGACCCCGCCGCCCTCGAGGACGCGATCACCCCGCGCACCCGCGCCGTGATCCCCGTGCATCTCACGGGGAATCCCGCCGACATGGACGCCATCGCCGCCGTGGCCCGCCCACGCGGTCTGCACGTGATCGAGGACGCGGCCCAGGCGGTGGGCGCGACCGTGGACGGGCGCGTGGTCGGCGCGCTGGGCATCGCGGGGGCGTTCAGCCTCTACCCGCTGAAGAACGTGGGCGCCGCGGGCGACGGGGGCATGTTGACGACGAGCGCGCGCGAGCTGGCGGACCGGGTCGCCCTGCTCCGCCACCACGGCCTGCGAGACCGGGACGCCTGCGAGGTCTTTGGCTACAACAGCCGCCTGGACACGCTCCAGGCCATCGTGGCCGACGCCGCCCTCGACCGCCTCGCCGCCGTAACGGAGACACGCATCCGGCACGCGGCCTTCTACGACGCCGCGCTCTGCGATCTCGCCCCGGACGTCGTGGTCCCTCCACGTCGGCCCCACGTCCGACAGGTCTTCCACACCTACGTGATCCAGGCCGAGGCGCGGCCAAGGCTCATCGCGCACCTCGACGCGCGCGGCGTGGAGACCAAGATCCACTACCCCATTCCCATCCATCTGCAGAAGGCGGCGGAGCACCTCGGCTACAAGCGCGGCGCCTTTCCCGTCTGCGAGGCCCAGAGCGAGCGCATTCTCTCGCTCCCCATCCACGAGCACCTCTCGAGCGACGAGCAAGCCTACGTGGTCGAGCGCATCCGGGAGTTCTACCGAGGATGAAGGGATCCTTGACCACGCGCCGCTCTTCCGCCGGCGCGGGCCGTCGTCGCCGCCCCGACGACCTGGGCGGGCTCGCCCCCGAGACGCTCCGCGCCCTCTACGTCACCATGCGGCGCATCCGGCGCGCCGAGGAGACCATCGTCGCCCTCTACCCCGAGCAGGAGATCCGCTGTCCCACGCATCTGTCCATCGGCCAGGAGGCGGCCGCGGCCGGCGTCTGCCAGGCCCTCCGCCCCACCGACACCGCGGTGAGCACCCACCGCTGCCACGCCCACTACCTCGCCAAGGGCGGTGACCTGCGGGGGATGTTCGCGGAGCTGTACGGCAAGGCCACGGGCTGCTGCGGCGGCAAGGGCGGCTCCATGCACCTGACCGCGCCCGAGGTCGGCATGCTCGGGGCCTCCGCCATCGTGGGCGGCTCCGTGCCCCTGGCCGTGGGCAGCGCGCTCGCCGCCTCCCTCCGCGGCATCGACGAGGTCGCCGTCGCCTTCTTCGGCGATGCCGCCATGGAGCAGGGCGTGACGCACGAGAGCCTGGCGTTCGCCGCGCTTCGCCGCCTGCCCGTCCTTTTCGTCTGCGAGAACAATCTCTACGCGACCAACTCGCCCCTGACCGCCCGCCAGGTCGCCAAGGACATCGCGCCCCGCGGGGCCGCTCACGGCGTGCCCGGCGTCATCGTGGACGGCAACGACGTCGTGGGCGTCTACAAAGGGGCGCTGGCCGCGGTGGAACGCGCGCGGCGAGGCAAGGGACCGACCCTCATCGAGATCAAGACCTATCGCTGGCGCGAGCACGTGGGCCCGAACTACGACGTGGGGCCGGGCGGGCGCACCCAGGCGGAGCTCGACGCGTGGATGGCCCAGGACCCGCTGGCCGCGCTGGCCCGACGGCTGGAGCGACGCCGCGTGCTCCCCGCCGGACATCGGGAGACGCTGGAGCGCGCCGTCGAAGAGGAGCTGGAGGACGCGGTGGCCTTCGCCAAGGCGAGCCCCTTCCCTGACCCCGCCGCCCTCTACGCCGACGTGGACTGAGCCATGAAGCCCGCGCGCGAGCTCCGGTATCGCGAGGCCATCGACGAGGCGACGCGCCAGGCCATGGCCAAGGACGAGCGCATCGTCGTCCTGGGCGTGGGCGTGGACGACGCCAAGGGCATCTTCGGCACCACGCGGGGCGCTTTCGAGCAGTTCGGGAGCGCCCGCGTGTTCGACACGCCGCTGTCGGAAGCCGCCCTCACCGGCATCTGCGTGGGAGCGGCCATGCGCGGCCTGCACCCCGTCCTCGTGCACGCCCGCAACGACTTCCTGCTCCTGACCATGGACCAGATCGTCAACAACGCGGCCAAGTGGCGGTACATGAGCGGCGGCAAGCTTCACGTCCCGTTCACCATCCGCGCCATCATCGGTCGCGGCTGGGGGCAGGCCGCCCAGCACTCGCAGAGCCTGCAGGCGATGTTCGCCCACGTGCCGGGACTGCAGGTGATCATGCCCGCCACCCCGGGGGACGCCAAGGGGCTCCTCATGACGGCCTACTCCACCGATTCGCCCGTCCTCTGCCTCGAGCACCGCTGGCTCTACGAGACGAGCGGGCCCGTCCCCGAGGAGCCGTACTACCTGCCCATCGGCACGGCCGCGGTGGTACGGGAAGGCTCGGACGTGACCATCGTGGCCGTCTCGCACATGGTGGTGGAAGCGCTCCAGGCCGCCGAGATCCTGGCCGCGGCGGGCATCGAGGCGGAGATCGTCGACCCCCGCAGCCTCCGGCCCCTCGACTCCGATCTGATCTGCCGCTCGGTGGCGAAGACGGGGCGCCTCGTCATCGCCGACACCGGCTGGCGCAGCTACGGGGTGAGCGGCGAGATCGCCTCTCGAGTGGGCGAAGAGCTCTTCGGCCGCCTGAAGGCACCCATCCGCCGCATCGCGCTGCCCGACGTGCCGACACCGGGCAGCCAGAAGCTCGAGCAGGTATACTACCCGGGATCGTCCCAGCTCGCCGCTGCGGTCAGGCAGGTCGTGGAAGGGCAAGGATCCTCCGAGACAGACGGGCGATCCCGGCCGCGCGGCGCCACAGAGTTCGAGGGTCCCTTCTGAGGTGATGGCGTGAAGATCCTGTTCGTCGAGCGCGACGTCGAGTACATCGACCCCATGAACGTCCAGCTGCTCTCCGCGCTGGCCAAGCAGCGGGGGCACTCGACCTTCCTCACCATCCTGAGCCACGACGACCTCGACGACGACCTCCGGCGCATCAACCCCGACGTGGTCGCCTTCAGCGCGAAGACGGGCGAGCACACGACCTACTTCGACGCCAACCGCCGCGTCAAGAGCTACGCGTCGAGCATCTTCACGGTCATGGGCGGGCCCCATCCCACCTTCTTTCCCGGGCTCATCCAGACGCACGACTTCGACGCCATCGGGATCGGGGAATGCGACGACGGGTGGCAGGAGCTGCTCGCCGCCCTCGACAGCGGGGCCGCCTTCGACTCCATACCCAACATCGTCACCAAGGCCAACGCCGACAAGGTGCTCCGCGTGCAGAAGCGCGCCCCCGAGCTCGTCCAGCTCGCGGGGGCGGGCAGCTCGGTGCGGCCGGAGTACGACCTCGAGGTCGACCCCACGTTCCTCCGGCCGCGGCGCACCGTCCTCGACGATCTCCCCTTCTACGATCGCGAGCTCGTGTACCGGAAGACCCACCTCGCGAAGTTTCCCCTCCGCTCCTTCATGTCCTCGCGCGGATGCCCGTACCAGTGCACGTACTGCTTCGAGCCGAAGTTCAACGTCATGTACGCGGGCAAGGGGCCGATCTACAACCGCTACAGCGTGAAGCGGCTCTGCGCGGAGCTCAAGGAGCTCAAGGAGCGGTGGCCGACCCAGTTCATCAAGTTCTACGACGACATGTTCATCCTCGACCGCAAGGTCGACGCCTGGCTCGAGGAGTTCGCCGAGGTGTATCCGCGCGAGGTGGGCCTACCCTTCTTCTGCCTCACCCGGGCCAACGTGCTCACCCGGGAGAACCTCGGGGCCATGAAGCGGGCGGGGCTGCACTCCGTGACCATGTCCATCGAGGCGGGCAACGAGTACGTGCGGAACACCATCGTCAAGCGGCACATGAGGCAGGCGCAGATCGTCGAGGCCTACGACCTGTGCTACGAGCAAGGCGTGGTCACCTTCGCCAACACCATCCTGGGCATCCCTGTGCGCAAGGACGTCATGGCCGAGCAGGGCAAGACGGCCATCGACTACGACGTCGAGTCCCTCGATCTGAACATCGCGTGCCGCGTCACCTACGCCGACTTCCCCGTGCTCCATCCCTACCCGGGCTGCGAGCTGACGGAGTACTCGGTGAGGAACGGGTTCTTCGACGGGGACTTCGACAAGCTCTTTTTCAGCTACCAGGCGGAGAGCCCCTTCACCTGCTTCACGTCGCAAGAGGCCCTGGTGCAGAAGAACCTCTCGCTCCTCGGGCCCATCTGCGTGATGTTTCCCCGCGCGCGGTGGCTGCGCGACCTCACCGTCAAGGTGCTGGTGAAGCTGCCCCTGACCAAGCTCTACTTCTTCCCCTGGTACCTCGCCAAGGGGTACCTCAACATCTTCCGCGTGTACCCCATGAAGCTGTCCCTGCCCAGCCTCGCCCGCAACGTCGCCTACAGCATCCTCCGCGAGTGGCGCAAGCGCTCCCCGAACCGCCTGATGTATCGCAAGCGGACGCGCCTCGACCGGCCCACCCTGCAGACCCTGGGCGGCCCGCCGCCCGATCCCGGCAGGTGAAGCTCTCCGAGCACATCGTCCTCGGGGGCGGAGCGGCCATCGCGCTGGCCCCGACCCTGGGGGCCCGCGGCAGCCTGGTCTTCTGGGCCTCCTCCGTCCTCATCGACGTCGACCACCACTGGGACTATGTCTACCGGAACGGCTTCACGGACTGGAGCCCCGCGGGGATGTTCGCGTACCACGAGCGCATGTTCGCGCAGATCCGCCGGCCGGACTTTCTGGCCATGAACCTCTTCCACACGGCCGAGTGGTTCCTGCTCGTGGCCTGCGCCATGCTGTGGCAGGGATCGGCGATCCTCTTCGCCGTGCTGCTGGGCATGGTGTTTCACCTCGCCCTCGATCTCCTGCGCCTCGCCCGTCACCGGGCGGTGTTCTCGCGCGCCTTGTCCCTGATCGAGTACTGGATTCGCCGCCGCATCCTCGTCAGGCGCGGCCTCGATCCCGACCGCCCCTCTGCCGACGCCCTGGCCGCCATCGGGCGCGGCGCGCGGCGTGGCGGATTCCTCCGCCGACTCCCCCAGGACTCGTAGCGACCCGTGGATCCCCTGGAGGCCGGGCGCGCCGAAGTACCCATGAGCTTCACGGTGGTGGTCCCTGCCCTCAACGAGGAGCATAGCCTCGGCCCCACCGTGGAGACCGTGCTGCGCGAGTTCGGGTCCGAGGCGGGCTTTCTCGAGGTGCTCGTCTTCGATGACGCCAGCACCGACGGCACCGGACGCGTGACCGACGAGCTCGCCAAGCGCGACTCCCGGGTGCGGGCCTTCCACAACCCCCACCGGCTCAACATCGGCGGCATCTACAAGGCCGGCGTGGCCGAGGCCCGGGGCGAGCACGTGCTCCTGATCCCCGGCGACAACGAGACGCGCGTGGACGAGATCGTGCGGGGCGCCCGCTACGCTCCCAAGGCGGACCTCGTGGTGTTCTACATCACCAACACCGCCGTCCGCGGCCGGGGCCGCCGCCTCGCCTCGTGGCTCTACGTGCGGCTCGTGAACCTCCTGTTCAACGAGCGCTTCCGCTACACCAACGGGACGAACATCTTCCGGACCCGCGTCCTGCGGCAGATCCCCATCCGCACGAACGGCTTCTCGTACCAGACGGAGGCCGTGGTCAAGGCGGTGTGCGGCGGGGTGGACTGGATCGAGGTGGGAATCGAGCTCCAGGCCAGGAAGAGCGGCGACTCCAAGGCCCTCACCTTGAGCAACCTCAGGCTGGTGGCTCAGGCGCTCTCGTCGCTGTGGTGGGACGTGATGGTCCGCCACCGGCGGCGGTACCCGCGCCCGGGCCAGAAGCTCGGCTCCTATTGATTCGGAGGGGGGCTTTGCCCCCCTTCCGAACCTTCCCCCGACGCAGGGCGAGCCGGAGGACGTCGCGGGGCTGGGGCCCCGCCGTCCGAGGCGAGCAATCTGAGAATTGCGCCGGCGAAGCCGGCGCTCGAAGCGGAACATTCAGTCGCGGAAGCGCTTCTGTACCAGCCGCGCGTCGATCGGGATGGCGCGCAGCACTTCAACTATGCGGGGGGCGGCGCGGCCGTCCCCGTAGGGATTCGCGGCCGCGCGGGCCCGGGCGCGGAAGGCCGGCGCCTGAGCCGCCTCGATGCCCCGCAAGATGTCCTCGCGCGAGGGCTCGACGTCGATCACGTTGGCTCCCCGTAGCCGTCCGCGCTGGCGCGAGCCCACGTTGACCACGGGCAGCCCGAAGGAGGGCGCCTCGATGAGACCGCTCGAGGAATTGCCGATCATGAGATCGGCGTGGCGCAGCAGCGAGAGGTAGAGCCGCTCGCCCAGGCTCTTGGCGAGCCGGCAGCGCCGGGGATGGCGCCCCGCGAACTCCTCGATCCGCTCCATGATGACCCGCCCCGACGTGTCGGCATTGGGATACGTGATGACGATGAAGCCGTCCGTCTTCTCGATCGCGGCGAGGAGCTCGTCGACGTGGGCGGCGGTCTCCCGGTACTCGAGGGTGACGGGATGAAAGGTGACGAGGAGCCAGGGCCCCGCCTCGGGCAACCCGAGCTCGCGGGCCAGCGCCGCGCGGGACAGCGGCTCCGTGGTGGCGAGGCGGTCGAGGCCGGGCGCGCCGGCGGTGTGGATGCGCCACGGCTCCTCCCCCATGGCGGCGATGCGCCGGGCGTGGGGCTCCGCCGAGGCGAAGTGCAGATGCGCGAGCTTGGTGATGGCATGGCGGATCTGGTTGTCCATCGCCCCTTCGGAGACCTCGCCGCCGTGGATGTGCGCCACGGAGAGGGCGAAGGGCAGCGCGGCCACCGCCGCCGCGAGCATCTCGAAGCGGTCGCCCAGGACCACGAGCAGATCCGGGCGTACGCGCGCGAAGGCCTCTCCGAAGCCCGTCACTCCGCGCCCCGTGGCCGCCGCCACCGCCTCCGGCGTGTCGCCGCCCCCGAGCATCTCGACGCGCGCGGAGATGGGAAAGCCGTCCGCCTCGATGTCGCGCACCGTGAGCCCGAACTCGCTTGCCAAATGCATGCCCGCCACGAAGAGAAGCAGCTCGAGGTCGGGGGCGCGCCGTATGGCCTCGAGCACCGGCCGCAGATGGCCGTAGTCCGAGCGGCCGACCGTGACCACGCCGACGCGCCTCGCGGACCCCGCCGTCATGGCTCCGCCAGCGCCTCCCAGCCGATCACCTCGTCGGCGGCGATATCGCGAGCGAGCGGGCGCCCGATCGCCTTGTCCAGGTCGGCGGGGGAGATGCCCGTGCCGGGCCGCTTGATCAGGACGTCCCCCGCTCCGAGCCGCGCGCCCGCCCTGAGCGCCCGCGCCGCCACGAGGCTCTTCCGCGCCACCCGGCGGGTGTCGAGCTCCGACGGCATGGGGCGCTTGGTCCCGTCGCCGAGCGCGGACTCCACGGCCCGGATGGCCCGGACCATGGCCGCGAACTCCACGGGATCGAGGGAGGCGCGATGATCGGGCCCGGGCAGGGTCTTGTCGAGCGTCAGGTGCTTCTCGATGATGACGGCGCCGCGCGCGGCCGCCGCCACCGCGATCTCGATGCCGAGCGTGTGATCGGAGAAGCCCACGGGACAGCCGCAGCGCGCGGCGAGGGCATCCATGGCGCGCAGGTTGACCTCGGCGGCGGGCGCGGGATACGCGGAGAGACAGTGGAGCACGGCCAGGGGCGGATTGCCGGCGGCCCGGATGGCCGCCACCGCTTGCTCGACTTCGGCCAGGCTCGACATGCCGGTGGACAGGATGATGGGACGGCCCTTGGATGCCAGGTGGCGCAGCAGCGGGAGATTGGTGATCTCCCCCGACGGCACCTTGAAGAGGGCGACCCCGAGCTCGTCCAGGACATCGGCGCTCTCCTCGTCGAAGGGCGCGGAGAAGAACGTGAGCCCGCGCTTCGCGGCCCGGTCCTTGAGGTCGGCGAGCACCGCCGTGGCGAGCTCGAGTCGCGCGAGCATGTCGCGCTGGCTCTCGCTCGCCCCCGTGGTCTCGACCTGGTATCCCGCCTTGGGCGCGCCCCGGGTCAGCAAGGCGTCGACGCGAAACGTCTGGAACTTGACGGCGTCCGCTCCGCTCTCGGCCGCGGCGTCCACCAGGCGGCGGGCGAGCGCCGGATCGCCGTTGTGATTCACGCCGGCCTCGGCCACGATGAAGATGCGCCCACCCGCGCCGAAGCAGGGCAGGCCCGCCGCGGTCACGATCGGCTCCGCGCCGCGCTGATCTCCTCGGCCAGGGCGAGCAGTCGCTCGCCGAGCCGGCCGTCCACCGGGTGGACGTAGCGCGCGGAAAAAGCGCGGCCCCGCTCGATCATGTCCTGGCGCTCCGCGGGATTCCAGATCAAGACGCGCAGGGTATCGGCCAGGGCCGCGGCCTTGCCCAGGTCCACCCTCCGGACCGCGCCCGCGCTGACATAGGGCGGCATGTAGTCGCCCTCGAAGTCCTTGCCCGCCGTCTGCACGGCCACCACCGGGCAGCCCAGGGCCATGGCCTCGAGACCGGCCATGGACGTGATCATGACGGCGGCGTCCGCGGCCCCGAAGAGGCGATGGATGTCGTAGTCCTTGGTCAGAAGGGCCTCCGGCCATCCCCACTCGCGCACCTGCTCGTGCAGTCGATCGAGAGGCTCGTTCGGATGGACCTTGACGATGAAGTCGACGTCGCCCAGCTGACGCGCGGCCGCCACCATGGTCCGGTAGAAGGCCTCTCTCTCCTGCGCCGAGAAAACCAACGAGACGTACTTCGACACCACGATGACGAGGGGGCGGTCGGGGGCGAGGCTGAAGTCGCGGCGGACCTCCTCGCGCAGCCGCCCCGTGGGCACCAATCGCGCGGCGTTGGAGCGTGGGTCGCCGACCACGGACACCTGTTCCTCCTCTATCCCGAGCTCCCTGACCAGACTCTGCCGAAGATGCTCGCCGATGACGACGAGGCGGTCGCCGATATCGAAGCGGCTGGTCAGGTCACGCCCGAGGATGAGGGTTCCCGAGAAGAGCAACGAGGGAATGTCGAATGAGCGGGCGACGAAGGCCATGGCCCGCTCGGCGAGGCGCCGGTCACTCGTGACGACGAGGGCGTCCGGCCGTAGGGCCCTGACGGCACGAAAGGCTGCTTCCTGGGACAGGAGGGCTGTCAGGAGGCTCGCCTCGGAGGCGGCCAGGAATGGGCGGAGGACCGGCCAGAGCGAGACGCCCCGCCAGGACATCCGCTCCGCCAGCTCCGGATCGCGCTCGGCACGCCGGAGCGCGCGCCGGAACAGCGGCCGAAACCGTCTGACGAGGCGCGCCGCCGTAGCCCGGGGGAGATAGTCCATGAGATACGCCGTAGGCACGCCCGCTGCGCTGAGGTCGCTGACACGGGCCGCGAGCTCCGGGTCCTCGTTCGACTGCGCAACGAGCCGGGGCGACGCGCCTGCCGAGCGCACGGCCTCGATAAGTGGGTCCACGAGCAGATGATGGCGGCTCCGGCACGTCACGAAGAGGATGCGCCGGCCGTCAGCACGCCGAGAGGCGAGGGGGTGCCGCTGCTGACGGAGGAGCTGCTGGAGGTTGATCCGATCCTCTCGCGGAAAGAGAGCCGCATAGGCCCGCGCCACGAGCTGTGGCCAGGGCGAGCGCGAGAGGCTGCGCACCCCCAGGCCGCGGGTCCGCGCCACGAGGCGGGCCACCTGCTCCGCCAGCGAGGCGCCGCTCAATAGCCGTAGCTGGTCGGGCTTCACCTCGTGCAGCACCCGGTCGATGATGCCGAGCCGCTCGATCACTTCGAGCCGGACTCGAAGTCTCTTACCGACCGTGAGCAGATCAGGCAGCCAGACGCCGCGGTAGGAAAGGTCGGGCTCGTCGGATGCGGCATGCCACCAGCCGGCGACGAGGCGTCGCGTCAGCGATTCGAGCTCTCGCGAGTCGACCTCGTAGACTTCATCGTCGTAGTAGTGCACGGTGACCGTGGGCGGGATGGCCGAGGCGTCCACGAGCTGGCGGGCGCCCAGCACGGTCACCTCGTGGTCCTCGATCAGGCGCTTGACCGCGCGGGTCACGGCCCGTCGGTACCAGTGGGCATAGGCGAGATAGATCCGACGCACCATGGGCCGGCGAAACTCGCCGATGCTCCGGGTCGCCTCGGTGACGAGGAGAAGGCGGATCACGGTCGGCCACCGCGGGGACGCGCGGGAACGCCCATCACCCGTTCGCCCGCCGGCACATCCGAGATCACCACGGCGCCGGCGGCGACCTCGGCTTCCTTCCCCACCGTCAGGTTCGGCAGCACGGTCGCCCGGGCGCCGAGGAAGCCGCCCGCCTCGATGGTGACGCCGCCGCAGAGGACGACGCCGGGCGAGAGGTAGGCGTGCGCCCCGATGCGGCAATCGTGCTCGGCGATGACTCCGCTGTAGATGACGGCATTGTCCCCGACCTCGACCGACGAGCCAAGCACGCCGCCCGCGAACACCACGACGCCTTCGCCGAGACGGCAGGAGCGTGACAGCACGGCGCGCGGGTGCACCAGGGTGGCGACGACGATGCCCGAGGCCTTGAGAAGCTGGAAGAGCGCGGCGCGACGGTCGAGAGCGGCATTGCCGACGCCGACCACGGCAGCATCCATGGCACCGGCCGCCGCGAGCGCCGTCAGGTCCTCGTCCCGGCCCAGGATCGACGCGCCGGGCATCCGGTCCGTGAAGCCGGTGACCGTCCATCCGCACTCGGCGGCGAGGTCGGCCACGGCCCGCCCGTG
>Ga0137409_10005741_pt1 | contig 12891 bp, 13 predicted proteins | sample CZODoug1_16funga_FD_122059 | JGI IMG/M metagenome (GOLD analysis project Ga0137409, IMG submission 122059) | Vadose zone soil fungal communities from Angelo Coast Range Reserve, California, USA - CZODoug1_16fungal (Hybrid Assembly) | ecosystem: Environmental > Terrestrial > Soil > Vadose zone...
TGGATCGGCGATTCGAACAACGTGTGCAACACCTGGCTGCAGGCGGCGACGGTGTTCGACTTCAACGTGCACGTGTCCACGCCACCCGGCTACGAGGTCGAGCCGGAACGGGCGGGCATCTACAACGACGACCATTACGAGAGCTTCGCCGATCCCATGGCGGCCGCACGCGGAGCGGATCTGGTCACTACCGATGTGTGGACGAGCATGGGCTTTGAAGCGGAGAACGAGGCCCGCAAGCGCGACTTCGAGGACTGGCAGGTGGACGCGGAAATGATGAAGACGGCGAAAAAGAAAGCGCTGTTCATGCACTGCCTTCCCGCGCACCGCGGCGAGGAGGTCGCCGCGGAAGTGATCGACGGGCCGCAAAGCGCGGTCTGGGACGAGGCCGAGAACCGGCTGCATACCCAGAAGGCCCTGATGGAATTCCTCCTGCTCGGAAAGGTGAAGAAGTGAAGGCGAAGGAAAAGATCAAGAAAGTCGTTCTCGCGTACTCGGGAGGCTTGGACACGTCGGTTATCCTCAAGTGGCTCCAGGACGTCTACCGCTGCGAGGTGGTAACCTTCACCGCCGACATCGGCCAGGGCGAGGAGCTCGAGCCCGCGCGAAAGAAGGCGAAACTCTTCGGCGTGAAGCAGATCTTCATCGAAGACCTGCGCGAGGAATTCGTGCGCGACTTCGTGTTTCCGATGTTCCGGGCCAACGCGGTGTACGAAGGCGAATACCTGCTCGGCACCTCGATCGCGCGGCCGCTGATCGCCAAGCACCTCGTCGAAATCGCCCGCAAGACCGGCGCGGACGCCATCTCCCATGGCGCCACCGGCAAAGGCAACGACCAGGTCCGCTTCGAGCTGGGCGCCTACGCGCTCATGCCCAACGTGCGCATCATCGCGCCGTGGCGGGAGTGGGATCTGCTGTCGCGCGAGAAGCTGCTTCAATACGCCGAGAGGCACGGCATCCCGGTCGACTACCAGAGGAAGAAAGGCCAGGCGCCCTATTCGATGGACGCCAATCTCCTGCACATCTCCTACGAAGGCGGCATTCTCGAGGACCCGGGCTACGAGCCCGAGGAGTCGATGTGGCGCATCACCGTCAGCCCCGAGAAAGCGCCCGCCCGCCCGCAATACGTGGAACTCGGCTACGACAGTGGCGATATCGTTTCGGTCGACGGCAAGCGCCTGACACCGGCGAAGGTGCTCGCCAGGCTGAACGCTCTCGGCGGCCGCCACGGCATCGGCCGGCTCGACATGGTCGAGAACCGCTACGTCGGGATGAAATCGCGCGGCTGCTATGAGACTCCCGGCGGCACGATCATGCTCCGCGCCCATCGGGCGATGGAGTCGATCACGCTCGATCGCGAGGTGCTTGCGCTCAAGGACGACCTCATGCCGCGCTACTCGCGCATGATCTACAACGGCTACTGGTTCAGCCCCGAGCGCAAGCTGTTGCAGAGACTGATCGACGAGTCGCAGAGAACGGTCAACGGCACGGTGCGCGTCAAGCTGTACAAGGGCACGGTCACGACCGTCGGCCGCGAGTCGAAGACCGACTCGCTTTTCGACCCCGCGATCTCGACCTTCGAGGACGACCGCGGTGCGTATAACCAGGCCGACGCTTCCGGATTCATACGGCTGAACGCCCTGCGGATGCGCATCGCAGCAAACCGGCGGCGCCGGCACTGATTTTCGCCCGGTGCGGGGGCAGCTGTGCGCATCCGCGTCTACTCCGACATCCATCTCGAGCACGCGCCTTTCGCGCCTCCGGCGAACGACGCCGACGTGGTCGTGCTCGCCGGGGACATCGCGAACGGGGCCGCCGGAATCGAATGGGCGAAGGCGACGTTCCGCACGCCGGTGCTTTACCTCGCCGGAAACCACGAATACTACGAGGGGGAGTTCGAATCGGTGCAGGCCGCCATGCGGGCGGCGAGCGTTGGCGCGGTCGAGCTGCTCGATTGCACCCAGGCTGACATCGGCGGCGTCCGCTTTCTCGGGTGCACCCTTTGGACCGACTACTCGCTCGCGCCGGAATCCGAGCGTCCGGCGGCGATCGAAGCGGCGCGCAAGCTCAACCCGGACTATCAACTGATCCGCCTCGGCTCGCGCGCCTTCGCGCCGGAGGACGCCATCGCCCTCTGCAACCGGCACCGAGCCTGGCTCATGGGGGCTCTCGCGGAGCCGTTCTCCGGCAAGACCGTCGCGATCACTCATTTTGCGCCTCACCCACGCTCGATCGCGCCGGCCTACGCCAGCCACCGCGCCAATCCCTCATTCGTCGTGGACCTCGACGAGGCGATGGGGCAGCCGGCGCTGTGGATCCACGGGCATACTCACACCCTCTTCGACTACCGCGTGCGCCGCACGCGCGTAATCTGCAACCCGCGCGGCTACCCGGGAGAGCGCACCGGATTCCGACCGGACCTGACCATCGAACTGTGAGCACGCTGACGCGTTGCGCCACCCGCAGGAGTTGACAAGCCCGCATGACAAACGTATAAGGCAGTCAGCTAGGGGAGACCCCGAGGCTAAATCCTTCCTCAATTCTTCACGAGGCCTACATGAGAAAAATCGTCATTGCTGCTGTTCTTTCTGTCGTTCCTGCAATCGGATTTGCCCAGCAAAACAATATCGGGACCTGCGGCTGGGGTGCCAAGCTGTTTGACGGTCAAAGCGGCGTTGTGCCCCAGGTACTCGCCGTAACCACCAACGGCACGTCGGGTAACCAGACCTTCGCCATCACCACCGGCACCTCGGGTTGCACCCAGGACGGCGTCGTGAGGTCGACCTGGAAGACCGCCATGTTCATCGACGGCAACAAGGACCGCCTGGCCCGCGACATGTCCATCGGCAACGGTGAGACGCTGGATTCGCTCGCTCACCTAGTCGGTGTGCGTGAAGAAGACCGCGCAACCTTCAGCCGCGTCATGCAAGCGAATGTTTCGCTGATCTTCCCCTCGGGCAGCACGACCGACGACAGCGTCGTGGCGCTGAAGCAGGTCCTGCGCTCGGATCGCGAGCTGGCGCAGTACGCGGCTTCGATCTAGTACAGCAAGTCGTCTCAAGGGAACACCCAGTGGCTCGCCACTGGGTGTTTTTTTTCCGATGCCCTTCCGGCCGCGGCCCTGGCGGGCCATTGTGTGCTTGCTCTGCCTGCTGGCGCCTTGCGTCGCCGAGGCAGCACCCTATCTGGATGATCTGATCGGGCGTTCCCGGGAGCTGCGCCTTTCCGAGCGCCGCGAATGGCACCGCCTGATGCACTACACCGACAATTGGGTCACGCCCGGGGTTCACAGCCTGGCCGATGCGCGCCGCTTCTTTCTCGCGGCGGACGGCAAGACCAACCCGCAGAGCGAGCTCGAGGCAACGCTCGCTGCATTCTTCTCCGACATCCAGGAGACCGACAAGGAGCAAAATCCGCAGTGCGCCTTCATCTCCCGCTACAGCTGGCTAGACCGGCAACTGGGCTTCGACCCGGCGCGCCTGCCCAGGCAGCCCTGCAAGCGATTCCACGAGTGGCGCGACACCCTGAATCCGCAGGGGGTCACGCTGATTTTCCCGGCGGCCTCCCTCAACAACCCCTCGTCGATGTACGGGCACACGCTGCTGCGCATCGACGCCAAGGACCAGGACGAGAAGACGCGGTTGCTCGCCTACGCCGTCAACTACGCTGCCAACACTGACGAAACGAACGGGATCGCTTTCGCGATCAACGGCCTGTTCGGCGGCTATCCCGGAATGTTCTCGATGATGCCGTACTACCTGAAGGTCAGGGAGTACAACGACATGGAGAACCGCGACGTCTGGGAGTACGAGCTCAATCTCACGCCCGGGGCAGTCGACGTCGTCCTCATGCACGTGTGGGAGCTCGGGCCGATCTACTTCGACTACTACTTTTTCGACGAGAACTGCTCGTACTACCTGCTCGAGCTGCTGGAAGTGGCGCGCCCCGACCTGGATCTCACCCGCGATTTCCGCTGGTGGGCGATCCCTTCCGATACGGTGCGCGAGGTAGTCAAGCAGAAGGGTCTGGTGAGAAAGACCGTGTATCGCCCCTCGAACGCCACGGTGATCCACCACCGGCTGGAGCTCATGAGCCCCGAGGAGCAGGCGCTCGTCAGCTCGCTCAGCCGCGGTCGTGCCTCGGCTTCGGACCCAGGCTTCGCCGGCCTGTCCCCGCCCGCCCAGGCCCGAGTGCTCGAGGTCAGCCACGACTATCTGAACTATCTGCGCGCAACCGGCCGCAGCCCGGTGGGAGACCCAGCGGAATTGGCGCGCACCCTGCTCCTAGAGCGCAGCCGCATCGGCGCAAGCGCGGGCGATCCCCCGGTTCCCGTGCCGGAGGTCCGGCCGGACCAGGGTCATGGCACCTCCCGCATCGGTTTCGGGGGCGGCCGCCGCGACGGCGCGAATTTCGTCGAGCTGCGCGCGCGTCCCACCTACCACGACCTGATGGATCCGGACGCCGGCTACGTCCGCGGAGCACAGATCGAGTTCTTCGACTTTGCGGTACGCGACTACTCGGGTAGCGTGGGAGCGAGGGTGGAGGAAGTCACCCCGCTGAGCATTGTTTCGATCTCACCGAGAAACGAGTTCTTCCAACCCCTTTCGTGGCAAATCGACATCGGCTGGGCGCGCCGCCGGCTGGCGAGCGGCGCCGAGCCGCTGGTGTTCGGAGTGCACGGCGGCCCCGGCCTCGCGTGGACGGTTCCCGATACCTTGCGCAGCAAGACCATGGTCTATGTTTTTCTCGAATCCACGCTGCAGGCCAACACGCTCCTCGAAAACAACTACGCCCTGGGCATCGGCCCGAGCGTCGGCGCGCTGATCGACTTCACCGACCGCTGGCGCGCCGAACCCTATGCCCGCGAGCAGAGCTTCTTCGCGGGCGACACCGACACGGCCTGGAGCGTGGGTCTGCGGCAGCGCTATACGCTCGACCGGGATTGGGCGCTGCGTCTCGACTTGTCGCGCGAGCGCCAGGAGAAGCAGTCCTGGAACACCGTGCTGCTTTCCCTGCATCACTATTTCTGAACGTGCGCGCCCGCCTGGCAGCTGTTGTCGCGGGACTGCTGGCCTCGGCCTGCACCGCGGTCTTCTTCCAGCCGCACCGCATCCAAGTGCTCACGCCCGACAAGCTGGGGCTTGCCTACCAGGAAGTCCGCTTCAAGACCCGGGACGGCCTCGAGCTGTACGGCTGGTTCCTGCCGGCGAAAGGCCCCGCCGCGGGCACGATCATGCAGCTACACGGCAACGCGGAGAACATCAGCACCCACTTCACCAGCCTCGCCTGGATGCCCGCGCGGGGCTTCAACGTTTTTACCTTCGACTACCGCGGCTACGGAGCTTCCGAGGGTGATCCCACCCTGGAAGGCGTGCAGATCGACATCGACGCCGCGATGCAGGCCCTACTCGCGCGCAACGACATCGACCGGGACCGCATCGTCATGTACGGGCAGAGCCTCGGGGGAGCGCTCGCCGCGTACTACGTCGCGCAGTCCCCCTACCGGGACCGGCTTCACGCCCTCATCCTCGAGAGCGCGTTCTCCGGATATGTCGATGTGGTCCGGGAGAAGCTGGCTGACCACTGGTTCACCTGGCCGTTCCAGTGGATACCGCAGCTCACGGTGGACGACCGCTTCAGCCCCTTGCCCGTGATGGCGAAAATCAGCCCGCTCCCCGTGCTCATCCTGCACGGGGACCAGGACCGCGTCGTGCCTGTGCAGGACGGCGAACGTCTCTACGCGGCCGCGCTCGAGCCGAAGCAGCTGTGGATTGTTCCCGGCGCCGGGCACATCCAGACCATGGGAGATCCCGCCCAGCGCGACAGGCTGGTCGCCTATCTTCGCGAGACGCTCGAAGCGACCAGGGCGCAATAGCGTGCAGGCGCCCCCCGCGGTACGTCGGTGGATCCGCTCAACGGAAGGGTTAGGCGCCCGCTACTGAGGCCCGTTCGTGGACTCGCCCGGCTGTTGGCACCGCAACTCGTTGCAGCGCACGGCAGTTCCTAGGGCGTGAACTGCTTACCCACCGCCGTCGCAGCCGCCACTTTGACAAAGTACCCCAGCAACTGAACTTCAACCGGCCCGGAGCTGAAGGTCGTGTTGCGCGCCGTTAACCCCTTCGCTCCTGGCGCAGGCAGGCTTGAATCAGGGATAACCAGCCCCGCTGACAGCGCTTGGTGTGTAGATCGGCCATCGCACCGGACGGTCAGCGAGCGAGCGCCATCTATGGTGATGACGACCAAGTAGAACTGACCGACGGCAAAGTTCGTCACCTCCGGATTGACGATCAAGTCGGTAATGATGAACGAGAAGCCTGCCGGAGTATTGAACGGCGCCGAGGCCTGCCTGTCGTAGAAGAAGGGGTGCGAGGTATTGTCCTTTGGCAGTTGCATCGTCAGGAGATTTGTGATTTGACCAACCGGAACGTTGAGATGTGTCATCGTCCTTTGTCCTCTCTTGGGGGGGCGCAAGCACGTCAGCGCTGTGCGGCTGCGCCCAAATGCCGCTAGCGAAGGACCCAGCGAAGGACGCCAGTCACCAACTATTCTAAGAGTCTGGCCGATCGCTGCCGTGTTTCCGCGCGGAACCAACCTTGCACTGCGTATCCGTCCGGATGATCCTTACACCGCAATGCGGGTATCCCCTACGGAAGAAACAACGCTCTGTATAATTTCGCCTCCGTAACTCAGAGGATCGCCATGCCTTCCTTCGACATCGTCTCCGAGGTCAACAAGGTCGAGCTGAAGAACGCCGTGGACCAGGCGAACAAGGAGATCGCAAACCGCTTCGACTTCAAGGGCTCGGACGCGCGCATCGAGCAGGCCGAGCTGGTGCTGACGCTCTATGCCGACGACGACTTCAAGCTGAAGCAGGTTACCGATGTCCTGCTGACCAAGTGCGGAAAGCGCGGTGTCGATGCGCGGATGTTCGACGTCAAGAGTGTCGAGAAGATCGGCACCAAGATGAAGCAGCCGATCCACGTCAAGGTGGGGATCGAACAGGAGAAGGCGAAGAGCGTCGTAAAGCTCCTGAAGGACTCGAAGATGAAAGTGCAGTCGAGCATCCAGGGCAACGCCGTGCGGGTGTCAGGAGCGAAGAAGGACGACCTTCAGGCGGCGATTCAGCTGGTGCGGAACTCCGTTACCGACATCCCGCTCCAGTTCCAGAATTTCAGGGACTGAGGCCTTTTATCCAGCGCTCGTAGAGGCGGTCCGCGATCCGGTTCAGCGAGCCCACCCGCTCGTCGAGCCGCTCGAACATCTGCGCGGGCGTCTGCACCGACGGCCCGGCTTTCGGGACCCGCTCCTTTTCCCAGTCCTCGCACCAGCTGCGGATCAGCTCGGGGGTCATCTCGACGTGGCACTGCATGCCGAGGTGCTTGCCCAGCACGAACGCCTGGTTGGCGCAGTAGGGACTTTCGGCGATGCGCGTCGCCTCGGGCGGGATCGTGAAAGTTTCTCCGTGCCAGTGGAAGCCCGAGAACTCGCGGGTCGCGCCGAACCACTCGCGCGCCGCCGCACCGTCGGCGACCGCCACCTTGCCCCAGCCGATTTCCTTGACGCTGTTGCGCGTCACCTTGCCCCCCAGCGCCTTGGCCATGAGCTGCCCGCCGAGGCAGTGGCCGAGCGCCGGAATATCCGCGGCTGCCGCGCTGTTTATCAATCCGAGCACGTCGCGTATCCAAGGGAGGTCGTCGTTCACGCTCATCGGTCCGCCCATGAACGCAAGGCCGCAGAACTCGCGCGGATTCGCTGGAACTCGCTCGCCCGCGTCTACCTTGACAAGGCGCCAGGGAATGCCGTGCGCATCGAGGAATGTGGCAAAATAACCCGGCCCTTCGGTGGCAGAGTGGCGGAAAATGGCGACGGGCTTCACGTGCTTGGAAACGCCTTCATGATCGCGCTGCGTATTGTAGCGGTTCTGATTTGCCTGTTTCCGGTTGCTGGCTGGGCCACCGACGTAGGCGTGATCGGACTGTTCCCCGGGAAAGCGGTTGTCGTCATCGACGGCGGCGCGCCCAAAGTGCTGACGGCAGGCCAGAAACCGGTCGATGGCGTCACGCTGGTCTCGAGCGACCGGGAGACGGCAACGCTCCTCATCGACGGCCAGAAGCGCACACTCAAGATCGGCCAACATCAAGGCGGGTCGTCGCCGCCTTCGTCAGCGCAGAGTGCGACGCTCACCGCCGATTCGCAGGGGCACTTCCTGGTGGAGGGCCAGATCAACGGTGGGTCCATGCGGTTCCTTGTCGACACGGGCGCAACCTCGGTTTCCCTCTCCGCTGCGGACGCGACCCGCCTGGGAATCGACTACCGCAAAGGCCAGCCGGGCCTCATGGGAACCGCGAACGGCGCGGCGATGGCCTACAAAGTGAAGCTCGACTCCGTGCGTATCGGCGACATCGTCGCCAACAACGTCGATGCCGCGGTGCTCGAAGGCAATCAAATGCCTTTCGCGCTCCTCGGCATGAGCTTTCTCAACCGCATGGAGATGAAGCGCGTCGGCCAGACGATGGTGCTGATAAAGCGGTACTAGGCCAGGCCTAGGTTGGGGAGGGGGCAAACGGGGGAACCGTAGGGTTCCCCCGTTCGTTACTTGGAGGTGTTGCTCTTATCCTTCTCGATCATCGCGTAGGCCGAGTGGTTGTGGATGGACTCGAAGTTCTCCGATTCCACCTGGTACCACTCGATGCGCTTGTCGCGGTTGAGGTCCGCAGCGATATCGCGCACCATGTCTTCGACGAATTTGGGGTTGTCGTAGGCGTGCTCGGTAACGAACTTTTCATCGGGCCGCTTGAGTAGCCCGTACAGCTCGCTCGAAGCGTGTTTCTCGGCGTATTCGACCAACTCCTCGATCCAGACGAAGCCCTTAGTGCGCGCGGTGATGGTCACGTGCGAACGCTGGTTGTGCGCGCCGTAGTCGGATATGCCCTTGGAGCAGGGGCAGAGGCTGGTCACTGGAACGACGACCTTCATCTTGAAGCACTTCTCGCCCTTGTTGATCTCGCCGACGAAGGTTACTTCGTAGTCCATCAGGCTTTTGACCTTCGAGACCGGCGCGGACTTGTTGACGAAGTAAGGGAATTGCATCTCGACGTGCCCGAACCGGGCCTCGAGGCGCTCGACCATCTCGCCCAACATCAGCTTGAAGGTGTCGACCGAGATCTCGCGCTCGTGGGCATTGAGAATCTCGACGAAGCGCGACATGTGCGTGCCCTTGAACTGGTGGGGCAGGCCGACGTACATGTTGAACACCGCGACGGTATGCTGCACCCCGCCGGAGCGCTCCGCCACGGTAACCGGGTGGCGGATTGCCTTGATCCCGACCTGGTCGATGGCGAGCTTGCGCGTGTCCTCGGAGTTCTGGACGTCGGGAATGGCAAGCGGATCGCGGATATTCATGAAGAGCCTTTCGTCACGATGGGCTCACTATTGGACGATTCTAACATGCGTTCCGTTCCCGCCTTTTTCAAGGCCGGACGTGCTTTGGGGCGCCCCGGATCAGCCCAGACGCGCGCGGATCGCGGCGGCGATCCCGGCCCGGTCCAGCCCGAGCGACGCTAGCAACTGCGCCTGGTCGCCGTGGTCCACAAAACGGTCGGGCAGCCCGAGGTGAAGGAGCGGGGTCACGATCGAGCGCTGGGTGAGGGCTTCCGCGACCGCGCTCCCCGCCCCGCCCGAGACGGCGTTCTCCTCGATCGTGACCAAAAGCCGGTGCGTCGCCGCCATCTCGTCGACCAGATCCGAGTCCAGCGGCTTCACGAAGCGCATGTCGGCGACGGTGGCATCCAGATCCTCCGCCGCATCGAGCGCCGACTTGAGCAGGGTACCGAACGCAAGAATCGCAACGCCGCTTCGGCCGCGACGGCGCACCACGCCCTTTCCGAGGGGCAGCGCCTGCATCTCCTTCGAAACCGCTGCGCCCGGGCCGCTGCCGCGCGGATAGCGCACCGCCGCCGGCCCCCTTAGCGAGAACGCCGTGTACAGCATCTGGCGACATTCATTCTCGTCGCTCGGCGCCATCACCACCATGTTGGGCACGCAGCGCAGATAGGTGAGGTCGAACGCCCCGTTGTGCGTGGCCCCGTCGCCGCCGACCAGGCCCGCGCGGTCGAGCGCGAACACGATCGGCAGGTTCTGGATGCAGGCGTCGTGGATCAGCTGGTCGTAGCCGCGCTGCAGGAAAGTCGAGTAGATCGCGAGCACCGGCTTCATGCCTTCGCAGGCGAGCCCCGCCGCGAACGTGACGGCGTGTTGCTCAGCGATGCCCACGTCGAAATACCGGTCGGGAAACTCCTCGGCGAAGCGCACCATGCCCGAGCCCTCGCGCATCGCCGGAGTAATGCCGACCAGACGCGAGTCGATCCGCGCCATGTCGCACAGCCACTCGCCGAATACCTGCGTGTAGGTGGGCTTGCCGCCGCTCGCTTTCTTGATCCCCTGCGCGGGATCGAATTTCCCCGGGCCGTGATAGAGCACCGGGTCGGCCTCGGCGAGCTTGTAGCCCTGGCCTTTTTTCGTGACCACGTGCAGGAACTGAGGGCCCTTCAGCTCCTTGATGTTCTTCAGTGTGGGAATCAGGGAATCCAGGTCGTGGCCGTCGATCGGACCCACATAGTTGAATCCGAACTCCTCGAACAGGGTCGACGGGACGACGAGGCCTTTCGCGTGCTCCTCCATCTTCTTGGCGAGGTGCCACAGCGGGGGCACCCCGGCGAGCACCTTTTCGCCGGCCTTTCGCGCCGCGGCGTAGAACCGCCCCGACATCAGGCGCGCGAGATAGCGGTTGAGCGCGCCGACCGCGGGGGAGATCGACATGTCGTTGTCGTTCAGTATCACCAGGAGATCCGTTTCCATCACGCCGGCGTTGTTCAGGGCTTCGAATGCCATGCCGGCCGACATGGCGCCGTCCCCGATCACGGCGACGACGTGGCGCTTCTTCTCTCCGGTCTCGCCCTTCAGCTTGGCCGCCTGCGCCATGCCGAGCGCGGCGCTCACCGATGTGCTCGAATGCGCCGTGCCGAATGTGTCGTACTCGCTCTCGCTGCGGCGCGGGAAACCCGAGATGCCGCCCGCCATGCGCAGGCGGCTCATCGCTTCGCGCCGGCCGGTGAGGATCTTGTGCGGGTAGGTCTGATGTCCGACGTCCCACACGATCCGGTCGTGGGGCGTATGGAAGACGTGATGAAGGGCGATGGTGAGCTCGACCGTGCCCAGGTTGGAGGAAAGATGGCCGCCGGTCTGGCTGACCGACTCCAGGAGAAAGGTGCGCAGCTCCACGGCCAGCCGGCCGAGCGCCTTGCGGTCCATCGCGCGCAGCACGGCGGGATCGTCGACGGTCTTCAGCAGCTCATACGCGCCCGGATCGAAATCGATCGATCCGGCTTCCGGGGCGCTCCCCGGCAAGTCCGCTTTTCCGATCGCGCTCATAAGCTGCGGATTATCCCGCAAAAGCGGGGCCCACGTGCGCCGAGCGGGAACCCGGCGTCAGAATTTTCGCAGAACGATGAAGTCCGCGAGATCCGCGAGCCTATGCGCCGCGCCGCCCAGGCCCGTGAGCGCTTCGTGCGCGTCCTTGCGCAACTCCTCGGCGAGCGCCTTTGCGCGCGCGAGTCCGAGCGCCGAGACGTAGGTGGGCTTGTTGTTCGCCGCGTCCTTGCCGACCGTCTTGCCGAGCGTCGCGGTCGAGGACTCCTGGTCGAGTACGTCGTCGACGACCTGAAACGCAAGCCCCACGCACTTCGCGTAGTGATCCAGACGCGCGAGATGCGCAGTCCCGAGCAAGTTCGAGGAGCGCGCTCCCAGCGCGACCGAGGCGCGGATCAGCGCGCCGGTCTTGTGGATGTGCATGTACTCGAGCTCGGGCACGGTCAAGGTCTGCCCCACGCTCGCGAGATCGATCGCCTGGCCTCCCGCCATTCCGCGGCTCCCGCAGGCGACCGCGAGAATCTTGAGCATCTCCACCTGCACGGACGGATCGTCGCACAGCCGGTGCTCGGCCAGCAGCTGGAACGAGAGAGACTGCAAACTGTCTCCCGCGAGCAACGCCGTCGCCTCGTCGAATTCGATGTGGCAGGCCGGCTTGCCGCGCCTGAGCACGTCGTCGTCCATGCTCGGGAGGTCGTCGTGCACCAGCGAATAGGCGTGCATGCATTCCAGCGCGCAACCGAGAATTTCGAGCCGGCCCGAATCGGCGCGCTGAGGCTCGCCCGCAGCAGCCTCGCCGGCAGCAAACGCGAGAAGCGGCCTGATCCGCTTGCCTCCCCCCAGCACGGCGTAGCGCATGGCCTCATGCAGGCGTTGCGGTGCGATCGCCGCGGGAGGCAGGAGACGCTCCAGCGCCGCTTCGACCCGGGCCTGGATCCTCGCCATCCAGGCCGTGAAGTCACTCGTCGTCGGCACCGGGGAGATTTTTCAGGGTGTTTTCTTCGAGCACCTTCACCTGCTGCTGGGCCCGCGCAAGGACCCCCTGGCAGTATTGCGCAAGCTCCAGGCCGCGCTTGTGCGCGGCGAGCGACTGCTCCAGGGTCAGTTTTCCCGACTCCATCGTCGCAACGATCTTCTCCAGCTCGGCGAGCGCCGCTTCGAAGCTCTCGGGCTGGTCGGTCTTTGGAGGCTTGGAGGTCATCGGGAACAGGCAAAATAGCCCATGGAGAAAAGGCGGTCAAATTCACCAGCCGAGGTTGAACTCGGGGGGCCGGCCACGGTCCACTCGAGGCCGCGCGCGCGGTGCGAAGAATCTCTGGTACCCCCGGGGAAAAAGGTCTAGAATCGCGCGCATTTTATTTACTTAACTGCCCAGGGAGCCCTTAAACCGCAATGTCCGACCTGCCCGGTTCGCGAGCACTCAAACCCAACGCTTCGCAGCTTCCCGTTTCCTGGTATTTCGAC
>Ga0137409_10005742_pt1 | contig 12889 bp, 15 predicted proteins | sample CZODoug1_16funga_FD_122059 | JGI IMG/M metagenome (GOLD analysis project Ga0137409, IMG submission 122059) | Vadose zone soil fungal communities from Angelo Coast Range Reserve, California, USA - CZODoug1_16fungal (Hybrid Assembly) | ecosystem: Environmental > Terrestrial > Soil > Vadose zone...
AACAACGGCGCTCCCGGAGGGTGAGGAACTTCGAGCTTATAGGAAACCGAGATAAACTCCCCGCAATCCCAATAACTGGCGGTTGGTTCCATGGTCAACCAGTACGTAATCAGGGCAACTGCAAATACACACCACCCGAAAATATTATTGAACTTCTGAAAATTTGAATTCATGCGTCTGATATAAAACTAAGGGGCGAAAATAAGTAAATAAGTCGATTAGTCCACGGTCCGCGAACGACGGTCCACAGCCTTCTCTAACGCATAAAGGGGAGGGTCAGTACAGCGAAATGCATCACTAATTTCGCCACGGAAAAAGACCATCAAACATTACTATTAACCGCTGATTGCTTCAGGATCCGGTTGCACTACTGACTGCAAACCATTTGGCATTTACTGTGGCCCATGGACTATGGACCGTCGACTATGGACTATCGTCACGCGCGCGAATGTTTCCAGACCGCGCGCGACTTCGGAACCGAGAATGTCGGGCCGCGTGGCAAGGAATTGTCCGAGCTTGATCGCGGAAGGTCCCATCTGCTCGAGCGCCTTGGCCAAGCGCACGCCGGGCGGGAGCCCCGCATCCTTGCGGTTGGGGCGCCCCAGCAACCGCGCGCAGATGCGCAGGGAAGCCGGCACGCGCGCCGCATATTCGCTCGGCACCAGCGCGTCGTGGGCGGCAAGCGCGCGTCCCATGCGCGTCAATCTTGCGATATTGCTCAGTGTACGGAACACGTCACACCTTCCAACCCGAATGCATCGCCGCGATGCCGCCCGAGAGATTGCGGAATTTCACTTGAGAGAACCCCGCGCCCGCGATCAGCTTGGCGAAAGCGGACTGGGAAGGAAACCGCCTTATGCTCTCGGCCAGATAACGATAAGCGGCACCGTCGCCGGCCACGATCTCGCCGAGTCTCGGTAGCACGGCAAACGAATAGAGATCGTAAAGATCGTCCAACCCGGGGGCGATGACGCGCGAAAATTCCAGGCAGAGAAACCGCCCGCCGGGCCTGAGCACCCGATAGGCTTCGGCGAGCGTGCGCTCGAGATGGGTAAAATTGCGGATGCCGAACGCGATGGTGTAAGCGTCCTGGCTCGAATCTTCGACCGGCAGATTCTCGGCAGCGCCGCAGAGCCAGGAAATTTTAGCGGCTTTGGCTTCCGGCCGGCGGGTTCCGGCAATGAGCATCGCCTCGCTGAGGTCGCAAACGGTGATTTTCGCAACGCCGCCTTTGGTGCGAACGCGCGCCGCGATCCGAAACGCGATATCGCCCGTGCCTCCGGCGACGTCCAAGATCGCGGTTCCGGGTTGCGGGTTGAGCCAGGCCACGAAATCATCCTTCCACAGGCGGTGTACGCCCGCCGACATCAAATCGTTCATCAGGTCATAGCGCGAGGCGACCGAGGAAAAGATTCCACGGATGAGTTCCGGCTTTTCTTCCGGGGCGACGTCGCGATATCCGAAGGGAACGGTTTCCATAGCGACAGAATACAGAATACAGGCGCTGGAAATACACTATTCTGATCGCTGAATTCCTTATTCCGTATTCCGATATGCCCGAATTGCCCGAAGTCGAAACCGTGCGCAAAGGCCTGGCCCCCGCGGTCGAAGGTCACGTACTCAAGCGCGTCAACGCAAAACGCGGGGATTTGCGCGTCGCCTTTCCGCAGCGCTTCAGCGAAAGGCTCGAGGGCCGGCGCGTCATGCGGCTGCGCCGGCGCGCGAAGTATCTTCTGCTCGATCTCGATTCCAAAGAGAGCCTGATCGTGCATCTCGGCATGTCGGGCCGCTTGACCATCCATGGCTTCGACGCGCCGCTGCGACCTGGCCGCTTTCACAACAAGACGCCGGAGGACGGCAGCGGCAACGGCAAGCACGATCATGTCGTGTTCGAGACCGACGAAGGCACGCGCATCGTCTTCACCGATCACCGGCGTTTCGGACTGATGACGCTCTTGAACACGGATGCTCTGGATGAAGATGCACTCTTCAAGGGGCTTGGCCCCGAGCCGCTGGACGAAGCGTTCACGCCCGCTGTGCTGTCGGCGGCGCTCAGGAGCAAAAAAACACCAATCAAGTCAGCACTTTTGGATCAGCGCGTGGTAGCGGGACTGGGCAACATTTACGTTTGCGAAGCGCTGTTCCGTGCACGGATTTCCCCCAAGCGCCTGGCGCGCTCGGTCGCGGGAGTGCGCGCGGCCCGCCTCGTTCCCGCAATCAAGGCAGTGCTAAAGGATGCGATCGAGGCCGGTGGTTCATCTTTGCGCGATTACGCCCGCGCCGATGGCGAGCTCGGAGATTTCCAGCACCGCTTTGCAGTCTATGACCGCGAGGGCATGCCCTGCCCTGCCAAGGGTTGCAAAGGTAAAATCAAGCGCATCGTGCAAAGCGGGCGCTCGACGTTCTATTGCCCATCATGCCAGCGGTAGCTCACTTTTCCGGCAACGTTTTGTCGAGCCATTGTGCGATGACGGCGGCGACCTCCTTGTTGTTCTTCTCCAGCATCATCACGTGGCTGTTGCCGCGGATGCCGAGGTCGGCGAGCTTGACGAAGCTCGGCTTGACGCCGGCCTGCTGCAGGAACTTCACGGTGCAGTGGTCGTACGGCGCGTGATAGGACGCCTCGCTCATCAGCACCACGATCGGCATTTTGAGATTGACGAGCTTGCGCGCCGGCTCCGCCTGCTTCCAGCAGGTGACGAGGCCCGGCCCGTCCGCCTTGTCTTCCTTGACCCATTTGAGCTCGGAGGCATCCTTGACCGGCGGATCGTAGGCGAGCGGCACACCTGCGATGCCGTAAGGCAGCGCAATGCCGCCTTCCTTGAACCAGTCGGGCGCGCCCACGAACTCGAGCCCGCGCACCGGCGGCCCGTTCGGCTCGACCGCCACCACCGCCTTCACCAGATCAGGCCGCGCGTTCGCGGTTGCCCAGCCGATCGGGCCGGCCTGCGAGTGCACCAGCACGATCGCGGGGCCGATCTTGTCGAGCAGCGCCACCATGGCGTCGCGGGTCACGGCCTGCTGCTTGTCGAAGTCCATCTCGGGCAGGAAGCTGCCGATCATCTGCAGCGTCACCGGATCGTCGGGCTCGCCGTTGCCGGGCCATTGGCTGTGCAGGTGCGCCTGCGGCCACTGCTTGTGCTTTTCCTGCTGCAGGTAGCGCCGCTGCGCGCTCTCGCCGTCGGCGAGCCGCAGCGGCCCGTAGCGCTCCGCCACATAGCCGGAGCGGCCGCGCCCGGGCTGGTCCACCACGTAGACCGCGTAGCCGCGGCGCGCGAAATACTGCGCCCAGCTCTCGCGGCCGTCGGGCGTGCCTGTGAAGGTCGTGCCCGAGCGTCCGCCGCCATGCACCATGACGATCGGGTAGGGATGCGTCTGCTTCTGCGGAATCCGCATCTCGACATACATCTGCCCGACCACGTAGCTCTTGCCGTTGATGGTCGTGGTCTTGCCGCCGACCGAGAAGAAGCCGTCACGTGCGAGGTTGAGCGGCGGGTCCTCGTCCGCGGCCTGCGCCGTCCGAGTGGCCAGAAACGACAGGATGCCACCGGCCACCAGCGTGGCGGCGGCAATCGAGACGAGCGCAAAAGTGCCTTGATTCATGTTGTCTTCCTCCCTCTCAACCCATCTTATTATATGCAAGGCGGCCAAAAAGGACCCATTTTGACCGTCACCCTGAGGCGCGAGGTCGCTCTCGCGGGCGCACCTGCATACGCTTGGCTTCGATGCGACCGAGCCTCGAAGGGCGACGGCCCGTAATTCGCCGCGAGTCGAGGGCCGTTCATCCTTCGAGGCTCCCCGGCTCAAGAGGCCGGGTCGCGCCTCAGGATGACGGGCGATGTTCAGCGCCGTTGGCGCTACGCAGAAGAATGTACGAGAGAGTGAATCATGAGCTACGAAACCATCATCGTCGAGACACGTGGCCGCGTCGGCATGATCAGGCTCAATCGGCCGCAGGCGCTCAACGCGCTCAATTCGGCGCTCAATGCCGAGCTCGCGCGTGCGATCGCGGCCTTCGACGTTGACGAGGGCATCGGCTGCGTCTTGCTCACCGGCTCCGAGAAGGCGTTCGCGGCCGGCGCCGACATCAAGGAGATGGCGGGCCAATCGGCGGTCGACATGTTCATGGGCGATTTTGCCGGCGCCTGGCACGCGACCGCCAACGCCCGCAAGCCGGTGATCGCGGCAGTCGCGGGCTTCGCGCTCGGTGGCGGCTGCGAGCTGGCGCTGCAATGCGATCTCATCATCGCGGCCGACACCGCGAAGTTCGGTCAGCCCGAGATCAAGCTCGGCGTCATTCCGGGTATCGGCGGCACCCAGCGGATGACGCATGCGATCGGCAAGGCCAAGGCGATGGACCTGATCCTCACTGGCCGGATGATGGATGCAGCGGAAGCCGAACGCGCCGGGCTCGTCGCGCGCGTGGTGCCGGCCGCAAGCCTGATGGAGGAGGCGATGAAAGTCGCCGAGACGATTGCAGCGATGTCGCTACCCGCGCTGATCGCCGCCAAGGAAACGGTCAACCGCGCGTTCGAGACATCGCTCGCGGAGGGCGTGCGCTACGAACGGCGGGTGTTCCACCTGCTGTTTGCCACCCACGACCAGAAGGAAGGCATGGCGGCATTCGTCGAAAAGCGCGCGCCGAAGTTCGAGAATAAGTGAGTGAGTAGTGAGTAGTGAGTAGTGAGTGGTGAGTGAGTGAGTGGTGAGGTATGGCCCACTTACTAATTACTACTCACTACGCACTACTCACTCATCTTCTCACACACATCACACGCGCCACCGACGCCTTCGCGGCCTCGACGCCGGCACGGCCGGGTGCGGGTGTCACATATTGCGTTTCGAGAAAACGCCGGATGGTGTCGATCGGCACCACGCTGGCCGGCGGCACCGGGGCTGAGCCCGCCATCAGTGGGGACTTCAGCGTCACCATCCCGAAGAGACGGCCCTGCGTATCGAGCGCGGCGGCGCCGGCGAAACCAAGCTGCGGCGAGGGCTGCAGGCCGCCACCGTCGAGCCTGCCAATCGCGGTTGTGACCGCGCGGCCGCCCGCCTGCAGCAGCGGGTCGGCGATGCCGACGAGCGTGAGGTCGCCTCCGCGCGCTCCGTCATGCATGAGTGCAGCAGGCGTAAGATCGGACACGCCGAACAGGCGCAGCAGCGCGAGCCCACTCTTGTCGTCCTCGGCGAGCACGGTCGCGTCGCCCAGCCCGGCTACTTGGATCACATTGCAGCCCTCGACCAGCAGGCGGTCCGTGAGCACATGGCCGCTCGGCGTGATCATGATGCCGGTGCCGTATTCGACCTTGCGGCGCGTCGGGCCCATCAGATCGGCGAGGCCGGTGCCGGAGAATGGTGCGAACGCGCTCGACATCACGACCGTCACCGGATCCATGATGCCTTCGGTCGCCTGATCGTAAAGGATCGTGACCCCGCGCACCTCGAGATCGCGAACTTGTGCGCGCACGTAGAACTTCTTGAGCCCCTGCAGCCCCGACAGGATGAAGAAGTCGTCGCGTGTAAAATTGACTGCGAGCTTGCGGTTCGGCGGCTCGCTCCGCTGACTCTCAGCCACCGTCGCGAGCGTCGTGCCGGGCCCTCTGATCCGGAAGGTTTCGATCTGTACCTGTCCCTGCGCTGACGACCAGCGGGTGCCGCTGCCGCTGCGCATCGTGCGCGGCACCTGCTTGGTCGGCAGCCCGAGCTGTGCACCGGTTACCTTGTCGTCGACCATGGCCCAGCCGACGCGTTCCTGCACCGCCTTCGAATTGGCGGCGAGCTGGGCACGCTCGGGCGGCGCAAGCGCGCCGGTCTCGCGCGCGCCGATCGACTTCTGGAATGACTTGATGGCGGTGGCCGTGCGCTCGTTGAACTCGCCGTTGATCAGGCCGTTGAAGTGTCCGGTGAAGGCGAGGTCGAACTGGATGCCGACGCGCTCTGGCAGCGGCATGTTCGAGCCGTTCGGGACACCCTTCGGGCTGCTCTTGGGGTTTCCCTTGGGAGCCCCCTTCTTGGGCTCCGCTTTTCCTTTCTTGGCGGCCTCGGCGATGGTCTGCGCGGATATGTGCTGCGCAAATGTGGGCCATGCGAGACTGAATGCCAACAGAGTGACACCTGCGAAACGCATGCAAGCTCCCGCCACTGCATAGGCTCCCTGCGTCAAACCTAGCCGATCATGATGGCCAGGCAAACGCGATCGTTGCTATAACGCACAGCATGCTCAGTCCCGAAGAGCTCGAGCGCTATGCGCGTCACATCGTGCTGCAGGAGGTCGGTGGCCCCGGCCAGGCCGCGCTTAAGCGTGCGCGCGTGCTCGTGGTGGGGGCAGGCGGGCTCGGCTCGCCGGCGCTGCTTTATCTCGCGGCAGCGGGTGTCGGCACGCTCGGGATCGTCGATGACGACACGGTGTCGCTGTCGAACCTGCAGCGCCAGGTGATCCACGGCACGCCTGACGTGGGCGTCTCCAAGGTTGAAAGCGCAACCGCCGCAATGGGCCGGATCAACCCGCATGTCGCGGTCGAGGCGCACGGCGCTCGGCTCTCGGCCGCGAACGCGCTCGATCTGATCTCGCGTTACGATCTGGTCGCCGATGGCTGCGACAATTTCTCGACGCGCTACCTTGTGTCGGACGCCTGCTATCTCGCCAAGAGACCGCTGGTGACGGCCGCAATGGGCACCTTCGACGGCACGCTCACCACCCTGCGCGCGCATGAGCGCGCATCGGACGGCAAGCCCAATCCGAGCTATCGCTGTCTGTTCCCGGAGGCGCCGCCGCCCGGCAGCGTGCCGGCCTGTGCCGAGGCCGGCGTGCTCGGCGCCATGGCGGGCGTGCTCGGCTCAATGATGGCGCTCGAGGTGATCCGCGAGATTGTCGGCTTCGGTGAAAGCCTGGTCGGCCGGCTTGTCATGTTCGACGCGCGCGCGATGCGGTTCGAGACGCTGCGCTATAGTTGGGACCCCGACAACCCGCTCTCGGGCGAGTACCCGACGATCACGGATCTGTCGATGCACATGTAACACTGGTAGCCCGCATTGAGCGAAGCGAAATGCGGGGTCTTATTGCAGCAAAAGCCCCGGATGTCGCTTCGCTCCATCCGGGCTACGGGCTGTGACAATTGTCACTTCGACCAGTACGCCACGGCCTGGGTCGAGACGATGATCGCCCACTTGTTGGGGCCGCTCTCCTGCACGCGATAGCAGTTCTGCTTCGAGCCCTTCCAGGTCGAGCAGAAGCCATCGGGGGACAGCTTCCAGGTGCCTTCGCTCTTGGCGCCGGATTTGGCGAGCGGCTCACGCGTCATGGTGCCTTCCGGCGCGAACACCATCTTGAACTTGACGTTGGCGGGCGTCGAAGCGGTAAACGCCTTGCCGTTGAAGAACAGCGTCTCGATATCCTTGGGGGCGAGCCGCCCGGCCGGGGCGGCCACAAGTGCTCCAGCACTGAACAGGAGCGCGGCTGCGGCGCCCATGATCCTTGCGTTCATCGATGTCCTCCGGAATCTCCGACGTCGTCGCAAACAACTATACCCCGTTTTGGGCTGCCGACGCCATGGAGTGCTGTGAACAGCGATGCCGGATTAGCTTTGTCCCCCGGATTTTCCGGTCAGCGAGAAATAGAGCCTGACCGCGACGAATAGAAAAAGCGCACCAAGAACAATGTGTCGAAGCTCGAGGATAAATCCACCTAACGGGATTCGCAGGGGCGGCCAACTGAAATAGGTCTCCGCCCAATAATAACAAAGCAGAGCAATGAGGATCCCGAAAGCGATATTCCGAAGGGCGCGTGAGTCGTCCATAGCGGCTCGCTCAAAGCATTGATTCGCTCAAAGCATCGATGGCAGCACCCGGTCGGGTGGCTTGTGACCATCGAGGAAAGCGCGGATGTTGATGATGACCTTCTCGCCCATCTCGACGCGGCCTTCGATCGTGGCCGAGCCCATGTGCGGCAGCACCACGACCTTGCCGGCGCGCGCGAGCTTGAGGAGCTTGGGGTTGACCGCCGGTGCGTGCTCGAACACGTCAAGGCCGGCGCCCGCGATCTCGCCGTCGGCGATGAGGCGGACGAGCGCGTTCTCGTCGATCACCTCGCCGCGCGCCGTGTTGACGATATAGGCCTCGGGCCGCATCACCTTCAGACGGCGCGCCGACAGCAGGTGATAGGTCGCCGGTGTATGCGGGCAGTTGACCGACACGATGTCCATGCGGGCGAGCATCTGGTCGAGGCTCTCCCAATAGGTCGCGCCCAGCGCTTCCTCGATTTGCGGCGCGACCCGGCGGCGGTTGTGATAGTGGATGGACATGCCGAAGGCGCGGGCGCGGCGCGCCACCGCCTGGCCGATCCGGCCCATGCCGATGATGCCAAGCCGCTTGCCCCAGATGCGGTGGCCGAGCATCCAGGTCGGCGACCAGCCGTCCCACTTGCCATGCTCGAGCACCTCGAAGCCCTCGGCGAGCCGCCGCGGCACCGCGAGAATGAGCGCCATGGTCATGTCGGCGGTGTCCTCGGTGAGGACACCTGGCGTGTTGGTGACCATGATGCCGCGTGCGTGCGCCGCCTTGACGTCGATGTTGTCGACGCCGGTGCCGAAATTGGCGATCAGCTTGAGCTGATCGCCGGCCTTGCCGATCACGGCAGCGTCGATGCGATCCGTGATGGTGGGAACCAGAACATGCGCGGCCTTCGTCGCCTCGGCGAGGTCGGTCTGGCTCATCGGCTTGTCGTCGAGGTTGAGCTGCGCGTCGAACAATTCGCGCATGCGGGTCTCCACCCGCTCGGGCAGCTTGCGCGTGACGACAATGATCGGCTTCTTGGCTTTAGCCATGTCTTGCGCCAAATGTGTGGGAACTCGGGTGTGGCAACTTGGGCGTGGCAAAGGGTCACCACAAGATCACCACCCGCCCGCTTCCTCCGGTCTGTTCAGGCCTCTTTAACCCTGCCGCCCGACACTGCCTTCCGCTTCGTCGGAGGCTCCACTGGAACTCTCTACCAGAAGACCCGGTCAGAACAAGGCGCTCGCCGCAGGTGCGCTGTGGTGCGCGCTGGTGTGCGTGGCCGGGAGTGGCGCTTATGCGGCAGGCGAGCTCGCCACCGGTTCCCGCAGTGGCCTTCCGGTTCCCCGCTTCGTGAGCTTGAAGCCCGATCGGGTGAATGTCCGCGGCGGTCCGACCCGTGATCATGACGTCGCCTGGGTCTATACCCGCGCCGGCCTGCCGGTCGAGATCACGGCCGAGTCGGAGAACTGGCGCCGCATCCGCGATTGGGAAGGTGCGGAAGGCTGGGTTTATCACTCGATGCTGACCGGCCGCCGCACCGCGCTGGTGAAGGCGAAGGAGAAGGACGCGCTGGTCCCGCTGCAGGCGAAGCCCGATGCAAGCTCCGAGGTGGTCGCCAGGCTGCAGAGCGGCGTGCTCGGCACCGTGAAGACCTGCACCGGAACGTGGTGCCGTATCTTCGGTACCAGCTTCGACGGCTGGGTGGCGCAGGAGCGACTCTGGGGCGTCTATCCGAGCGAGAAGGTCGAGTAGCTACACGAGCCCGCCAATTGGTCACGTGCGGGCGCGCATGGCCTCGTGTCATGATATTTGTCAGTGGTCATGCCGATAGGTCGATTTCGATATAGCTGCCGGCCGCCACAGCGTTTACGACGGCGGCGATCTTGTTGGCGTACAGTTTCACAATTGGCCATTGCGGAGTGCTAAGGACCACAAGCGCAATCCTGCGCCCTTCGAGGTTTTGCTGATACCGCATGTTCTTGTCAGCCGTTACAATCATATCAAAGCCTGCCTGCTCAGCGGCTGTCAGCAAGTCGCCGTTGCTCAGCGTGTCCCATCCGCGGTCTTTCGTTTTGGCAACCGTATGACCCGAAAGAAATCGAGCTAGTCCGGCCGGGGTCACGTGATCAAACAGAATGAGCATCGACCGGCGAACTGGCAGGTGCCAAAGGTGGCGCATCGAGACTTCGTGCGGCAAACTCAAGCACGATGTTGATCTGCTCGCGCGTTATGTCAAACTGCTCAATGATCTCGTCTATGCTCGCGCCGGCTTCAAGGTTTTCGAACACGGCAGAAACGGGCATCCGGGTGTCGCGAAATACCCATACGCCGCCCAGCCGGCCCGGCACGCTTTCGACTGCCGGACATTGGGACCAATCAAGAATAGCCATTTTGTTTGTCCTTTCACTTTGCAAGCCCTACCACAGAGCGACGGTTGCCGTCACGTGCCAGCTTGTACCAATGTGGCGTCAATGATCGACGGATCGCTATCGGATCGCCTTTCCCCCGGACGGCGGACGATGTATCTTTTTCAATAATGCGCCAAGAACGCATCGATCGTCACCAAACAACCAATCTGCAATGCCGAGGGAGGCAACCATGTCTGACCGACGTTGGACTTTTGCGGTGGTCGTTGCTTGCGCCACCCTAGCTTGGGTCACCGCGCTGACAATTGGTTTCGCGCAAGGCGCCGATGACAAGAAGTATCCCGACTGGCGTGGCCAGTGGGCGCGGTTCATCGTGCCCGGACTTCCCGGCCAGCCATCACACGACCAGACCAAGGCTTGGGGCAAGGGACAAGAGGCGCCGCTCACGCCCGAGTATCAGGCCATACTAGAAGCGAGCATCGCGGACCAGGCGCAAGGCGGCTTGGGTAATTTCCCGACCACCACCGGCCGCGCCGCCGGCATGCCGCACATGATGATGGCGTTCTATCCGCTGGAATTCGTCGTGACGCCGGATTGCACTTACATTCTGGTCGGCATGTACGACCACTATCGTCGCATCTTCACCGACGGGCGCGACTGGCCGGCGGACATCATCCCGAGCTTCCAGGGCTACTCGATCGGCAAATGGATCGATGAGGACGGCGACGGCACCTACGACGTGCTCGAGGTCGAGACCCGCGGCTTCAAGGGGCCGCGCGCCTACGACGAGCTCGGCATCCCTCTGCACGTCGACAATCAATCGGTGTTCAAGGAGCGCATCTATCGCGACAAGGCCGATCCGACCATCATGCACGACGTCATCACCACCATCGACAACGCGCTGACGCGCCCGTGGACCGTCGATAAGAAATACGTGCGCAGCCCTAACCCGCGTCCGGTCTGGATCGAATATGACCTGATGGAAGCCAATGCGCAGGTCATGATCGGCAAGGAGAACTATTTTCTGAGCGCCGATGGGCTGCTGATGCCGACCAAGAAAAATCAGGCACCGCCTGATGTGCGGTACTTCAATCAAACGCAAAAATGAGGGATGCGCCTCATAGCGCTAGAGCATTTTGCGATAAGGTTGAATCGCGCGGTGCACTGGCCACGGACGCTGGGCTATCCCCGTCATCCCGAGGCGCCCGCGCGCCACACGACGTTCGCATTGCCATTGACGCCGACATGCGCGGGCCTCGAAGGATGCGGCCTCGGAAAAAGCAGCTCATTCTGGAGAAGCATAAGCTGGGCCGTCGTCCTTCGATCTCGGGTTTACCCGAGATCGGATTTGTTGAGTGCGCAAGTCGGCCAAGGCCGACTTGCGGTGGCTCGCCCGGCCAGAAGAGGCTGGGTGAGCGCCTCAGGATGACGGAGAAACGCACGTGTGCACGGCAAGAGAGTTTGTTAGCTCAACCCAATCGGAAAACGCTCTAACTCATTCAGCCTCCTGCTGAGCTCACCTGCCCGCCGGGCGAAGTGAGTGTCTCGAAGCATTGCAAGTCGGGATTGGCCTCATATGGCACCAACGAGCGCTCCATCGCCTGTTGTTGATCGTGTGAGGTGAGCACGGCCTCTCCGCTCCCCTCCCCCCGCAAGCTCTTGCGAGCGGTGGGGAGGGGTCGGGTGGGGGGCAATTGGAGACGCTCGGCACGAGCCACCGACGACAACGTATCCAGCCCCGCCCTTGCGAACGAGCCGCGCTACGCCGGATGGGGGAGACGAGCCGCGCGCGTGTCGTGCTCAAGACGGCGAGAGCTGCGTCGGTGCTGATCTCCTGCCTTTACTAACTGTGACTTGATCGCCACAGCCTTCCATTTTGTTTCCATTGCTCGATCGATCGGGGGGCGCGGTGACGCGCCATGTCGTGGCACTGACTGCGTGCTTCGCGTTGGCATTCGGCGACACACCTATCCACCGATCACATGACGACCAATCGCGTGACCAGTCGATCAGGTGACAGCCGATACGCGCGGCCTTCGTGGAAGAGAAATTATTGAAGGGGCATTCGGTGGAAGGGGTATCGAGCATGCGCCAGCGCTAAGCGCTCGTCGCTCATGTCGCTGACGGCCCAGACCTGCGCGCCCGCCACCTCCGCAAAGTTGCGCACCACGTTGGGCCCCCAATATCCATAGCCAATGAGAGCTACGTGAATCATTGTTGTTCCTCCCTTTGCTCTCGAAGCGTAGTGGAGAAAGTATGGGCCTCATTCGACAACCAAGTCCACTGTCCAGGCTCGTGAAAAACACCGAAGTGTGTGTTGAATAAATTATGGCGCACCTGAAAGGAAACTCCTGTTTGTTGAACAAAATAGCGCCGTTGCAACTCAGTGTCCCACACCAACACATGGAGTGAGTACAGATCTGACACTAGTCTAAGCGGCGGCGTGAGGACTTCTACGGTTCCTACCCCAGAAATGTGAGGCAAACAAAGCCCATCTACTGCTGACGCATAGTTACAGCACGCAACATTATCGGAACGGATCAAGGCTACAACAAAGTTGGGATTCTTCACTGGTTGAGTCGCCTCGAAACGAAGACGGATGCGCAAGCGTTCGCCATAGTCGAATACTCGACGTGGGCTCCCGGATTGATCGAGTAAGGAAAGATCGGTGATAGAGATCGGACACTCTGGGGAGTGTCCATTTCCTCTGCTTGGCGATTTCATTTCCTCTTTTAGGAGGCTCTCCTGCT
>Ga0137409_10005743_pt1 | contig 12889 bp, 7 predicted proteins | sample CZODoug1_16funga_FD_122059 | JGI IMG/M metagenome (GOLD analysis project Ga0137409, IMG submission 122059) | Vadose zone soil fungal communities from Angelo Coast Range Reserve, California, USA - CZODoug1_16fungal (Hybrid Assembly) | ecosystem: Environmental > Terrestrial > Soil > Vadose zone...
CGCGGGGCCGCCCGGCGGCGCGCCGCCCGGCGCCGGCCCTCGGCCGAACGGGCGCGTGTGTCCGGCGGGCATCACGATAATCATCGGCTTGGCTTTTTTAGCCGCGATCAGATTGTCGAGAATAAACCCGGCGCGCCCGACGGACGTCCATGAATCGTCACAATCGCCTGCGCCATGCAACAGGTAAAAGACTGGAAACTTGCCCTGCCCCGATTCATAGCCCGGGGGCGTGTAGACATGCATGCGGCGGAACTTGCCGAGCGCCGTCGAGTAATACGTGACCGCGGCGACCGCGCCATGCGGGATGTTCTTCGTGTCCGAGAATTCCGAACCCGGCACGTGAACGAGGCTCCAGACGTTGTTGTTCGATTCGCTCACTAAAGGGTTGCGCGGATCAATCACCGCCACGCCGTTGACGTTGAAGTTGTAGCGGTACGAACCGGAAGCTATCGGGCCGAGGGTGAGTTCCCAGACGCCATTGTCGCCTTTTGTCATCGGTTTCCCTGCCCCCATGCCGGGAATGTCGCTGCCTGTGAGCTTGACGCTTTCGGCCTGCGGCGCAATCAGCCTGAAGGTGATCTGCTGGTCCGCCGAAATTTCCGGCGAGATAACGACGGGCGCCGTCTGCTGATTCGCCGGAGCGGCGGACTGCGCCAACGCTGAAAAGACAAAGACGGCTGTCGCCGACAACACGGCGGCGACGAAAGCAGTTATCCTTCCAAAATTCATTGATGAGGCTCCTTTCTGTTTCAGGTTTAACTAGAGACGCCTTCGAGCAAACCGCTCTCAACTGGCGCTGTGTTTCGGAATTCAAAAGAAGTGAGATACATTTACAGCCAGACGCTTAATCAGTAAAGTGCTAACGCTATTTTTATTCATTATTTGACTATGAGGAGGCGGCAAGGATCTTCCGGCAGGTCGAAGCGAAGCGACATGGACATCTTGGCGGTCGTGTTCTTCTTCGCGTAAAATCAGCCTTCATATTTGGCCGCTGTCGCATTCTGTCGAAGGGGCGACACCCCTGACGCCCAGCAGCCACTGGTATCTAGTCCTTGTCATCACCTAAAACTTTTCACTTGGCGCGCTGTCTTCCGCCGCGTAGCGGCCTGATGAATTTAGCCGTGGGTTGATGGTCTTTGAAAATAAAATACAACCATCGAAGTAGGGGCGGGTTTTCCCCGCCCACCTCCGTTACCAGAGCGTATGGGCGCGGAATACGCGCCCATACGCTGTTGTTGTATTTAATTCTCAAAGACCATCAACCCACGGTCGCGAGCTATTTTTATTTGAGAAAGGGGCCGCGCATCCTGCGCGAAGAAGGATGAAAAGATTGACACTGTTTTTCGTTTTTGCGATTGCGTTCCAACCCGGTTCCGGCGCATCGATGAGCGGGCAAAACTCCGATCTCCAGCGGTGGGAGCGCCAAGCCCGCAACGTCACGATCATCCGCGATGACTGGGGCATCGCGCATGTCTACGGCAAGACTGACGCCGATGCGGTCTTCGGCGCCATCTACGCTCAGGCCGAGGACGATTTCAACCGTGTCGAGACGAATTACATCAACTCGATGGGACGGCTTGCGGAGACCGAAGGCGAGTCCGCGGTGTGGCGTGATTTGCGCATGAAGCTTTTCATCGATCCCGATGTATTGAAGAAACAGTACGAGTCGAGCCCGCCATGGTTGAAGGCGCTGATGAACGCCTGGGCCGACGGTCTGAATTTTTATCTCGCGAAGCATTCACAGGCGCGCCCGAGAGTGATCAAGCGCTTCGAACCCTGGATGGCGCTCTCTTTTAGCGAAGGCAGCATCGGCGGCGACATCGAAACGATAGGCCTGGAGCAGTTGCAGGCTTTCTACGGAAAAAGCCAGGTCGCGGTCCGGTCGAATGATGAACGCGGGCTCTTCGCCGAGCCTGAGCCGACCGGGTCGAACGGCATTGCCGTCTCGCCGTCGAACACGGTTGCGCGGCGCGCGTTGCTGCTGATCAATCCGCACACGTCTTTCTTCTTCAGGTCCGAGTTGCAGATGGCGAGCGACGAAGGGTTGAACGCTTACGGCGCGTCCACGTGGGGGCAGTTCTTCATCTACCAGGGCTTCAACGAGCGATGCGGTTGGATGCACACGTCCAGCGCCGTCGACGCCATAGACAGGTATCTCGAAACGGTGGTCAAGAAAGGCGACAGCTTTTCTTACAAATACGGGAATGAAGAACGGCCGGTCACGACGTCCGTGATCAAAGTTCCCTACAAGACCGACAGCGGAATGGCCGAGAAGACGTTCACCGTCTATCGCACTCAGCACGGGCCAGTCATCTCCTCGGCTGAAGGCAAATGGGTCACCATTAGTCTGATGCAGGAGCCGGTTAAGGCGCTGACGCAGTCCTACACGCGCACCAAGGCAAAGAACTACGAGGAATTCAAGCGGACGATGGAATTGCACGCCAACTCGTCGAACAACACGATCTTCGCGGACGCCGACGGCGCCATCGCCTATTTTCACGGGAACTTTATTCCGAAGCGCGATCCCAAATTCGACTGGACGAAGCCGGTGGACGGCAGCGATCCGGCGACCGACTGGCGCGGCCTGCTGTCGGTGGATGAGACGCCGAAATTGTTGAATCCTGCAAGCGGCTGGCTCTACAACAGCAACGACTCGCCGTGGTCGGCGGCGGGCCCGAGCAGCCCGAAGCAAGCCGACTATCCGGCCTATGTCGATTCGGGAGTTGAGTCCGCGCGCGGTCAGCACGCGGTCAGAGTTCTGCGGGACAAAAAAGATTTTACACTCGACTCGCTGATCGCGGCGGCCTACGACAGCCATCTGCCCTGGTTCGAGAAGCCGATCCCCGCATTGGTCAAGGCCTGGGACCGGACGCCTGCGTCCGACCCTCTCAAAGCGAAAACGTCCGAACAAATCGCGATGCTGCGCGAGTGGGATTTGCGGTGGGCGACGACGTCCGTTCCGACATCACTCGCCGTGTTCTGGGGAGATGATATTCAGCGCAGAGTAAAACGTACCGGCCTGTCAGCCGCGAACTATATCGCCGGCGAAGCCACGGCGGAACAATTACTACAGTCTCTCTCAGCAGCCTCTGACAAACTCGCGGGCGACTTTGGAACCTGGAAGACGCCCTGGGGCGAGATCAATCGCTTTCAGCGTCTTACTGATGACATCGTTCATCCGTTCACCGACGCCAGCCCCAGCATTCCGGTGGGCTTTACGTCCGGGACGTGGGGTTCGTTGGCCTCGTTCGGCGCGCGCCCGTACAATGGGTCAAAGAAGATTTACGGGACCAGCGGCAACAGCTTTGTGGCCGTCGTCGAGTTCGGCAAGACTGTGCGAGCAAAAGCCGTGACCGCAGGCGGAGAGAGCGGCAATTCGTCGTCGCCCCACTTCAACGATCAGGCGAAACGTTACAGCGCGGGCGATCTGAGGGATGTGTATTTCTACCGCTCGCAACTCAAGGGCCACACCGAGCGGGAGTATCATCCGGGGAACTAAATCAGAGCAGTCAAAAGTGGGACAGGCTAATGGTCTTTGAAAAATAAATGCAACAACACCTCCTCGTCGCCGCAGCGACGGTTGATCCTAGCCCGGCTTTGAAAAGCCGGGCTAGGATCAACCGGTCGCTGCCGCAACCAGGAAAAAGGCGCCTGCATTATTTTTTCAAAAACCATAAGTCTGTCCTACTCTATGAATTAGATTTCCTGCGACGCCAGGATCGGATGGCGATATCCGCGGCCTTCGGCATTTCAGAAACCGCGCGTTGTAATTGCGCATCCAGATCGGACACACCTTGCTGCGCTCTGTCGCTGCCGTAAGCGGCCAATAATACCTCCTGCCGTATCCGGTTACGCTGCCAGACCAGATTTTCATCGATCATTGCCGTCGTGACGCCGTAGTCAGGATTATCCTTGTAAAACTTGACGGCGTAATCGCGATAGCGTTTCAGCAAATCATCGTCGATGACGTACTCATTCCCCTTCATCTTATAGTCGTACGTGATTCCGTTGAGCTTGAACTGTTGATAATCTTCAACCTGGCCTGAGACCAGTTCGCGCACAAAGAGGTCTACGGCGTGGTACAAACGGCCTTGTACTGGCGTAGTGGGGGCAGGGCCGTCGACTTTGACGTCAGGTTCAATGCCGCCGCCGCCATAGACGAGGCGACCGAGATCGGTCTTTTTCACGTCGGTGGGCGGATTTGACGCCTGTTGCGCGGCGCCATCGGCGCTGCGGCGATAGTAATATTCGAAGAGTGATCCCTTCGAGTAATCGCGCTGAATCAGGCGGCCGCTCGGAGTGTAGTAATGCCCGGTAGTCAGAAGGAGCCCCGCGCCGTTTGAAAGCGGGATGATGTTTTGGACGAGTCCTTTGCCGAAACTCGTTTCGCCGACAATCAATCCACGGTCATGATCTTGAATGGCGCCGGCCACGATCTCCGAAGCCGACGCCGAGAATCGGTTGATCATCACGACGAGCGGGAAATTTTCCGTCGCCCCATTCTCCGTGACGGCGATTTTTTCGCTATCGAGTCCGCTGCGTCCGCGCACTGAGACGACCGTTTGGCCTCGTTGTAGAAACTGATCGGAAACGCGGATGGCCTGTTCCACATAGCCTCCCCCGTTGTCGCGGAGGTCAAGGATAAAGCTCTCGGCGCCATTCTCTCGTAAATCGGCCATTGCTTTCCGCAACTCCTGAATCGTGGTCGATTGGAACCCGCGGGTCAGGCCGATATAGCCGATGTTCGGTTTGATGAGGTAATAATTTGGGATCGAGGGACGCCAAATGCCGTCACGGGTAATTGTTGTCGCAATCGGTTTTTGGGTTCCCAACCGCTTCACCGTCACCACAACCTTTGTCCCCCGTTCTCCGAGCAATAGCTCAGTTACCTGATCGGACCTAAATGTCGATGTGTCCTTGCCGTCAACGGCGACAATTTGATCTCCATAGCGAAGTCCGGCTTTGGACGCGGGACTGTCCTTAAAAGGCTCAACAATATAGGTCGCTTTATTGATTGTCCGGACGTATGAGCCGATGCCGTAATACTCGCTATTCTGTTTTTCCGTGAATTCCCGAAAACTCTTCCGGTCCAGGTAATCCGAATGAGGGTCAAGCGCCTTGAGCATGCCCTGGAGCGATGACGTGGTCAGTGTTTCGCCATCAAGCTGGTCAACGTATTTTTCGCGGATAATATCGATCGCTTTCTGGGTTTGATCGATGATCTTTTGCCTCGCCGCCGCTTCCTGGGCATTAACCATGGTAGGAGTCGTGAGCGACGCGCAAATGAGAATGGCCGATAAAATAGAGACCCAATATTTCTTTCTGTTCTTATGCATTCCTCTATCCCTCCTTGTCGGAAATTACCTGAATCCATCTGAATCCGATGACGACTTTCCTGAACGAGACGCGATTTTATCATGTGGACCGCGTGAGTTAATAGTTTTCATCAAACGCGCAGCGCCTACCGGACAAAACAAATTGAAGCCCGCGCATAAATCGGCGGAGCCTATGGAGTGCGGCTGCTTGGAGCCGCTTTGGTAGTCGACATCGATTTTGCGGCAATGATCGGAGGTGGAGCCCACTGCTTCCTTTGCCCTGGAAATCTGTAGAACCCAAGATGACTACCAAAGCGGTACCGAACTACCGCACTCCATAGGCTGTCGCCATTTGAAGTAGTTGATTGTATCCAGCTTTAACTCACGGTTATTCATTTTTCCGGCTGCGAACTCGTCTGATCGGGCGCCTTTTGCTCGGACGGTTTCTGTAGCGACGTCGGCCTGGCGAGACTCGGTGAGTCGTAGATCGCATTAAAAATCAGCTTGTACGCGCCGTGAGATTGCCCGCGCCATTGCGGCCTGAAGCCGAACAGATAAACGCGCCCGCGGCCATAGAAGACCTCCATCGCGGCGGCCTTGCCTTGAATGCGCTCGGGGTGAAGTAGGAACCCGCTCGCCAGCGGATTGCGATCCTTCGAATATGTGGCGAGAACCACTCCTTGAAACCCGCTCTTCGGCTCGAAAGCGGGCCCGCGCTCGAACATCACGATCGGGTCCTGAGGCATGCCCCAAAGAGCCGGATGATTCAAATCGCGAAGCTCGACTTTGAGCAGCGATCCCGAACAGAAGAACTGATCATTCTTGAGACCGTCCAACACGTTGGCCACCGGCAAGCCGAGTGACTCGATGGCCATCAGCGAAGCGTTATTGAAAGCGATCAGCGTCCCTCCGCGACGCGTGAACTCGCGCAACGCTTCTATTCCCGCCTCGCCCAGGCCGCCGGCGTACTCGCCCGGGATCGTTCCCGCAGCGAAGCCTTCCAGGATCACACGCGACGACGAGTCAGGAATAATGATCGCGTCAAACCGCTCGCTCAAATGTCCGGCTTGAACGTCTCCGTTGCGAAGCGTCTTCGGAGCGAAGCCGTAGTTTTCCAGAATCCATCGGGTCCATCCTTCGTCAATAACCGGAACCCACGCCCGGTACAAACCGACACGCGGCTTTGAGGTTGAGATGACGCCGTCGGGAGCCTTCGCTAACGCCTGCGCGATGACAGAATGCTTGCGCGCAATCTCATTCATGCGGTCGCGATCAATCCCGCTCACGACCATGTCGCCCGCTTGTTGTCCTTCAGTAGGGGCAGTAGGGGCAGTAGGGGCAGTAGGGGCAGCAAGACTAGAAGTAGGGGCCGATGCCGGACCCGAGGAAATCGGCGATTTTTCCGCCGCGAAGCCCACCTTGCCGCCGGCCGAAAGCGCCTCGTTGATCGCTTTGAATGAAGCGTTCGTTCTATGACTGATCACGAAAACGGAACCACTTCCCTGAACGCCGCCCGGCGCCGGCGCGACTCGTTCGAGGAGGCGCAATCCAGCGCGCTGGTCGGCGCCGACAGGCTGCCCCACGACGGCGGTTTCCACGCCCATCTGCATCGGCAGTGTCCAACCGGCCACGTCGTATGGAAGAATCGGAGGCCCGTTCGGCGTCTCGCGCAAATCCGGATAATGCTGCGGCTCGAAGAGTTCCTTGACCAGCGGGGCAAAGGGCTGATCCATCAGGATGACCCAGGAACCCGCCCGGTACTCGCGGCCGTTTGCGGCGAAAGGTTTGACAGTCTGATGAACCTCGATGCCGTTGATCAAAAGCTTTTCCACAAGCGTCGCGGCCGTCGGCAGGTCGTGCTGCTCCCGCGGTATCACATACGCGAAAGGCGGCTCCTTCCTGAATCGCGCGATGTTGTCGCGCGCCGCCTGGTAACGGTTGTACAACAGCGTCTCGCGATATTTCGCCGTCGTGTCCAGCACGGCCATCGAAGCGCCGATCATGTAACGAACCGCGTCGCCCAGCCTCCACCAGCCGCCCGTCCACGGGCTGCTGTAGAAAACCTCGGACCTCAGCGCCTGGCGTTCTTTGGGAAATTCATCGACCGTATAGAAGCGCGGCGTCGCATAGCGGTAGAGCGCGGTCTCGGTAAAGAACGAGATACTGTTGCGAAAGATATGAGTGAAGTCGAGAAATCCCGGATACCAATTGTCAAATCCCGTGCGGTGGACGGCCCCGGGCATCTGTCGCTCGTCCAGATAAGCCGCCATGTTGATGCCGTACACGTTCAGCCAGCGCGCCATCAGCGGATGAATGTTCGAGGAGATCGGCTCGGTAAAGGGCGGGATGAAGATTCGCGTGGGGAACGGCGCCGTCTGATGATGGCAATAGAAGACGACCGGACTCCATTCCAGTTCGGCGCGCGTCACCTCTTGCGACTCGATCATGTTGTTCATGTACCCGTCGCGATTGTTATCGTGGCCCACGTATTCCTGATAGAGGTCCGGCAACTGGCTGACCTCGTACGGCGTGCCGAGATTTTTTCGATACCACGCGACGACCTCGTTCTGACCGTCGGGGTTCAATGTCGGCCACAGCATCAGAATGACGTTGTTCAAAATGGAATCTATTTCGGGATCGCCCTTTGTCGCGACAAGATTGTAAGCCAGTTGAATGCTGTGTTGCGCGCCGGCCACCTCGGTCGAGTGGAGCCCGCCGTCCAGGTGAACTATGGCCTTCCCTTCGCGGGCAAGGGCTCTCGCGTCTTCGTCACTCAGACCGCGCCCGCGGGCCAGACGGCCGGCGATCTCTTTGTACTTGTCGAGCCGCGCCAGGTTCTCGGGAGACGAGATCAACGCGATCTCCCAGTCCAACCCCCTGGTAGTTTTGCCCACCGAAATGAGCTTGATCCGGTCCGAGTTCGCTGCCAATTTGCGGAAGTATTCACGCGACTCGTCGTAGTTGGCAAGATAAAAATCGGCGCCCGGTTTATGCCCGAGAACCGATTCCGGCGTTGGTATCGTCTGGCCTGTCGCAGTAAGCGTCCAGACAGCAGTGATAAGAACAGATAGAATCGAGGGAGTAATCAGCTTCATCCACATTCGCGAATGATAATGAGGAGGTTGATTGATGTAAAGATTGAGAACCCTGCCACTAACGTTGTGGCGCGAGTTGTTTACTCGCGCGCTTCGGCCGCAGGGCGGCGCAAGTAAACAACTCGCGCCACAACGGCGCATTTATTTCTCAAAGACCATCAGCGCCCCAAAGAATTGATTAACGCGCTATCGGGTAAGCCTGAATTCGTTCGAGATCCGCGCCTCCAACGGAAAGGGCCGATTTTGCCCTGAGAATACATGCACGAGCCGGTACTCGCCTTCGATCTCCCGGACATCTATTTTGAGCTCAGGATGCATGTTGTTTCCCGGTAGAAACGCTTCCACTGCGAACGTGTCTCGATACGTCTTCCCAAGCCCGATCCGAACTGGCGGCCCGCCGCATACAAGCCCTATCGAGTCAACGGCAGCCACCCAGCGGCCTTCGACTTTTTTCTCGAGCAGTGGCCGATAGGGCTTCTTGCACGAGGGCAGGAATACAACGCCGCCGGTCCGGTTCACATAGCTGTAATTTATCGTGAATTTGACCGACCGCTGAGTAACCGCAACCTTATATATCTTTTTATCCGTTTGGATCGGCGCATCGACCAGTTTCTCATCATCTTGAGCCAAAACGCGCTCGCCAGACAGGAACTGCATAGCGAGAGGCAGAATTGCGACTAATAGTATTGTATATTTTATTTGCATGCCTGAAGAACGCGGATCAGAAATGGAAGTTGCATTGCGATTTATGCACACTCTTCAGGTAATAGTCCAGTCGCAAGAGCCAGGCGCGGTGGGAACCTGCGCGCCGGAAATAAGCGTTCCTCTTTGATGATTATCGCCTGCCCTCAATATAAAGATGGTCGTCCGGCGCCCCCGAGAAGGGATGTGTTCATAGAGGCGATTGTGCGGGTACCTTCATTGCTTCCCCAGGCGAACATTAGGTACACCATTGGGAATCCGCCGGCTCGCAGCGTCAGCCCCGCCGCATAACTGTGAACCATGTGCTTGAACTCAAGGTCGCTCCGAGTGAGCGCGACTCGCCCGGTCTCCGCCCGGAAGCTAAGGCCGACTGGCCCATAAAGCGAGTGTTCAATGCTTCCTTGCAAAAGCAGCAGGTTAGGCGCGCGGAAGCGATAGTCTTGAAAGCTGGCCAGCGCCGATTGGCCATTAATGTCCGAGCCGCCCAGCGTCGGCTGAAAATAAAACGGCACGACGTTTCCCGAAGATGTAAAGGACTCCGAAATCAGCAGACGCAATCCGATACTGCCTTCGCGGTCGCGCGTGATCGGCGGGCAGGAGTCGGTGGATGTGGTCGAGCCCACCGAACAGTCGTCAGGCCCATTGTGGTCGCGCGGCGCCAGGCTTCGCGTCTTCTTGTAAAGCGGGATTTGGTGCGCCAGATCCACAGTCAGCCGCCTGAAGGAATAGCGTGATTCGCCGGCGACGAACTGTTGAAAGTTGACCGAGTAATTCAGCCGCAAATAGTCGGCAAATAACGTGGGCCGCGCTCTGACGCCTTCGCCGAACTGCGCAGACGCCGGCTGGCGTGTGAGGCCGGGCGCAGTCGCCTCCGTATGGACTTGCTCGATTGATGGGGCTGAGTTTCCATTGCTTTCGCGTATGTCGACGAATCGCCCGTTCACCTCGCCCAGCAGCGCGAGGTTGAGCGGCTTGAATACTGGATAGACGACGTTGGTTCCGATAATCGTTTCGCGCATGCCGAAGAAGGTCTGATCGGCGCGCGCCGTGTTCGGCCCCAGCCCGTAGTATGCGATCTTGTTCAAAGAAGTCGCCTGCGCATAGACATTGAAGATGGGAAATGGACGAACGGCGCCGCTTCCTGGTTCTATCTTCGTGCGGACAGCCTTAAGGTAAAAGCCCGCGCGCCACGAACCGTTGTTCGACACTACGCCATCGGCATTAATATTCAATCGCCAGTTGTTGTTCGGATTCCAGCGCCTCACAAACGCCGGGCCGAAGCCGAAGCCGTTCTGCGGCGCGACGCTGCCCACGGCGATGTGCAGCGGATGGCCGGTGAAGAGAACTTCCCCGCAACCAGCCAGCGATGTAAGACTGAACTTGGCGCAATTCGCTTTGAATGACTCGCCTTCGCGTCGAAATTCGGCCTGCATCGTACCCTCTTGAGCGTGAGCGCGCCCCGCCAGGATGATGAGACAGGCGCAGATGAAAAGCGTATGCCGGCGCATGTGATCTCCTTTTATTGACTCGGCCACGTGATCCAGTTGGCCCGGAGTCTGGTTATCGCTTGGACGAACGCGGGGGCTTCTTCATGGTCTTCATGATCACTTTACTGGACGAATGCGCCAGCTTCTTCATGGCGCCATTGTTGGTCGAAGGCGCCGCCTTTTTCCCGACCCCATTGGATGAAGCCGTTGGCTTTTTGCCGGGGGCCGGCGGGCGCAGGAATGCGGTGTACTTTTTGATGAAGGCGCTCGCCTGCTCTTCAGTCGTTATCGCCCGCCTCTCACCATCAATCATTCCCATTACAACCGCCGCCAGATGCTCCACCTGAGTCCACAAGAGGTCGGATACGGGACGGTGCTTGTTGAAGGCGCCGGAGGGCAGCTTCAGGATGCGGATTATATTTTCTGACTTGGCCATGTTTTATACGTCTCCTATTTGAATACGGGGCAATCGCTATCAGGTCGCATCTGATCCGAAAGCAGGTCAAGAAAAGTATTGGCGGCCTTTTCGCGTGGCGAGCGGTTGTCGTCTTGAATCTGAAACGCCTGCATCACGGTGGCCGGAATGCTGGCATGCTCGAAAACGCGCCCGTTGACCGGGTCTTCAGGTCCCGCGACCACCACGCTCTTGGGAATCCATGGCGATACGGCGACTGCGGGCACGCGCACGCCAAGCCGGTCGAAGGCGAATGGCGCGCCCGTTCCGGTGGCTTCCGCGGGAGCGACGAAGCCGTCCGGAGTGCAAGCCGGCGGCGGCACATGATCATAAATGCCGCCGTGCTCGTCATATGTAATCAGCAGCAAAGTGCTCTTCCAGAGGTTGGGGTTCTTACGAATCGCGTTGTAGACGGAGGCGATGAACGCCTCCCCGGCCAGGACGTGGTGATCGGGGTGTTGGTCAGAGGCTATCAACTCGCCGCCGCCGTCATCCTCATGGTCGCTGTAGTTCGGTTCGACGAGACAGTAGTCAGGCAGTCTGTTCTTCTTACAGTCGGCGATGAAATCCTCGTAAAGCCCGAACAATCGCGGCTGTTTCTTGAGTAGATTGACAACCTCCAGTGACGAGCTTTGTTCATCGAAGTAATAGAGCTTAGCCGTGCGGCCTGCCTTCAGCATGCGCTCGTAGATGCTCAGGTATGGCACGTTCAGGTAAAACAGGTTCATGCCGACCTCGCCGAACGAAGTTCCATAGTGGGCAAAGGCGCGGTTGCACAGCGTCGGCCCGGGGATCGAAGAAAACCAGCCGTTGAACACCGCGTAATTGCGCGCCAGTCCCGTCAGGATCGGAATCTTCTCCGGCGGGAAGTAATACATGATCTTGTGCGAATGGTCGACGTCGCGGCGCTTTTGAAAATAGCTCTTGATGAAACCCTGCATGGAAGGCCGCGCCGGCGCCCCGCCAGCGCCGTCGTACAATTGCAGATTGACGCCAGGGAAATGATGATCAGGATCGGGGTCTAGCTGGCTCTGGTACTCGGCAAGCGGCTGAACCTTGATCGGCATGTTCGTGGTATCCGGGTTGAATTCATCCCCGGACAGCCCATTTATGCGCGGATCCTCTTTCTTCAAGGCCCCCAGCATGTGGTCGAATGACCGGTTTTCCATCATCAGAACGACGATGTGCTTCAGATTATCTAGTCCTACGGACATAGGCGATCCTCAATTTCTGGAAATTGGATGAGCATAGCTGTAAGTTGTATATTTACCCGGCAGAGAATTTCCCGCTCTGATAGTCCTGTTAAAATCAATCCCCGGAAAAATGGGGTTACTAGGCCAAAGAATAAGCCGAGAAACGAGGCGAGGTGAATCTATGGCGCCAGAGCTATTTTTGTCAATCTTTTAGTTTGTTCGTGATCTTTCTATTCTTGGCTATCCCGGGCAACGATTCCACCAGGCGTCCGTATCCTCGAACTGCTTGAGCAGATCGCCCGCCACCGCCTCTATCCAGGCGCACAGTTCCAGCTCGGCCAGCCATTGACGTTACTCAATCCCAGTCTTGAGTTGAACTCAGAATGAAGCTCAAACACGGGGAACACGGGGATGAACCTGGTCGGAAGATATGCCGAACCTTTCCTCCATCAAGCCTTTTCCTCTTTCATCCCCGTGTTCCCCGTGGTTCTTTTGCTCAACCCAAGACTGGGGTCACTTAATCTGAAAACCGCTCTAGAATTTCGCGTAACGAGGATCGGTCGTTCTTTGTCTCGCGCTCAACGCCATTAGCTTTACGAGCGATCGATGGCGGGACAGCATGGTGACCATGGCGTTGCGCGCC
>Ga0137409_10005744_pt1 | contig 12889 bp, 14 predicted proteins | sample CZODoug1_16funga_FD_122059 | JGI IMG/M metagenome (GOLD analysis project Ga0137409, IMG submission 122059) | Vadose zone soil fungal communities from Angelo Coast Range Reserve, California, USA - CZODoug1_16fungal (Hybrid Assembly) | ecosystem: Environmental > Terrestrial > Soil > Vadose zone...
CCCACAACAGGATTCCCTGGTACTGCGACACCGCGATCTCGTGCACGATCTTGGTGTCGCCGAACCGCTTGCCCCAGCGAGCCAGGAAGTCCTTGTTGGCGGCGGTCTGCGCTTCCTGCGAATAGTTGCCGCCGATCAGGATGCCGTCACCTTCTGCAGCAGAAAGCGCCAGGTGTTCGTTGCCGACACCGAAGGTGGTCGAGCAGAGCGGGATCTTCTTGTTCATGCCCGAGGCCGCCCACTGGCGATAGAACGACATGTGCGCGCCGCCCACCAGCGCCGAGCAGACGAACGCCGGTTTGGCTTCCTGGATCTTGGCGATCGTCGAGCCGAAGTCCGCCACGTCGAGCGGGAAGAACTCGATCTTCACGGTCGTGCCCTTGCGCTGCTTGACGTAGTGATCGACCCACTTGGCCGTGATCTGGCCGTAGTTGTAGTCGGCCGCGATCACATAGACCTTGTCGCCCCACTGTTTCATGCCCAGGTCGATCACCGGTTCGACCGCTTGCGCCGGGGTGGTGCCGGTCACGACGATGTTCTTGTCGCACACGCCGCCTTCGTACAGCACGTTGTAGAAATAAAGCGTGTTGGCGCGCTTGAACGTCTGGCGGATGGCCTCGCGCGAAGCGGAGGTGATGCCACCGTGCACGACGTCGACCTTGTCGTCGCGCGCAAGCTGCTGCGCGTACTTGGTGTAAAGCGCGATATCCGACTGCGTGTCGTACTGGATTGCCTGCACCTTGCGACCGAGCAGGCCGCCGGCAGCGTTGATCTCCTCGACCGCGAGCGTGCTCGCCTGCACCATTGGCTTGCCGTAGATGTCGAGGTTGCCCGAGTTATCGAGCACGGTGCCCAGCTTGATCGTGGCGCCTTGGGCGAACGCCGCCGGAAAACCGCCGCTCAATGCAAGCGCGCTGGTTGAACCGAGAAAACTGCGACGGGTGAAGCTCATCTTGACTCTCCTTAGGTCTTGGTTACCCCCCCTCGCTGCGCGCGGGCGGGTCAGGCAGCGGGCATGGTGGGTGCTCTACCCGTCGCGTTTTTCCTTCGGCTCTCCCTCCACCGTCTTGATCGCCGAAGAAAAGTCGACGCCGATCGCGTCGCCAATACTCTTCAAGGCAGGCAACTGCAGCGCCATGCCCATGATGCTGTCCAGCACCTGATTGACCGGCGGTTTGGTGCTGTCGCTCGCGCCGCCATTGCCGCCCACCCCGGTGCCCAGGCCGCTAACCTGATGGATGCGGATGCTGTCGATCTTCTCCACCGGTTTCATCATCGTGGCGACGATCTCTGGCATCTTGTCGAGGCGATGGCGCTCGAGTTGCAGCCGCATCAGGCTGTCGCTGCGCGAGTTCTCGGCGGCGATCAATGCCTTGCTGCCTTCCGACTCGGCCAGCATGCGCAGGCGCTCGGCGTCCGCCCGCGTGCGCGTTGCCTGCGCTTCCGATTGCGCGCGGCGGATCAGCACGCTCGCGTCGCTTTCGGCTTTCGAGGCCGCCACTTCGCCCGATTCCTGCTCGCGCTTGAGCGCGATCTCGCGCGAGCGCTCGGCCACGGCGCGTTCACGCTCGGTCTGTACATGTTCCTGCGCCACCACCACCTCGGCGCGCGCGAGCTCGGCTTGCGCTTGCGAGCGCGCCTCCTCGGCATGCTTGCCTGCCAGCCGGATCGCGCTGTCGGCCTTGCGCAGTTCCGATGCCAGTTGTGCGTCGATCTCGGTGTCGCGGATCTCGCGCTGCTTCTGCACCTCCTGCATGCGGGTCTGCTTCTCGCGCTCGATGCGGGCGTTTTCGCTCGCGACCATCGACGTTTCACGCGCCTTGGCGGTCTCGGCGTCGCTGGACGCTTTCATGCGCTCGATCTCCAGCCGCTGCTCGATCTGCGCTTCTTCTTCCGCCTGCTGCAGCTTCAGCCGGCGCTTGCTCGCTTCGAGATTGGTCTGCCGTACGGCGATGTCGGCCTCCGCCTCGATTTCAGTGCGCTTCTTGCGGTTGGCGGAAATGATTTCCGACAACTTGCGCATCCCGACGGCGTTGAACGCGTTGTTCTCGTCCAGCGCCCCGAAGGGCGCCTGGTCCAGCCGGGTCAGGGAAGCAGAGTCGAGCAACAGGCCGTTGTTCGAGAGGTTCTGGCGCAATTGCGCGCCGACCTTGCCGACGAACTCGCCGCGTTTTTCGTGCAGTTCGTCCATCGTGTGCACCGCGGCGACCGCTTGCAGCGCATCGATGAAGCGGCCTTCGAACAGGCTGCGGATGCCCGTGGGGTTCAGCCCGCGCGCGCCGATTGCTTGCGCCGCCGTGGCCACGCCGTCGACCGACGGCTGCACGCGAACATAAAACTCGAGTTCCACATCGACGCGAATGCGATCGGCGGCGATCAACGATTTCTCCGCCGTGCGGCGCACCTCGACGCGCATGGTGCCCATGCCGATCTCTTCGACCTTGTGCAGGAACGGCAGCACCAGGCACCCGCCGGAGAGCACGATGCGCTGGCCGCCGAAGCCGGTGCGCACCAGCGCGATGTCGCGGGTTGACTTGCGATAGAACCGGTTGAGGAAAGCGACCAGGATCGCGATGATGGCAATCGCGACGATCAGCCCGAAGATCCAGGCGAGCACGACCATGATTTCCCCCGACGAAGACGCTACGGGCACGCCGCGTATCGAGCGGCGCACGACGCACGGCCGATTATTTTCCCGTTCAAGCAATCCAGTATAGGAAGGCGCGCCGGACGCTGTCCAGCATTTTGGTTTCCGCTTCAACTAGAGGTCAGCAAGCGCTCGGGATCGCGCTGCCTGCCGCGGGCGGGCAGGACTAGGAGCGTGGTTCGCCGATGAAAGCGGTCAGCAGGCGCTTGAGGGCGGCGCCGTGTTCTTCGCCGAGCGACGCTTCGAGTGCCGAGCGCTGGCGCCGCACCTTTTCGCGCAGGCCGGTGACAAGCTGCAGGCCCGGATCCGAGATGTAGACCAGCACGCGCCGCAGATCCTGCGGATCGGGCGCACGCTGGACCAGTGCATCGGCGACCATGCGGTCGACCAGTTTGGACAGCGTGGGCAGGCGCATCTGGACCGCATCGGCCAACGCCGACATCGGACGCCCGCTCTCGTCGGCAAGAACCTCGAGCACCCGCCAGTATTCGACCGGGACGCCTTTCGGCCGCAACACGCGTTCGAGATCCGCGGTGGCCTTGCGGCTCGCCTCGGTGAGCAACGTTTGCAGCGATGCAGTGCTTGCAGCGCTCTTTTTGGTGCGAGGACTTGGCATTGGCGCGATTCTAGTGCCCGTCCCGCAAGCGTGCAGCATCGGCGCAACCGAACCGCCGGCTGGATGTGTTGATAAGGGACTTTTCGACGCGGTTGCTATGGCCCACACTTGGCGCCCGGACCGACGAGACACCTATGAATCCGCTGCAGCTGCAGGAACTGGGGCATCGCGAACGTGCGTCGCGCGGGCGGATCAGGCGCGATCTATCGCGCGCCGCGGTCGAACGCGAGCCGTTGGCGGATGACACGATCCGGGTCGGCATGCTGATTCCGATGTCGGGCGCGGCCGGTTTGTGGGGACCGTCGTGCCTGGCATGCGCCACCCTGGCCACCGAGGAATGGAACCGCGCCGGCGGAATGCGCGGGCGGCAGGTGAGCCTGACCGTCATCGACGCCAGCGACGAATCCGCCAGCCTGGAAGACGAAGTGCTGGACCTGGTCGAAGACGGTGGCGTCGCCGCGATGGTCGGCATGCATACGAGTTCGGTGCGCGAACGCATCACGCGGGTGGTCGGCGGCCGGTTGCCGCTGGTGTACACGCCCCTTTATGAGGGCGGGCAGCTGCCGCCCGGCGTGATGGCGATCGGCGAAACGCCGGACGATCAACTGCTGCCGGCGCTTGCGTGGCTCAGCACGCGTTATCGCCTTACGCGCTGGTACCTGCTCGGCAACGACTATTGCTGGCCGCGGCGCACCCATGCACTGGCGAGCGAGGCGCTGACGAGCGCGGGTTGTGAAGTGCGGGGCAACCGGTTTGTCCGCCTGGGATCGTGTGACGCTGAACGTGCCGTCGATGAGATCCGCCGCAGCGGTGCGCAGGCGGTGCTGATGTCGCTGGTGGGCCAGGACGCGGTCGAGTTCAACCGCGCGTTCGGCGCGGCCGGACTCGGCGCGCGCGTGTTGCGCCTGTCGTGCGCGATCGAGGAAAACGGCCTGCTCGCGATGGGCGCGGACTGCACCGACGGACTGTTCGTGGCCGCCGGTTATTTCGCCAACCTGGCGACCGATCGCAACAGCGCGTTCAAGGAACGGTATTGGACGCGCTTCGGCGACCGGGCACCGACCCTGAATGCACTTGGGCAGTCGACCTACGAAGGTGTTTCATTCCTGCGCGGGTTGATGGCGCGCGAGGAGCCTGGCGCGGAAATCGGGTTCGACAGCGTGCGGGCCACCTGCTGGCGCAGCAACCGCGACAAGGCCACGCCCATTTATCTGGCGCAGGCCGAAGGTCTGTCGCTCGCCGTGGTGCAGAAGCTGGATAGTCGCTAGGCCGGTACGAGCGGTGCGCTAGCTGCGGCGCTTCGTATCGGAAAACGTCGGCGAGAAGGGACCGCCGAGGAATTCTTCCGGTTTGGCTTCCTCTTCCGCCGGGCGGCGGAAGATCACCGTAACCGTGCGGTCTTCATCTTCGCCTTCGGCACCCAAGCCGAACGTCATCCAGGTGTCTTCCTGACCTAATTCGGCGCCTTCGATGGGCGCGGGGGCGGGCGCCGGCCAGGCAGTGTCTGCAATGTCGGCATCGATGTCGCGGGCATCCAGTACAGACTGGCCAAGCGGCTTCGAGGGATAAGTCGCCATTTCCGGGCTGTGGATAAAGGTGGTCACACCCGTATGAACGGATTCCAGTGACCAAACCGGACAAACCCCCACAAAAAATCGGCCAGCCGCCGCGCCAGATCGGCCCCGCGGCGGCGCCGGCGCTTTGCAGACAGCCGCAGCGCAGCATCGACGGGGCTTGACGCGTCCCCGGGCGGCGCCGAATGATCCGCGCCGTTTCGCATATGCGCATACGCGCATATGCGATGTGTCTGCAGATATCACCGCGCAATCCGCGGGAGGCGCATGGAACCCGAACTCGAGCGCGTGGTTGACACCGTGTCCGCCTACTTCGCGCTGCTGGCGGAGCCGACGCGGCTGAAGATCCTCAACGCGCTTTGCGAGGGCGAAAGAAGCGTCAACGATGTCGTCGAACGGGTGAGTTCGACCCAGACCAACGTCTCGCGTCACCTAAACCTGATGTACTCGCGTGGCGTGCTGACGCGTCGCCGGGACGGGCCGATGACGTTTTATGCGATCGCCGACGAAAACGTCGTTACGTTGTGCCGGACCGCCTGTGTACAAATCGCCAGCATGGCCGACGGCAAGGCAATCCCGAGCAGGGCGGTACGACGCTTCATGGCAAACGGGTAGGACAGGTTCAATGGGCCGGTTGCCGCTCGTGCGCGGTCGCATCGTCGCCGCGCCGGAAAACCACCTGACCACCGTGCAGATCGACGCTGCACGTTCGGCAAGGCGAGCCGTTCTCGCCGGCGCGGCCGCTCTGATGGCGGCGCCGGTCGCCCGCGCGCAGGCTCCGGCGGACCCTGAGCCGGTGCCACCCTGGACCCGCGGCCTGGGCGCGCCGGTCGCGACGAATGGCTACGGTGGCCCGTCGCCGTTCGAAGCCAACGTGCAGCGCCGGCAGAGTCCGGGACTGACCCGCACAGGCCAATCCTCGGTGAGTTTTACCCCGCTGCAGAGCCTGTTCGGCATTGTCACGCCGAGCGGGGTGCATTTCGAACGCCATCACTCGGGCATGCCGGAGGTGGATCCGGCGCAGCACAAATTGCTGGTCCACGGTCTGGTCGAGCGGGCACGGATGTTCTCGATGAACGACCTGATGCGCTTTCCGTCGGTGTCACGTTTTCACTTTATCGAATGCGGCGCCAACTCCGGAATGGAATGGAGCAACGTCGCGGTGCCGACGGTGCAGTACACGCACGGGATGCTCGCCTGCAGTGAATTCACCGGCGTCCTGTTGTCGACCTTGCTGGGCGAGGTCGGCATCGACAAGCAACGAGCGAAATACATCCTGGCGGAGGGAGCAGACGGCTCGGCGCTCACGCGCACGATTCCGCTCGAGTTTGCGCTCGATGACGTGCTGGTTGTCTACGGCCAGAACGGCGAGATGCTGCGGCCCGAGAACGGTTATCCGTTACGGCTGCTGGTCCCGGGGGTGCAAGGCATATCGAACGTCAAATGGCTGCGCCGCATCGAGGTCGGCGACCAACCCTGGAACACGCGCGAGGAGTCGCTTCACTACATCGACCTGATGCCGGATGGAACGCACCGGCAGTACACGTGGATCCAGGAGGTCAAGTCGGTGATCACCGCGCCTTCGGGCGGCCAGGTGTTGCTCGATCGCGGCTATTACGAGATCACCGGGCTCGCGTGGAGTGGAAGAGGGCGTATCGCGCGGGTCGACGTTTGCACCGACGGGGGGCGCAACTGGAAGGCGGCACGGCTGCAGCAGCCGGTGCTGACGAAGTGCCTGACCCGCTTTCGCGCCGATTGGCGCTGGGATGGCGCCCCTGCGCTACTGCAATCGCGTGCGGTCGACGAGAGGGGCAGCGTGCAGCCGACGCTCGCGCAGTTGCGCGCAGTGCGCGGCACGCGCTCGATCCATCACAACAACGGCATCAAGACATGGCGGGTTGGTGCGGACGGCGAGGTCAGCAATGTCCAGGTGGCGTGACCTGGTGTTGCTCGTGCTGGTCCTGGAGGCCCTGCCGGCCAGCGCGCAATCGCGATTCGGCTTCGGCCGCGCGCCGACACAAGGCGAGATCGCGGCGTGGGACATCGACGTGCGGCCGGATGGCCACGGCGTGCGCGCCGGCCGCGGCACGGTGACGCACGGGCAGGAGATCTACGACACCAGATGCGCGACGTGCCACGGTACCTTCGGCGAGAGCAACGCGTACATGGTGATCGCCGGTGGCGTGCGCGCCGAAGACCTGAAGTCCGGCCGCGCCGCCGGTCTGCGCTCGCCGGACGTGATGCGCACCCTCGGCAACAAGCTCAACTACGCAACGACCTTGTGGGACTACATCAACCGCGCCATGCCATGGACCGAGCCGCAGTCGCTGTCAGTCGACGAGGTCTACGCCGTCACTGCTTACGTGCTCTATCTGAACGAGATCGTGCCAGCCGGGTTCGAACTCACGAATGAGAACCTGCTGACGCTGAAGATGCCGAACCGCGACGGCCTGACGCGCCAACACGGGATGGGAAGTGTCGCTGCGAAACCGGACGTGCAAGGCAGTTCGTGCATGCACGACTGCGGCCCGGAACCGAAGATCACTTCGCAGATGCCGGCTTTTGCCTTGAATGACCACGGCAACCTGCGCGCGCAATTCCGCCCTATCGGGCCGTTGGCGACGATCGACTCGGCGCAGCGCGAAACGCGGCCGGTTCAAGGCGCGACACACGCTGGTGGCGACGGCAGCGCGCGAGAAATCCTCGCGCGCCACGCGTGCATGAGTTGCCATGGTTTCGACCGCGCGCTGATTGGTCCGGCGTTCAAGGACATCGCGCTGCGTTATCGCGAGCGGGGCGACGCAGCAAACTACCTGATGGAAAAGATCCGCAAAGGCGGTGCGGGTGCCTGGGGCCCGGTGCCGATGCCGGGCCAGACGACCATCAAGGAAGACGAAGTGATCACGGTGGTGCAGTGGATCATCAGCGGGCCGCGTGACGGTCAATGAGAGAGATCGGACTGATATATTCGATTGAATACAGCACGGGCGGAGACGACGATGAGGAGCGCGATGCAGAGAGAAAACAAGAAAACGAGCCGGCGCGAGTTCGTGCAGCTGAGCGGCATGCTCGGCGCCCTGGTGGCGATCGGCATGTTGACCGAGCAGGAGGCGCTGGCGCAGCAACAGGCGTGGAACAAGGCGGCATTCGAGACCAAGAATCTGAACGATACGATCAAGGCGCTCGGTGGTGCTGCAGTCGCCGAGAGCAAGGACATCGTACTCACGGTGCCCGACATCGCGGAAAACGGCGCGGTGGTGCCGGTTGCGATAGCAAGCAAAATACCCGGGACGCAGAACATCTACGTCATGGTAGAAAAAAACCCCAACACCCTTGCGGCCGGATTTTCGATCCCGGCGGGAACCGAACCCACCATCTCGACCCGCATCAAGATGGGACAGACGTCGAACGTCCTGGCCGTGGTGAAGTCAAACGACCAGTTCTTCGTCGCGAGCAAGGAAGTCAAGGTGACGCTGGGCGGCTGCGGCGGTTGACGACCCCCGCAGCAACGCCGCGAGCCTTTTCCAGAGAACATCTCGAGGAACCGCAATGCCTGATCCGATGCGAATCCGCGCCAACGCGCTGCCCGACGGCGTCGACGTGCGCGTGCTGATGAGCCACGAAATGGAAACCGGCCAACGCAAGGACGGCACCGGCAACGTGGTGCCGGCGCATTTCATTTCGAACGTCACCGTGGTGCACGCGGGCAAGACCGTGCTGAGCGCCGAATGGGGCCCGGCGATTTCCAAGAACCCGTACCTGCAGTTCAAGTTCCAGGGCGGGAAAAAGGGCGACGAGGTCACGGTCACATGGGTCGATAGCAAGGGCGAAACCCGTACCGACAAGGCGACCATCGCCTGACGCTGTCCGCACAGGACACCGGGCCGCCGCTGCGCCTGCGAGGAGAGCAACGATGGGAGATGACGATGAGAAACCTCCTGGTCTCGTTTGCGATGGTGATTGCGGTGGCGATTGCGGCGGTGCTGTTCGGTCTTGCGCGCCATGCGCCTGCGCAGAGCGATAGCAACAGAGCGGCGCCAGATGCCGGGCCGGTAAAGGTGGTCTATCACCTCACGGGCGGCCTGGACGAAGCCCAGCACGCGATGGCCAACATTCGCAACCACTTGCGCGCTGACCCGACCGCCAAGATCGTGGTCGTTGCCAACGGCAATGGCATCGAGTTCATGCTCGACGGCGCCAAGGACCACAATGGTTACCCGTTCGATGCGACGATCCAGCAACTGAAGGCGGAAGGCGTCGATTTTCGCCTTTGCAAGAGCTCGCTCACGTGGCGCAAGGTCGACAAGAGTCAGGTGGTGCCCGACGTGACGATCGTCGAATCCGGCGTGGCCGAGGTCGCGCGGCTCGAGGCGAAAGAGGGTTACGTGTACCTGCGCCCGTAGAAGGCGCCAGTCTTTCGAGGAGGGGGAATGAAGGCAATACTGCTCGCAGCCGGCGCCGCCGCTGCAGTGATCGCCGTGCTGATGCTTGGCGGGTGCGCGAACCCAACGCCGGCGGCCGCGACACCTGCGGCCACGCAGCCCGCGCCGATCAAGGTGGTTTATCACCTGACCGACGGACTCGACCAGTCGCAGCGCGCGATGGGCAACATCCGCAATCACCTGAATGCCGAGCCGGGCGCGAAGATCGTCGTGGTGGGCAACGCCGACGGCATCCTGTTCATGCTCGACGGCGCCAAGGATCGCAACGGTTATCCGTTCGACGCGACCATCCAGGACCTGAAAGCCAGGGGCGTGGACTTCCGCATCTGCAGCAATACGCTGGCGGTGCGCAAGATCGATCGCGCCAAGGTCATTGGCGACGTCAATTTCGTCGATTCGGGTGTCGCGGAAGTGGCACGCCTGCAAGCACGCGAGGGTTTCGTCTATCTGCGCCCGTAGAAGGCGCTTCCCGCGAACGAGGAGATCCGATGATCCGGCTACGAGCGGCGGGCGCTTTGCTCGCGCTGGCGTGCGGTAGTGCGTTCGCCCAGTCGCAGTCGAACACGATGGATGAAATCGCGCGCTATCGGCAGATGCTGCAGGATGGCAACCCGGCGGAGTTGCTCGTCGTGCGCGGCGAAGAACTGTGGAAGACCAAACGCGGGCCGAACAACGTGTCGCTCGAGCAATGTGATCTTGGCCTTGGCGCCGGCGTCGTAAAAGGTGCGTACGCGCGCCTGCCACGGTATTTTGCCGACGCCGACCAGGTGCTCGACTTCGAGGGACGGCTGGTCTACTGCATGGTGAGCCTGCAGGGGTTCAAGCGCGAGGACGTGGTGAAGAATCCGTATTCCGGTACCGCACAGCGACAGACCGACATCGAGTCGATCACCACGTACGTGGTCGAGCAGTCACGCGGCATGAAGATCGACGTGCCGCAGGATCATCCGAAGGAAAAAGCCGCGTTCGAACGCGGCAAGTACCTGTTCTACATGCGCGGCGGGCCCTACGACTTCGCGTGCTCGACCTGTCACGGCTTGGACAACCAGCGCATCCGCCTGCAGGACCTGCCGAACTTCGAAAAGACCGAAGCGGCGCAACGCGCCTTCGCCCAATGGCCGGCCTATCGCGTCTCGCAGGGCGCGCTGCGCACGATGCAGTGGCGCATCAACGATTGTTTCCGCCAGCAGCGCTTCCCCGAGCCGATATTCATTTCGCAGGCAACCATCGATCTGATCACGTATCTCGGTGCGAGAGCCAGCGGCGGCACGATGGAATCGCCGTCGATCAAGCGCTGAGCAACCATGAAGAACCGCTTCCTCCTTGCCGGCCTGACAAGCGTTGCCGTGATCGCGGGTTGCGAAACGATGATGGCGCCGGTGCCCACCGAGCAGGAGACACTCGCGGTGATCCGGGCGGGCTTCCAGGATCGCGGCATCGCCAAGGTCGACCGGCTCAACCAGAGCGACCTGCAGGCCACCTGCAGCAAGTACCACAACAATCCGCCGAATGGCGTGCGCCAGCAGCTCGAGAAGGCCGCGTTGGCGACGGTCAGATATCCGACCGACGGCAGGTGGCTTGGCGACTTCAAGACCGGCGAGCGCATCGCCCAGACCGGTGTGGGCATGCAATGGTCGGATACTGCGGCCACGGTGAACGGCGGCAACTGCTACGCGTGTCACCAGATCAGCAAGGAAGAAATCGCGTACGGCAACATCGGGCCGTCGCTCTACAACTACGGCAAGGTGCGCGGCACCAGTGAGCAGACCCTGACGTACACGTGGTCCAAGATCTGGAACACGCATTCTTATAACGCGTGCTCGCAGATGCCGCGCTTTGGCGACGCCGGCATCCTGACCGAACAGCAGATCAAGGACGTGATGGCGTTGCTGCTGGATCCGAACTCGCCGGTGAACAAGTAGGCGGCGCGAAGTGCACCGCGCCGACAGCGTGTCGCAGGCCGGCGGTCTCGTCGTGCGCCGGCGCGCAACGTTTGCCGTTGTTGGTGCGTTATCGGCTGCTGCACTTGCAGGTCAAGTTTGGGCGCAGGCCGAGCGCCGCGTCGAGTGGACCGACATTGCCCTGATCGACGGCCGCGTCGTGCGCGCGGCGGAACTGCGTGCGCAGGCGGTCGTGGTCGAGTTGTGGGCCACCTGGTGCCCGTTCTGCAGGAAGCAGAACCCGTATCTGCAGAAGCTGCACGAGACCGCCGGCGGCAAGGGCTTGATGGTGCTTACCTTCACCATCGATGACGACATCAAGCTGATCCGCGATTACCAGCGCAAGTACGGCTACACGTTCGCGGCTGCGCCGATGACCCCGCAGGTCGAACGCTGGTTCGGCAAACGCCGCAGCCTTCCGGAGCTCTACGTGATCGACAGGAGTGGCCGTCTGGTCCTGCGCGAAGAGGGCGAGATGTTTCCCGAAGACGTCGCTGCACTGGCGCGCTTTGCGGCCGGTGCCTGATCCAGCGGCGGATGCAGCGGCGCGAATTTCTGCAGGTGCTGGCTGCCGGCGCAGCGGCCGGCATGCCACTCGCCGCACATGACGTGCTCGCCCAGCAACCCGATGCGGCGCGGCGCCTTTACGAGGTGCCACGCTTCGGCAACGTGCACCTGCTGCACTTCACCGACTGCCACGCGCAGTTGAAGCCGATCTATTTTCGCGAGCCGAGCGTGAATCTTGGCGGCGCGGATGCCGCCGACAAACCGCCGCACCTGGTCGGCGAACACCTGCTCAGGTTTTTCAGGATCAAATCGGGATCGCCCGAGGCGCACGCGTTCACGAGCCTCGACTTCGAAAGAGCGGCGCGCACCTACGGCAAGGTCGGCGGTTTCGCCCACCTTGCGACGCTGGTGCAGCGACTCAAGGCGAGCCGACCTGGCGCGTTGCTGCTCGACGGCGGTGACACCTGGCAAGGCTCGGCGACCTCGCTCTGGACCAACGCGCAGGACATGATCGACGCCAGCAAGCTGCTCGGCGTCGATGCGATGACCGCCCATTGGGAGATGACCTACGGCGCGCAGCGCGTGCAAGAGGCCATCGAAAAGGATCTGAAGGGCAGCATCGAGTTTGTCGCGCAGAACGTGACGACCGCCGACTTCGGCGATCAGGTGTTTGCGCCTTATGCGATGCGCGAGATGAACGGGGTGCGGGTGGCGATCATCGGCCAGGCATTCCCGTACACGCCGATCGCCAATCCGCGCTATTTCGTTGCCGAGTGGACGTTCGGTATCCAGGAAGAGCGGTTGCAGAAGCACGTCGATGAAGTTCGCGCGCAAGGCGCGCGGGTCGTGGTATTGCTTTCGCACAACGGCATGGACGTGGATCTGAAACTGGCAAGCCGGGTGCGCGGTATCGACGCGATCCTCGGCGGCCACACCCACGACGGCGTGCCGGCACCGAGCCTGATCGCAAATGGCGGCGGCAAGACGCTCGTCACCAATGCCGGCAGCAACGGAAAATTCCTCGGTGTACTCGACTTCAACGTGCGCGGCGGGCAGATCGTCGATTACCGCTACAAGCTGTTGCCGGTGTTCGCCAATCTGCTGCCCGCCGACAAGGCCATGACGGCCTACATCGAACGAGCGCGCAAGCCGTTCGAAGCGCG
>Ga0137409_10005746_pt1 | contig 12887 bp, 35 predicted proteins | sample CZODoug1_16funga_FD_122059 | JGI IMG/M metagenome (GOLD analysis project Ga0137409, IMG submission 122059) | Vadose zone soil fungal communities from Angelo Coast Range Reserve, California, USA - CZODoug1_16fungal (Hybrid Assembly) | ecosystem: Environmental > Terrestrial > Soil > Vadose zone...
CGGCTGGCCACTTGTAGGATGCACCCCAGGTAACGGCGCGACCGCCGGTGCCATCCTGGATCAAGATGAACAGGCCACTCTGACCCTCGGCGGCGTTGATCGGGTTAGGCACCGCGTAGTTGGCGTTGAGGCTCATCTTGAAGTAGTTGCCCGCCGCGAAGTCGGGCACCGTCACGGCGCTCGCGGTCAGCGCCACCGGCGTGATGCGCTGGACGCCGGTGAACAGGTTGCCGCCCGCGAGCTTGCTATAGGCCGCCAGCAAGGCATCGACGGCGGCCGAGGTGTAGACCCCGAGCAACGTGATCGCCTGCGCGACGGTGAGCGCGCGCTGATCGGCGGTGCCGCCGGTGTTGTTGCCGACGATGGTCTGCGCCGGCACCTGCGCGTCATGGATGAACGCGAGCCGACCCGTCACCTGCGCGTTATCACCGAGGTTGACGGGCGGATGAACGTGATCGGCTCGCGCCGCCGCGTTGCTGGTGCCCGGTGACACCGCACCACGCGGCAAGGGATCGTCATTCGACAGCAGGCTGCCGAGGTTGGAGTTCCAGCCGCCGGTCCTGCTGCACAGCAACTCGACCGTCTGCCCCGGTGCCAACAGGTAGGGCGTGTTGTTGGTGGCGTCGTCGATGTTCTCGCCGGCCGCCGGATAGACCTTGAGCGGGAAGCCGCCGGTGCCGTCGTTGGTGATCACCACGCGCCCGCCGCCGGTGGCCGGCGGACAGCGCACGCCATCGGCACTGCCGGATGTCACCGGGGCCACCGAGGTCATGTCGGCCGCGATCAAGGCCGCCGTCGCTTGCGTGATGCCGGCCGCCGCCAACAACCCTTGCGCAACGTGGCCCAGGGTGCGGTCGAGCTTGTTGGCCTGCAAGGCGTCGAGGCCGCCGGCCACGTTGACGGCACCGACGACGGCCCCGGCATAGCTGATCATGGTGGCGGCGTAGTCGCCGGCCGTGGCGACGATGGCCCCGAGGCGGCCGAACACCGAGGTAACGAGGGCACCGCTCGGGCTGATGAGTTGCAGATTGTAGTGGCCGTCGTTGGCCACCATGGGCACCTTTCCCACGTCGGCGGGAACGACGGGCGTCGGGATCAAGGCGGCGGCCGCGGCGGCAGCTTGCGCGGCCTGGGCGGCAGCGGCGGCCGAGGCGTCGGCGGCGGCGGCGCTGGCGGCGGCGGCATCGACGGCGGCTTGCAGGACATCCCCGAGGTCGCCGAACACACTGGGGTCGAGGTTGTCGGCGGTGACGATGCCGTTCTGCAAGCCGCCGTCGTCGCGCTGGATGAGCGCGAGGCGCTGCTGCAACAGGTTCACCGCGTCGGCGTCCTGCTGGTAATCGTCGTCGATCCAGTCCGCCGGCAGCGGTTGGCCGGGGTGGTTGGCCTGCCATTCGGCGTAGTCGTGCAGCGGCTCGATGGGCACCGGAACGGGCGGCGTGTCGAAGGGCGCGACCGCGAGCTTGGCGAGTGCTGTCATCGGGTGATCCCCCAAGGTGAGTGCCCGTGGGGGTTGACAGATACACCACTCGGATACAAAAAACAAATCCCCCCTTCGGGAAGAACGCGCGGGCGGCCTTGACGGGCCGCCCTTTTTTCACGTAAGTGTTGCGTTGGGTGGCGGTGGGTGCGTGGCCGCGAGCTTGGGACCGGCCACCGCGATAGAGGTTGAGGCCCCTCGCCGTCACCCGCTATGGGATTTGCGACCATGCGAGCGGTATCCGAACTGGAACATCAACGCCTGCACATGGGGGCGTGCCCCGCCTGCGGCACCGTGGGCCTGATCGCCGGCCCCCGTGGCGGGCTGTCGCGCAACTGGTATTGCGAGGCCTGCCATTCGGCCTTCAACCTCGGCCACACCTCGGCGCGCTTCCTGCTGCACGAGGTCTTTTTCATCCAACCCATCGAGTGGCCCGACGACAACGTGATCGACATCTACCGTGACGATGTACCGCGAAAGTCCTGACCCGTCATGGGCCATCCGCGCCGCCAAGCTGTTCTCGCGTGACTGCGGGGCGCTGGTGCTGATCCGCTTCCATGAGGAATGGGAAAGCGTCGAAATCGTGCATGGCGGCGACCTCACACCGCGCGAGCTATTCGAGGCCGCGCAGATGGCCCTTGCCAAAGTTCTCGCAGAGGTTAAATGAACCTGGAAGCCGGATGGCGGCGCTTCGAGGTCGCGACCGAGTACGCCGCCGGCTTCATGCTCGGCTACAGCATCGGCCGCGAATGGCACACCGTGGCGGTGTTCATGGCAGCGTTCCTGACCGGCCGGCTCGCCGGCCGCACCACGGCGGAAAGGATCAAGCGATGGCGACAATCACGACGTTCCCGAACCTCGACGCACTGATCGGCTATCTCGACGACGTGGCCCCGACGCTCACCCACGCGCTGCTGCTGACCATCGCCAGGGACGGCACCGCCAGCATCGGCATCGCCGGCATGACACCCGAGGAAGCCGTCGATCTCCTGGAACAAAGCGCCGCCGGCTTCGCCCCCGAAACCGGCGACCGCAACGGCACCGACGCCGAGGACGGCACGCCGTGACCAGCGAACTCCGGATCAAGGAACTCGGGGATTTCATCCTGGAGGACATCGCCGTGCGGGTGCGCCAGCCGCTACCCTTCGACCGCAACACCGCCGCCGACGCCTGCTTTGCGATGGCCGCGAGCTGCTTCAAGCTGCTGATCCTGCACATGCCGCCGGCCGAAGCCACCGAGTGGTGGGCGCGTGCCGCCGACACCATGCGCGAGGCCTACAAGAGCAACCTGCAATGAAACCGCCATCGAAGCTCACCAGCGTCAGCCGCGATGAGATGGCTGCACGTTTGGGTGACATGCTGGACAACCTCGAAAACGTCGCGAAACTCATCCTCATCACAATCGATGACGAGGGCAGGGTCAAGGTGGCGCTGATCGAGGCACTGCCGCTGGAAGCTGCCGACATCATGCTGAAAACCGCCGACGCCCTCATGGAACACCTGCAATGATCCGCATCCTGACCATCAATCCTCAGGCCTCGCACGCCATCGTCCAAGAGGGTCCGCCGACGCTGGCGCAGATCGCCGGCTGGATCGGGGTGCGCCCCGGCTATTGTGAATTGGTGCCTATCGTGTGCGGCGACAACAACGAGGAATGCCAGCTCTGGGTGGATGAGGAAGGCAAGTTCAAGTCACCCCCGACGATCAACAAGTTTGCAACTATTCTGTTGCACGGCACATTCGCCAAGCTGCGACAGGCGCCCACCGACGTGATCGTGGGCGATGCAGTCCTGTTGAGCGGCGCGCACAAGGTGACGTGATGACCGACCCGCGTTATGCCGACATCACCATGGCCATCGAAATGATGCGGGCCACCGTGATGCGCGCCTTGGCCGAGCGCGAGACCGCCGTCAAGGTGCTGGTGCCGGACGTGGGCGACCGCAACTGCGCCCTGATCACGGCCCTGACCCTGGCGCTCGGCATCCTCTTGGCGACCGCCTCTGACGGCTCCGACACGCATTTCGAGAAGTCCATCGACATGCTGACGGGACTGCTACGCAAGAACCGGCGGCGCTTCGACAAGGCGGCACGCGAGGCCGGGCGATGATCCTGCTCATCGGCGCTTGCGTGGACGGCATCCGCGAGGTCAAGGCGCTGGCCGGCTTCGGTCCCGGCCGCAGCGTTGACATGCTGCGGCTGCACCTCGATTGCGAGGTCGGACTGGTGCGCGTCATCGAGACCGTGGACGGCGAGGGCACGCCGATCCAACTGTGCATGGTCGAAGGCGACGAGCTCGGCCGCAACGTCGTCCTCTCCGGCGAAGATATGCTACCGGCGGTCGCCTTCGCCCTCTCGCTTGAGGAAACCGATGACCCGAACAAGACGCACTGACCGCGACGTGAAGCACGTGCGCTATTCCACCATAGGTCCGACCGACAATCCGCACGCCACCGTCCTGACCTACGGCACCCGGCCCGGCGGCACGCACGGCTTTTTTGTCTTTAAGACTGTCGTCCTCGGGCGCTGGCACGTTGACCGCTCGGTGATCAAGGTGTGGATCAAGGACTGGCCCGACGAACAGTCCGCCGTCGAGGGCCACCCGAAGCTGTGCGACGATCTGGTGCGGCGCGGCCCCGACGCCATCCCACCGGACGCTACGCCGCAATGACGAAGCGCCGGGCCATGGGCCTCTACATCCTGCGCGACCGCAAGGCGCTGCCGGTGCGCGACATGCTGACATGGGCCAGATGGTTCGAGACTGCCGACCGGCAGGTGGCCTACACCGAGTTCTTGAACGTCGAGCCGTGGCTGACAATCGACCGCAACCGCATTAGGACGCAAATCCAGGTGCGCAAGAAACTCGGGATGTCGATGGATCGCGTTGATAATATCAAGATGCTCGGCCGCATGATCGTGATCTCGACCGTCTTTCTCGGCCTCGACCACAGCTTCGGCAGCGGACCTCCACTCTTGTTTGAAACCATGGTGTTCAATGGACCCTGCGACGGCGAACAACGACGCACCCCCGACTGGACCGCGGCCGCGGCCGGACACCGCGAAACTGTTGAGGGAACTCGACGGTCCCTGGACGCCGATCATCGAGTTGGCGTCGTCGGTGTTCGAGGGCCGGTCGATTGAAGCCGGGGGCTTCCGGCGCTGCCGCTACTGCGGGAGCATGGACGACAGGATACATGGCCTCGAATGCCCGGTGATGCCGATGTTCCACATCCTTGAGCTTGCCGACTGGTGCCTGCACGTCGAGCATCTGCTGGCCGAGGCCATCGGCATGGCGCGCTCGCAGGGCAAGGATGTCGAGGCGGCGGTGTTCCGCGAACGGGAGAGGGTGCGACGATGGCGGCTCGATCACCACTTGCGAAAAACAAGCTAGACGCGTTCGCGGCACGGCTGCGGAAGGCCCGCCTGGATGCGGGATGCGCCAGCATGGAAGCCGGGGCGCGGCGGGCCAAGACCGTAAGCAGCGTCTACACCCGGCATGAACGGGCGCAGTTGATGGCCACCGTCATGATGATCGAACGCTACGCCAAGGCCTTTGGCGTAAGCCCGTGCTGGTTGGCGTTCGGTGAGCCGCTAGGGACCGGCAAACCGTGGGCACAGCGGATCAAGGCCAAGGGTCGGAACTGGCGCTCGAAGTACGTCTAGCGCTGTAGGACGATGTACCGCGCGCCGGTCAAGATGAACATCAACATGGCCTGTTGTCGAAGCTGCGCCAGTTCCCTGCCGCTCAACAAGCGCTCCGGCTCGATGCCGATGCGGTAGGGGGCGTTCTTGCCGATGATCGTGATGGTGATCCACTCGCCTTTGGGAATTGGCATGTGTTGCTCTCGGCGCGTTAGGAATGCAACACTGACGTTATACTAGTTTTGAGGTTTGGTCTACAATTTTTCCCGGTCAGTGTGCGTGGTCGCCAGCGACGTGCGCCGGGTGGACCGGGGTGGGTGGGATCGCCGCCCGTGGGCCGGGCCGCGCCGCGCGAGGCCGAGCGCCGCGCGTCCATCCCTGCCGTGTAACCTCGCCGTTGCATCACCTCGCATTGCAGTTTCACCAGAACTGATAGGCATATAGTCAGTCCAAGGGGTTAGACAAGGGGTCGTCCGAAATTTCTGCACTGAGGCGCGCCAACGCAGCCTGACCCGCCGCTGCGACCCGCGCCAGTTCTGCTGCCGACATCTCCGCCACGCTGCGCCCGCTGACCACGGGGCCGGGAGCATACGCGCCAGCCTCAGGCGCGCCCGTGCGGTACAGTCCAGCAAGTTCTGCGACAAAGCGCCCGGCATGTACCGCGTCACGCAATGACAGCCTCGGATCGGTCAGCAATTGCCGCACCCGGAACAACGCCAGCGGCACAAGCTGCCCGCTGCAATACGCCCGCACCAATTCATTGCAAGCCGCGATGAACACCGGATCACGAAACCACCGCCGCACCACCACCCCCTCGACCCCGATGCGCTGCGCCACCCGCTCTGCGGTAAGGCCCTGCCACGTCACCAGTTCCACCGCCGCAAGCTGACCGTCCGACAGCCGCTCCAACGCCCGCAGATCGCCCGCCCCGATCCCGGCAGGGTCGCCGCGCCGCTGTCCAAGCATGGTCCGCCGTGCCATCGCACCCGTGCCTTGTCCGCGCATCATTTCACCTCATCCGCAAAATAGGTCAGCATTGCTGACACCTGTAGGTTTTTCAAACCTAGTCCCCCCCTATAGGAAGCGGGGGTATGGATACCTCAAGGTAACTGTAAAAACATATACCCCTCCCTTATACATGGTATAATTTTGGTAATCCTACAGGAACACTTGAGAACCGTGGCCTATTTCAATGACTTAACCTGTAGCGTCTCATACTCGTATTCAAAAAACTGTTTCACGTTGTTGTTATGAGGTTCACCCAAATAATTCTATGCAACCCCCTTGTTAAATGTCACGCCAACGTTATATCAATTGCAACGTCAACGTGAATTAGAGGATCACACTATGTCAGCCCCTGCCGATACTGCCCTTTCAGAACTCCTAGAGAACGCGGTGGACCTGCACAACCTGCAAAAAATCATTCGCACTCTCGCCCTCATCTGCCATGAAAAGGCCGCGCACCTCGCCTCAGCGTGGCAGGACGAACGCGCCGCCGATGCCTGGACTATGGCCGGCTGCAAATTGGACGGCGTGGCCCTGCTGCAATCGATTGCCGTGGTCAGCTAGATGCTCAACCTCATCGGCTCCTTGGTGCCCACGGCTGCCATGGTGGCCCTCGCATCGCTTCTAGGTTTGACCCTACACGGTTTCCTGACCGCCGTCAGCGCCGCCGTTGCCGGGGTCACCACGCTGACGCAGTAGCTCACCCCTCCACTCTCCACCTCCAACACGGGCCGGCATGGAAGCATGACCGGCCCGAACTATTTTCAGTGTCGGGACCGCAACCCCCTTGCAACCTACGCGTGACATCCCATATCTTCCCTATCGAGACCGTGACAAAGAGGACTGCGAACCATGAACACCCTGCAAGTCGAAATCGAGACCATAGACTACGCCGGCCGCACCTATGCCGGCTTCCATGCCCGCCGCGACCCTGCCACGGGTCCGGGCTGGTACGTGTTCGGCCGCGCCGATGGGGTCAGCGCCAACGTCGTGAAGCTCTGCGCCCGCCCCGTGGCGAAGCCACGGGCACACCCGCACTACAACGTCAAGGTGCGGTCCGGCTTCAAGGCCAAGTGGATTGCCGCCAAGGTCGCGGCCGTCATGACCGCCAACCTGCGGTCGCCCGTTCCTGCGGCAACCTACACCCTCGACACCTCCAACGCCGCCGCCCTCTTTGGGGGTGCGTCATGATCACGGCATTCATCAATACGCGTGGCTTCCTCGAAATCCGTGCCGATGCCGACAGCCGCGACGATCTCAAGGCCATCTATGCCGATGAGCGCAACGGCGGCTACCCCAAAGCGGAGGGTGAAATCTGCGAGGCCTTGCATGATCAATGGGAACTGGTGCCACCGGAAGCCCTTGCCGCCCTCACCAGCGCCCCTATCTTCGTCGCCTCGGAATACGTCCTCCACTACTGCGGCACCGACGCCGCCACCCCCACCATCGACGACGGTGCCACGGCCTACTGGTTTCCGAATTACCAGATCATCGATCCGTGGCAGCACCTAGCCGAGCATGGCGCGGTGGAGTTTGACCGCGCGGTGGAGGGCTAGGCCATGCACCTCATCGCCTTGATCAGCGTAGCCATCATCGTTATCCATATCTATCGCCTTGGCCGTTGACCGCAGCCGGCCCCCGCACCGAAGGATGTGGGGGCCGAACTTTTCCGCCCATGGCACTTGCAACCCTAGCGTGACATCCCATATCTACCCTATCGATGCAATGTCAATGAGGACTGCGACCATGACCGAATGGCAGATGATCCCCGGCTACCGAGGCCGCAAGACGTGGCAGCGGTTCACCCCCGATGTCGCCGCCAACGGCGCACCGACCACCCGCAAGATCGCCGGCGTCTACCGCAGCGGCGGCGGCTACAATTGGCACGCGTCCGCCGTCACCGCCGATGGCGATAGCGTGCGCCTCGGTAGCGGCGTCGTGAAATCCCCCGTGGCTGCCCGCAACGCCGCCGACGCCTTCCTGGCGCGCTGGCAAGGGGTGGCGTGATGTTCACCCTCAAGATCGCCACCGACAACGCCGCCTTTGCCGATGGCAACGGGCCGGCCGAACTGGCGCGCATCCTGCGCGCGGTCGCTGATCGCCTGGAAAGCGACCTCTACAACCGCACCGAGGCCGTGCGCGACGGCAACGGCAACAAGGTTGGCTCATTCGAGGTGCGCGGCTTGAACGTCGATTAAGACGCCCGTGCCCCTTGCAACGTCAACGTGACACCCCATATATGTTGTATCGAAACGACAACCCGAGGACCGCGACCGTGTTTAAGCTGATCATCGCCACCGACAACGCCGCTTTCTGCGACCCCGACACCAGTGAAAAGAGCAACACCGCCACGCGCAACACCGAGGTCGCGCGCATTTTGCGCGAAGCCGCCGCCCTGATCGACCGGGGTTACTTTGTCGGCAGCTTGCGTGACATCGACGGCAACACCGTCGGTAATTTTGAGTTCAAAAAGTGAGGACTGCGACCATGACCGACACCATCGAAACCTTGGACATCGACGCCCGCATTGCAGCGGCCGGCATCGTGATGACCGCGACTGCGACCGACGCCAACCCGAACATGGATGACACCAGCCACGATATGGACCACTGGTCCTGCAAGTTTCGCCGCGCCGGGTCCGCCCGCGTGATGACCGTGATCTTTTCGATGGGGTCCGGCCACCACGGCAAGGCCCCCACGGCGTGCGACGTGCTGGACTGTCTCGCGTCCGACGCCACCGGCTGCGATGGCCGGTCCTTCGAGGACTGGTGCGGCGACTATGGCTACGACACCGATAGCCGCAAGGCCGAACGCACCTGGAAGGCGACCGTGCGGCAGTCCGCCAAGCTGCAACAGTTCCTTGGCGACGACTTTGCCGCCTTCCTCTACTACACCGAGAAGCTGTGAGCCGGGCCATGTACCGCCGCAACGCCCCTGGCAAGATCATTGCCGCCCGCGTCACCACCTACAGCGACAGTGGGCAGGTGATGGCCCATATCGAATGGGAGGGTGGTGCCACCACCAGCGGCGATCCCGCCAACGGCCACATGGCGGCGCTGCTGGCCCGCGCCGAGCGCGAAGGCTTGACCATCGTTCGCGAGGTATGGTGATGTTTCTCTATGAGATTGCCGAACGCCACCGCCGGCCCGTCACCCGCGAGGACAGACAGCAAGCCTTTGCCATCATGTCGGCCCTCGGCCGCATCCTGCCGGGCGACCTCGGCAAGCGGGTCTACTTGACCGGCAGCATCATTCAGATCGAGAACGATGAACAGCGCGCCAAGCGCCAGCGGGCGGTATCTACCGTGTTGCGGCGGTTCGGACCTCCCCCACGCTAGACTTCGGCCGGGGTAGATTTCGCAGTCCTCCCCCGCCGGGGTTGCGGCCCGTCATCCCCGAGGGTGGCGGGCCGCAATTATTTCGTGCGGGACACTTGCAACCTTGACGTGACATCCCATATCTGATCTATCGAAACCGAAACCGAGGACTGCGACCATGACCGACCGCTATCCTGACCCCCGGCCCCGCTTGGTGAAGCTCACCAAGGGGTCGCAGGTGTGGACCGCCACCATCGTTGACGGCAACCTGACCTACACCGCGCCGACCGCGTTCTTCGCCTCGACGCCCTTCGATGAGGTGCTGCGGCAGATCAAGGCGCGGTCGCCCCGCTTCGTCATTGAGGTAGCAGCATGACCGCGAAGCATGTCGATACGCGAAGCATCGTCTGGAACCGCACCGCCCGCGATGCCGTGGCGCTGGTGATCCTGCCCTGGCCTGAGGGTCCGGGGATCACGATCTGCAAGCGCGACCGCGACGGCAAGCTGTACGGCTGCCGCGATGTCACCCGAGGCGAACACTTCGCCTCGATTGTCGAGGCCTGGAAGGCCGATGCGCTCAAGCAAGGCCTGACCGTCGACACCGTATCGGCCGGCTGACTACAAACCCGCGTGCGCGGTGGCCACCACGCGCACGCGGGTTCCTCACCGGTGGCATCGAAAGGACTAGACCACGATCATGCGAGCCTTGATGATTGCGACCGTCGCGACGGCCGGCCTGTTGGCCGGTTGCGTGCAGAAACCCGACACTTCCATCATGTCGCCGCGCTCGGTGGTGACGCATCACAACCCGAACGTCACCAGCGCGGCACAAATAGGTGCGCAAGCCGAAGCCGCCTGTCAGACCTACGGTCGCCATGCCCAGGTCGGCACCGTGAACAGCTTCAACAACGGATGGGGGGTCGTCACCACCGAGACCGTGTGGAATTGCGTCGAGTAGCTTGATCCGGCAGCCGTGCAACGCTATGTTGCACGGCACGCCCGCCGAAAACAGGAATGACCATGAAACAGGAACGCCAACAAAGACTCGATACCGCTGTTGAAGCCATGCGGCAGTCCTTACTATTTCCGATGCTGGCCGTTCGCAAGATCGTTGCGGAAGAGGCTGCCGACCGACTCGGCATTTCGATTGAAGAGGCTGCCGGCCAACTCGACTCGGAGCTGTCGACGATCAAGCCGCAACCCGACACGCTGGCCGAATACGCGGCGCTTGTCGACATCGCAATGTGCGACTTGCAAGAGTTCGTAGAAACAAAGCTGTGAAGAAACCAGCGCCCCGCCCGTAGAAAAATAGGAGTGATCATGACTATCGATCTCGGCAAGCTCACCGAGCAACAAACCTATGACCTCGTAGTGGAAGCCCTGCAAAACCTGGACAGCCACCGCATACTGGCGGCGCTCAAGGCTGCTCTCACCGAGGATGACATCGCGGAACTGGCGGCGGCGCTCGAATGACCGCCGACCCCAACGACATCATCCGCGAGGCCCTGCTGAAGTTCCACGGCGGGATGCTGGCCCTCACCATCAACGGGTCGGATCAATGGGTGGCGACCGTGACCCGCAACCGGGGCACTGTCGCCATTGCCGAGGGCCGGGGCGGTAAACCAACATCTGCGATTGCCGACCTCAAGGTGGTGCGCCGCCGATGAGAGACATCATCTTTGCGTTGATCAGCGTCGGCATCCTGCTGTTGATCCTGTCGGCGCTCGGTGCGCCCTTGTGGGTGGTGCTGCTATGACCGCGAAGCATGTCGTGAACATTCGCAACGTCGGGGTGACCGCGCACAACGGGTCCACGCGGGTGACCGCAGCGGGCGACACCATCACCGACCCGTCCTATTCCCTGCATTGGGAAACCGTCCAGGCCCGCTATCACGTCTGGCTGGACGCGCCGGGCAAGGCGCGGCAGGTGGTCTACAAGAACCCGCTGCGCGACACCCCGCCGAGTGCGCCGGGGTACTTTCAAACCCGCCGGCTGACCCTCAAGTCGACGGTCAACCTGCGGATGGTTGGCGAGGCCCTGAGGATTGCGCGCGAGGCCGGCTTGTACGCCAAGGCGACCGCCACCGCTGCCGAGGCCGAGGCCAAGCGCCTCGCCGCTTGCCGGGTCGCGCAAGAGGTCGAGGACCGCAACGACCTCTTGCGCCTGCTGCACAAGCTGGCCGTCACCAACGCCACCGCCCGCAAGCTGATCGTCGAGCTTGAGCCGCCGCAGGAATATAGCGGCCTGTGCTGCACCCCGCCGCCGGAACGCGACGGCACATGACCGACACCATCGTCAAGGCCCTGCTTGTCGTGTTGATGATCGTCATGGCCGTCGGCATGGCCCTGCTGGTGTGGCGGCTGTTTCGATGACCGACACCATCCTGCATCCGGTGTTGCAAACCCTCGGTGAGAAGTTCAAGCCGCTGCGCCCGTGCGGCCCCTGTTCGCTGTGCTGCAAGCTGGTGCCGGTCGATGATCCGACCACGATAGGCGAGAAGCCGGCCGGCGCATGGTGCCCACATTGCACCAAGCCGGGCTGCGGCATCTACGCCACCCGCCCCGAGCCGTGCATCGCGTGGTCGTGCACCTGGGTGCTTGACCCCGTGCTGTCCAAGGTGCCCGCCCTGGAACCGCGCAAGTGCCATGTCGTCATCGATCCGGTGTGTGATGAGGTGGTGCTGACCCCGCATGACGGCAGCGGTCCCGTCGCTCTTGAGGTGGTGCAGTTCTGGTGTGATCCGGTCTATCCTGCGGCGTGGCGTGCCCCGGTCGTGCGCAAGGCGATGGAGTACTACGCCAAGCGGTTCAAGCGCCCGACGCTCATCCGCTACGACAACCGCGCCGGCTTTCTGGTGCGTCCGCCGTCGCTCTCGGCCACCGGCGGATGGGAGGAAAGCGAACAGGCCGCGACGATCTCGCGCGAAGTCATGCAACGTCGGATCATGGAGGTTGAACATGATAGTGAAAGTGCAGGTGCCGATGTACGCCAGCGGCCCCGCCGGACAGGTGAGGAATGAGGACGCCCCGATCCTGATCTATCCCGAGGGCAAGACCCGGCAATGGATGCTGGACCCGGCCGACCTCGACGCCGACAGCCTGGCCCGCATCCGCGCCGACTGTGCCGAGACCGGCAAGGCCTTCTATGAGGCCACGATCACCAAGGACGGGGTGACGTTCAAGGGCATCGGCAAGCGGGTGGCGGATCGGCCATGGTAGACAAGGCGATGCCGAAGCGGCACTTCGGTTTCGAGCGGCGCGGCGATGACAACTGCCGCCATGAGGGTTTTGCGCACGATGATGCCTCCCATAGGACTGGGTCTGCGTGATCAGAGAAAAAACGTCCGTAAACTGACGAACGCCCTATTCGTAGTGATGGCCGTCCGCGGACACGATGCTGGTGTAGTTGCCGCCTTTGCGGCCGTCCTTCAGCGGATGATAGGTGATG
>Ga0137409_10005747_pt1 | contig 12886 bp, 12 predicted proteins | sample CZODoug1_16funga_FD_122059 | JGI IMG/M metagenome (GOLD analysis project Ga0137409, IMG submission 122059) | Vadose zone soil fungal communities from Angelo Coast Range Reserve, California, USA - CZODoug1_16fungal (Hybrid Assembly) | ecosystem: Environmental > Terrestrial > Soil > Vadose zone...
TATGGATGTCCGGATGCGTCTTCAATTCGTCTTTCCAGCCCCCTTTGAAACCATGGGATTCGATCATTTGTGAAAATTTCAGCGCCTCTTTCTCGGGCTTATCCAGCGCGTCGACGAGGCCTTGAGCCGCTTCGAGAAGGGCCTTCGTATATTCGCGAAACTCGGACGTCATCGCCCTCTGACATTCTCCGATCGCTGCAACGGCCGCGGCCTTGAACGCCCAATAAGTCCCCGACCAGGACGCGAAATTATCCGGCTTCAGATCTCTGGCCAGGTCGTTGACGTAACGGAGGTGATCGCGATAACGCTTCAGCAATTCAATCGCCAGGCCTTCGTTCGTTCGGCGCCAATATTGCGCCGGCGTCCAATCGGGCTGAGACTTACTCCCATTTCCATTCGTGGAGGCCTGCAACAATTCATTGACTGGAACGGTCTCGACTCTCTCAATCACTCAGCCTCCGGTTTATCAGGTAATCATCGAGACCTTTCCCTTGTTCCAGCGGCCATTCGAGCCGTTTCGCGATCAGCCCTGCTTTTGCAAGCGCTTCATTCAGCCGGCCAAAGTGATATTGAACCTTATCGTTGGTCCGCCAATCAGCATCGAAAGCGATATAGATCTGACCCAGCCCAGGGAGCTCCTCGCGCAGTTCCCAGCCGAAGAATTTCTTGAACGTGCCGACGGCGACCAGGCCGATTAGCCAGAACAGCGGCTGCCGGACGCCCTCGCGGAACGCCGCCAGCTGGTCGCGCAGCGCGCCGATGACCCGACGCTCGGCGTTGAGTCCGGGCACCTCGGAGTCGGCGCGCGCGAAGCCCGGCATGTGAGCGTGCGGCGCGCCTTCGTCGAACAGGAAGATGTTGGTCTTGAGCGCCGTGAATCCCTTCGCCACGACCTCCTTGCCCTGGGCGACGACGTCGGAGAGGTTTCGCAGGGGCGGGATCTGCATCTGCCGCGCGGCGAAGAGTCGGAAGTAGCCGCAGTGCGACCAGTAGAGCCGCAGCCGCTGGCGCTGGGGTCCGCCGAGCAGCTCGTACACGGGCACGCCGAGCGCGCGCGCGTGCGCGTCGAGCAGCGCGTTCTCGATGGCGGCGATGGCCTGCTGGATCACGCCGCCCGGGGCCTGCCGGCGCACGGCGTAGAGCGTGGTGACGATGGCCTCGCGGGCGCGCGGGTCCCGGCCGATCACGAGGGGGGCGAGGCCGTCGATGGCGGCGGTGACGCCGGCGCCGCCGAACGTCTCGTTGTACTCGCTCCAGCCGACGCCGCCGTCGTCGGTGGTGAGCTTGAGGAAATCGAGGACGCCCTTGCCGGCATCGGCGTGCAGGTGCTCGAGGCGCGCCACCTTCATGCGGCCCTCCCGAGGCGGCCGAGGATCCACGCGTAGTCGAACGCGATCTCGCGCAGGTAGTCGTAGCGCCCCGACGCGCCGCCGTGACCCGCCGCCATGTTGATCTTGAAGAGCACCTGGGTCTGGGGCGAGCGCGCGCGCAGCCGCGCCACGTACTTCGCGGGCTCCCAGTACATCACCTGGCTGTCGTTGAGCGACGTCCGCACGAGCAGCGCGGGGTACCGGCGCGTCGCGAGGTTGTCGTAGGGGTCGTAGGACTTCATCACGTCGTAGTAGGCGCGGTCTTTCGGATTGCCCCACTCTTCGAACTCACCGACCGTGAGCGGCAGCGACTCGTCCAGCATCGTGTTGATGACGTCCACGAACGGCACGCGTAGCACGGCCGCCGCGCAGAGATCGGGACGCAGGTTCAGCACGGCGCCGATGAGCAGGCCGCCCGCGCTGCCGCCCTCGATCACCAGCCGGTCGCGCGCGGTGTAGCCCTGGGCGACGAGGTGATCGGCGGCGGCCACGAAGTCCGTGAAGGTGTTCGGCTTCGCGAGCATGCGGCCCGCGTCGTGCCAGCGCTTGCCGCCCTCGCCGCCGCCGCGCACGTGCGCGATGGCGACCGACACGCCGCGGTCCAGCAGGCTGAGGCGGCTCGACGAGAAGTTCACCGGGTAGGGCAGGCCGTAGGCCCCATAGCCGGCCAGCAGCATCGGGCTCGAGCCGTCGCGCGCGGCGTCCGCCCGAGTCACCAGCGAGATCGCCACCCGCGTGCCGTCGGACGCCGTCGCGTGGATCCGCTCGCTGCGATACTTCGTCGGATCGAAGCCGCCGAGCACCTCGGTGCGCTTCAGCAGGGCCAGCGTCCGGCCCTCCATGTCGTAATCGAAGACGGAGGCGGGCGTGACGAGCGACTGGTAGCGGAAGCGGTAGCGCTCGGTGTCGAACTCGGCGTTGGCCTCCTCGTCGACCTCGTACGTCGGCTCGGGGAACTCGACGTGGTGCGACATGCCGTCGGCCGGCCGTAGCACGCGCAGCCGGATCAGCCCGTCCTCGCGCTCGTGCACCACGACGTGCCGGGCGAAGACGTCGAAGTCCTCCAGCATCACGTCGTCGCGGTGCGCGAGCACCTCGGTCCAGCGCTCGCCGCGCGTGTCGTCGAGCGACGCCGTCACCAGCCGGAAGTTGCGCCGCCCGCCGCCGTTGGTGCGGATCCAGAAGCGCTCGCCGGCCGCGTCGACACCGTGATCCACGTCGTACTCGTGGTCCTTCTCGCGCGGCCGGATCATCCGCCACTCGCCGAACGGCTCGGCGGCCGGCAGCCAGCGGTACTCGCCCGAGGTGAACGAGCGCGCCCCCGCGAACACCACCTTGCGGCTGCGCGACCGAAAGACGCCGAGGCGGAAGAGCGCGTCGGTCTCCTCGAGCAGGAGATCGTCGGCGGCCGCCCCGAGCCGATGGCGCCACAGACGGTACGGGCGCTTGGCCTCGTCCTCGGTGACGTAGAAGAGGAGGGAATTGTCGGCGCTCCAGGCCGCCGAGGACACCTTCTCGACGCGATCCGCGAGCACGGCCCCCGTCTCGAGGTCCTTCACGTGCAGCGTGTAGTCGCGGAAGCCGGTGAAGTCGACGGAGTACGCGAGCAGCCGCGCGTCGTCGCTCACCGTGTGGACCCCGAGCGAGAGGAAGGCGTGGCCCTCCGCCATCCGGTTGAGGTCGAGCGTGATCTCCTCCGGCGCGCCCGGCACGTCGCGCCGGCGGCAGTGGATCGGGTACTGCTTGCCGGTCTCCGTGCGCGCGTAGTAGACGTACGGGCCGCGGCGGTAGGGGACGCTGGAGTCGTCCTCCTTGATGCGCGCGAGCATCTCCTTGTAGAGCGCGTCCTGGAACGCCTCCGAGCCCTTCATGACGGCGTCGGTGTACGCGTTCTCGGCCTCGAGATACGCCGTCACCTCGGGACTGTCCTTGTCGCGCAGCCAGGAGTATTCGTCCTCGCGGCGCTCGCCGTGGACCACGTCCGTCTTGGGCACGCGCTTCGCGAGCGGGGGCGCCGGGCGCATAGGGCCCCGATTGTACCCGACCGGGTGCGCGCCCTGACCAGTGCCGTGAGAAGATGGCCACCCATGGCTGTGCGAGCCGCAGCCGAAGGCGAGGCGAGCCTGTAATCTTGGAACTGAAGCTGGCGCGGAGCACCTTGCGGCCGTGGCGCGTGGGCGACGAGGCCTCGCTCGTCCGCCACGCGAACAACCGTCTCGTGTGGCGCAACCTCTCGCGGCTGCCCCATCCGTACACGACCGCCGACGCCCACGCCTGGATCGCCCGCGCGGGCGCGCAGTCGCCGGTGACGGACTTCGCCATCACGGTGGACGGCGAGGCCGTCGGCGGCATCGGCGTCGAGCTCGGCCGCGACGTCTTCCACCGCTCGGCGGAGATCGGCTACTGGCTCGGCGAGGCCTACTGGGGCCGCGGCATCGCCACCGAGGCGGTGCGCGCGCTGACCGAGTACGCCTTCGTGACCTTCGACCTCTGCCGCCTGCAGGCGGGCGTGTTCGAGTGGAACCCGGCGTCGATGCGCGTGCTCGAGAAGGCCGGCTACACGCTGGAGGCGCGCCATCGGAAGAACGTCACCAAGGATGGCGAGACCATCGATCGCCTCGTCTACGCGCTCGTGCGACCAGGTGACTGAGGATGCCTGAGCTGCCGGACGTCACCGTCTACGTCGAGGCGCTGCGCGAGCGCGTCGTGGGCGCGCGGCTCGAGGGCATCCGGCTGGCCAACCCTTTCGTCCTGCGCTCGGTGGATCCGCCGCTCGGCGACGTCGTCGGCCGCACGGTCACCGGCGTGAGGCGGCTCGGCAAGCGGATCGTGCTGGCGCTGGAGGCCGAGCGCTTCGTCGTCGTCCACCTGATGATCGCCGGTCGGTTGCACTGGAAGGCGGCGGGCGCCCGGCCGCCGGGCCGGATCGGCGTGGCCGCCTTCGACTTCACCACGGGCACGCTCGTCATGACCGAGGCGGGGACGAAGAAGCGCGCGGCGATCCATCTGGTGCGTGGCGAGGCCGCGCTGGCCGAGCACGATCCCGGCGGGCTGGAGCCGTTGACGGCGGGCCTCGAGGAATTCCGCGCGGCGCTCACGGCCGAGAGCCACACGCTCAAGCGCGCGCTCACCGACCCGACGATCTTCTCGGGCATCGGCAACGCGTACGGCGACGAGATCCTGCATCGGGCGCGGCTGTCGCCGGTGAAGCTGACGCGCGCGCTCACCGACGACGAGGTCAAGCGCCTGTTCGAGGCGACGCGCGCGACGCTCACCGACTGGATCGAGCGCCTGCGCCGCGAGGCCGGGGGCGACTTCCCCGAGGGCGTGACCGCCTTCCGCCCCGACATGGCCGTGCACGGCCGTTTTCGCCAGCCGTGTCCCGACTGCGGCGCGCCCGTGCAGCGCATCGTGTACGCGGAGAACGAGACCAACTACTGCCCGCGCTGCCAGACCGGTGACCGGCTGCTCGCCGATCGCGGCCTCTCGCGCCTGCTCAAGCAGGACTGGCCGCGCACGCTCGACGAGCTGGAGCGCCACGTGGCCGCCCGGCGAGGAGGAGACCGACCGTGAGCTTTCGCTTCGTGACGCAGCCCGAGATCCGTCGTGAGGCCCGCAAGATCCTGCCGCTCGAGGTGTGGAACTTCGGCGATGGCGCCTCCGAGACGGAGTTGACCAAGCGCCGCAACCGGCAGGCCCTCGACCGGCTCGCCGTCCGTCAGGACATCCTGGTCGACGCGCGTGAGATCGACACGACGACCGCGCTCTGCGGCGTGCCGCTGTCGTGGCCGGTGGTGATCGCGCCGATGGGCGGCCTCGTGCTGTTCCACGACGAGGGCGACGTCGAGATGGGCCGCGGCGCGGAGCGGGCCGACACGCTGCAGTTCCTCTCCGGGGCCACCGGCTGGTCCGTCGAGGCGGTGGCCGCGGCGAGCAACGGCCCAAAGATGTTCCAGCTCTATCACCACGGCGATCGCGCGTGGGTGGCGGATCTGCTCGCGCGCGTGGAGGCCGCCGGCTATCTGTCGGTCTGCCTGACCGTCGACACCCAGGTGTACAGCCGGCGCGAGCGCGACGTCCTGGCGCGCTGGAGCCCCCGCGAGGCCATGAAGAAGGCGCCGAATCCGCGCGGACCCGACGCGAACTATCCGACGCGGCTCACGTGGAGCGACGTCGAGTGGCTGCAGAAAACGACGCGCCTGCCCATCGGCCTCAAGGGCGTCATGACCGCGCGCGACGCCAAGCGCGCCGTGGATATGGGCGTGCGCATCGTGTGGGTGTCGAACCACGGCGGCCGTCAGCTCGATTCCACGCAGGCGTCCATCGACGCGCTGCCCGCGATCACCGATGTCGTTGCTGACCGCGCCGACATCATCATCGACGGCGGGTTCAGTCGCGGCACCGCCGTGCTGAAAGGGCTCGCGTGGGGGGCGCGTGTGGTGGCCATCGGACGCACCGCGCTCTGGGGCCTGGCCGTCGGCGGCGCCGAGGGCGTGCACAACGCCCTCGACATCCTGCGCGACGAGCTGCGACGGGACATGGCCCTGTGCGGTCAGACGAGCGTGAAGGGGCTGACGCCCGACTGCGTGTTTCGCGTGGAGTAGCCCGCGGAGGAGGCGGGAACGCAGGACGGTCCTCGCGCGTTTGACAGCCGGCGCGGAGTCCTCGACACTTCCGATGGAGGCGGTCATGACGGCACCCTGGCGACGCATCGCATGGCTCTTCGTCGCGCTCCTGCTCCTGCCCGTGCCCGCGCTGGCCGACGGCGGCGGGGGTGGCGGCGGCGGAGCGACGGCCAAGCAGCAGACGGCCGAGTACACGGCGGGTGTGCAGGCGATCGAGGCCAAGGACTTCGCGCGGGCGATCACGCTGCTGGAGGTGGCCGTCCAGCGCACCCCGGACGACGCCGATGCGTGGAACGAGCTCGCCTACGCCACGCGTAAAAGCGGCGAGCCAGCAAAATCCATCCCGCTCTACCAGAAGGCGCTGGCGCTCGATCCGCGCCACCTCGGCGCCCATGAGTACATCGGCGAGGCGTACCTGGCCCTCGACGATCTCCCGAAGGCGAAAGAGCATCTCGCGCGGCTCAACCGGCTGTGCTTCTTCGGCTGCGAGGAGTACCGCGACCTCAAGAAGGCCGTCCAGGCCTACGAGAAGACTCGCGGAAAGATCAAGCCGGCGGCGGCGTCGAACTAGCGCGCCGCCCGAACCGGGCTGCGCTCACGTCAGCCGGTACTTCTTCTCGGCGTCCGGCGCCAGCGCGATGCCGTGGCCGGGCCGGTCGGGGACGCGGAAGGCGCCGCCCTCGCACTTCGGCAGCCCCTCGAAGAGATCGCCGGGCGTCCAGTCGATGAACTCGACGAGGAACGCGTTCGGCAGCGCGGCGGCCACGTGCACCGAGAGCTCGTGGACGACGTGGGGCGAGACCGCCACCTGGTGGGCGGCGGCCAGCGCCCCGATGCGGAGCGTCTCCGTGAAGCCGTTGGCGCGGCAGACGTCGGGCATCAGGTAGCGTGCGGCGCCGCGCTCGATCAGGTCGCGGAACTCGAAGCGCGTGTAGTTGTTCTCGCCGGTCGCGACCGGAATCTTGATGGCGCGTGCGACCTCCGCGCAGCCGGCGGGGTCGTCGGCCAGCGTCGGCTCCTCGTACCAGACGAGGTCGAGGTCCTCGAGCGCGCGCGCCTGGCGGATGGCGCCGTCGACGTCGAGCTTCTGGTTGACGTCCACCATGAGCCGCACGCCGTCGCCGACCGCCTTCTTCACGGCCTCGACGCGGCGGCGGTTCTCGAGCGGGTCGGCATGGTGGATCTTCATCTTGTAATAGCGGCAGCCCATCGCCGTGTAGCGCTTCGCCTCGCCGATGAGGTCGTCCAGCGAGTAGGAGCCCCAGCCGCCGCTGCCGTACGCGGCCACACGGTCGGTGACGGCGCCCCACAGCTTGGCCAGCGGCAGGCCCGCGGCCTTGCCCGCCACGTCCCAGAGCCCGATGTCGAGCGCGGAGAGCGCGTAGCCCGCGACGCCGACCTTTCTGATCCCGCGATCGGTGCGGTACATCTTGTCCCAGAGCCGGCCGACCTGCGTCGGATCCTCGCCGACGAGCAGCGTGGCCAGCCGCCGCGCGTACGCGTCCACCGCCTCGGAGCCGGCGCCGCCGAACACCAGCGCGTAGCCGAGACCGTCGAGCCCGGCGTCCGTGCGGATGCGCGTGACGACGAGCCGGTGCTCGGGCAGGTCGAGCGCGATCGGCTTGGCGGTCGGGATCCGGAGCGTGAACGTGTCGATCGTGGTGATTTTCATGGCGCTCATCCTCTCAAGAGATAGCGCGCAACCTTGACGGACGCCTGCACGTAGCCGGGCTCGAGGTTCTCGATCTTGTCGCGTACCCGCGCGTGGAGGCGGGGGAGCGCGTGGAACGGGATCGCGGGATAGGCGTGGTGCTCGGCGTGGTAGGGCATGTTCCACGCGAACAGCCGGACCAGCGGCCACGTGAGCGTCGTGCGCGTGTTCTCCAGGCAATCACGCGTGAACGCGCAGGCCGTGTGCTCGGCCAGGAGATACGGCCGCAGGAACGCCTGCCCGACCATCCATGGAAGGATCCATACGACGAGCGCGGCGGGCGACCCGGCGGCGATCGAGACGGCCGCCACTCCGAGGTACACGGCCACGTATACACGCGCCTCGACGATGAGCGGCCTCCGCTCGGACGGCGCCATCCAGGGTCGGTCCGCCCGGCCGCACGCGAGCCGGAGGATGTCGCCGATCCGACGACTGGCATTGGGGATCCCGGTCAGCACGAAGAGGTAGGCGGGCAGGGAGGCGGGCTTCGGGACGTAGAGCTCGGGATCCCGGTCCAGGTCTTGAGTGAAGCGGTGATGGTCCCAGTGGTACACGCGATAGTTCCGGTAGGGCCAGAAACCCAGGAGCCCGGCCAGCGTGCCGAGCACCGGATTGAGCCAGCGGGTCCGGAAGGCCGTCCGATGCGCCGTCTCGTGAAGCGCACAGAAGACGAAGGCGAGCATGTAGCCCTGGACCACGACCAAGGGCAGGGCCCACACGGTCCACGAGAGCCTCCAGAGCACCGTGCCCGTGAGGATCAGCATGCCGAGATGCCACACGGCGCGGAGCAGCGCCGGCCCGTCGGAGCGGGTCATCAAGGCATGCAGGTCGTCCCGGGGAATCTCGTGGGCCGTGAACCGGACGAGGGCGTCGTCTCGCATAGCTCGGATCGTGCCGATGCTATCCTATCGCGCATGGCCACCATTGAGCAGGACTACGCCGACGCCCGACCGAAGTCGAAGGCTCTCCACGCGCGCGCCGTGCAGCGCATGCCCAGCGGAGTGGCGCACGACGGCCGCTCCTTCGCGCCGTTTCCCTTCTACGTGGCGCGCGCCGATGGCGCGCGGAAGTGGGACGTGGACGGCCACGAGTACATCGACTGCTGGAGCGGCCACGGGGCCCTGATGCTCGGCCACAATCACCCGGCGGTGCTGAAGGCCATCCAGGAGCAGGCGCGGCTCGGCACGCACTACAGCGCGTGCTCGGAGATCGAGGTGCGCTGGGCCGAGCTGATCTGCTCGATCGTGCCCGGCGCCGAGCGCGTGCGTTTCATGATGACGGGCACCGAGACCACGGCCCTCGCCATCCGCGTGGCGCGCGCGTTCACCGGGCGCCAGCACCTCGTGAAGTTCGAGGCGCACTTCCACGGCCTGCACGACGCGGTCATGGCCGCCGTGAAGGATCCGTTCGAGATTCCCGTCTCGGCCGGGGTGCCGCCCTCCACGCTGGCGACCACGCTGGTCGCGCGCAACAACGACCTCGCGCACGTGAAGGAGCTGCTCGACGACCACGAGGTGGCCGCGGTGATCCTCGAGCCCGCCGGCGCCCGCTCGATGACGGTGCCGACGGATCCCGCGTTCCTGAAGGCCTTGCGACAGCTGACGCGCGAGCGCGGCGTGATCCTGATCTTCGACGAGGTGGTCACCGGCTTCCGCATGGCCGCGGGCGGCGCCCAGGAATACTACGGCGTGACCGCGGACCTCACGTGCCTGGCCAAGGCGGTGGCGGGCGGGCTGCCGGGCGCGGCGCTCGTCGGACGCGCGGACCTGCTCGACGCCATCACGCTGAAGGGCGACGCCAAGCGCGACCGCACCCAGCGCGTGGCCGACCAGGGCACGTTCAGCGGCACACCGCTGGTGGCCGCCGCCGGTGTGGCCGCGCTCGAGATCCTCAAGACGGGGCAGGTGCAGCGCGAGCTGAACCGGCTGGGCGACCGGCTGCGCGCCGGGATGAACGACGTGCTGAAGACGCGCGGCGTGCCCGGCTGCGTCTACGGCGCCTCGTCGATCTTCCGCATCTTCCTCGGCGCGTCCGCCGAGGAGCTCGGCATCCCGACCTACCGGATGGACGCCACGCGGCTGGATCGCGGCATGGGGCCTGTGGGCGGCACCCTTCACCTCGCGATGCTGCTCAACGGAGTGGACTACAGCCGCGGCGCCTCGCACGGCTGGATGAACGGTGCGATGAGCGAAAAGGACATCGACATGGTGGTGGACGCCTTCGACCGCTCGATCGCGCGGCTGCGCGAAGAGAAGAAGCTGGCTTAGCGGCCGGGCAGCTCGATCGGCTGACCGTGCGGCGTGGCGCGCGCCGCGCGGTCCCACTCGTCCTTGCGCGCCGCTAATTCGTCCGCGAGCACCAGTCGCTTGTCGGCCACGAGCTTCTCCAGCGCGGCCAGCCAGAAGTAGTAATAGCGGCTGCCGTCGTCCTGCTCGCCGCGCGCCTTGGCTGCCGCGATCTCGTCGGCCAGCCGCGTCGCCCACTCCTTCCAGGTGACGTGGCCGCGCTCGTGGAGCATCACCGCCATCCCGAAGGCCTGCGCCTCCCACGGTGCGCGGAACACCGGGCCCTCGGCGTCGCGCGGGATCGCGGGCAGCGCGTCGAGATCGGCGTTCACGCCGGCTCCAGGTAGGGCTCGAAGCAATCGACGAAGACGGCGTCGCACGGGCCGGCGTCCGGCCCCCACAGCTCGCGGCCCTCGAAGCGGACGGCGTAGCAGTGCTGCGGAACCTTCTCACCGGTCGCGGCGTGCGCATCGGCGAAGATGAACACGCCGTGGTCGCGATCGATCACGCCGACCTTGTCGCGCGCGTAGCGCGGCAGCCGCGTGTGGCCCGTCGGGTGCAGGTTCTTCGTGCGCACGCGGTCGCCCGCCTTGAAGCGCGGCGCCGCGAGGTGATCGTGCATGCGGGCGGCGCGGCGGTTGCGCAGCGCCTTCGGCACGTCGGCCACGCCGAGCGCCTTCACGTCCTCCGCCGGTCCCTGCGGCCGCATCTCCGCCAGCTCCTTCACAGCATTGAGCACGTCATCGTCGATATCGACCGCGCACCGCGCAATGCGCAAGGGATGGTCGAAGCCACGACCGATGTCGAAATCTTGCGCCCGAGCGTGGCAGCGAATGGCAATCGAACCCTGATCTATGACGTGGTCAATCGCGGCAGCAAACGGCTGTTCGGCTACTTCAATGACGCTCCGGGCAGCAACGACCTCGTCAAGGCTGCCGACGCGGGGACCGGCTTCCTGATGAATCGCGGCTCCTTGGTGGTCTGGAGCGGTTGGCAGGGCGACCTTGCGGCTGGCGGCGGACGACTGGTCCTGACGGTCCCGGTGGTGACGCAAGTGAGCGGCCTGGCGCGCGAGGAGTTCATCTTCGATCACATGCAGAATCCCGCGAGTGCCACACTGAGCTATCCTGCGGCCAACCTCGATCCGGCCCACGCCAAGCTCTACGTGCGCCAGCGCGAAGGAGATGTGCGCTCGGCACCGGCGGGCCTCTCGCTCAAATTCGAGGGGCCAAACAAAGTCTCGATTACACGGCCGGCAGGCTTCGACGGCGGCGCGATCTACGACCTTGTGTATGAGGCCAAGGATCCCCGGGTCATGGGGCTCGGTTTCGCTGCCACTCGCGACCTCATCTCGTTCTTGCGCCACGGCCCTGCGGATGCGGCTGGTGCGCCCAACGTTCTCGCCGGCCGGATCGACCGCGCCATCGCCTTTGGCCAGTCCCAGAGCGGCCGCTACCTGCATGACTTCCTGTATCTCGGCTTCAATTCCGACGAGGCTGGGCGTGTGGTGTTCGAGGGACTGATGCCGCATCTTGCAGGTGGCAAAAAGACGTTCACAAATTTCCGCTTCAGCCAGCCCGGACGCTCCGCCTACCAGCATGCGGACACGCTTTACCCCGGTGCCGAGTTTCCCTTCAGCTATCCGGTGACCACCGACGCGCTCACGGGCAAAACCGACGGAATGCTGGCGCGCTGCCTCGCCGCCGGAACCTGTCCAAAGATCGTCAAGACCGACACCGAGCTCGAGTTCTATCAGGGACGCGCGTCGCTGGTCGCCACCGACACCAAAGGCAATCCGCTGATCATGCCGGAAAACGTGCGGCTGTTCTTGCTCTCGAACTTGCAGCATGCCGCTCCCATGAACGCGAAGTCCAGCTTGACGTCGACCTGCACCTATCCGTCCAATCCACTTTATGCGGGGCCGCCCCTGCGAGCGCTCTTGGTTGCCCTCGACGCCTGGATCGCGAACGGCACGTTGCCGCCGACGAGCCGCTATCCCAGCCGCGCCGACGCGACACTTGCGGAGCCCAATGCCGCTGCGGTCGGCTTCCCGGGCATCCCGGGCGTCACCTATCCGGCGCGTATTAATCAGGCGGCGGTGGTCGACGACAAGGTGATGCCGCCAGTACGCGGCGCGGCCTATCCAGCCTTTGTCCCCAAGACCGACGCTGACGGGCGCGACCTCGCCGGGCTTCGGCTGCCGAACCTGGAGGCACCCATCGCCACCCATACCGGCTGGAACCTGCGCAAGGCAGGCTTCGGCGAAGGCGAACTGTGCGACAACACCGGCTCGATGCTTCCCTTCGCCAAGACGCAAGACGAGCGCCAAAAGTCCGGCGATCCGCGACTGTCGGTCGCGGAACGCTACTCGAATCCCGGCGATCGCATCGCAGCGATTGAACGCGCCGCCACGAAGCTTGTGATGGAGAGATTGCTACTCGAAGAGGATGTCAAAGGTTTCCTACAGCCGACCAATTGATAGGACATACTGCTAACGTCCCTAAATAGCAGCGCCGTGTAGTGCGCAATCAGATCGACTTCGAGCTTGGCCTCGGCGCTCACTGCAAGCGCTCGGAGCGTCGTGATCGTGAGTGTGTGCGGCCCCAATAATCAACAACATCAATTGTCTCGAATGCTGCGCCGCACATTCGACATCCCGGATGGGCCATTCACGTCGGTTCGGTTTGTCGGCTTTCGGGGCTTTGCGGACATAAGTTGTTGAGGCACGGTCGCGATGGGCCATTGGACTAAACCGCTCGCGCGGCAGCTCGCTGCGGCGTGTGGCGCGGTCATCATGATAGCGGGACGGGGCGTGTTGTCTTGAGATGAGGGGTTCACAACCTTCACTCAAGACAGGAGCATCCCCATGACCGACGAGGCCATGAGCCCGTTGCG
>Ga0137409_10005748_pt1 | contig 12886 bp, 11 predicted proteins | sample CZODoug1_16funga_FD_122059 | JGI IMG/M metagenome (GOLD analysis project Ga0137409, IMG submission 122059) | Vadose zone soil fungal communities from Angelo Coast Range Reserve, California, USA - CZODoug1_16fungal (Hybrid Assembly) | ecosystem: Environmental > Terrestrial > Soil > Vadose zone...
CATCGTGCCTGCCCATGCCGGCTTCGGTACTTGAGCGGCCTTAAACGATCTGAAATTCGCGGTCGAATATTCACCCGGAGAAATCACCGTCGTGACGGTGCGCAATCAGCGTGGCGTGCCGTTCAACGCACACATCGCGCGACTGCTGAAGGCAGCACGCGAAGCGAGCCACGGCGCGTGACCGGCTGGTTTCACGCCTGGAGACCACCCAGTTAGGTTGACTCGGCAACGCGCAAAATGCCCTGCGCCACGGCTTTAAGCAGAGCTTGATGGTCAGCCTCGGTCTGGTCTGCGTAGGCGCATGCGAAACGCCACATGGCCCTGTCGAGCTTGTCTGACGAACCAATATAGCCAGCGATCATCGATGCACCGCTGGTGCGGGCATGTCCCTTCGCCAGCAGGCGGCCGACAATGCCGGCGTAGTCGCTGAGCGACGCAGCGTCGATCGCATCGATGGCGATGCTGCCCTTCATGTCGCGAAACTGCCGCACGTAGTACTGGAGGCCGTTGATGGTTGTCCAGCCAAGCAACGGATCGCTGACCGTCTGCAGCGCCTGTTGGTATTCCACGACGCGTTGTCCCTGGTGGGCATGCCAGGCTGAATCACCGTGAACGTATGGCGCAAGCACCGAGCGCCTGGCTTGCTTCAGCTGCAAAAACACGACGTCGTCGGCACTACTACCCTCGAGCAGGGCAACGTAGGCACGCAAGCCGACGCTGCCTACACCGACCACTTTGTGGGCAAGGTCGATCAGTGTGTAACCGCCCAGCACTCGGCGCCACTGCGGCGACAGCGTATTCAGATACTCGTCGAGCCCGGCGGCCATCCCGTCGGCCTCGGCTTTGGGCACGTGCGTGATCAATGGCGGTTCGTCAACGATAAGGCGTTTGCCGTTCTGCTTCTTCGTGAAGCGTGGCAGCGCGCGGTCGCTCGTGCGGGACCGCGCCCGCCGGATAGCGAGCGCGATCTCATCCCGCAACGGACTATTTGCGGCGGTCTTATGCAACCGGTGGACGTCGAGACGTTCGTACGCACGCGACAGCAACGGCTCGTTGGCGAGAAAGGACAATTCCTTGCGGTAGGCCGCAACGCTCGAAGCGACTGCATCGCGGCACTGTCCTTCGCTGGCGCCATTTTGTCTTCCTGCGACCCAGATGCTCGCGACCAGTCGTCGCAGGTCCCACTCCCAGGCACCCGGATGCGCCTCATCAAAGTCGTTCAAGTCGATAACCAGGTGTCGCTCGGGAGAGGCGTAGATCCCGAAGTTGCCGAGGTGCGCGTCGCCGCAAATCACAGGGGCAATGCCGCTGGCAGGAAGGTGCGCGACGTCCTCCGCCATGACGACAGCGGCTCCACGCAAGAAACCATACGGCGAGGCCACCATGCGTCCGACTCGAATCGGGATCAGCCATTCGAGTCGACCCTTGTGTGAACGGACGATCTGCGCGACCGGATCGGGCCGGTTCGCTGGCGCTTTCCACTGACCTAGTGAGCTACGAGGAACTTTTCGTCTCAGGCTCTGGCCGAGTTTGAATCGTTCCGACCGCGACATGGGACGGAAACGTAACGAGCGATAGCCATCGCTGTCTGCACTGGGCAGGACCACATGACCGCGGGGCGTTGGTTGGTGTGCGCTCATCGCGTCTGCATCACGGGTCTACAGCGGCGATGATCCGGCAGGAACTTCGCGCGCGCAGCACTGCGTTCGTTCGAAGACTGGCATGAGCCACCTCTGGTCGCAGTCTCGGGTGCAAGGGGAATTTAGCCACTTTCCGGCGCAACAGTCCGCAGCCTCTGCCTACTCTACTCAATAGTGTCTGCCATCGTCCCGGATCAACCCGATCACGAAAGGACGACGATGGGGCAACTCAAAACGCCTTGGGTAGCTCTTCACTCCGACGCGTTGGTCCGAAGCATGCCGCGCTACACGCGCTGATCGCTCCGGCTTGTTATCGCCATCGGCTCGGCGTGCGGCTCGTTGCCTTTAGCGCGCGCGTACTTTCATTAGCCAGCCCTCCCCGATCCCAAGCGCTCAAGGTAAGCGTGGACCTGCGCAACCACTGCGGCGCCTTCTCCGATGGCACTACCGATGCGCTTCACGGAGCCCGCACGTACGTCGCCGATCGCGAACACGCCAGGGACGCTGGTTCGCAATCGCAGCGACGCGTCCAGCCCGGTCGTGACGAAGCCCTTCTCGTCCAGAGCGACGCCGCAGCTCTTCAGCCATTCTGTGTTCGGATCGGCGCCGAGGAACAGGAACACGTGGTGGGCCGGCCGATGATCTGTCCTGCCACCGTCGCCATGCCAGGCGACCGACTCGACCCCCGACTGGCGCGAACCTGAGACATCGGTGATCTCGGTACGCGTCAGGAGTTCGATGTTCGCAGTGGCGGCAATACGGTCGATCAAATACCTCGACATGCTCGCGGCGAGCGTTGGAGCGCGCACGAGCATCCAAACCTTGGATACGTGCCCAGAAAGGAACACAGCCGCCTGACCGGCCGAGTTGCCGCCGCCGACCAGCACGACCTCTTCACCCGCGCACATCTTCGCTTCAATCGGTGACGCCCAGTACCAAACGCCGTGCCCTTCCAGCGTCAAGAGGTTGGCGGGTCCCACCGGGCGCCGATAGAGCGCCCCGGTCGCGATGACGACGGCGCGCGCGCGTACTGGGCCACCGTCACGAAGCTTCAGAACGATCGGCTCACCTAGCCGGGCAGGCTCGCAGTCGAGGTGCTCGACTTCCATCGGGATCCTCATCCGCGCGCCGAACTTCTGTGCTTGCGTGAACCCGCGTCCGGCCAGCGCTTGGCCTGAAATGCCGGTCGGAAAGCCGAAGTAGTTCTCGATGCGCGAACTCGCGCCCGCCTGGCCACCAAATGCTCGCGCGTCGATCACGAGCACGGCGAGGCCTTCCGAGGCTGCATAGACCGCGGCAGCCAGACCGGCCGGACCGGCACCGACAATGACCACGTCGTACAGCGCATCGTCCGCACCGGCGTCAACCATGCCGATGCAGCGCGCGAGCTCATTGTCGGTCGGATTGCGCAGTACCTCTCCGTTGGGGCAGACGGCAAGGGGCAGTTGCCCCGGATCCGCCACGAAGCGGTCAACGAGCACGCGGGCGTCCGTATCCGCGGCCGGGTCAAGAACGATGTGCGGGATAGCGTTGCGGCTCAAGAAGCTGCGCAGGCGAGCCACGTCAGGGGATTGTGTAGCACCGATCAACACCGGCCCACCCGCACCCGTCTCGATGAGCGCGACCCGGCGCAGGATCATCGCGCGCATCAGCTTTTCGCCGAGCGCGGCTTCCGCTACGAGCAACGCGTGCAAATGGTTGGGATCGATCTCGAGCGCCTCGGTTTGCATGGCTGCGACGGCGTCGACAAAGGAGGGTCTGCTCGATAACTGGCTGAGCTCACCGGAAAATGAACCTGGGCCGTGTTCTACCACTGGCAGGTTCTGCCCATGGATGTCGCGATGGGTGATGCGAATGGCGCCGGAGAGCACGACATACATGCCCGCGCTCGCCTTGCCGCTCTGGAAAATCGGCTCACCCTCGGCGAAGCGGCGCGGCTTGCCGAAGCGCCGCATCCGCTCAATTTCGTCTGCGGTGAGGAGCGGAAACGTCTGCGCTCTACGCGCCTCGATAGTCGAAGAGATCGCCGGGTTCATGAGGTTGCTGCCAAGAGCCGGAGTCTACAAAGGCAGCACTTCCTACCCGTGGCGGGAATTTTTCAAACGGCGCGTGAAGATGGCAACTGCCATCGTTTGCATCGAATCCGTCAATCGACCGGAAAGTCTCAGGCGAAGCGTCGGTGTGCGTGCTTGAGTCGCGGACTCGTCCAGTTGAGCGAGTGAACGGCAACGCGTTACCGGTTCCCGCTCGGGCGCGTGTCTGCGCACGATGGAGAACAGCATCACCTGCGGGATTTCCGTTTGAGCGGAAGCGCGATGTATTCCAAACCGCCGACGAAAAGTTGAACGACAACCGGCGCCATGTCGGCGTGCGTCAGACGGCCCTCCGGTCGCAGCCAAGTGAACATCCAGTTCAACATTCCGAACAGCAGCATTGCCACCGGCTTCTCGAGTTTCGCTCGCTTGATGTCCGGCCGCGTAGCAGCGATCGCGGATGAAAACGCGGCCACGACCTGGCGCTCCTTGTCCGCGATGATCGAGCGCTTGTCATCGGTCAGGTACTTGACGTCCTCCGTCAACACGCGATGCGCGTCTTGAGCGCTGGCGTATTCAGACAGGAATCGGGTGATCAGGCTCTGAAGTCGTTCCGGGCCCGGGCGCGTGCGCGATTCGACGTCATGGACCAAGTTGAGGAGTTTGGACACGTGAAGGTCTGCAATGCTCATTAGCAGCTCCTCCTTGTCTTTGAAGTAATGGTAGAGCGTTGGCTTCTGCAACCCACAGGCCTCGGTGACGTCGCTGATCGTGGTGCCCAGATAGCCCCTTCTTGCAAACAGTCCAGCGGCCTTCGCGACGATCAAGTCGCGTTGATCATTGAATCCTGGGGAGCGAGGGCGCGCCATGGGATGAATCGAGCCCGATTGAAAACGGGGCGCCATCGTACCGCCGTGCATGAGCGCCCTTTCTCGAGACCCGAACCCATCGTGCCTCCCCTCAGTCCCCCGTACGAATGGAAAACATGGATCGGCCCGCCTGAAGCGCACGCATGCAAAGTCAGATGCCTCACCGCGGCCTCCGCGCTGAGGCATCTATCGTCATGCAAGCACCCTGCTGTCTTGCCCTGAAACGTTCAATCGTCCACGTTGTGCTCTGACTGGCACATGTAGCTCGATGCCTGATTCGGGTTGCCGCCCCGATAGAAAGGAAACTGCGGGTACGGACACAACGGACGAGAAAACTGCGCCCCGCTGACGTCGGCGGAGGCGGGACCGCGCCGCCACGCCAACGCCGGATTTGCGGGACTTCCTGGCTCCCCGTTTCGCTCCACCCACCGGACCATCACGTACAACAGATCGGTTGAGTCGGCGCCGACGCCACCGCCGCAATGGCCTACTCCACCCGCCATGAAAAGCCGGGCATTGTGGCTCGCGTGAGGATCGCTCCTGCGCAGCGCCTTGAAAAAATTGACGCTCCCGTACGACGGCACTGTGTTGTCTTCCCAGCCGTGAAAGAGGATCAGCTTCTTGTCGCGGGCGAGGTACTTCCTGATCCCGTCGAGATTCCCGGTCATGCTGTACACGTCGTCAAGCACCGTCTTGATCTCCAGGAACTGCGTGGGCAGGTCAACCGTGAGGGGATCGATAGGCGTAGCTGACCGGAACGCCATCTGCAGGAATCCGGTGCTGAGCCCGATCGCCGAGCCCGCCATCGTGGACAAGTTCAGAGTCGGCGACCAGGCCGGTCCAGTGGCACGTCCGTCGAGGATCAGGTTGCTGGTATGGGCTGCAACCTTCGCCAAATCCGCATCAGTCAGGCAGCTGCCGTCGTCGGCGCCCTTGCACCGCAGTGACTCGGCGATATGCCGAACGGGACACGCCTGGACGTTCGCGACGATGCCGTCTTTCACACCATCGAGTCCGTCGCATGCCTGGACGACCTTGCTGTAAAGCGCCGCGCCCTTTGCCGGAGACAAAGCACCGACTTGAGCTGTCTGAATCCACTTTGCTGTCAGACCGGGCATATCCGCGCCGCCCACGTTGTCGTCGTTGTGGCCCCATACCCCGGCGGCGCCGACGATTCCATCGTAGTGGCCGAAGAAATTCGCGGCCGCGACGGATGCATTCTTTCCACCGTTCGAGCAGCCAGTGAAGTACCGGTAAGCAGGCTGCTCGCCGTAGTAGGCCTGCATCAACGCCGTCGCCACGAGGTCCGTGTCGTAGATCTTCGCGACGGAATAGCTCAGTGTCAGGCCGCGATCAGCCGCAAACGAGGCGCCCGGGAAATCGGTGCCGCGATGGCCCCCGTTCGAGCCGGCGACCACGAATCCGTTCGCGACCGGATCCTTGCCCACCGTGCCGAATCCGTTGCTCAGGTTCGACAGGGAACCATCGAAGCCGCCGCCCCCGAGCTGCACATAGCGACGTTCCCAGTCGTCGGGAAGGCGCACGCGCATGTCGTGCTGAGGCGCCACCGTGGCCGACACCTCGCAATAGTTGCCTTCGGGCGAGGTCACGTACTGAGCCGCCGTAATCGTCGTATTGCGGACCTGAACGCCCGACAGCGCCGAGCACCCAGAGACTCCAGTCGCGGCGCGAGCCGCAAGTGGGGCGAAGCCAAGCACGGCCATCGCGGCGGCCGTAAGTGCAAGTGTGCGTAACAGTGCATGCTCGAAGCGCGGTGGGCGGTGATCTTGTGGGCCCGTCATGTTCTCTCTCCTTGTTCGTTTTGCTGTCCCGGGATGTCGCCGCTTGATGCGTTCGCGGGGCCAGGATTGAGTTCGGCCTCGTGAAGGACCAATCGGCGTCATTCGCCAACCGACCGGTCGGTCGACTAATTCAAGTCTATGAGCGGACTTTGCCGCGAGTCAAGAGTGCGCGCCGAGCTACCTGACACAGGTCGACCAAGCGACCAGGCAATCGTGAGCGCCGCCAGCCCGGCGCTGCCCAAGATGCTGGGACGCCCGGTTGTCATCGCGACCGCGTCAGGCGCGGCGCCGTGCGGCTCACCGGCAGGTCGAGGTTCTCGCTGGCTTACCTCTCCATCGACGCCGATGGCGCCCCCGTTCGATCATCAACCGGGCAGCCTCCAAGCGCAGCCCCTCGACGACATGGTCCGCGATGGCGCCAGTCAACAACGCTGATCGCGGCATGCGCGACGCAGGGCGGACAACATTCTTGAACGATCGCGCAGATTTTGCGAATGCCCGAGCATTCAACACCCGGCACGATGGACGTATCTTTTCCGAACCAATTGGAGACGCGGTTGAGACCCAAACGTCCTCCGATCTACTCAACCGGAAAGGAATCCATCATGCAGAGAATCGAAGACAAGGTCGTCGCGATCACGGGCGCGAGCAGTGGAATTGGCGAGGCCACCGCCCTCTTGCTCGCCGAACGCGGTGCGAAGGTCGTGCTCGGCGCGCGCGCTCCGGACCGCCTCAAGGCACTTGCTGACCGTATCGCGGCAGCGGGTGGCTACGTCGCACACGCGCCGACGGATGTGAAGCGGCGCGAGGACGTGTCAAACCTCGTCGAGTTGGCGTGCGAGCGGTTCGGCAGGCTCGACGTTCTCTTCAGCAATGCCGGCGTCATGCCCGTGTCGCCCCTCGACGATCTGCGCGTCTCTGATTGGGACGAGATGATCGACATCAACATCAAGGGTGTTCTGCACGGCATCGCTGCGGCGCTACCGGTCTTTCGCAAGCAGGGTTGCGGGCATTTCATCAACACCGCTTCTGTGGCTGGACTCAAGACGTACCCGAACCAGTCGGTTTACTCCGGGACGAAGTTCGCCGTGCGCGCCATCTCCGAGGGGTTGCGCCAAGAGGCCGGCGAGAAGCTGCGGGTGACGATCATTTCGCCCGGCTTCGTGCGGACGAATTTCGCCGAAGGTGTGACCAACCCGGAGGTGAAAGCCCAACTCGAGACCTCTCGGGACCGGTTCGCCATGCCGCCGGATGCGATCGCGCGCGCCGTTGCATTCGCGATCGAGCAGCCCGCCGACGTTGATGTGAACGAGATCGTTATCCGTCCCACTGCGCAGGCGTAACTGCGCTACTCGAGGCGATGTATCAGCGACCAACTGCTCTTCAACCAACGTGTAGGAGTCGATATGAGCTATTCACTCGAAGGTAAGGTCGCCGTGATCACGGGCGGCACGACAGGAATCGGTTTGGCGATCGCCAAGGAATTTGTAGCGCAAGGCGCCAAGGTCGTCGTGACGGGGCTCGAAAAGGAGGCACTCGACAGAACTGTCGAGGAGATCGGGCCGCGCGCCTTCGGCGCCAAAGCGGATGCCTCCAGTCTCACCGAGATGGACGCGCTGCTCAAGGACGTGAAGACCAGGCACGGCAGACTCGACACGGTCATCGCCAACGCTGTCGCCGACGAGCATGCCCCCCTAGGCAAGATCACCGAGGCGCAATTCGACAAGATGGTCGGCATCAATCTCAAGGGCGTGCTTTTCACGATCCAGTCGGCGATGCCGCTGCTGCAGAGCGACGGGACGATCATCCTCATCGGATCGACAGCATCCGTCGCTCCGCCAGCCGGCATGAGCATCTACGGCGCTATCAAAGCGGCCTTTCACGGCATGGTCCGCGCCCTGATCCAGGACGCGAAAGGCACCGGCGTCCGGATCAACATCCTTAGCCCGGGATCGGTGGACACACCTTCGCTGCGCAGAGCGCTCAGCAAGGCCGGCGGCCCAGACAAAGCCGACGCGATCGTCAAATCGATCGCGCAACGAAGCCCGCTTGGACGGATCGGCAATGCAAGCGAAATCGGCAAGGTGGCGGCTTTCCTCGCAAGCGATGCCTCGAGCTACGTCAACGGCGTAGAGCTTTTTGTGGACGGCGGCTTGACCCAAGTCTGAGGCGTCGGCGTGTACGAGTCGGCCGGCACGCGTATGAAGCAGGGACACAGGGCGTCCCTGCTCTGGCAACACGCCTAAGCCAACGCGGACGAGCGCACGGGCGCATGGCTCTGTCGCGAGCTTGACCGATCCATCCTCGCGAAGATGGATCGGTAGCGCTTGGGTGCCATTCCCGCGCTGCGCTTGAATGCGTTGCTGAACGCGCTCTCTGAAGAGTAGCCCAGGGACAGGCCCAGCTCTGAAACCGATGTGGAGCCCTCGCGCAGCGCATGCTCGGCAAAGCGCATGCGCAGGTGCTGCAGGTAGGTGAGTGGCGGAACACCGGCAATGGACTTGAAGCGAGTGGCGAAGCTGGTGCGTGACATCGCAACCTCCTTTGCCAATTCGCCGAGCTGCCAAGCCCGCCCGGGCTCCCGGTGCATGAGGCGCAGGGCAGGTGCAATGCGCTCATCACCGAGGGCTCTGAGCCATCCCGCCACTCGAGGTCCGGAGGCCTCGAGGTAGGACCGGATGACTTGAACACACAAGAGCTGCGCAAGCTGTCTTGACGCCAACACGGCTCCCGGCCGATCAGCGGCAACCTCCTTCACGAGCTGCTCCAGGAGCCACCGCATGGCCGACGCTTCGGACGAATCACCGCCAACGTGAAGCAGGGGTGGCAACACCTCCGAGAGCAATTCACCGCGCTTGGGATCCAGAGTGATGTGCGCTCCAACGGCGAAGAAGTCGTCTCGATCGCCGACCCTCACCGTCTTGTCGGGCGCATCGCGGAACAATCCGGCGCCGTCGGCCTGAGGGGCGTTCAAGTCACCGGCGAGCACGAAGGCGCGTTCAGCCGGCAGCACGAACACATCGCCCGTCATGACCCGAAGCGGAGCGCCCTGCCCCTCGAGGCTGAGCCAGCAATCGCCCTTCACCACCGCGACAAACTTGATCTTCCTGGGCGGAGGGAAACGCAGTGCCCACGACCCTCCAGCCATCAAGATGCCGACCTCGACGCACTGCGCGCTTGCCAAAGTCAAAATGTCGGTGAGCGGGTCGTCTTTCATTCCTAAACGATGGTGCAGCCGTTTGATGTTTGCAAGCTTTACCGTCGTATCGTGTCCAAAGCAGGCCGAGCGCGCTCGGTCGCCCATGTGCTGCCTCAATCTGGCTAGCTCCCAACAGATTCCGGCGAGTCAATCCAAAGCGGTTGACACCGGGCTGCGTGACAGCAAGATGTGCGCTCTGCAAATCGAGCGGGGAATTTTTCATGTCCAAGCGTGTTCGTGATTCCTGCCGAGGCGTTGACCGCCAGGCATGCGCACGTCGTGCTCCTGAATGATGCGGGCGTCGTCGATCGTCAGGACGGAGCGGCGCTTGCATCCTCGGCGAGACCTTGTCCTTCCGTAGCTCTTACCGCCAATACGTCACGGTCTGGCGGACACGCGTGCAACGAGTTCGCTGAGGCGCGAGAGGAACAGCTTCAGCACCGGCGATTTGTTGGCCTTGCTGTAGCCGATCACTAGATTGATGGTCGGCGCCTCGCCGTCCACCGGACGGCTCGTCACCGAGCGCGGCATCAGGTCCTCCACGTACCGCGGAATCAACGTCACAGCGCGCGTGGATGCAATCAGCGACATGACCATCGCCGGGTTGTCCGCTGTTTGCGTCGGCGCGACCGCGACACCGGTCCGCCTCAGGTAGCTGTCAATCACGGCTCGCAGCACCTTTGCCTTGCTCCCCATGCCGATGAACGGCAGCCCGGTGAGATCCCTCGCCCGGACGGATTTTCGCGACGCCAGCTTGTGATCGCTCGGCATCAATACGACGAGCGGCTCTTGGCCCACAGTCTCGTAGGCCAGATCAAAGCCCGGCTCGGCGCGAAGGAAGGCAAGGTCGAGCTGGCCCCGACCCAGGGCCTCCGCAAGATCCGGGGAGTAGTCGCTCGAGACGGTCACGTCGACGTTCGGCAACTCGTCGCGAAGGATATGCATCGCTTCCGGCAACCATGTCATCTCCTCCCCGGTGAGAAAGCCCAGCGCAAACTTCTGCTTGGCCGGCTGCGCAGCCCTGCGCGCCGCTTCGATGGCTGCTTGGACCTGGCTAAGCGCAAGCCGCGCGTGATCCATAAACGCCCTTCCCGCCGGCGTCAGGACGACACCGCGGGCACTGCGATGGAGCAGCTCAGCACCGACGGCATCCTCCAGGTCGCGAATCTGGCGACTGAGCGATGGCTGTGACGTATGCAAGCGCCGCTGCGCTGCCTCTGTGAGGCTGCCGGTCTCCGCGACAGCAATGAAGTATCGAAGATGCCTCAGTTCCATACGCTCTCCCATGCCTGGCAGGCATGTCACCCAGCCTACAAAGTCCTTTTCATTCTGTCCATGAGCTCATAGATTTAGTCGCGTGACGCGTTCGATGGAGGTTTTATCGACACCTTGATCGCAATCTACGCCCATGCCCTATGCGACATACTTCAACCAAGGAGCTGATCATGAACCGACCTGTTGTTCTCATCACCGGCGCCCTCACCGGCATAGGCCGCGCTACTACGCTGGCGTTCGCCAGAAGCGGTGCTCATCTCGTCATCTCCGGGCGCCGCCCGGCCGAAGGCAAGGCCCTGGAGGCCGAGTTGGAGAAGCTCGACGCGCAAGCGCTCTTCGTTCAGGCCGATGTCCGCCGCGACGCTGACGTGCGCCAACTCGTCGACCAAGCCGTGTCTCGCTTCGGTCGCATCGACGTGGCCGTGAACATTGCGGGCACAGAAGGCAAGCCCGGCCCAGTCGTTGAACAGACAGCGGAGAGTTTCGCGGCCACCTTCGACACCAACGTCCTCGGTACGCTGCTCAGCATGAAGCATGAGCTGCGCGTGATGACGGGCCAGGGCCACGGCAGCATCGTCAATATCTCCTCCACCTATGGCCATGAAGGCGCGGCCAATGCGTCCGTGTACGCCGGCAGTAAGCATGCGGTCGAAGGCCTGACCCGATCCGCTGCGCTCGAGGGCGCCTCCTCTGGCGTTCGAGTCAATGCGGTGGCACCGGGTCCGACCGATACCGGGATGCTGGACCGATTCACCGGCACGCCCGAGAACAAGGCTGCACTAGCCTCCAAGGTGCCGCTGGGCCGCGTCGGCAAGCCAGACGACATCGCCGCCGCGGTGCTGTTCCTTGCCTCCGAGGCCTCTTCCTTCGTGACCGGGCAGATCATGACGGTCGACGGCGGTAAGACCGCCGGCTGACGAGATTCGCCAAACACTGCAGGCAGACCGATATGCATGACTCAATCACGAGCGAAGACAGCAAGGCGGTTGTCGAGAACCTGACGCTGTATCACTCGGCGTCGTCGCCCAACTCCACGCGCGTACGCATCTTCCTCGCGGAAAAGGGTTTGTCCATTTCGCTGGTTGCCATAGATTTGGGCAAGGGCGAGCAGCACTCGGCCGCCTACCGTGCCATCAACCCGGCAGGGTGGTTCCTACCCTGGTGCTCGGGGATGGCACCGCCATCGGCGAGGTGCCGGCCATCATGCGGTATCTAGACGAAGCCTTTCCCGAAACGCCCCTGCTGGGCACAACGCCCAAGGACAAGGGTCTGATCGCCATGTGGGAGCGACGCGCCGAGCTCGAGGGCTTCGCGGCGGTGATGGAAGGCGTGCGCAACAAGGTCGCCGGGCTGAAGGGCCGCGCTATCGCCGGACCGCATGACTACGAGCAAATTCCGGCTCTGGTCGAGCGCAGTGTGCTGCGCGTGAAGAACTTCTTCGCCGACCTGAACGAGCGCCTGGGGCACGTGCCCTTCGTCGCCGGCGAGCGCTATTCCGCCGCGGATATCACCGCCCTGGTGACGGTGGATTTCGCCAAGGCGCTCGAGCTGTCTGTGCCGGCGGATCACGCGGCGCTGAAGCGCTGGTACCAGGACGTGTCCAGCCGTCCCAGCGCCGGCGCCTGATCCTCAGTCGAGGAACTGCCATGTCGCTCATTAACACGAGTAAGAATCTCGTGCCTGTAACGGCTGAGTCTCCTGCTGCCGCGGTGGCGACTAGAGATCCGAAGGCCAAGTCGAAGCCACGCATATTTCTTGGCGTGACGATGGGTCTGCCGGCCGCCGCCATCGGTGCTCTGTACTCGGTCTACGCAACCTACGGACTCGCGCGTGGGCTGAAGTCAGCCGACATGACGTTCCTGCGAACAAGTGTTGCCGGCATGTTGACGTTGCCCGTTCTCGTCTACTACCTGCGCTTTGACGCGAAGGTGCTGACCGGACATTGGCGCCGCTGGCTGGCGGTGGCATTGCTGACCGGCCCGCTCTTTGGCGAACTTATTTTTACCGCGTTCCAATTTGCGCCGCCGAGCCATGGTGCCGTGTTCCCCTTCGCGGCGATGAGCGTAGT
>Ga0137409_10005749_pt1 | contig 12885 bp, 12 predicted proteins | sample CZODoug1_16funga_FD_122059 | JGI IMG/M metagenome (GOLD analysis project Ga0137409, IMG submission 122059) | Vadose zone soil fungal communities from Angelo Coast Range Reserve, California, USA - CZODoug1_16fungal (Hybrid Assembly) | ecosystem: Environmental > Terrestrial > Soil > Vadose zone...
GCCGTCGCGCTTGCGCTCGATGAGCGGCACGACCAACATTATCGGCCCCCCTCCTTACGGAGTCCTCGATGCGCGGTCCCGCGTGCCTGCTGATCTGTCTCGCCGTTCCCGCGCTGCTCGCCGCCCAGGCGCAGCCCACGGTGGCAGAGCACATCGCGCTCGGCGACAGCGCGCACGCGGCTCTCGCGCCGCAGCAGGCCCTGGGGCACTATCGCGCCGCGCTCGCTCACGATTCCACGAACTACGCCGCCCTGTGGAAGGCGGGGCGCGAGGCCGTCGACATCGCGAAGCAGATCGAGGGCAAGGACGACTCCTCGAAACAGGTCCGCGACAGCCTCTACGTCCTGGCGCGGGCGTACGGCGAGGCCGCGGTGCGCGTGAATCCCAACGGGGCGGACGGGCACTTCACGGTCGCCCAGGCCATGGGCCGCCTGTCGCGCACTAAGGGAGGCAAAGAGCGGGTCCGCTTCGCCAAGCTCATCTACGACGAAGGCATGAAAGCCTTGGAGCTCGACTCGACGCACGACGGCGCGAATCACCTGATCGGGGCGTGGCATGCCGAGGTCAAGCGGCTGTCGGGGTTCCAGAAGTTCTTCGCCAAGACGTTGTTCGGCGGCGGCTTCCTGGACAAGGGCAACTGGGAAGACGCACAGCGGTACCTCGAGAAGGCTGTCGCCCTGAAGCCGCAGAACATTTTCCACCGCCTCGAGCTCGGCGAAGTGTACGTCGACGTCGGCAAGTACTCCAAGGCACGGGAGGAGTTCACGGCCATCGACCCGCTGCCGATCGCCGACGTGCTCGACCACGAGTACAAGCAGGAGGCCAAGCAGGTCCTCGCAGACATCAAAGGCGAGAAAGACGAGACCTAGCGCCGTCCCATCAGGCGCTCGATCTCGGCTGTGGTCTTCGGCGCCTTGGCGGAGAGCCACTCCGCCCCGGTCGCCGTCACCAGCACGTCGTCCTCGATCCGCACGCCGAGCGCTTCCTGCGCCAGGTAAATCCCGGGCTCGATCGTGAGCACCATCCCGGCCTTGAGCGGCGTACTGTAGTCGCCCACGTCGTGCACGTCCATGCCGAGCCAGTGCGACAGGCCGTGAATGAAGTAGGCGTCGCAGGTCTGCGCGCCGCACAGCGTGCCGGAATGCGTGCGCATGTAGTCGCGCGCGACCCGGTTGAGCTGCGCGATGGTCGTGCCGGGACGGGTGGAATCGAACGCGGCCTGCTGGGTCGCCAGCACGAGGTCGTAAATCGCCTTCTGGCGCGGCGTGAACTTGCCGTTCACGGGGAAGGTGCGGGTCACGTCGGCGGTGTACTGTCCCCACTCTGCCCCCGCGTCCACCACGATCAGGTCGCCGTCCCGCGTCTGGCGCCGGTTGACGTCGTAGTGGAGCGTGGTGCTGTTGGGACCGCTGCCCACGATGGACGGATAGCCCACGCGATCGGCGCCATTCCTCCGGAATTCCGCCTCGAGCGCCGCCTCGATCTCGTACTCCCACACTCCCGGGCGGGCCGCCTGCATCGCCGTGACGTGCCCGAGCACCGAGATCTCGACCGCTTTCCGCATGCGAGCCACCTCATCCGCGTCCTTCACGAGTCGCATCGAGTCGGCGGAGGGGCGCAGGTTGCGCACGTCGCGCCCCGAGAAGAGCAGGTCGCGGAACCGCGGCTCGTCGCGGGTGGTCTGGTCGAGGGGCACGTACAGGGGACCGCGGGCGCGGACCAGCGCGGCGGAGAGCACCGGGTCGAGGGAGTCGGTGGGGAGGACGCGCGCGATGCCGGTGAGGCGGACCGCCGTGGTATCCGGCCCCAGGCGCAGGCCGGTCCAACGCTCCTGGAGCGGATCGCGCGGCGGTAGGAACAGCACGGTCTCGCCAGCGCCGCCAGCCACCAGGAGGAGCCACGCGTCCTGGGTCTCGAGCTCGGTGAAATAGAAGAACGTGTTGCTCTGGCGGAAGTCGTTGTCCTGCACGTAGTCGCGCTCGAGCTCGCGCTCGTGGGCCGCGGGCACCAGCACGACGCCGCGGCCGAGGCGGGCCAGCAGCACGCGCCGCCGCGCGGCGACGGTCGCGGTGTCGACCGGGCGGCCCATGCCCGGCAACTCCGGCACCGGTGTCCAGGCGCCGAGCGGAGGCGGCGCGGGACTCGGGCGCCCCTGCGCGACGAGCGCGGGCGCGGCGACGCAAACGGCGAGGACGAGCGATCGCATGGGCTCCGAAGCTATCGCGCGCGCACGCGCGCGGCAACTTGACGCCGCATCCGCCGGGGACGCAAACTATGCCATGACTCTCCCCTCCGCACTCGAGGCGCGCGTTGCCGAGCTCGAGCGCGAACGCAAGCATCTGCTCGCCATCATCGAGATCCTCAAGGACGTCTCCACCTCGCTCCATTTCATCGACATCCTGCAGGCCATTGCCCGCAAGCTCGGCGAGGCGTTCGGGCTGGACCGCTGCTCGATCTTTCTCGCCGAGCGCGGCGGCCGATCCGTGCGGCTGGTCGCCTCCTACGAAGATCCGACCATTCGCAACTACGTGGTGGACCTCGAGCGCTACCCCGAACTGAAGCGCGCGATGCAGAGCGGCGAGACGGTCTTCATCCCCGACGCGGCCACCGATCCGAGCCTGAAGCACGTGAAGGGCGAGCTTATCAGCCGCCGCGTGAAGTCCATCACGGTGGTGCCGATCACCTGGAGGGGTGTGGCGATCGGAGCGATTTTTCTGCGCACCTTCCGCGACGGCCCCACGTTCTCCGACGAGGATGTGCGATTCGTGCAGGTGGTCGCCTCGATCACGGCGCAGGCCCTGCGCAACGCGCACCGCTACGAGCGTCTGGCGCAGCGGCAGCAAGAGACCGGTGAGACCATGCGGCGCATGGAGCTCGAGCGCGTCGCGCTGCTGTCGTTCCTGCGCCGCCTACTCGCGGCGTTCGGCGAGCGCGAGGGCGCCTGGGCCGAAGGGCTCCTGCCGCGCGCCTCGGCCGACGAGCTCGACCGGCTGGTCGGCGTCGCGATGGCCGTCATTCAAGAGGAAGCCAAGGGTCGGTGAAGCGTCTTGCCGCACGAGCCGCCGAGCTGCGGCGGCTCATCGAGCGCGCCAACCACGCTTACTACGTACTCGACAAGCCGGAGATGTCCGACGCCGAGTACGACCGCCTGTTTCGCGAGCTGCAGGAGCTCGAGGCCAAGCATCCCGAGCTCCGCGCCCCCGACAGCCCCACGCAGCGCGTCGGCGCGGAACCGGCGTCGGCGTTCAAGAAGCACCGCCACCTGGTGCCGATGCTGTCGCTCGCCAACGCCTTCAACGAGGCCGAGCTGGCCGAATGGGAGAATCGCAACGCCCGGCTCGTCCCAGAGGTCCGTACCGCCGGCTATACGCTGGAAGTGAAGATCGACGGCGCCGCAGTGAGCCTCACATACGAAAAGGGGGTGTTCGTGGTCGGCGCCACGCGCGGCAACGGCCTGGTGGGCGAAGACGTCACCGCCAACCTGCGCACGGTGGTCGACGTCCCGCTGCGGCTCACGGGCAAGGGCTGGCCCAGGCTGATGGAAGTGCGCGGCGAGGTCTACCTCTCCAAGACCCGCTTCGCCGAGCTCAACCGCGAGCGTGAGAAGGCAGGCGAGCCCACGTTCGCGAACCCGCGCAATGCCGCCGCGGGATCGCTGCGCCAGCTCGATCCCAAGATCACCCGCAGCCGCGGCCTGCGAATCTTCTGCTTCCACGTCGAGGCGCCCGGCCAGAAGCTCTCCGTCGCGACGCAGCACGAGCTGCTGGAAGCGCTCGTGGCATGGAGCTTCCCGGTCGAGCGGCACCACGCTCTCGCCCCGAATATCGAACACGCCAACGCGGAGATCGCGAAGCTCGAGACGCTCCTCCCCACGCTCGATTACGGCGCCGACGGCGTCGTGGTGAAGGTGAACCCCCTCAAGCTGCACACCGAGCTGGGCACGGTTGGGAACCGCGAGCCGCGTTGGGCCATCGCGCGCAAGTTCGCGCCCGAGGTCCAGATCACGAAGCTCAAGGAGATCCGGATCAACGTGGGGCGCACCGGCGCGCTCACGCCGTACGCCGTGCTCGATCCCGTGGAGATCGGGGGCGTCACGGTCTCCACCGCCACGCTCCACAACTTCGACTTGATCGAGGCAAAGGACATTCGCGAGGGCGACTGGGTAGAAGTCACGCGTGCCGGCGAGGTCATCCCGCAAGTGCTCGGGCCGGTGCGCGACCGCCGGACTGGGAAGGAGCGGAAGTTCAAGCGTCCGGAGCGCTGCCCCGTGTGCCACGCGAAGGTCGAGTACCCGGCGGACGAGGTGATGGCGTACTGCTCCAACGTCTCGTGTCCCGGACGGATCCTCGAGAGCATCGTCCACTTCGCCGCCGTGATGGATATCCGCGGCCTGGGGTACGAGCGGGTGCGCGCGCTGCTCGACGCCAAACTCATCAAGGACGTGGCCGATCTCTACGAGCTGAAACCGGCCGACCTGCTCGCACTCGAAGGGTTCGCGGAGAAATCGGCCCAGCAGTTAGTCGATGCGATCCAGGCCTCGAAAAAGCAGCCCCTCTCGACGCTGCTGTACGCGCTCGGTATCCGCCACGTGGGCGCGCAGGGGGCGAAGCTGCTCGCGCGCCGTTTCGGCACGATGAAGGCGCTCCGCAACGCCTCGGTCGAGGAGATCAGCAAGATCCGCGGGGTCGGGCCGGCGATCGCGGAGGCCGTGGCGGGGTTCTTCGACGAGCCCCGGAACCGCAAGCTGTTGGAGCGCCTGGACAAGTCGGGGCTCAACTTCACCGAGCCGACCGCCGCCGAGCGGGAGGGGCCGCTGGCCGGACAGACGTACGTGGTGACCGGCACCCTGCCGTCGCTGTCCCGGTCGAAGGCGGCCGAGCTGATCGAGGCGGCGGGCGGGCACGTAGCCGACAGCGTCTCCAAAAAAACCACGGCCCTCGTCGTCGGCGCGGACGCGGGGTCGAAGCTCGAGAAGGCCAAGGCGCTCGGCATCCCGGTCATCGACGAGGCGGAACTCTTGCGCCGCGCACGGGCCAAACCCTAAGTTGGCGTCCCAGATGAGCGCCCCTTCCACCCCAGCCGCCGCGACCGAGGCCCTCACGATCGGGCGCGCGGCGCTGCGGCAGCTCCATGACACGCTGATCCGCGATACGCCCGACTTCACCGTCCCCATCCTGCAGGAAGTGGGATTCGCCGCCGGCGCGGGCGTGTTTCAGGCGTTCTGCACCTGGCTCCCCGGCGAGACGGGCGTGGCGCGGCCCGACGAGCTCGACGCCGGCCGGCTGAACGACGTCCTGTCGGCGTTCTTCCAGGCGACGGGCTGGGGTTCCGTGAGCGTGTCGCAGCTCGGTAACGCGGCCCTCGTCCTGGACTCGAGCGACTGGGCGGAAGCGGCCCCGGGGAGCGCCCAGGAGCCGATGTGCTTCTTCTCGTCGGGCATGCTGGCGGATTTCTTCGGCCGCCTGTCAGGCGAGCCCGTCGCCGTGATGGAGGTCGAGTGCCGCTCGCGCAACGACGAGCGGTGCCGGTTCCTGTCCGCGTCCCCCGATACGCTCAACACCGTGTTCGAGCAGATGACGCAGGGGACGGGGTACGAGCAGGCGCTCGGAGCGAAATAGCCGCTGACTCAGCCTGAACAGCAGATCCGCGACATCGTACAGCGGGAAACCCGAGCCTGGGACACCCAGGACGCGCAGCTCCTGGTTTCCTGCTTTCACCCGGCCATGGTTTGGCCCTGGCCTCCTACCGCACAATCGCACGATCCGATGACATGGGTCATGGTGTGGGGCCGCTTCAACGCGGAGCGCTGGCGGCTCGGGTGGCAGGAGCTGTTCGACACCCACATGCTGGCGCACAACCACCGCGAGATCAAAAGGATCGTGGTTTCCGCCGAGGGCGACGGGGCGTTTGCAGTCGTGGACATCGACACCCTGTGGCGGCACAAACAGACGGCCGAGCCGCAACACTGGAAGGGGCGGAGCTGCAAGATCTACACGCAGGTCGGCACGCAGTGGAAGATGATCGCGCAGACGGGCGTGCTGCAATACTAAGCTGTACGAGCTCAGCGCCGGACGACGCTCACCCCTTCGAATAGCACCGACGGCGCCCAGCGGGACCCCGACCAGCGCGCGTCGTTCCCGAAGCCGCCAACCCGTTTCCACAGCTCGTACGCGTTCCCCGCGACGGCGGCGTCTTTCACGCGACCCGTGATCTCGCCCCGCTCGACCCGGTACGCCAGGGCGACGGGGTGACTGAACGCCCCACCTGTCACATTCCCCTGCCCCACCCCGATCAGCTCATCGACCAGCAAGCCGTCTTTCACCTCACGAAGGAGACCGCCGCCCAACGGTAGGGGCGCGGCATGCTGCGCCCCTACGTCGTTCAGGACGATGTTGGTGTACCCCGGCACTGGTTTCCCGAAGATCCCACGCTGCCCGTTTCCTGTGCTCCCGGTCTTCGCGCGCGCCGCCGTCTCGAGGTCGTAGATGAACCGTTGCACGACGCCCCGTTCCACGAGACACGTGGTCCGGGAGGGAACACACTCGTCGTCTACAGGACGAGACGCGGTGCGACCCACGCGCAGGGGATCGTCGCGGAGCGAGAAGCGCGCGTCGAACAGCTGCTCGCCCACCTTCGCCTCGAGAGGGGAAATGCCCTGCAGCACGGCCTTCCCGGACAGGCCCTGGGTCAGGGGCAGCATCAGCGCCGACAGTCCGGCCGGCGTGAAGACAACGGGGAGGGCACCCTCAGGCGGTGCGACGACGCGCAGCGCGTGATCGAGCCGCCCGTTGATCGAGGTGACCAGGGCGGCCAGCGCGTCGTCCGACGGAAAGTCCGCCCCCTCGAACGCATCCGACACGACGAGCACGTCATCGCCGGCGATGCGCCACACGTCCGCGCTCACCCCGAATCCGGTGGCGCGATACTCGCCGCTTGCGCCCGCGGAGTTGGCCACCCGCGTCGCCGTGGTTTCGCGCTCGATCGTGACGTTGATGCGGCAGCCGTCCCGCGCGAGGCGGTCCAGCAGCGAGCGCCCGGTGTCGATCAGCTGGTCGAGCGAGGCATTCGCCGCGCGGTCGAAGAACGTGGCGAGCGATGCAACGGGGGCCGGCGCGGGAAATTCGAGGTCCAGCTCCTCGCCCAACTTGGCGGACGCCAAGGCTCGATCCAGTAGGGGCGCAGCATGCTGCCTCCCTACATCGTTCCCTCCCACCGCCGTGGTGCCCGCGACTCCGACGCGCCCGCGGTGGCGCACGCGGAGATTCGTCCCCGCTTCCTCAGTGGTGCCGGCTGACTTGAGCCGTCCCCATTCGAACGCGACCGTGGTCCGCTCGAAGCGACGCCACAGCGCATCGGCGCCACCGTCCGCGCGGCGCCGCGCTGTGGCGATGAGCTGCGCGATCATGACCCAACGTCTCCGCCGACCAGCGCCTCCTCGATGCGGACGTGCGGTGCCCCTTCGGTGACGGGCAAGGGGAACTGACCCGCCTTGCCGCACCCGCCGCCCATCTGGTTCCAGCGGAAATCGCCACCGATGTGATCGATGCGGTCGAGGGTCTGGAACAGATTTCCCGCGAGGACGACGTCTTTCACCAGCTCGGCCACCTGCCCGTCGCGGATCATGCGGCCGTACGCCGCCGTGAACGAGAAGTTCTCGAGCACGGTCTGGCCGCCGAACGCGCCGCAGGCGTGCACGCCGAGCTTCACATCCCGGATCAGGTCCTCGAAGCTGCCGCCCCCTGGGGCGGCGGCGATGTAGGTGTTCGTCATGCGCACGATCGGCTGGTGACGGAACGAGATCGCCCGCCCGTTGCCGGTGGGCCGCTCGCCCATCGCGGCCGCCGTCTCGCGCGAGTGCAGCCGGCCGACCAGGATCCCTTCCTTGATGAGCTCGGTGTCCCCGGTGGGTGTTCCCTCGTCGTCGAACGGCAGGGTGCCGCGCAACCCGGGGGCCGCGCCGTTGTCCCCCACGTTGAGGACCGGTTTCCCGAAGCGGCGACCGAGCGTCATCATCTCGCGCGCCTGCGGGTTCTCGTACACGAAGTCCGCTTCGGAGAGGTGTCCGAACGCCTCGTGGATGAACACCCCGGCCAGCTCGGGGTCGAGGATCACGGGATAGGTACCGCCCTTCACCATGGGCGCGTCGAGCAGCTGGACCGCGCGCTCCGCGACCTCGCGGAACCCGGCCGCCTTGTCCTGCACCGAGCGCCAGCCGCGGCGCATTCCGATCGACTCGAGTCCCTTCTCGATCGTGCCGTCGCGGCGCGCCACCGCGGTCCCGGAGAGCGTCACGTCGGGCCGCAGCTCGTGCAGGATCGTGCCCTGCGAGTTCACGTACCAGTACTCGGTCACCTCGTCGCGGTACACGGCGAGCGTGTCGACGATGCGGTCGCTCACGCCGAGCATGGCGCCGTTGTATGCTTCGAGCAGCCGCTTCTTCTCAGCGATGGGCACGCCGCGCACGTCGCCGTCGAGATCGAGCAGCGCGTCGGCCTGATGCGGGGAGACGTCGGCGAGGCGGATGGGGGGATCCACCGGCACCGCGCGCGACAACTCGCCGGCCCGCGCGACCATAGCCTCGAGCCGGTCCAGTGACGTGAACGACGCGACGCCCCAGCCGCCGCCCGCGTGCAGCGCGCGGACGAAGCCACCCTGGTCTTCGCTGGCGGTCGCGGACTCGAGCCGCCGGCCGCGGAAAGTCACGGCCGTGCTCCAGGTGCGTTCGACGCGGATTTCGGTGTAGTCGGCGCGGGAGCGGGCCAGCGCCGCGGTCAGCCGGTCGATCAACCGCCGAGTTCCTTGAGCTTCGCGGCGTAGTCGGGCCGCATCACGATCTCCCCGTCGATGATGACCTCTCGGTCCCAGGGAAGAATGACGAAGTTGTCGGTCTCGAGCGCGTAGAAGTCCGGCTTGAACTCGCCGGTGCGGAACGAGACGGCCGTTTTCACGGCGGCGGGCTTCAGCTCGCGCACAGCGTTGAGGGCCAGTTTCATGGTGGCCCCGGTGTCGCAGGTCTCATCCACGATCAGCACCCGCCGTCCGGTCACGAGCCGTGTCGGCCCGGCGATGACCACGGGCCGCCCCCCGGTTTCGGTGCGGGTGATGGCCATGGAAGCGAAGTCGCGCTGCAGGATGCTCGCCACGACCGCGCCGGGGATCACGCCCGCCCGGGCGATGCCGATCACCACGTCCGGGTCGTAGTCGCGGAAGATCTTGAGCGCCAGCGCCCGGCACATTTCCCCGAAGAACGGCCAATCCACCTCGAGGACGCCGTGCGGCGCCTTGCGGGTGACGCGCGCGTTGCGGGGCCGCGGGGCCGGAGGGGGCGGGGGTGTGCGGGGCGGCGGCGGGGCAGGCATGGGGTGTGAAGCTACATTGCACACTCGCGAGGCCGCAAGCTATTTTCGGCCCATGGGTTTCTGGCGCCGCCTCTTCGGCGGCTCGGGCGCCGACGAGATCAACCCCCAGCGCCTCGATTATCTGAACGAGGCGCTCGCCCTCGAACGCCAGGGCGATTACGACTCGGCCCTCACGTCGTATCGCCTGGCGCTGCGCGATCATCCCAACGACGCGCGCATTCTCCAGAACATGGCGATCGCGTTCACCAAGACGCGGCGCATCGACGAAGCGATCCGGCACTACCGCCGCGCGCTCGAGCTCGACCGCGAGCTCGCGGGCGCGCACTACGGACTCGCGTTCCTGCTGCTCAAGCGCGGCGACCCGGACGGTGCGACCCAGCACCTGCGCGCGTTCCTGGCGCACCCGCCCAAGGGGCCCGACGCGCAGAAATGGATCGAGCACGCGACGCAGGCGCTGCGCGACCTCGGCGCCTCGGGACCCACCCAAGCCGCCGCGGCGGAGGCGCCCTGATCGGCCGGGCGAACGGGTTGGGCCGGGCCGGCGGCGTCCTGGTGCTCATGGCGGTGGTGGCGTGCAACAAGTTCGGCCCGGGGGACTTGAGCCGCGTGATCGCGATCGAAGTCATCGCCCCCGACAGCCTCGAGGAGTACGATACCCTCACGCCACGTGCCCGCGTGCTGGACGGCCACGGCGACTCAGTCGGGGCGACCGTCGTTTGGGCCGCGGGCGACACCGCCCCGATCCTCATCGTTCTCGACAGCCTCACGGGCCGGACGGTCGCGAACCGCCTAGGCCAGACCGGGCGATTGGTGGCGCTGTCGCGGTCGTATGGCATCACCAGTAACGCGGTCACGATTCGCACGCTCGCGGCCGCGGACATCCTGTTCGCGACGGGAGCGACGGTGGACACGGTGGCGTTATCGGCGGACTCGGTGTCTCATTCTCTCCAGGTAGAAGTGGCGGACACGATCAAATCGGCCAGCGGCGGCGATTCGTTGACGGTGCCCCTGCCCGGCCGGCCCGTGGTGTACTCGATCACGTATCCGGTATCCTCGGGGCCCGTGACACTCGTCACCAACGACTCGACCCATATCCTCGCCACGAGCGACACCGTGACGACGAGCTCGGGCGGAATTGCGTTCGTCAAGGTGCGGCTCCTGAGTGCGCCGGTCCCCGACAGCGTCGTCATACAGGCAATTGCGCGCCGCCGCGCGGTGGGAGACACGGTGCCCGGCTCGCCCGCCACTTTCGTCGTGAGGTTCCGACCATGAGCGCCCCCCCCCGTACTTTGACCGAGCTGTTCTTCGACGCGGTGCAGGCCTATGGGGCGCATCCTGCCGCGTTCCGCCACAAGGCGGATGGCACGTGGCGCGACGTTTCGCACCAGGACGCGGCCGCACGGGTGCAGGCGCTGTCGCTCGGCTTGCGCGAGCTCGGGCTCGCGGCGGGTGAAAGGGTCGCTATCCTCGCGGAAACGCGGCTCGAGTGGGCCCTGACCGACTACGCGTGCCTGTGTGCCCGCGCCACCGATGTGCCCATTTACCCGACTCTCCCCGCCAACCAGGTCGAATACATTCTGCGCGACGCCGGCGCGGCGGCGGTGGTCTGCTCGACGATGGCTCAGGTGGAAAAGATCCGCGCCGTGAAGAGCGGGTTGCCATCGCTCCGCCACGTGATCGTGTTCGATGGCCGGGGGGGCGACGGGGTGGTCACCCTCGCCGAGCTGGAGGCGCGGGGCCGGGTGGCCGTCGCCAAGTATCCCCGGTTCAAGGAGGAAGCGCTCAGCGTGCAGCCCGCCGACCTCGCGACCCTGCTGTACACCTCGGGGACGACGGGGCCGCCCAAGGGCGTGATGTTGACCCACGACAACATCTGCTCCAACGTGCGCGCCTGCGTGGACACGCTCCGGGTCAGCGAAGACGACACGTGCCTCGCGCTGCTGCCACTGTCGCACATCCTCGAGCGCATGGTGGAGTACTACTTCCTGCACGTGGGCGTGACGATCGTTTATGCCGAGTCGATCGACGCGTTCGCGCAGAATCTCCAGGAGGTCCGGCCGACCATCGTCGCCGCCGTGCCGCGCGTGTACGAGAAGGTCTACGCCCGCGTGCTCGAGAACGCGCATACGGGCGGCGCGGTGAAGCGCGGCATTTTTCAGTGGGCGAAGCGCGCGGGAGAACGGTGGGCGGCGCACCGCCTCGCCGGCATCGGGGTGCCTCTCGGCCTGAAGCTGACGCACGCGATCGCGGACCGGCTGGTGTTCTCCAAGCTGCGGGCGCGCACCGGCGGACGGATCAAGCTGTTCGTGTCCGGCAGCGCGCCGCTCTCGGCCGAGATCGGGCGGTTCTTCTACAGCGCGGGGCTTCCGGTCATCGAGGGCTACGGGCTGACGGAAACGTCACCCGTGCTGACACTGAATCCGCTGGCGCGGCCGAAATTCGGCACGGTGGGCAAGGCGATCCCGGGGGTCCAGATCAAGATCGCGGGCGACGGCGAAATCCTCGCCAAGGGCCCCAACATCATGCAGGGCTACTACAACAAGCCGACGGAGACGCGCGAGGCGATCGATGCGGACGGCTGGTTTCACACGGGAGACATCGGGGAGCTCGACGCCGACGGCTACCTCAAGATCACCGACCGGAAAAAAGATCTGCTCAAGACGGCGGGAGGGAAATACATCGCGCCGCAGCCGATCGAGAACACGGTGCGGCTGAACAAGTTCGTGGCCAGCGCGGTCGTGCTCGGCGACCAGCGCAAGTTCCCGATCATCCTGATCGTGCCCAACTTCGATCAGCTCGAGCGGTGGGCCAAGGAGCGGAACCTCACCTACGCGTCTGGCGCCGAGCTGATCCGGCTGGCCGACGTCCAGGCGAAGATGGAGCGTGAGGTGATGGGCGGCCTGCGCGACCTGGCCAAGTTCGAGATGCCGAAGAAGGTCGTCCTGATCGAACGGGACTTCACGATCGAGTCGGGGGAGCTCACTCCGTCGCTCAAGGTCAAGCGCCGCCAGGTCGAGAAGAACTACAAGGACCTGATCGATCGGGTGTACGCGGAGGCCGACCCGACCGCGGCGGCCATCGAAAGCTGATCAGCGTCGCTCGGCGACGAACAGGCCGTGCCCGAGCGCCAGCTGCGTGAGGCCCGCCGGAGCGTCGATGCGCTCGCTCTCGATCACCAGCCGCCGCCCCGGGAGCAGCACGCGCCGCGCCTCGGCCAGCCAGGCGGCGCCCAGGCGGTCGGGGCCGACGACGGCGGCCCGCGCCACCGTCTGGCGCAGCGGAATCATCGCCTCGCAGGCGAGCAGGCTCAGCACCGGGAGCTCCTCCACATCGTCCGGTGCGTTCACGCCTACAAAGTGAATGCCGCCCATCAGCCCCGCGAGCCTCACTGCGTGGTGAGCGGCGGAGCCTAGTAGCAGCACATAGCCGCCGGGGCCGCTCAGATCGAGCAGCGCTTGGAGTGTCTGGGCATCTGCGGGATGCGACATGCGGGATACGGGATGCGTCGGCTCACCGGAGGGCCCCG
>Ga0137409_10005750_pt1 | contig 12885 bp, 7 predicted proteins | sample CZODoug1_16funga_FD_122059 | JGI IMG/M metagenome (GOLD analysis project Ga0137409, IMG submission 122059) | Vadose zone soil fungal communities from Angelo Coast Range Reserve, California, USA - CZODoug1_16fungal (Hybrid Assembly) | ecosystem: Environmental > Terrestrial > Soil > Vadose zone...
GGCTTGCGGCGGTACTGCGCCAGGAAATCACGGTGGAGAAAGGGCGCGTCGTGCAGAGCAATTTTCACGACTATCCCTTGTTGCGGGCGACGGAAATGCCGGAAATAAGAGTCCATTTTGTCCGCGCGACGGACGAACCGATTGTCGGGATCGGCGAAGAAGCTCTTGGGTGGGTTGCCCCGTCTGTCTGCAATGCCATTTTCGCCATCACGGGCAAGCGGATTCGTTCGCTGCCCCTCAAGAATCACAACCTCAGTGCGGGTGCTGCCTAACCGACAAAGCTACAGCGGGCGCGACATTTAGCAGCCCGCGAGGACTGAGGTTATTTGTAGTTCGACTGACGCAATGTGTCATTGTGGGTTGCCAGGCTTGACGAAAGTCCACTGTTTGAGGGCAGGAATGACGTTGGCCACCGGCGTGCAGATTATTGGGACGCGTGTGCCGAGGACTTACCGACACATTACACAATGTTCGCGAAATCGGCGCGGTACTGATTTCTCAGACGGATTTCGACTGAGTAAGGAGGCTGATCTGCCGTGCGACTGGCAAGAATTCCAGGTGCTGAAGGTTCTATGCAGGAACATGTAGAGCATCTTTCAGAGGATGTGCTTTGGGCGGTAGTCAAAAAAGGCCAGCCTTTGGCTAACGCGTATGTTCAGCATACAAAGGACTGCCGCGATTGCCGTGAGTTCGTATGGGAATTCTCAATGGAAGCCCGTTGTGCGGGCTTCTCTCTACCAGACTTGCTTCCGCAAACAGATCGAACTAGTTCGTATTTGATGACTCCGGCAGGTTCGAGCCGAGGATGACAACAGCCTGGGCCATGGGCAGCAGACCCGTCGCGTTCCAGAAGTTGAACATGAATAACGCGATCAGATCCGCGTGCCTGGCATTGTCCGGATCGTTTTCGGCGTAGCGTTTCTTAACGATCTCATGGCAGACCTTGAACAGCGACTTCTGAAGTTTCGCTATGCTCTTGCCGGGTTTGATTTTCACGTCCACGGCTCCATTGCTGAATTCGTCCCAGAACTCGGGATCGGTGATCAGCCGGCGCGGTTCTTTGCGCGCGAGTCCGGCGCGTTCTGCGACGCGGCAGAGCGTGTAATACATCGTCCGGTTCAAATGCGCGAAGAACGGTGCAATCTCCTGCCGCCGGCCTTCCTGTTGATTTCCCAGCGCGTTTTGTGCGGCGCGGACGGTAATATCGACCAGGAAATTGCCGTCAATCGGGGGCCTGCCGAGGTGGAGGTGCAGTTGAGCCTCAAGCGAGATCGCCTCGAGAAGCTGATCGGACAGCAGGACTTCCTCCCCCCGCAATTGAAGCAGCCCTCGCGACAATCCGAACTGGACTCCTGATGGATGCATATCGTGCTCCCTATAACAGACTGCACGGCTTTTTTGCAAACTGCGTTTGTGGCGGGGGATTGCAGTTGGCCGCGCGCTTCGTCGAGAAGATCGCGACGCCGTTTTCACCCACGGGCTTGCGCCCGTGGCCACATTCTTACGCCGCTCCGCGGCTGGACAGCTGCGTCTTCAACCGAGGTTGTGAATAGTCTGGCCCAGAGATTATTCCGGCATCAGTTGCTGCAGCTCTTGCGGCTCTTCTCCGAGCCAGGCCGGATTCTTGGCGGTGCCGTCAAAGATGGACGTGGTCTTGAAAGGCTCGAACATCCCGGTAGCAGCGAGTGAAGAGGTTTTGGCGAGCAACGCCTGAAGCTCATGGTCACTCATGGGATGGAAGGTTTCCACGGCTTTGAATGCCTGGTCGAGAATCGTCATGCTGTCGATGCCGGTGATGACGACGGACGTCGGCAAATTCAACGCGTAGTGCAGGCAGTCGATGGGTGCGACCGCATTCGACTTCAGCAAAATGCCATTCGCCATACTTTTCATGCCGAGAATGCCGATGTTCTGGCGGAGCAGCTCCGGAACGACGAGCTTCGAAAAGCTCCGGTAATGCGCGTCGAACAGGTTCAAAGGCATTTGAACCGTATCGAACTTGAAGCCGTGCTGAGCGGCGACTTCGAGCATGTATAGATGAACGCGCGGATCCTTGTGACCGGTAAATCCGATGTAGCGAATTTTCCCAGCGTCGCGCGCTTCAACCAGGGCGGCATTGGCGCCTTCTTCGTGAAAGATGCGGTGCGGATCTTCGTATCGGAGAATTTCATGATGCTGGACGAGGTCGATACGATCGACGCCGAAGCGCTGCAACGACTCGTCGAGCTGGCGGGCCGCTTCCTTCTTTGAGCGGCCGTCAATTTTGGTCATGAGAAATGCTTTTTCGCGATATCCGTCGCGGAGCGCTTTTCCCATGCGGATCTCGCTGATCCCTTCGTGGTAGTCCCAGCAGTTGTCGAGAAAGTTGATGCCCCGATCAATTGCCGTGCGCACAATTTGAATGGAGAGCGGCTCATCGACTTGCTTCAGACCGAGATGCCAGCCTCCGAGTCCGATCGCGGAAACTTTTTCGCCGGTGCTTCCGAGTTGTCGATAAATCATGCTTTCAGTCTACGCCTGTTCCGGACGGTGCGATGACCTCACAATTGTAGGTAAAATCTGACGGATGGATGGGTGTATCTTGACCGAATATATCTATACATAATATAGTCTGCTTCCATGCCACGCCAATCGAAGTTCGAACCGGAGTCGTTCCTGCCGTTACCGACGGCGGCGTTCCACATTCTTGTGGCTTTGGCCGATGGAGACCGGCATGGATACGCGATCATGCAAGATGTCGCGGTCGGAACCGGTGGCCGCCTCAAGCTGAATCCAGGGACTCTATATACAACCATCCGGCGTCTACTCGATCAGGGACTCCTTGCTGAACTCGACGAGCGCCCGGATACGGAAGACGACGAGCGGCGCCGATATTACCGTTTGACAGAAATGGGCCGGCAAGTCGCAAAGGCAGAGGCGGCGCGGCTGCAGCAAGCCCTCGCTTTCGCGCGCGAGGCCGGACTCGCTCCAAAGCGCACCTAACCATGAAACCCGACAGGTTCTACGCCATCCTGCTGCGCCTTTACCCTTCCGCTTTTCGAGAAGAATATGAACGGGAGATGCGCGCCGCATTCCGGCGTCGGCGCCGCGACGAATCGGGAGTCGCGCGTCGCGCGCTGCTCTGGCTATCGGTCGTCGGCGACACGTTGGCAACGGCCCCGGGAGAACACTTCAATATGTTGTTGAGCGAAATTCGATACACCCTGCGCGGTTTACGAAAAACGCCCGCGTTCGCGGCGGCCGTTATCACGACAATGGCGTTAGGTATCGGCGCGACGACGGCAATTTACAGTCTGGTGTATGCGGTCCTGCTGCGTCCGCTTCCGTTTACCGCGCCCGATCGTCTGGTTCGGATATCGGAGACCAACAAGCTGCTCGACATTTCAGACTTTTCCGCATCCGTTCTGAATTTCCTTTCCTGGGAGGAGCAATCTCGAAGTTTTGAGGCTCTCGCAGCTATCCGAAACGGATCGGCAAATCTGACCGGCGATGGCGAGCCGCAACGGGTTCTGGGAATCGCTGTTTCCGATCACTTTTGGACTACGACCGGGATTAAACCGGTCGCGGGTCGCGCCTTCACTCCTGAAGAAAACATTCCGGGCAAGGATCGCGTGGTGATGCTGAGCGAAGGACTCTGGCGCCAGCGGTACGGCGCCGATCCCGAGATTATCGGGCGGGCGGTTTTAGTGAACTCTATTCCGCGAGTGGTGGTCGGTATCGCGCCGGACGACATTGGTTACACAACGCGCGTGGATCTATGGACACCGCTCGCCGCGAATCCGGCCGAAGAAGATCGCGCAAATCACGTAATTACCGTCCTGGGCAGACTGCGCAGCGGCGTGAGTCTTGTGGCTGCGGACGCCGAATTGAATGCGGTCGCACTAAGACTGGAGAAAGAATTTCCTAAATCGAATGAAGGCTGGCGAGTGCGCTTGACGCCTGTGAAAGAGTGGATCGTCGATGACAATTCCCGCACAAGCCTCTACCTCCTGCTTGCGGCCGTCGGCCTGTTGCTTCTAACGACGTCTGCGAATGTCGCCTGCCTGTTAGTGGCGCGTGCGACGGCTCGCGCCCATGAGTTCGGCATACGGCTGGCGCTCGGAGCGGGCCGTGGGCGCTTGATCCGCCAACTGACAACGGAAAGCCTCGTTTTGTCAGTAATCGGAGGAGGGCTTGGGCTTCTGGTCGCCGCGGGAACTGTGAGGTGGCTAGCAACAAGAGTCACGAATCAACTGCCCCGAAGCGCGCATCTCGCCCTGGACTGGCCCGTGCTTGCATTTGCTTTTGGCTTGACTGCAGGCGTCGGCTTTGCGGTTGGGCTTGCGCCATCGTGGTCGGCTCGCCGGGCCGATGTATTGACAACGTTGCGGCGGGGAGGGCGCGGAACAACGGGAAGCGCCGGTGCGCGACTCCGGCTGGCATTGGCCGGAGGGCAAGTCGCGGTGGCAACGATGCTGGTTGTGGGCGCGTTGCTCCTCATCCAAAGTTTTGCCCGTTTGCAGGAAGTCGATCTGGGTTTCAAACCCGATCACCTTCTCACCGCGAGCATCAATCTTCCGCGCGCGAAGTATGCGACACAGGAAAAGGCGGAGGCCTTCTACAAGAGCCTGCTTTCAGAGATCGAAGCACTGCCCGGTGCCGTTTCCGTTGGAGTAACCAGCGGCATTCCAATGGCCGGCGGCGACACAAGCATGCCGATCGTGCCGGTGGAACGGCCCGCGAGCGTGCCCGAACGCGGCATCCAGGCTTCGTTTCGGATGGCGAATGCGGGGTATCTGCGTACCATGGGTGTGCCGTTGCGGCGCGGGAACCTGTTCGACGAGAGCGATTCGAAACACCAGACTATTGTTCTTGGCGAGGGTCTTGTTCGCCGGTTATGGCCGGATGGCAGCGATCCTGTCGACCGGCAGGTGAGACTGGGAAATGGTCAGGTATTGACGGTCGTTGGCGTCGTCGGGGACGTGCGGATGACGGACCGTCGCGAGGAACCCGAACTGGCGTACTACTTCAGGCCATTCTTTCTATCAACCCTCACCCTGGTCGTTCGAACGACAACGGACCCTGCAAATTTCGTCGGCGCCATACGAGAGGCGGTCAAGCGAATCGATCCGGCACAACCACTATCCAGTATTCGAACGATGGATGCAGTTCTGGATGCGAATGCGGAAAAATCCCGGCTTCAAACAACTCTCTTAACGGCGTTCGCCTGCCTCGCTCTATTGTTAGGAGCCGTGGGCATTGCCGGCGTTGTCGCATACAGTGTGGAACGCCGCGCTCCCGATCTTGCCGTGCGCCTGGCTCTCGGCGCCACGCCCGCCGCGGCCATACGGAACGCCGCGGGCGGCGGAGTGACTGCGTCTTTGATTGGCTTGGTGTTGGGACTGTTGGGAGCGTGGGGCCTCAGCCGATCCTTTTCCGGTGTTCTCTACAAAGTGCAGCCGGATGATCCCGCCACCTTCGCAGGCGTTGGCATCGCCTTACTGGCAGTTGCAATCGTAGCCTGCTGGCTTCCCGCGCGCGCCGCGGCCCGTATCGATCCGGCTGCCGCACTTAAACGAGAGTGATTTTTCCGCGACAGGAATACCATCTGAACCCATGAAGGGGTACCACCGAGAAGGACTCGTCATCGTCACGTTTGGGTTGTTGGCCGGACTGGGAACTTTCCCTCTCGCGTTTCACGCCACCGACGCGATCCCAGCTGGAGGGGATTCGTGGCAGAACTACTGGAATCTCTGGTGGGTGAAGAAGGCGTTACTTGACCAGCACGTCAACCCGTACTTTACGCCTGATATCTATTTCCCCTACGGTGCGTCACTGTATTTCCATACGTTGAATCTGGCGCCGGCTGTGATTGCGCTGCCGGCCGCCGTTACTCTAGGTATTCCTGCCGCTTTTAACTTTCTCGTATTTCTTTCGTTCGTCCTGAGCGGTTATGGAGCATATCGCTTCGCGCTCTATGTACTGGAACAGGTGAACCACGAAGGCGACGTCGACGCAGATGCCATCCGTTTGGCCGCGTTCATTGCTGCTGTTGCTTTTGTATTCAGCAGCTACCGGTATGTTCATTTGTTTAGTCACCTGGATCTTCTGTCAACCCAATGGTTGCCGCTGTACGCCTTGTTTCTGCTCAAGGTAAAAGACGAAGCTGGCTGGCGCAATATCGCGATTGCCTCGATATTCCTGGCCGCCGCTATGCTGACAGCCGCCTATTACATGTTTTTCCTGCTTGTCTTCACCGCTCTCGTCGTTGCGGATTTGGTTCTAAGGCGTCGGCGAAATGCATTGCCGCAGTTGTTAAGGATTAGTGGCGTGTTGGCGGCGTTCGTCATCATCACATCACCAGTACTCATCCCGATGTTGGTCCACGGGCGCACTGAAGGCAGGACGCAAAATCCGGCTTATGACATCGATCGATTTTCGACGGATGCTCTGGCGTTTGTTGTGCCTTCGCCGCTGCATTCGATATGGGGACCTGTGGTCACGCCTATCTATCGCTTGTTGATGAGGCCCGGCAGCAACATCGAGATTGTTGCCTTCCTGGGATTCGTTCCGTTGGCACTCAGCCTTTTAGGGATCAAGCGATACGCGACGATGCGCAAATTGTGGTTGCCTCTCGCAATCGTATTTGCTGCCCTGGCGCTGGGACCGGTTTTGCATATTGCCGGCCGCGTAATCTTGCCCGAGATTTCATTCCTGACGCCCTACAGCCTGCTGACGCTGCTGCCCTACGGGGATATCCCTCGCGTTCCAGCGCGCTATGTCGTGATGACAATATTGTGCCTGGCTGTGATGGCAGGCGCAGGCGTCTGCACCTTGTTGAAGCGCCGCAGACCGGTGGTCCAGCGCACCGTGACGGCAGGACTGATCATTTTGATTGTCGGCGAAAATGCGGTTCTGCCCGTCGCTGTCATGAGACCGCAGGAGCCGGCCGTGTTTGTCCAGATCCGCAATGATCCTCGTCGCGTCGGCGTCATCGAAGTGCCTATTCCCGATGATCCTGGTACATATCCGGAGCGGATGATGTACCAAACGATTCACAACAAGCCGATCTACGGCGGCTATTTAGCGCGAGGGCTTCCGCCGCTTGCGTTTAGCGCGGTGCCTGGCTTCGGACAGTTTAAGGCTCTGTCGGATACCGTTGATGACGTGGTTATTTACAATCCCGCGGAATTGCCGGCCATCAGCCGGGCAGTTTTGAATTTTTATTCGGCAGGATACGTCGTCATCGAGAAACAGCTGATGGATGCACCAGCAGCTGAGAAGGGGCGTCAGATCGCCGACGGACTCTTCGGTCCGTCTGCCCGCGTTTATGAGGACGACCGGATGCTGGCCTATTTGGTATCTCCGGCTGAAACGGCTGCGCCGATCGCTGTCTGGCTTGATACCGGTTGGTCGTACGTCGAACGACTCCCGGATCGTGGTCCAGACGGGCGGCCGCTTCGATGGCACTGGATGGGCGAGCGGTCGCGACTCGGCATGATCTCTTCGGAGCCCACTTACGCCCGACTGAAGTTTACGGCGCAGTCATTCGGACGCGTGCGGCGCATGCAGTTCGTGGATAGTGGGTTCGTCATCGCAACGATTCCCATTACGCCCGATCGCACCGATTATGAAACGCCAGTCTTTCAGGTCCCCGCGGGCAGAAAATTGATCGAGATCAACAGTCTGGATGGTGCCGACTCGCCGGGTCAGGACGCGCGCCGTCTTAGTATTGCGGTTTACCGGCTGGAAGTTGTCAGGTAAAGAAGGCGGGGCGCGAAAGCGCCCCGCCTCACACGACAGCTCAGTGTTTGGATCAGTTGTCCCGCTCGTCGGTCGCCTGACTGCCCGCCAACGTCGGATAGGGTTTGCCGCCCATCATGCCTTTCCACACCACCCTGTTGAACTTGTCAGGGGGTACGCGGTCGGCGTCGGAGAAGTCAAAGCCGGCCGTGGCCTTCGCCCAGTACTCAGCGTTGTGCTTCGGCTTGACGTCCCCACCACGCGCGAACGGCACGCCGAAACCGCCTGGCGCCTGTGCAAGCTGGGTGACCTTTAGCACTGTCGACGCTTCGGCAACGAAGTTCCACTTGCCCGAGGACCTGATGTCGAACACATCGGTCATCGGCGGCTGGAAGGCGGTGTTCAGATTCATGTGCTCCGTGCCGAGAATGTCCTCGATGGTGCGCAGCGCGTTGACCTGGCTGTAGCGCGTGCTGACTACCGCGCCCTGCTTCACGTACGGTCCTACGACGTACGCCGTGGCGCGGTGCGAATCAACGTGGTCCGGGCCGTCCTGACAATCGTCCTCGGTGATGATGATCAACGTGTCGGCTGCGTATGGGCTCGCCGACACGGCCTGGACCAGGCGACCGACAGCGAGGTCGTCGTCGGCCTGCTGCGTTTCGGGTGTGTTCACGTTACCCAGCGCCGTGCCGAAGCTGCCCATGTGGTCATGGCTTACACGCACCAGCGAGAGGCTGGGCAGGTTCCCGTTGGCGACGAATTGGTCGAACTCGCGCTTCCATTCGTTGTAGCGCCACAGGTCTGGATAGTTCTGGTCGTAGCCGCGGAAGTAGATATCGGTCAGGGGAGCGAGCGACGGATCGAGCGGCGCGACCTGCACCACGCCCGCGGTGAAGGGATCGATCACCGGAGCGGACTTCGTGCCGATGCTGCCGATGTTGTTCACCAGGAAGCCATAGTTCCGGACGGTGCCACCAGCCCGCAGCACCGCATTGAAGATGTAGCCATTCTGGATGCCGAAGGGCGCATCGGAGGAGGCGTGGTTCCCGGTGCCGGTCAGCACATTGGCGGTACCACCCGGCAGGGTCGCGGTGGCGGCCGAGTAGTTCGTGGTCCCTGCCGGGCCGGCGGCGGCGTCACGTGCGCCCACCGAGCCGAAGTTCACCGGGACGTTGCGGTTCGTGCCCTCGGACTCGTAGGAGAGGCCTCGGTTGACGAAGGCGTAATTGATCTGCTGCGTGATCGTCTCCGTATTGGTGACACGACCCTGCAAGGTCCAGGACCAGCCGTCCATGCTGCCGTCGCCCGGATCCATGAAGTTGTCCAGGGTCACGAACTGGCGCGCCAGTTGGTGGTGGTTCGGCGTGATCTTCTGGCCGAACTGGGTCAGCGAGGGGTTGCCGTTTGAACCGTTGCCGAGGTCGCCCAGGATCTGGTCAAACGTGCGGTTCTCCTTGACGACGTAGATGACGTGCTTGATGCGGCGGCGCAGGAAGTTCATAGCCGCTCGGTCGGTCCCGTTCTCGGCACTGTAGAAGTTGTTCTGGGCGACTAACCTGGTCAGGCGCTCGAGCTCGTCCTCCGTCGGCACCGGGGCACTGACCAGGGACGCATGCTCGAGCTGAAACTGATACTGGTTCGAGGCTCTGGCCGCAGCGGCCGCCGCAGCGTTGCCTCCCGGATAGATGATCTCGGTCATCGCGGCGGTGTTGCTGGCGAGATGGCCGGGGTTGGGCCCCGTGATGCTCTTGCCATTGATGATGTACATCCAGCTGCCATCCGCGCTGAGGGTGACGTCGTGCGGCTCGTAAGCAGTCGGGATCAGGCCTGTGACCCGGTAGGCGTTCTCGCCACGGAGCGGTATCACCGCCACAGAGTTCGCGCCCGCATTGACGGCGTAGAGGGTCTTGCCATCGCGTGAGAGCGTCACCGCGAAGGTCGCGACGCCGGTGTAGCGGGCGCGCGGGCCTTTGCGGTCGCCCTCGTCGCCGCCCTTGCCGTCGTTCTCCTCGCGGGATCCGGTCAGCATGCCGGCCGGAGCACGCGCATCGATCTTCGCCACGACCATATTGCGCACCGTGTCGATCACGGCGACCTGGTCGGCGTTGTCCTCCGCCACCAACAGCTTCGAGCCCGAGGCGTCGAGGGTCATGCCGAGGGCATTTCCGTCGAGCTGGATACGCCCGACCAGCCGACCGGACGTCGGGGAGCTGATGTCGACGACGACGACCTCACGGTCGCGGTCGGACGACACGTACGCGGTGTTGTTGCCCTTCACGACCACGGCGAAGGGGAAGGTGCCGCCAACGCCGCCGTTCCTGGCCTCGTTGTTGGCGAAATAAGGGCGCAGGTCGTGCTCGTAACGTACGGCGCGGGAGGTTGTGTCGACCACGCTGATCGAGTCATTGTAGTTGTTGGCGACTACCAGCGTCTTGCCGTCGGCAGATATGCCGAGGCCGCTGGCGTTCGGGCTGACGCTAATACCGAGGCCGCGCGGATGGCCCAGCTTGATCGTGGCGTCCAGCACCCAGGAACTGCCGCTTTTACCATAGGCGTAGATTGAGTCGTCTCTGCCTCCCGCAGCGTAGAGCGTGCTGCCGTCCGGCGAGAACACCAGACCGACGTGAGCATTCGTCTGCTGGATCACCTGGGCGAGCAGGGGCGCTTGCTTGTGTGTCCCGCTCACGTCGTACAGGAAGATGAACTGGGTGGAGTTGGCGTTGTCGGTGTTGCCGTTCGGCATAACGAGCGAGTTCTGGCCCGCGCAGAGGATGGCCAGCGTCTTGCCGTCCGGGCTGAGCTGCGAACGGACTGCCTCACCGGCGACGAAGTCCGGATAGGCGGGCAGCCTCGGGTTCAGGAACTGCTGCACCGCACCACGCAGGGCGGTCGGCGTGACGTACTGGCCGGTCGCGGTTTGCAGCGCCGTGACCTTCGGGAGTTCGGGAGACTGGGCATGCACCTGGAGGGAGAGCGCCACGGCCGAAGCCGCGATGCCGAACGTGATCAAGAGCTTCATGAACTTTCTCCTAGGCTAATCGTTTTAGGCTGCAGGATGTCCTCCTGCAACTTTCTGCATGAGCCTAGGCGCGAATCGTAAACGACTAATGAAGCTCCAATGAAACTTCGGTGAATGACGCAAAGCCTCTGTTACAAAATCAGCATTTCTAACGATGACGCCGGCGCCAGCCGTCAGGCAGAATGCGGATGCGAAAAGCGGCACTTTCCTTTAAAGGGGGAGCCTTAGAAATGAAGACGAGTAGCCTGGAACAAGTCGCAGGCAAGATGATCGGCGAGGTTGAGCCGGTGCTCCGCAAATATGCTGCACAAGCTGAAGCTGATCGGCGCCTGGCGCCGGAGGCCATCGATGCCATCCTCGATGCTGGGCTTATGAGAAAACGGTTTCGACGCTTTTTACGGCGCTACGGCCTTCCACTTCGCCTGCCACCTGGCTCTCATTCCAGCGCGGTCGACTTCCTGTCCCCGGAGGTAGACCTTGTTGATCCTCCGCGTGTTGGCAATGTTCTCGAGTGGGTTCGCGTCGAGGACGATGAAATCGGCGCTCTTGCCGGTGGCCACCATTCCGGTATTGATCTTCGCGACCTCGGCGGCATCGCGCGTCGCCATGACTATCGTCTCAGCCGGTGTGAAGCCCATGGCCACGAAACTTTCGAGTTCCATCTGGTTGTACCAACCGAAGCCGCGCCCGGCTGCCCCGTTGTCGCTGCCAAAGACGAGCTTCATACCCGCACTGATGAGCTGCTTCGCAACGTCACCCGTCTCCTTGGCATCCCGACGGGCGCGCTCGACGGCCTCCGGCGTCATTGCCTTTATCGCTTCGCCCTGCTGCTTCTGGACCTGTTCGCGAGAAAGCATCTCCCACAACAGCGGATCGTCCCACTCCTGCGGGCCCAGCGCGTTCAGGTTGCCGTGCTCGGTGAACCACAGGGGCCGATCACTTTTGGCTACGCGTTCTTTGATGATTGCGATGAATTCGGCATCGGGCACGTCACCGCCGCGAACGGGGATGTGAGTGGCGCCCTCGAGGCCGGCCTTGTACAGCTCCTTGGCATCCGACAACTTGACGGTATGCGCCGCCACGGGCACGTTGTGTTTGCGCGCCTCATCGATGATTGCTCGATAGAGGGGCGGCGGCAGCGTCTTCAGCTTTCCCTCTCTGTCGTCCACCCAGATCTTGACGAATGCGACCTTGTTTTTGATATAGTCCTGAACGGCCCTTCTTACCTCCTCTTCGGTTGTCACCGGATACATCACGTCATTTCTGGAAGCGTGACCGGTCGCTCCGGCTCCCGGCCAGGATATTCCCTGGCCCGCCGTTCGAAACAGCGCGGCATTCGGGATAACCTCTTCCTGGATCCGAAACGGTACGTCGCCCCAGGGGAAGCGGCCCGTCTTCGGCATCCGCGGATCCCGTGGAGCCATGAAGACGTTGAGATGATCGGCCGGCATAATCTCGCGCTCTGCAAGATCGCCGATGCTGACGACCGCACTGAAGCCGAGGTAAGCGTAACGCTCCAGGTGGTCAATGAGATTCTCGCGCGTGAAGTTCTCCTTCGCCGTCGTCCCATCCACCACGTTTTCGTACCCGAGGTGGCCGTGCATGTCCACCTTCGCAGGCATGACGGTCTTGCCGGTCAAATCGACACGCGCTGCCCCAGCCGGGACCGGAAGCTCACCCTTCCGCCCGACGCCGGTGAACTGATTGTTCTCGACAATGAATGCGGAACTCTCGATGGGCGCGCTGCCGTCGCCTGTGATCAGCCGTGCCCCTTCGAATACCGTCACGCCGGTTGTCCCTGCCTGTTCTCCCAGGCGTGGGGAACAGGCCGGCGCGGCGAACAGAAATGTCACGGCGAGCAGATAAGATGAGATCCTCGTAATTCGGCGCATGGAAGCCTCCTACCAAATGACGTTGGTAATCTTCGGATTCCGCGGATTATCGCTGTTGTCGAGAGGTTGCCGATAGTAATTTCGTCGCGTCGGCGGTCTATGACCGCCGCTACAGTAAGGAACATCCTTAAGTGAACCGTATTGGCTTTAGCCCGCGTTCCCGCTGGCCAATCGATTGCATCTATAGGGATGAGCGGTACGAACGGGGCCTGACAACGAGGCAACCGCGTGCGCTCTGAAACCGTCCAA
>Ga0137409_10005751_pt1 | contig 12883 bp, 11 predicted proteins | sample CZODoug1_16funga_FD_122059 | JGI IMG/M metagenome (GOLD analysis project Ga0137409, IMG submission 122059) | Vadose zone soil fungal communities from Angelo Coast Range Reserve, California, USA - CZODoug1_16fungal (Hybrid Assembly) | ecosystem: Environmental > Terrestrial > Soil > Vadose zone...
GTTTCCGGCGGCGGCTCGAAGGGCTGCAAGGACGTTCCCTGGATCCAGCAGGGCGTGCACCACATCTACGTGAATCACATCATCACGCCGACGCCCGAGGGGGCTACCGGTACCGTGGACATGATGATGATCGGTCTCGACGGAGACCCGAACAAGATCGAGAACGACGGGTACTACGACGACATCTACGTGAAGACTGCCCAGGGCTGGCGTTTCAAGCAGCGCACGCATCACGCGGAGCTCGACGCCGGACGGCGCCCCGAGCCCCCGACCTCGGGCGGCAAACGTTAGGTTGGAGTGCGAGCCTCGTGGCGCCGGCGCGAGGCGAGACGGCCGCAGCGACGCTCGGCTATGGACCGCGATCAGCTGAAGGCCGCGACGACCTCGGCCGGTAGGTTGCCGTTGCTGGTGCGCCGGAGCCCGTCGGTGCGCAACTCGTACATTGCGGTGGCGCCGTCGATACTGACGAGCTGGACGTACTTGTGCTGTCCGAAGAGCGCGACTCGGCACGACCCGCGCCGGACCGTGAAGTGATTCTTCTCTTCCGCGTTCTTTGCGATCACGGCGTCCAACGCGTCGGGATCCTCGACGAATCGGACCGGTCGTTCGATGCGGCCCAAATATTCCGCAAGAGCGAGCAGCGTCGCGTGCGATCGCGTGTGACGTTTGCCGTCGCGGAGCGCGTAAACCCCTTGACCTTTGCCGTCGGGTGCGGCTTCCCATCGAATGTCGTAGCCGGCTTGTCTGATCGCTTTCTCGAGCTCGACATCGTTCATGTGCCGCAGGCTAACACAGCCGAACGTGCTGCAGTACGCAGGCAGCGCGCATGCGTGTGAAACGTGACCCGGGCGCGCGTAATCGACCGCGGGCTGTGCCACGATGGCCATCCACGTCGCTTTCGCACCGCCCCTGGAGGCGCCCAATGAGATCGGACCAAGCCAAGCCTTTGCAGGTCGCCGCACAGCAGGCCGCGAAATGGTGTATGGAAAAGCTTGAGATGCGCGAAGGCGGTTTCGGCAAGGTGCACGAGCACTCGGATTCCGAGCGTACGGCGCTGCATGTCGCGCACTCGATCGCCGTCTGTGAGATCGCGCGTCTCCAAGTGATCGTCGAAGGCCGTTGACGTCGGACGCGCACGACCAATCGTTTTCACGCGCAGAGCTCAGTGACCGCCTTCGACGCGGATCCCCGCGTCGGCGAGCGCGCCCGCCAGCGCGGCCTCGACCCGCGCCGCTTCGTGCCTCGCGATGCGCTGGAGGTGCAGAGTCGGTCCCGTCAGTACCTCGAGACCTCGCTTGAGGACGCTGCCCGCCGAATGAATGCCGGCCTTGTGCTGGTCGAACCGCTGCGCGGGACTGTAGCGGCTCATGCCGACGTAGACGCCGTGGGGGTCTCCGCGGCGGTCCGAGTAGTCGAGGAGGATCAGGTAGACGTTCGAACGACCCCTCGTGCGCGGCCGGAACCGCGCGGCGACCTCGTAGGCCGCGGGCAGCCAGCTCACGTACTGCATCGGCAGCCACTCCGGGATGGTGGCTGATGCCTCGCGCCACAGGCGGTCCAACGCGGCTTCGATGTTGTGGACCCACTCGCCCCGCATCCACAGCTCGTGGATGCAGTGCGCTCCGTCCGGGCCGTCGCGCATTCGCAGCGCATTTTCGAGCCGTGCCACGATCGCGGGGTGCGACAGAGCCTTGAGCGGACGTTGGACCGCTCCGATCGGCATGCTCAGCGTCCTGTCCACCTCGGGCGCTCTTCCGCGCCGCTCGACCCGAACGCCGCGACGGCGCGCCGAAAGTCGTCGCTGCCGAACACGCGCGTCACGAAATCGTCACCGTCGGGCAGGCTCGCGCGCCGCAGCCGCGCGACGGCGACCTTGGCGGCCCACATCGTGAGCGGAGCGTGCGTGAGCAACGTGTCGACCACGCTCGCGAGCGCGCGATCCAACGCGTCGTCGTCGCAGAGCTCGGCGACGAAACCCGCCGCATGCGCCTCTTCCGCGGTGAGCATGCGCGCGCGCAGCACGAGGTCGAGCGTCCGCGCCGGGCCGAGATGGGCCACGAGGATCGACATGCTGTTCATCGACAGGCAGTTGCCGAGGGTGCGTGCGATCGGCATGCCGAACCGGCCGGAGCGGGCGGACACGCGCATGTCGCAGACCGCGGCGAGCGCGAGCCCGCCGCCGACGCAGTAGCCTTCGATCGCGGCCACGGTCGGCACGGTGACGTCCTCGAGCCGGTTGACCACGCGCGCGATCCGCCCTTCGTACGCGACGCCGGCGGCGCCGTCGCGAAAGTCGCGAAACGACGAGATGTCGGTGCCGGACACGAACGCGCGCCCGCCCGCGCCGCGCAACACCAGCACCTTGATGCCGTCGTCGGCGTCGGCCGTCTCGCACGCCGCGTAGAGCCCGTCGTACATGTCGGCCGTCATCGCGTTGCGCTTCGCGGGGCGGTCGAACGTGACCGTGAGGACCGCGCCCTCGCGGCCGACCCGCAGGTTCTCGCTCATGGGGTCACCGCTGCCGCCCGCGCGGCGACCAGCGCGTCGACTTCTTCGTTCGAGTAGCCGGCCTCGCGGAGCACCTCGCGTGTGTGAGCGCCGAGCATCGGCGCGGCTGCGCCCCGCCGCGGCGGAGTGCGCGACAGCCGCAGCGGCGAGCCGATCTGGCGAACGGCTCCGGCCACGCGGTGGGGCGCATCCCAGAAGAAGTCGCGCGCCCCGAGGTGCGCGTCGGTGAACACCGCGCCGTAGTCGGCGATCGGCGCGCACGGAATCCCCACCCGCTCCAAACGCTCGATCGCGGCGGCGGTGGTCAGCGTCATCGTCTGCTCCTCGATCAAGGGAATCAGCTCGTCGCGGTGGGCGTGGCGCAGCGAAGAGGTCGCGAATCGCGGGTCGTCTTGCGCCTGCTCGAGCCCAAGCGCGCCGCACAGCGCCGCCCAGGTCTTCGGTGTGATCGCTCCCAGCGTGAGCCACCCGTCGGCGCTGCGCACGGCTTGGTACGGCGCTTCGCTTTGATGAGCCGAGCCGAGCGGGCGGCCGACCGCGCCGGTGGCGAAGAACCGCCCGGCCTCCCAGACGGCGAGCGAAACCGCGGACTCGAGCAGCGACACGTCGAGGTATTGCCCCTCGCCGCTGCGGTCCCGCTCACGCAGCGCAGCCACGATGCCGAGCGCCGCGTAGAGCGCACACACGAGATCGCAAACCGGCACGCCGATCTTGGCGGGCGATCCTCCCGGCGTGCCCGTGATGCTCATCAACCCGCCGCGCGCTTGCGCCATGATGTCGAGGCCGGGCCGATCGGCGAGCGGCCCGTCTTGGCCGAACCCGGACGCGGAGGCGTAGACGACCCGCGGATTCAATGAGCGAATGTCGTCGTAAGACAAGCCGAGCGCGCGCATCGCGCCGGGCCGCAAGTTCTCGACCACGACGTCGGCCTTCGCCGCGAGCCGCAGGAACGCGCGTTTGCCTTCCGGGGACTTGAGGTCGAGCGCCACCGAACGCTTCGAACGATTCAAGCGCAGGAACGTCGAGCTCTCGCCGTTGACGAACGGCCCCGATGCCCGCACCGGCTCGCCGTCGAGATTCTCGACCTTGACGACGTCGGCGCCGAGATCCGCGAGCTGCAAGGTTGCGAACGGCGCGGCGATGAAGACGCCGACCTCGATCACGGACACGCCGTCGAGTGCGGCGGCCGGAAGAATGTTCTCGTCGCTCATGCCTAAGGAGCGTACCGCGTCAGAGCCAACGAGGCACCACGAGCACGAGCCACGCCACGAGCGGCGCGAGCGCTACCATCGAAAAGCCCCACTGCATGAGCCGGCGGAAGACCAACTCGCGATGCTCCTCCGGTGCGTTGGCCACGACCAGCGAGCCGCTGGTCGAGAACGGGCTCGAGTCGACCGTGGACGCCGAGATCGCGAGCGCGCAAATGAGCCCGAGGGCGCTCACCTCCTGGCGCTCCAAGAGCGGCACCGCGAGCGGAATGAGGGCGCCCAAGATGCCGGTGGTGGAGGCGAAGGCCGAAACGACGCCGCCGATGTAGCAGACGGCGAGGGCGCCGATGACCACCACGCCGATGCCCGCGACCGCATTGCCGAGATAGGCGATGGTGCCGAGCGTCTCCATCAAGCCCACGTACGTGACGATGCCGCAGACGAGCAGCACGGTCGACCAGGCGATTTGGTTGACTGCGCCCTTCGCGCCCGCAGGATTGACCGCGGACAGGAACACCGCGAGCACGAAGGCGGAAAAGCCGACGTCGAGATCGAAGAACAGCGCGCCCGTCGTCAATGCGAGCAAGCCCGCGAGCGTCAGCGCGCGAGGCACGTCGAGGACCGGCACAGCGGGCGCGGCCAGCCGCGCCGCGCCCCCGCTTTGCGTCATCGCCCACTCTTCCGTGGGTGCTCCGAGCCCGGCAGGCGTCCGGCGACCGAAAAGCGCGACCACGACTACGCCGAGCAGCACGTTGAATACGAGGCAGACGGCGAACAGCGTGAGCGGGCTCGTCGGTAGTCCATTTCGCTCCACGACGTTGTTGGTAATGGAGCCGAAGATGCCGATCGGCGAGAAGCTGCCCGCGCTCGCGCCGTTGACGACCATGAGGCCGACGAGCACGGGGCTGATCCGATGGCGCAAGGCGAAGCCGATGCCGACCGGAGCAATCATCGCGACCGCGGCCGGGCCGGCGGCGCCCACCACGGTGAGCGCGGCCGTGACGAAAAACATCACCCACGGGATCAGGGCCACTCGGCCGCGGACACACCTCAACGCGGCATGAACCAACCAGTCGACGGTGCCGTTGTTCTTCGCGATTGCGAACAGGTACGTGACGCCGGTGAGAACGACGAACAAGCCGCCGGGAAAGCGATTGACGATGAGATCGACTTTCGCGTCGAAGTCGCCGGGCAGCACGAACATTCCGAGCACGAACGCCGCGGCGATGGCGAGCGCGCCCATGTGGATCGGGTATACGGTAGCGAGGAGAAAGATGGCGCAGAGCACCAGGATCGAAAGCAACTCGACCGACATCGCGGCCCCCTCATGCCGCACGCCGGCGAGGCGCCACGTTAGCACGACGCCCGAGCCGACACTCGTGTCGTGGCCCGCCGGGGCGCTCGTGCGGTCTCAACCGCGGGCCGCGATCGTCCTTACTTCAACGCGCCCGCGAGCAGGCTCCGGGTCGAGTCCCCGCCGACCTTACCGACGGCGTCGAGCACCGTTGGCGCGAACTTCGTTGCGGTTTCCGGCTTCATGCCCAGTCGCGAGAAAGCGGAGTTGAGTCCGGCCGAGTTCTTCACCGGCCCTGTCACGGCACCGAGCTTTTTCGCCGCGTCGAGATACTTCTGGGTGCCCGGCACGACTTGCGCAATCTTGTCGAAGTCTCCCTTCGCAAGATGCTCTTGCGCGAGTGTGAGCATCGAGCCGATGCCGCCTTGAGCCTGAGCATCGGTTACGCCGAGCGTGGACTTGAGCGTGCCGACCAGCGGGTCGGACACCATTTTTTTGAGGCTGTCGAGCGACTGTGCGCCGGCGAGCAGAGGCAGTGTGACGAGCGCGCTCAATATCCATCTGCGATGCATGGTGGCGTCTCCGAGTGGTTTTGGACGACCCGGACGATCCGCGCAATGAGCTCGCCGCGCCATCGGACCTTGGGGCATCTGCATCGAGGTGAGTGGGCGCCGGAAGACGGCCGCGCCGAGACGCGTCCTTCAGATTCGGAGGGATTGCGGTTCGTTGGATCGATGGCCTTTCGACTTGTGCGAGCTGCCTTCGATCAGTGCTTCAAATGTCCTGACGAGCTTTGGATCGTACTTATGGCTCTGCTCATCGAACAGAATGCGCATGATCGCCGAATGATCCTTTGCATGGTGATAGGGGCGATCCGTTGCCATGGCGTCGTAGCTATCGGCGATGGCAATGATCCGCGATAGCGCCGGGATCGCTTCGCCCTTGAGGCCGAGCGGATACCCGCTGCCGTCGAACGCCTCATGGTGGTGACGTACGATCCGTGCAATTCCGACGATCGCGTCATCCGGAACGGCGACGAGAATATCGTGACCCCGCTGCGCGTGGGTCCTCATCACTTGAAGCTCGTCCGGCTCCAAGCGGCCCGGCTTCAACAGCACCGAGTCGGGAATGCCGATTTTTCCGACATCGTGAAGGTGAGCCGCAAGGCCGAGTGTGTCGAGTTCCGCGGACGAAAGCGCTACGGCGCGGCCAAGCTCGAGGGCGAGTGCGTGCGTGCGATCGGAGTGCTCGCCCGTGTTCGTGTCGCGCTGTTTTAGCGCACCGATGAGTGCGATCGTCTTTTCGGTGATGGCGGACAAGTTGGGTTCGACCTGTGTGGATGCTCTATCCGATTCGTCCGGCGGCACGACAGTGTACTGCCGATACCATCCATCCTGTGTGCGCTACTCAACACAGCCAAGAGAACCCGGGTAGACTGGCTGCGCCGATGTCGCCGCTAGTCGCTCACCTCGCCGCCGCCTGTGACCGCGCATGTTGAAGTTTCGCGACGTTACATTGCGCCGCGGCGGGCGGGTCTTGTTCGCCGCGGCGAATTTCGCCGTGTTTCCCGGCCAGAAGGTCGGTCTTGCCGGCGCCAACGGTACAGGTAAGTCGAGCCTGTTCGCGTTGCTCCGCGGCGAGCTGCACGCGGATGCCGGCGACGTCGAGGTGCCGGCGAAATGGATCTTCGGTCATGTGGCACAGGAGACGCCGGCCGTGGATCAGCCGGCGATCGAGTACGTGCTCGACGGCGACACCGAGCTGCGCGCGATCGAGCGCAGCATTCGCGCCGCGGAGCACGCCGAGGACGGTGTTCGCCTGGCAACGCTGCACGGCGAGTACGACCATCAGGGCGGGTACACGGCCAACAGCCGCGCCGCGCAACTGCTGTACGGCCTCGGATTCTCCGCCGCGCAGCACGCGAGTGCCGTGCGGGAGTTCTCCGGCGGTTGGCGCATGCGTCTGAATCTCGCTCGGGCCTTGATGCGGCGCTCCGACGTCTTGCTGCTCGACGAGCCTACCAACCATCTCGATTTGGACGCGGTGCTGTGGCTGGAAGACTACCTGCGCGCCTATCCCGGCGCGCTGTTGTTGATTTCGCACGACCGCGAATTTTTGGATCGCGTGGTCGACGCCATCCTCTTCATCGAGCACGAGACGTTGACTCCCTACACCGGCAACTATTCGTCGTTCGAGCAGCAGCGTGCCGCGCGACGGGCCGGACAGCAGGCGGACTTTGCGCGGCAACAGCGCGAGATCGCGCACATCCGCAGCTACATCGATCGCTTCAAGACCCACGCGTCCAAAGCGCGTCAGGCGCAGAGCAGAATCAAGGCGCTGGAACGCATGGAGCTCATCGCGCCGGCGCACGTCGACACTCCGTTTCGGTTCGCGTTTCGCGATCCGCAGAAGATTCCTAATCCGCTGTTGACGCTCGACCACGCAAGCGCTGCGTATACCCGGCAGCCGGTGTTCAGCGACGCGACTCTGATGCTGGTGCCGGGCGATCGCATCGGGCTGCTCGGTCCCAACGGCGCGGGCAAGTCGACGTTGATCAAAGTGCTGGCGGGGACGCAGGACGTGTCGAGCGGCGAGCGAGTCCAGGCGCAAGACGTGCGCATCGGCTACTTTGCGCAGCACCAACTCGAGCAGTTGGATGCTGCGTCGAGTCCGCTGGAGCACGTGCAGCGCCTCGATCCGCGTGCGGCGGAGTCGGACCTGCGGAGATTCCTCGGGGGCTTCGGCTTCTCCGGTGACGCGGTATTCGGATCCGTGGAGATGTTCTCCGGCGGCGAGAAGGCGCGCCTGGTGCTTGCGCTGCTCGTTTATCAGCGGCCGAACGTGCTGTTGCTCGACGAGCCCACCAACCATCTGGATCTCGAGATGCGGCACGCATTGACGGTGGCGCTGCAGGACTTCGGCGGAGCGATGGTGATCGTCTCCCACGACCGGTTCTTGCTGCGCAGCGTCACCGATCGCTGGCTGATGGTGGCGGACGGGAGCGTGCAGGAGTACGACGGTGATCTCGACGAATATCGGGCCTGGCTGAGCGAACGACGGGCTCGGCAGGCGGAGGTATCCGCGGCTTTCGACAAGGCGGACAGCGCGCAGGCGCGCAAAGACCGCAAACGCAGCGAAGCGGAACAGCGGCAGCGCGAGCAACCGTTGCGTAAAAAGATCAAGGAGCTCGAAGGACGGCTCGAGTCTTTGTCGCGCCGCCGCGGGGAAATCGACGCGCAACTAGCCGGCAGTGATCTGTACCTCGGCGCGAACAAGGACAGGCTGAAGGAGTTGTTGCGGGACCAGGCGCGGGTGAGAGCCGAGATCGACGAAGTGGAGGAGGCCTGGCTCGAGGCCGGCGAGGCGCTGCAGAAGACCGCGGCGACGGGTGGAGAGCCGGACCGTCATTCGTAGCGCAGCGCTTTCACCGGCTTCGCGCGGGCGGCACGGCTAGCCACGGCAGCGACCGTGATCGAGGCAATCAGCAGCGCGACGAGCCCGCTCGCGACGAATACCGTGGCGCCGAGCTCGATGCGGTAGCTGAACGTAGAGAGCCAGCGTTGCATCAGGATATAGGCGGCCGGCCACGCGAGCAGGTTCGAGAGTAGGACGAGCGAGCCGAACTCGACCGTGAACAGACGCACGATGTCCCCGACGCGCGCGCCCAGCGTTTTGCGCAAGCCGATCTCCTTGGTGCGCCGCGCAGTCGTGAACGCAGCGAGGCCGAAAAGCCCGAGGCACGCGACCACGATCGCGAGCAGCGAGAACAGCGTGAACATCTGCGCCTGCCGCTGCTCGCCGCGATACAGCGCCTCGAAGTCCTGATCCAGGAAGCGTCGCGTCACCGGTTGATCGGTCACGAACTGCCGCCACATCGCATCGACGTGCTCCAGCGTGCGCGGGAGATCGCGGCCGCTCACGCGGATCGAGGCTTCCCGTATCGCCCGGAAGCCCTGCGTCTGGATCGGCGGCACCGCATAGACGATCGGCTTTTTGGGATTGCGCACGGACTCGAAGTAGACGTCTTCCACCACGCCGATCACGACGCCTTGGAGCGCGCCCACGTCGACCGGTTTCCCGATGGCGTCTTCGGGCGTCCATCCCAGGCGCCGCACCGCGAGCTCGCTCAGCACCAGCGATGAGCGCGGGGGCTGCGGCGCACCGTTCGTCGGGAACACGACGCGATCCGTGCCGCGCTCGTCCGAGAACGTGCGCCCCGCCACGAGATCGATCTCGTAGGTCTCGAAAAAGTCGAACTCGACGGCCATGAACGTGGCGTTGAGCTCCGTGCCGTCCGCCGCGCGCAGCAGCCTCGAATCGTCGTTCTGCGTGCCCGGGGTTCTCGTGGAAGCGGTGACGCCGCGGATCTCCGGGTTCGCGAGCCATTGGCGCTTCATCGATTCCCACTGGGGGCCTAGCCCGCCCGTCAGCGAGCCGGTGAGCACGACGATCTGATCCTTGTTGTAGCCGAGCTCGAAGTTGCGCGCGAAGCGGGCCTGCTGGAACACCACGATGGTCGCGATCACCAGCGCGATCGAGATCGCGAACTGCACGACCACGAGCGACTTGCGAAACACGGCCGCGGCGCTGCCGCGCGTGACCTCGCCTTTGAGCACCCGCATCGGCTTGAACGCGGACAAGAAGAACGCGGGATAGCTGCCGGCCACGAGCCCGACCACCAACGTGAGCATGACAAGGAGCGAGACGACCTCCGGGGCCGCGAGATCCGCGAACCCGATGTTCTTTTCGACGAACGTGGCGAAAGGACGCAGCGCCGCAACGACGATCGCGACCGCCGTCGCGACTGCGATGGCGGTGAGCAGCACCGACTCGCCGAGGAATTGCGCGATCAGCTGCGTGCGGGTGGCGCCTATGGCTTTGCGCATCCCGACTTCCTTCGCGCGCTGTGCCGCGCGCGCGGTCGCGAGGTTCATGAAGTTGATGCACGCGATCAGCAGCACGAACACCGCGATCGCGCCGAACGTGTACACCGTTGTCATGCTGCCCGGCGTGCGCATCTCGCCGAGGCGTGCGGAATGCAAGTGGATCGCAGTGATCGGGGTCGCAGTGAGGCCGGTGGTTTGGCTCGACCCCGCGCGGTAGCTAGTCTCGAAGAACTGCGCCGAGCCGCGCTGGACCGTACCGATGTCGGCGCCGCGCGCGAGCAGCGCGTAGGTCATGAAGCAGTCGCCGGCTTGCCAGCTATCGAGCCCTGGCGTGCCTTGTATGTGAAACAGGAAGTCGAACCGCAGGTGCGAGTTGGCCGGGAGGTCCTCGATGACGCCGGTGACTTCGCGCGCGTTGTTGAGGTTGTCGAGATACAGCGTTCGTCCGACGGGGTTCTCGGCGTCGAAGTAGCGGCGGGCGGCGCTTGCGGTAATCACGACCGTCCCCGGTCGAGCAAGTGCGGTCTCCGGATCGCCGCGCAACCACTTGAAGTCGAAGATGCGCAGGAAGTCGGCGTCGGCGGTGGAGAAACCCGTCTCGTAGAACGCCCGCTCGCCGTTCGAGATCAACACGCCGCCGCCCGCGGCGCCGCATCTCGAAAGGCGCGCGATCCGTTCGATCTCGGGGAACTGCTCCTTCAGCAATGGCGCGGCGGCCGGCTCGATCCCGGCGAAATGGGCCTCGGGGCTGCCGTTGACGGACAGGTAGTCGCGCGAAATCCGATAGATCCGGTCGCTCGCTGCCCACTGGCGGTCATAGCTGAGGTCGTTGCGGATGAAGAGTGCGATCAGGGTGCAGCACGCCACGCCGAGCGCGAGCCCCGCGATGTTGATGGCGGTGTAGAGCCTCTGCGCGCGCAGTTGCCGCACGGCCATGACGAGATAGCTTTTGAGCACGGTTCCTCCCCGGGGCGTCCGCCCATCCTCCTAAGACGCGGACTCGGCCCGGAACGTTACCGGCGCGATCGGATTGCGCTTCGCAATGGATGCGCTCGCAGGCCAAGGTCATTTGAACGTACCATCGGCCCATCTGCCTGGGAGGACACAACAATGAACAACCGTCCCATCGCGAGCGCCGTCGGCTTGGGTCTCGTCCTCGCCGCCGGCATCGCCTACGCGCAGGCGCCGCCGCCGGCGCAGACTCCGGGAGCGGGTCAGCAGCCCGCGTATGCCGTCGCGTCGCCCCCCGTCACTTCGCCGCTCGCGGCTCCGGCCGGCAAGGACAGCGGTGCCCTCCGGACGGGGTTGCCCAACGGCGTCAATCAAGGCCCGTTCGATCCCGCGACCTGGAAGTACGGGCCGGCTTTCAACCCGCCCGCCGGAGCCAAGATCTGGAATCCGGTGAAAGCGAAGATGCTCGCGGGCCAGAAGGTCTCCGGCGGCACGCTCTTCAACGTCACCGATCCCACGGTCTACTGCGCCATGGCCAACGCCGGCTACGACTTCATCTGGACCGAGATGCAGCACTCCTCGGTCACCTGGGACCAGGCGGCCAAGATGTGGGGTGACTGCCCGTACGCTCGGGCGGTGCCGGGCGTGCGCGTCGCCTACACCAACGAGAAGGAGATTCAACACGCGCTCGACAACGGCGCGCTCGTCGTGGTCGTGCCCACCGTGGATACCGTCGAAGAGGCCACCGCGGCCCGCGACTGGGCGTTCTTCCCGCCGCTCGGTCGCCGCAGCAACGGCGGCGGCTACGCGTTCGCGGCCGACATGTACGGCGGCGTGCCGGGCGGATATCGCCAGACGATCAACGACAACCTCGTCCTGATCCTGATGATCGAGACGCTGGAAGGCGTGAAGAACGCCGCGGCGATCGCCAAGATTCCCGGCGTGACCGCGATCTTCGCGGCCTCCGGCGACCTCGGCAACTTCTCGGGCTACGCGCAGGGCTCGCCCGACTACGAGCGGCTGATCAACGCCGTCCACGACGCCGCGATCGACGCCGGTAAGCGTCTGTGCGGGCCGTTCGCCTGGCGCGAGCGGCCGGACTTCACCTGCTTCCAGGCCCAACAGCAGACCGGCGCCATCGCGACCGGCGTGCGCGTCGAGCTTGGCGAGCTGTGGAACACGACCGGCAAGGTCGAGGCGGGCCCGTGGGCGGGCGTCGGCAAATAGATCCCTCACGGCCACCTGGGAGAAGAACAATGTCGACTCGGTTGCGCGCGTTGCCGGCCATCGTCCTGCTGGCCGGTCTCGCGGGGTCCGCCGGCGCACAAGCGCCGCAGACGTTCACGCCGAAGACCATCGTCCAATTCGCCCAAGGCGGTGACCGCGAGCGCGCCGCGTTCTCGCGGATGCCGGGTTTGGCGGAGCTCGTCAAAGGGCCGTTCGGTGTCGGCTCCCAAGACTTGAACTCGGACGGCACGGCCGAGCTGATCTTGGTGTCCTTGACCTGCGACGGCGCGGGCTGTCCCGTCGTGATCTTTCAGAACAAGGGGCCCGGCAACGTCACGCCGATCTTCGCGCAGAAGCTCGTCGGCCGGCTCGCAATCACGAACGAGACGGTGAACGGCTTCAACGCGATTGCGGCCGCGGACCCGTCGGGCGCGATCATGAAAGACGGCCGAACGGGAAAGCAGCTCGTGTACCCTCTCGGCGCGCAGACCGCCGCGAACGCCGCTCCGAACGCGGCGCCGGCGACCCCGGCGCGGCCCGCACCGCCGCCGGCGGCAGCGGCGACGCCGCCGCCGCGAGCCGCGCCCGCGCAGCCGGCCGCGGCGCGGCCCGGGAACGGTGAGTTCCTGCCGTTGTGCCTGCTGCCGAGATGCTTGAATCCTCGGGTCCAGTCGAAGTCCGGCGTCGGCACGGCGCACGCGACGGCGGAAGCAAAGGTTACAGCCGAAGATGCCGGGCGTTGGTGCGCGCAGTACAACCCGACGTACAAGGGCTGCGTCGCGGATCGGGTCGAAAGCGGCGGCGCGGCC
>Ga0137409_10005752_pt1 | contig 12882 bp, 12 predicted proteins | sample CZODoug1_16funga_FD_122059 | JGI IMG/M metagenome (GOLD analysis project Ga0137409, IMG submission 122059) | Vadose zone soil fungal communities from Angelo Coast Range Reserve, California, USA - CZODoug1_16fungal (Hybrid Assembly) | ecosystem: Environmental > Terrestrial > Soil > Vadose zone...
GGCTGTACGAGACGGCCGGCGACTCGCGGGCTGTGGAAGAGATCGCGGTTTGCATGCAGAAGCTGCGCGAAGCGGTCGAAGTGCACGGCGGGCGGGTGGTGAAGACCATGGGCGACGCCGTGATGGCGCTGTTCTCGACCCCGAACGCCGCGGCGGCGGCGGCGGCACGGATGCAGACCGACGTCGAATCGCTTCCGGCCGTCGGCGGGCGCAAGCTCGGGCTGCGCGTCGGCTTTCAGTCGGGGCCGGTGATCCAGCGCGAGGACGACGTTTTCGGCGACACGGTCAATCTCGCGTACCGCCTCCACGAGCAGGCGGTGAAGGGGCAGGTCCTCACGTCGGACGATACCGCGTCGCTGCTCGCCCCGGTGATCCGCAGCGCGACGCGGCGCCTGTACTCCGTGCCGGTAAAGGGCAAGGCCGAAGAAGTCGAGCTCTTCGAGCTGCTGTGGGAGCAAAACGCCGATATCACCGACGTTGCCCAGACCGTCTCGCTGCTGCGCTCGCCTCAGGCGAGGCTGCGCCTGGTGCATCGGGGCCAGGACATCGTGCGGCGGCGCGGCAGCGAATCGATCATGCTCGGGCGCGATCAGACCTGCCAGCTCGTGATCGCCGATCACAAGGCTTCGCGACAGCATTGCACCATCGAGCGGCGCCAGGACAAGTTCATGCTGCGCGACCACAGCACGAACGGCACCTTCGTCACCGTCGACGGCGAGCTGGAGGTGGTATTGCAGCGCGAGGAGTTCCAGCTGCGAAAGAACGGCTGGATCGCGCTCGGCCAGTCGCGCGCAGAGACGCGGGAGGTTGTCGAGTTTTTCTGCGAGTAGCCGGGGATTCATGACGCAAGGTCATGAATAGATGACCCGCTGGACTAGATGGTGAGCGATCGCAGGTGTTTAATCCATACCCGCTTGAATACCTAGAGGAGAGGGAAATGGATTTGTCATCGCGCAACGCATTGGCCGCCGCTACCTTGGCGGTTCTCGCTTTCAGCGCCAGTGCGCTGGCGGCGGATATAAAGCAAAGCGGCGAACAGAAGGACATGAAGCTGGTGGGACACGTTGCCCTGCAATTTCGTGGGGCCTATCAGCCGAACGTCATCAGGTACCCGGATGGAAGGACGATCGCGTTCGTGGGCCTGCATAGCGGGCAAAACTTGCCGGGCCCCCTGCCCAATCCGCTGAACGGGGGCAAGCCGGAAGAGAACGGAACGATGATCATCGATATCACGGATCCGAAGCATCCGGTCGAGACGTTCCATATTCCGGTCCCGGTCGCCGGAGGCCAAGCGCAAATGGCGCGCATGTGCCTGGGTTCCGATCTGCCGGGCGGGACGCCGGGCAAGGTCTATCTTTTGCGCAACATCCAGGGAAACACCGCCCAGCTCTCAGGGTATGAAACCTGGGACGTGACCGATGTCAGGAAGCCCTTGTTTTTGGCAGCCGTGCGGAACCTTCGCTCCACGCATAAGCTCTGGTGGGAGTGCAAGACCGGTATCGCGTATATGCCCGGCAGCAAAGACGCCACGTCGGGCCAGCCTCTCTGGCGCCAAAGCCAGTCCATGGTCATCGTGGACTGGGCAAATCCTCATGCCGCCCCAATTTACCTCCGCACTCACGGTTTGCAGGGTGGACAACCGAGTCCGAATAGTGGAACCGGACCTGTGCCCACCTCGCTGCATGGTGCGATCTCCGCGCATGACCATCCCAATGCCGCCGGCAAGATCGTGAGCGGCGTCGACGTTATCGGGAACCGCATTTACGCGGCATGGGGCGTTGGTTCCAACGGCGTGTTGCAGATTTTGGACCGGAATAAACTGTTACCCCCGCCCTATGGAAGCTACACGGGCGACCGGGACAACCCCACAGAGGCGCAGTTGCTCTCAGCGCAAGTCGGGCGCATGGACATGTCGCCTGACCAGGGCGGTCACACCTCCATGCCGGTGTTCGGGCTGGCGCCGAGGAGCTTGCAGTGCTCCAACTCAGCATGCCCTGGAACCCCCTCCCCTGATGTGCGGGATATCGTGGTGCTCGTCTCCGAAGCAGGCAACTGTAATTCGCAACATTGGGGCTTCGTCGTCGACGTAACGACGGAAAACTCGATCGGCGTGCGGCAGGACTCGTGGCAGGGGCCGATGGTGCTCTCGACGCTGTGGGTCGATCCGCAGAGGGGCGAAAAATATCCGCGTGGCAACTACTGCCTGCGTGGCCAGCGCTTCGGCACGCATTCGAGCGAGGAGAACTTCCGCAATCCGTATTACGGCAGACTGACGTTCACCTCTTACTTCAACGCCGGTGTGCGCGCGTGGGACATCCGCGACCCGCAGGGGGCCGTGGAGGCGGGGTTCTATGTCCCGGCCGCTCCCAACAACACCTATATGACCAACAACGTCGAAGTCGACAACCGCGGCTACATCGTTATCGTCGACCGCATCGGCAACGGGATGGACATCCTGAAGCTGACCGGTAACGCGCGGAACATCGGCTTAGGGAAGCGTGGCGATGACGACGACGATGACGGTGACGATGACTGAGCGAAGCTGAGCAGGCAGTCATGCAGACAGGGCACGCCATTGCGGCGTGCCCTGTTTTTTTTTGAAGTGAGACTCGCGGTTTTTACGGCCTTGCTCGCGCTGGCCGGACCGGCCATGTCCCACGGCTGCGAGGACCACCTCCCTCTATATCTCCGGGGCTCCTATGAGGGCGGCTGCGATGAGTCCACGGAACTTGCTCACGGGCACGGCGAAGCGCGAGGAGCAGACCATTACGTAGGCGAATGGGTACAAGGCAAACCCAGTGGAAAGGGCATCTACACCTGGGAAAATGGCGCTCGATATGAAGGCGAGTTCAAGAACGGCAAGGTCGATGGCAAGGGTGCGCATACCTCGCCCAAAGGCGTGCGCTATGAGGGCGGGTTCACAGGCGGAAACTTAAAGGAATTAAAGCCGCCTGACCGTCCCACAACCCCGGGGCCGCTTAATTGCTGAGAGGCCAGTACCAGCGACTCAGGCGGACTTCTTCTCGCGGTTGATTTGCACTACGGTGTCCGCAGGCTGCTGCTGTGCGGTTTCACGCTCCTTGCGGATGCGCTCAAACGTTTTCCGCACGTCTGTTTCGTGGCTGGGGATATAGCGGAAAGAGCGGTCGAGAATGCGCTTCATGGCGAAGGCGAGGTCGAGAGCATGGACTCAGTGTCCCCGCTCCGGTCATCGGGAATATTTCAGAAGCGAGGCGACTGCGTTACAGCTGTTACCGCACGACCTCGACAGCGGCGGTAAAGACGTAGCCGGAGCCGCGCTCGGTTTTTATGAGAGGCGGCTGAGCGTCGTCGGGCTGGATCTTCTTGCGCAGCCGTCCTACCTGCACGTCGATCGAGCGATCGTACACCTCGTCGTTGTGCAGGCGCGACCGGCCGAGCAGCTGGTCGCGCGACAGAACCCGGCTGGGCGCGGCGAGGAAGGCGGCGAGCAGGTTGAATTCGGTATTCGTCAACACCACGATGTCACCGCTCGCCGTCATCAGACGCCGCAGCCGGACGTTCAGCTCCCAGCCTGCAAAGCGATAGGCGCGGATCTTCTGCAGGCCGTCGGCGACCGTTTCCTGGGCGCGCGCGCGGCGCAGCAGGGCGCGAATGCGTGCCAGCAATTCACGTGGCGAGAACGGCTTGGTCAGGTAGTCATCAGCGCCCAGCTCAAGGCCCATTACGCGGTCCGCCTCGTCCTTAAGGCCGGTGAGCATGATGATGGGCAACCCGGACTCCTCGCGAAGCCGGCGGGCGATTTGCATGCCATCTTCTCCCGGCAGGCGAAGATCCAGGACCAGAACGTCGATGGTCTCGCGCGCCATCACGTCCGCGATCTCCCGTCCGCTCGCGACGGCAGTGACCCGCATCTCGTTGTCGCCGAGGTAATCGACGATCATCTGGCGCACCGAGGGGTCGTCATCGACCGCAAGGACATGCGCCGCCGCCGCTTGAACTGACATCAGATCTAGGCCCCCCATGGCGGCACCTTTGCATCGCGCCGCGTGCGCTGAATGTACTGCAAGCCTTGCTTCATGTCAGTTGTCACGTTGCCGCCTGCCTTGCTCACATTGACGTGCCCGGATACGCCTTAAATCATCGATTCAAGGAGCTTCGTGCTGCATAAAGGCTATATTGTCGTCATCGAGACGGACGAGCTCATTCGGGGACTGCTCGAGAGCTGGCTTGGGGATGCCGGATATGCCGTCATCATCGGGGATTATGAGAAGCGGGCGTGCGAGGATGCGCCACGCCTGGTGATCGCCAATATCCCCAACCCGGTCCGCGATGAGCCGCTGATGCGCTCCGTGCAAGGACTCTACGCCGCTCCCATGCTCCTGCTGTCGGCGCGCTTTCGCCGTGGTCTTGGGGAGTCCAGCGAAGCAGCGCACCGGCTCGGCGTAAAAAAAGTGCTGCCCAAGCCGTTTACGCAGGAAGAGCTGCTCGAGGCCGTGCACGCGTCGCTCGACGGGCAATGATGCTGGCGGCGCTACGATGGTTGCGCAAGCTCGCGGCCCGCGATGTGACCGCGCGAAAACGCGCGGAAGAGGCTCTGCGCGTTTCCGAGGAGCGCTTTGCGCTTGCGGTCGTCGGCGCGAAGGATGGCATCTGGGACCGCGACCTGACGACCGGCATGCACTATCTGTCGCCGCGTGCCCAGGAGATCAGCATGGGACGCCCCTCGGACGGTGTCGATGTGCGCCACGAGTCCGAGTGGGCGCAGTGGTTTCATATTCATCCCGACGACGCGGCGCGGCGCGAGGCGGCGACACGCGACCACCTGAAAGGCCACACGCCGCGGTACGAGGGCGAGTGGCGCGTGCGCCATCAGGACGGCAGCTATCACTGGATTCACGCCCGCGGGATCTGCACGCGCGACGCCTCGGGCCGGGCGGTCCGTCTCGCCGGCTCCACCACCGACATCGATGCGCGCAAGCGCACCGAGGAGGCGCTGCGGATCTCGGAGGAGCGTTATGCGCTGGCGATGGAAGCGGCGCAGGACGGCCACTGGGACTGGATCGTCGGCACGGGCGAGTACTACGTGTCGCCGCGCGACCTGCAGCTCTACGGATTGCCCGCAGACACGACCTTCGGTTCGCGCGGGGATTTTCTCGCCAAACTACCCCTCGTGCCCGAGGACCGGGACGCGTGGCTGCGTGCGGTGGCGGATCTCTTTGCCGGCACCGGCTCCCGCCTCAGCATGGAACTGCGCGCGAACGTGCATGGCGAAACGCGCTGGATCCAATTCAGCGGCGTGTGCTTGCGCGATGCTTCGGGAAAGCCGGTCCGCTGGTCGGGGACGAGCAGGGATGTGACGGACCGCAAGCGCGCCGAGGACGCCCTGCGGATGTCGGAAGAACGCTACGCGCGCGCCATGGAGGGCTCGGACGCAGGCCTCTGGGAATGGAATCCGGTGACCGACGCCGCGTTCGCGTCGCCGCGCGCACATCGGCTGTTTGGCATACCGGATGGAGTGGAAATCCATTCGCGCGACGACTTGAAGGCGCATGCCGGCTTTCATCCGGAGGACCGGCAGCGCATCGAGGATGCGATTCGAGCCTGCCTCGAGCGGTGCACGGAAGGCTTCGAGGCCGAGTATCGCGTCATCAACCCGGCCGGTGAAACGCGCTGGGTGCGCTCGCGCGGCAAGGTCTTCGCCGACGCCCAGGGCAGGCCCGCGCTGATCTCCGGCTCGGTCACGGACATCGATGCGCGCAAGCTCACCGAGCAGGAGCTCAAGCGCTCCGAGGAGCGCTACGCGCTTGTGATGGCCGCCGCGGATGAGGGGTACTGGGACTGGATCGTCGCCACCGACCAGTTCCAAGCCTCGCCGCGCCTGCTGAAGATGTACGGTTTGCCGCCTGACACGACCTTCGCCGGCCGCGATGACTTTCTCGCGCGCATTCCACTGCATCCCGAAGACCGGCCGAAGTGGCAGAAGGCGGTCGCCGCGCATTTCGCGGGCAAGACCGCGCGCCTTGAGATGGAGAACAGGTTGCTGTGGGGCGGCGAAACGCGCTGGATCCACATCACCGGCCTGGCAACCCGGGACGCTGCCGGATCGGTAGTGCGCTGGACCGGAGCAACGAGGGACGTGACAGCGCGCAGGTTGGCGGAAGAAGAGCGTCGACTTTCGGAGGAGCGCTACGCGCTTGCCATGCAGGCATCGGGCGAGGGCCATTGGGATTGGAAGATCGCCACCGACGAGTACTACACCTCTCCGCGGCACCTCGAAATCGCGGGCTTCCCTCCCGGCACCAAGTTCAGCGGCCGGGCAGAGGTCGTCGCCCGTGTTGCGTTCCATCCGGAGGACCGTCCCGGATACGACGCGGCGGTGGCCGCGCATTTCGCCGGCAAGACGCCCCGCGTGGACATCGAAATGCGGCTCGTGCGACCGGGCGAGCTGCGCTGGGTGCGCCTCATTGGCATGTGCTTGCGTGACGCTGCAGGCGTTCCGGTGCGGTGGGCGGGCTCGGTGACAGACATTACGGAGCAGAAGCGCGCGGAGGAGGAGCTCAAGCGCATGGAGCGGCAGCTGCGCCAGGCGCAGCGGCTCGAGGCGGTCGGCACGCTCGCCGGCGGCGTGGCGCACGATTTCAACAATATCCTCGGCGCGATCCTCGGCTATGGCGAGATGGCGCTGCGCGATGCGCCGCCTGGAAGCCGGCTGCGCCGCGACGTGGAAAGCATCCTGCTCGCGGGCGAGCGTGGGCGGGCCCTGGTCGACCGGATCCTCGCCTTCAGCCGCAGCGGCGTGGGCGAAAGGATTGCCGTACACGTCGAAGAGGTTGTGCGCGAGTCCTTGGACCTCATTTCTGCGAGCCGGCCGGCAAACGTGCAGATCGAACCGCGGCTGAAGGCAGGCCGGGCGGCAATGATGGGCGACCCTACCCAGGTCCATCAGGTGCTCATGAATATCGCGACCAACGGCATTCAGGCCATGAGCGGTTCCGGCGGTACGCTGCGCGTGTCCCTGGACGCCTTGCGTCTCGACGAGCCGCATCTCGCGACGACCGGCGCGGTGCCCGCCGGGGACTGGATTGTCCTGAAGGTCGTCGATTCCGGCGTCGGCATTGCGCCGGAAATTCTGGAGAGGATTTTCGATCCGTTCTTCACCACGAAGGACGTCGGAGTCGGCACCGGGCTCGGGCTGTCGCTCGTGCACGGCATCGTCGCCGAGCTTGGCGGAGCGGTCGACGTGGCGAGCGCGGTGGGCGCTGGCAGTACGTTCACGGTGTACCTGCCGCGAGGGGGCGACGCGGTCGCGCCTGCAGAGATCGAAGCGCCCACGGTGCCGCGAGGACATGGCCAGCGCGTGCTGGTGGTGGACGACGAGGAGCCGCTCGTCAGGCTCGCCACCAGGACGCTGGTGGAGTTGGGCTACGAACCGGTGGGGTTCACCTCGAGCGTCGCCGCGCTCGCGGCGTTTCGCGCAGACCCCGACCGATTCGACGCTGTCGTCACCGACGAGCGGATGCCGGGAATATCGGGATCGGCGCTGATCAGGGAAGTGCGCGGAATCCGGCGCGCTATTCCGATCCTGCTGATGAGCGGATACCTCGGAAAAGGAGTGGTGAGCCGGGCCTTCAACGCCGGCGCCGACGAGGTTCTGAAAAAGCCTCTCTCGCCACGCGAGCTGGCAACGAACCTTGCGCGGGTGCTGCCCGTACTGTAGTCCCCATTTCGGCTGTAACAAAAGGACGGCGAACCGACACCAAGTTGGTATGCACCCAGGCCACCCTGCGCTATGGGCCTTCCATTCAATCCGGAATACGGCCTGGTTGCAGTTTTTTGCGTGGTCCTGGTGCAGCAGCTCGGGGCGCCGCTCCCGGTGCTGCCGGTGATGCTGTTCGCCGGGGCGCAGTCAGCCCGCGATCCGTTCTACGGCACTTATGCGCTCGCCTTGGCGGTCGTGGCCTCGACCCTTGGCAGCCTGCCGTGGTTCCTGGCCGGGCAGCGCTTCGGTCATCGCGCCCTCAAGTTTACTTGCAAGGTTTCGCTCTCGCCCGATAGCTGCGTGCGCCAGACCGAGACTGTCTTCGAGCGCCATGGCGCGCTGACGCTGCTCATCTCGAAGTTCGTGCCCGGGCTTGCCCATGTGACCCCGCCCCTCGCCGGCGCATTCGGGTTCAGGATGCCGAGCTTTCTTTTTTTTAACGCCGTCGGCGCCGTCCTTTGGGCCGGAGCAGGCTTGATTCTGGGATTGTTTTTCTACGCCGAGATCGACTCGCTGCTGGGGCAGTTCGTGGCATTCGGCGGCCACGCGCTTGCAGCTCTGGCTCTACTGGTCGTGACGTACGTGGCGTACCGCTGGATCGTGCGCCGGCGGTTCCTGAAGTCTCTGCAGGCTTCACGCATCGAGGTGGCGGAGCTGCAGGAAATGATCGGCCGCGGCGACGCCCCGATCGTTCTCGACGTGCGCTCGCGCACGCACCGCAAGCTCGACGGGCGGATGATTCCAGGCGCGCGGCCGGTCGACCTCGACGATCTCGAGGGTCCGCTCGCGCAGATCTCCGCCGACCGCGACGTCGTCGTGTATTGCGCATGCCCGAACGACGCCACGGCGGTCAAGGTGGCGATTCTGCTCAAGCAGCGCGGCATACGCCATGTGCGTCCACTGGCGGGAGGCATCGACGCCTGGACCCGCGCCGGACTCATGACGGAGCGCCAGCCGCTATGACGGCCTGCCCAGGCTGCGACCTGCTCCAACGCGTGCCAGCGCTTCCAAGCGGAGGCCGGGCGCGCTGCCTGCGCTGCGGCGATACCCTCGCCATCGAGCCGGGGGAGGGCTCGCTCCAGCGCTCGCTCGCCCTTGCCGCCGCAGCGGCGATCGTTTTCATCATCGGGAATACGACTTCGCTGATGGGTCTCTCGGCCGTTGGCCGTCACGCCAGCACGACCATCCTCGGCGGCGCGTACGAGCTTTGGCTGCAGGGCTATCAGGTCACGGCCGCCGCAGTCGCATTCGCTTGCGTGCTTGCGCCGGCGGCGTATATCTCGGTTCTCCTCGCGGTCCTGCTCATGACCACGCGCCCGCCGGCTCCGAAGTGGGCCGGCAGGGTAATGCGCCATACGGGCTTCCTGCTGTCCTGGTCGATGCCGGAAGTGATGCTGCTCGGCATCCTGGTCGCGCTCATCAAGATCGCAGCCCTTGCCACCGTGATCCCGGGCGTCGGGCTCTACGCGATGGGCGTCCTCGTCGTCCTGCTCGCGGCCATCAAGCTCACGTTCGATCCGCGGCAGATCTGGCAGCGACTAGAGTGGCAACGCTAAGCGCTGCCGAGGCTGGCCTCGTCGCATGCGAGTCGTGCGGCTTGCTGTCCCGATCCGCCGGCGTCGTGCCTTCACCCTGTGCGCGTTGCGGCGCCGGGCTTGCGTCCCGCCGCCCGAATTCCATCCAGCGCACCTGGGCGCTCGCGATTGCGGCGGCGATCTGCTACGTCCCGGCGAACCTTCTGCCGGTGCTGACGACGCAGACGCTTGCCTCCTCGAGGTCGGACACCATCCTGAGCGGTGTGGCCGCGCTCTACACGTCGGGGTCATGGCCGCTGGCGCTGATCGTGCTGATCGCGAGCGTCATGATTCCGCTGGGTAAGCTCGCCGCGCTCGCCTACCTGCTGATCAGCGTGCGGCGCGGCTCGGCTAACGGCACCCGCGATCGCACGCGCCTGTACCGGATGATCGAGTTGATCGGGCGCTGGTCGATGCTCGATGTATTCGTCGTCGCTTTCGTCGTCGCACTGATTCAGTTTCAGCCGGTGATGGCATCGCAACCGGGTCCCGGGCTGCCGTTCTTCGCCGCGGTGGTGGTCCTGACCATGCTTGCGACGACGTCGTTCGATCCCCGTCTCCTCTGGGACGCCGCGCATGACTGACCAATCCGACCTGCGCCATCTCCCGGAGGCGATCGCGGTCCCGCGCCAGCGCATGCGCGTCTCGGCAGTCTGGATCATCCCGATCCTCGCGGCGCTGGTCGCGCTGGGGATCGCGATTCAACGCGTCTGGAGCGAGGGACCCACGATCACCATCGTGTTCGATGCTGCGCCAGGCATCGAGGCCGGCAAGACGTTCGTCAAATACAAGGACGTGAAGATCGGGCAGGTCACGGCGGTGCAGCTCTCCGAGGAGCCCGGCAAGGTGGAAGTCCGGGCGAAGATCGCCAGGAGCGCAGCCCGCCTGATGGTCGAGGATGCCCAGTTCTGGGTGGTGCGGCCGCGCATCGGGCTGAGCGAGATCTCCGGGCTCGCCACGCTGCTCTCGGGCAATTACATCGGCTTTGAGGCGGGCACTTCCAATAACGAAAGGCGCAGCTTCACCGGCCTCGAGGTGCCGCGCATCGTCAGCGCGAATGCGCCGGGGCGGGAATTCCTGCTGAAGGCGAGCGACGTGCGCTGGTCCAGCGCGGGTGCGCCCGTGTATTACCGCCGCGTGCCGGTTGGGCAGGTCGTCGCCTACGACCTCGCGCCCGACGGCAAGGCAGTCGATGTCAAGCTGTTCATCAACGCGCCTTATGACAGGTACGTCAGCTCGGAAACGCGCTTCTGGGACGTCAGCGGTCTGGACATCTCGCTCGACACCAGCGGCGTGGAGCTGCGCAGCACTTCTCTGGAGGCGCTGATCGGCGGCGGCGTCGCGTTCGACACGCCTGCCTCCGCCGACCAGCCGGCTCCGGCAGTGGACGGCACGCCATTCACCCTGTACAGGGATCGCACCACGGCCATGCGGCATCCCGATGCCATCGCCACGCCGTACGTCCTGCATTTCGGCGAGTCGCTGCAGGGCCTGGCCGTGGGCGCCCCGGTGACTTTTCTGGGCATACCGGCGGGCGAGGTCACGGAAGTCGGCCTGTCGTACGATCCGGCGACGCTGGAAGTCCGTCCGCGCGTGGTGATCATCCTCTATGCGGACCGTCTTCTGGAGAAACTTCCCTCGAACCAGCAAGCCGCCGTCCAGCAACTCAATCAGGACATGAAGAAGGGCCGCGCCGTGCTGCAACGCCTGGTCGAGAAACGCGGCCTGCGCGCGCAACTTCGCAGCGCGAACCTGCTGACCGGCAAGCGGTACGTCGCGCTCGACTATTTCGCCAATGCGCCAGCGAGCAGGCTCGACCTCAGGCGCGAGCCGCTCGAGCTGCCGGTCGTCGTTGGCACAATGCCGGACTTCGAGGCGAAGCTCGCGAGCCTGCTGGCGAAGCTCGACGGGCTGCCGCTCGAATCGATCGGCGCCGACCTGAAGAACGCCCTGGAAACGCTCGACCAGACGATGAAGAACGTCGACAAGACGTTGCCCGCCGTGCAAACGACGCTGGAGGAAGCGCGCCGCGCCATCGCCTCCGTCGACCGCCTCGCGACGAATGCCGACACCACGCTGGTGGGCCCGAATGCGCCGGCCCAGCAGGAGCTGCGCGATGCGCTCCAGGAAGTGACCGCCGCGGCGCGCGCGCTGCGCGTGCTGGCCGATTCCATCGAGCGCCACCCCGAGTCGCTGATTCGCGGCCGGGCCGACAACCAATGAGCCTCGCGGGCCGGCTCGGAACCCTGCTGTGCGTCCTCGCTGCAGGATGCGCATCCACGCCGCCCGCGCGTTTGTACATGCTGAGTGCTTCTTCCCCGGCTGCCGAGACGGCGCTGGACGTTTCCGTGTCGGTGGGTCCGGTCTCGATTCCCGCAGCGGTCGATCGGCCGCAGATCGTCGTCGCCACGGCCGCGAATCAGGTTCGGCTGGACGATTTCAACCGCTGGACCTCGCCACTGCAGGAGAATCTTTCCAGCGTCATTGCGGAGAACCTTGCCGCCCTCCTGGGCAGTTCGCGCGTGACACGCTTCCCGAAGACCTCAAGCGCGGATGCCGACTTTCGCGTCGCCATCGAGGTGACGCGCTTCGAATCGGTCCCTGGACAATGGGCGACGCTGGACGCGGCTTGGACGGTTCGGCGGACGGCGGACGGCGTCGTGCAGACGCAGCGCACGAGCGTGCGCGAGCCGGTGCCGGACAACAGCTTCGAGGCCCTGGCCGCCGCTCACAGCCGCGCGGCGGCGCGCCTGTCTCAGGACATTGGGGGGGCCATCCGTGGGATGATCGAGCGCGCGGCAATAACAAGACAGGACACCATCTAGCGAGGTCGTTCGGCGGAAAAGCCGACGCGCCGACCACGCTGGCGAAGGCCATGCCCTGGCCGCTCGACTAGCGCTCCTCGGCCCATTTCAGCAAGGCATCGAGCGCGGGGCAGAGAGACTGGCCCCAGGCCGTGAGGCGGTATTCGACCTTCGGCGGAACCTGCTTGTGGACCGTCCGTTCGACCATCGCGTCGGCTTCCAGCCGGCGAAGCTGCTGCGCGAGCATTTTCTGCGAGATGCCTGGAATTGCTCGTTCGAGATCGGAGAACCGCAGCACCTGCCCGCCAAAGAGATTAAACAGGATGAGGAGCTTCCAGCGGCCGTCGATGTACTTCAAGGCCTGCTCGACACCTTGCGCCGCCGAGACTGCGGTGTATTCGGGACGGTTACCGCCAGGTGCGTCACTTACTTTTTCGTGCGCTCTTGCCATTCGCGGAGGTTAGACCGATCTTGCGCGGCATGTCCATCCATCTCCCACCTGCAATCGATCTATACGTAAAGGCCGAAAATTCGGGGCAGATCCAGGCGCTGTCGGAATGCTTTGCGCCCAACGCCACGGTTCGCGATGAAGGGCGCACCTATAAAGGGCTGGCCGCCATCAAGGAGTGGAGGGCCGAGACGAAGAAGAAGTACAACCACACCGTCGCGCCGCTCGAAATTGTCGGAACTGTTTTGAAAGCGAAGCTCAGCGGTAACTTCCCTGGCAGTCCCGTGACCCTCGAATTCCGCTTCGTGCTCGAGG
>Ga0137409_10005753_pt1 | contig 12882 bp, 10 predicted proteins | sample CZODoug1_16funga_FD_122059 | JGI IMG/M metagenome (GOLD analysis project Ga0137409, IMG submission 122059) | Vadose zone soil fungal communities from Angelo Coast Range Reserve, California, USA - CZODoug1_16fungal (Hybrid Assembly) | ecosystem: Environmental > Terrestrial > Soil > Vadose zone...
TCAGAACCCGCCTTATTTCGTCGGAATGACGAAGGAGCCGATACCTCCCACCGACATCATCAAGGCACGCATCCTTGGCATGTTCCTCGATTCGATCACCACGGACCACATCTCGCCGGCGGGTTCGATCAAGGAGAGCAGTCCCGCCGGGCATTATCTCCGCGACCACCAGATCCGCGTCGTCGACTTCAATCAGTACGGCACCCGCCGCGGCAACCACGAAGTGATGATGCGGGGAACGTTCGCCAATATCCGCATCAAGAACCAGATGGTGAAGGACGACGCTGGAAGGGTGGTCGAGGGCGGTTACGCCATTCATCAGCCGGGCGGCGAGCGGATGTCAATCTATGATGCCGCCATGCGCTATCAGGCCGACAAGGTGCCGCTGGTGGTTTTCGCCGGCAAGGAATACGGCACGGGTTCGTCGCGTGATTGGGCCGCCAAGGGCACCAATCTTCTCGGCATCCGGGCCGTTGTCGCCGAGAGCTTCGAGCGTATTCACCGTTCGAACCTCGTCGGCATGGGCGTGATGCCGTTGGTCTTCGAGGAGGGTACCTCCTGGCGGTCACTCGGACTGAAGGGCGACGAAATCGTTACCCTGCGCGGGATCGAGAGCGGCCTGGTTCCTCGGCAGAAACTTGCGATCGAGATTTATGGACCCGGTGGCGTGAGCAAGGCTGTGGTTCCGCTGACCTGCCGCATCGATACGCTCGATGAGCTGGAGTATTTCCGCAACGGCGGGATCCTCCAGTACGTCCTGCGCCAGCTCGCGGCCTGACCGCCAGTCATCTGTTTGATCGAGAGAACGCCATGCCCTCAATTTCCGCGCAACCATCGAAGATCGAGACGGACACGATGCGGAAGGTGACGTTCCGCATCATTCCCTTCCTGATCGCTTGCGGCATTGTGTCGGGATATTCGCCATCATGATCCAACCTCTCGAAGCGAAGGCCGGTTCAGCGCGCAGCTACGCGGATTTTCGGATTATGAGCAATATTGACCAGCATGCCAGAACTCAATGAAACAAAATCCCATCTTGCTATGTGACTGAGAACTAACGATTGCCCCGCCTCAAGGTGAGCGCAGCTATGAAACAATCATACGCTAGAGAACAAGCCGACAGACTCCGTCGCCTTGCTCGCGACAGTACCGACCCTGTCTTACAGGTGTGCCTGCGCAGGCTTGCGGACGATTATGCACGTGAACGTCTGATCAGGAGGACGTGAAATGCAATCGGGTGCTCTGCCAGACGACTTTGGTAAATGCATTCTCGCAGTTTCGCCAGCAACATTCTTGTACGCAGAACTAGCAATGTTCTTAAAGAACCACGGCTGTCACAGATCAAGGTATCGAAAATGCTCGCTCAATCCTTAACGAGACGTCCTGCAACCTTAATACCAGGAGACGGTATCGGCCCGGAGATCGTGAAATCGGCCGTCGATATTCTCGAAGCGCTCGGCTCCCCGTTCGAGTGGGACGTCCGGCAGGGCGGTCTGGCCGCAATCGAGGAAAGTCGTGATCCGCTACCGCAGGCGACGCTGGATAGCATCCGGCGCACGCGGCTTGCCCTGAAAGGCCCGCTGACGACCCCTGTCGGCGGAGGGTTCCGGTCAATCAATGTCCGCCTGCGCGAGGAATTCGGCCTTTACGCCAATGTGCGCCCGGTTCGAAGCATGGTTCCCGGGGGACGATTCGACGATATCGATATTGTGCTGGTGCGAGAAAATCTCGGCGGTCTTTATGTCGCCTTCGAGCACTACATCCCGATCGGCGACGATCCGCACGCCGTTGCCATTTCGACCGGGGTCAACACCCGCGAGGGGTCACGCAAGATCATCGAGTTCGCGTTCGATTACGCGCTCAAGAACGGACGCAAAAAGGTTACCGTCGTGCACAAGGCCAACGTCCTGAAGGCGTTGACCGGCGTGTTTCTCGAGGTCGGCCACGAGATCGCGAAGAAATACGAGGGCAGGATCCAGATGGACGATCGCATCGTCGATGCGACCGCAATGCAGCTTGTGATGAATCCCTGGCAGTTCGACGTCATCGTCACCACCAATCTGTTCGGCGATATCCTGTCCGACCAGCTCGCCGGACTGGTGGGCGGCCTTGGCATGGCTCCCGGCGCCAATATCGGACCGGATGCCGCGATATTCGAAGCCGTGCACGGTTCGGCTCCGGACATTGCCGGCAAGGGCATCGCCAATCCGCTCGCGCTGCTGCTGGCCGTCGGCTTGATGCTGGAACACATCGATCGACCGGAGCTCGCCAACCACCTCAGGGCATCCATCGATCAGGTTTTGCGCAAGGACGGAGTTCGCACGCCCGATCTGGGCGGCAAGGCATCCACCAGCGACTTCACGCAAAACATCATCCGTCGGTTGGGAGGGTAAGCAAATGACTGTGATGGCGGTATCGAATCCGGAAATCCACGCCGACGGCGCGATGTCAAAACTTTCGCGTATTAAGGCAATCGTGGCGGCCTCGTCGGGAAATTTGGTCGAGTGGTATGATTTCTATGCCTATGCGTTTACCTCGATCTATTTCGCGTCCGCATTTTTCCCGTCGGGAGACCAGACCAGCCAATTGCTGGCGACGGCCGGAATTTTTGCCGTAGGGTTCTTCATGCGGCCGCTCGGCGGCTGGCTGTTCGGATGGGTCGCCGACGCACACGGCCGCAAGAATTCGATGGTGCTGTCGGTGCTCTTGATGTGCGCCGGATCGCTGATGATCGGAATTCTTCCCACTTATCAAACAATCGGCGCGGCAGCGCCGGCGTTACTGCTCTTTGCGCGAATGGCGCAGGGCCTGTCGGTTGGCGGCGAGTATGGAACGGCTGCAACCTATATGAGCGAGGTTGCCGGCAAGGGCAACCGCGGGTTCTATTCGTCTTTCCAGTATGTCACGCTCATCGGCGGGCAACTTCTCGCTCTGCTCGTTGTGGTGGTCCTGCAGCAGACATTGTCGCTCGATGAATTAAAGGCATGGGGATGGCGTGTTCCGTTTCTGATTGGAGCCATTGCGGCTCTCGTGGCGTTGTATCTCCGCCGCTCGTTGCAGGAGACGGCGTCGGCGGAGACCATGCATAACGAGGAGGCTGGCTCTCTCTCCGGCCTCTTGCATCACAAGCGCGCGCTCCTGATCGTTCTCGCATTTACCACCGGCGGCTCCCTCTATTTCTATACATTCACGACGTACATGCAGAAGTTTCTGGTCAACAGCGTGAATATGGATGCCAAAACGGTCAGCTCGATCATGACTGCGGTACTGATCGCCTTCATGCTTATGCAGCCGGTGTTCGGGGCCCTTTCGGACCGGATCGGCCGCCGCAACAACATGATCCTCTTCAGTGGGTGCGCAACTTTCGCCGCGGTCCCACTCTTGATGACATTGTCCAGCACCACCAACAGTTACGCTGTTTTTGGTCTGATCATGACGGGCCTAGTGATTGCGTGTTTCTATACCTCGATCAGTGGTGTCGTGAAGGCCGAGCTATTCCCGCCGGAAGTGCGCGCGCTGGGGGTCGGTCTTCCCTACGCAATTGCCAATGCGATGTTCGGAGGAACCGCGGAATATGTTGCGTTGTCGCTGAAATCAGCCGGGCACGAAACTGTATTCTTCTGGTACGTCGCAGCGATGGCGCTTGTCGCCCTCATCGCGTCGCTTTGGATGCCGGATACACGGACCAGAGGCTATCTCGATGGTGATGGCCGGATCTAAAACTGAACAAGGCCAACGTTGTCCAAGGGTGAGGTCGCGTCTGGTGAGGACCGAATTAAAACGGAAGAGAGGCGCTAATGGCTAAGGGATCAGATATATTGGTTGCCGCGCTCGAGAACGAGGGCGTGGACCGAATTTTCGGGGTGCCCGGCGAGGAGAACCTCGATGTCGTGGAAAGCCTGCGTAACTCGTCGATCAAGCTCATCCTGACTCGCCACGAGCAAGGCGCAGCCTTCATGGCTGCGACTTACGGACGCCTGACCGGCAGGCCCGGTGTGTGTATCACCACGCTTGGGCCGGGCGCGCTGAACCTGACGACGGGAGCAGCCTACGCGCTGCTCGGCGCCATGCCCATGATCATGCTCACCGGTCAGAAGGGCATCATGAGCAGCCGTCAGGCAAAATTCCAGATTGTCGATGTGGTCAGTGCTTTCAAGCCACTTACCAAGCTTTCGCTCCAGATCGTCAGTACGAGCAGTATTCCGACGATCGTTCGCGATGCCTTTCGGATCGCGATGGAAGAGCGACCAGGTCCTGTCCTGCTGGAATTGCCCGAGGACGTCGCGGGCGAAGAAGCAGAAGACGTCGCGATGGTACAACAGCATCCGATCGAAATTCCGGTCGCACATCGTGCTTCGCTGGACCGCGCCGCTGAAATGATCCTCAAGGCAAAGAGGCCATTGATCATGCTCGGCGCCGCCGCGTCCCGGCCCCGGAGCACGGCAGGCATCGGGGGGTTCGTCCGCCGTACGCAAATTCCCTTCTTCACGACGCAGATGGGGAAGGGAACAGTACCCGGGGGTGGCAACCTTTATATGGGGACGGCTGCGCTCAGCGAACGTGACTACGTGCATGAAGCCGTGGATCGCGCTGATCTGATCATCGCCATCGGTCACGATACGATCGAGAAACCGCCGTTCATCATGGGCCCGAAGGGTCCGCAAGTGATCCACGTCAGCTACACGCCTGCTAATGTGGAGCGGGTTTACTTTCCACAATGCGAGGTGGTTGGCGATGTAGGGCCGAGCCTGGAACTGCTGGCGGATCGCGTCGAGGGGCGACTGCACAATGCCGGGGCATTGCTCGGCCTTCGCGAAGGCATTTTGAAACGCCTTACCGACCGGGCCACCGAGGATCGCTGGCCGCCGACCCCGCAACGCATCGTGCACGATGTGCGAAAGGTCATTCCCGAGGACGGCATCGTCGCTCTCGACAACGGGATGTACAAGATCTGGTTCGCGCGCAACTACCGGACCTATGTGGCGAACACGCTTCTGCTGGACAACGCGCTGGCGACAATGGGCGCCGGGCTGCCATCCGCCATGATGGCGGCGATGTTGTATCCCGAACGCCGGGTGCTCGCGGTCTGTGGCGACGGCGGCTTCATGATGAATTCGCAGGAAATGGAAACCGCGGTTCGTCTCAAGCTCAATCTCGTCGTGCTGATCCTGGAAGATTCCGCGTACGGCATGATCCGGTGGAAGCAGGCCGTCGATAATTTCCCGGATTTCGGCCTGACATTCGGCAATCCCGATTTTGTCAAATATGCCGAGAGCTACGGTGCGAAAGGCTCGCGAGTCGAAAGCGCGGACTCATTAATTCCGACGCTCGAAAACGCGTTCAAAGGCGGCGGCGTGCACCTCGTCGTGGTGCCGATTGATTACTCCGAAAATACGCGCGTGCTGGTGGATGAACTTCGCGAGAAGTTGAAACAGGTCGACGAGCCGATAGCGTGAGCAATCGAGCAAACTTGACTGCTTCATAGACTAGATCACCGAAAGTCGCAAACGGCTGAAATGGAGAGTGCAATGAGTGAGCAGATCAACGAACAAGCCGAGAAGATGCGTGAAATGGCGCAAACCACGCTCGATAAGGCAAAGGACGCGGTGTCGAAGTACATGGCCGAATCCCAGAAGCTGAGGGAGAAGGCCGATTCCGGCGTCCGCGCAACCTATTCAACTGCGAAAGAGATGAACGACAAGGCGGTGGCGTTCGCCGAAGCAAATGTGGCCGCGGGATTCGAGCTTGCGCAAAGGCTGTTGCATGCAAAAGACCCGCAAGAAATGGGCGCTGTCTATCAAGACCATCTCAAACAGCAGATGGAAAAAATGAACGCGCAGTTTCGTGAGCTCGGAAGTGCAATGAGCCAACCGCCGGCAGTTGACCTGAATAAATAGAGCCGGTCGCGTCAAAGCGAAGATCGTATCGTTCGATTATGGGAAGTTGTCTGCGCCTGGTTGGAGCGCGGACGATGGCATTATCCGCCGCTCAAAGAGCTGAGATACGCAAGGACGGGAGGAGCAGAGTTGATGAGACTGATTCTGTTGGGACCGCCTGGCGCGGGGAAGGGCACTCAGGCAACGAGAATTGTCGATCGCTTTTGCATTCCGCAATTGTCGACCGGAGACATGCTGCGCGAAGCGGTGGCGTCAGGCACGGCTTTGGGGTTGCGCGTCAAACATATCATGGATCTTGGCGAGCTCGTGCCCGATGATGTCGTGGTTTCGGTTGTCGCCAACCGTATTGATCATTCCGACGCGGCGAACGGCTTCATCCTCGATGGTTTTCCTCGCACGGTAGCGCAGGCCGAGGCGCTCGATCAGGAGCTCGCCGCAAGGGGTATCAAGCTCGACGCGGTCCTGGAGCTGGAGGTCGACGAAGCGGCGTTACTCGACCGCATCAGGGGCCGCGCCGAAGAAGCGGCAAGTAAAGGCGAACCAGTGCGCCGTGACGATAATCCCGAGGTGTTCAAGACCCGGCTGGACGTCTATCGGGCGCAAACCGCGCCAGTCACCGAATACTACCGGTCACAGGGGTTACTCAATATCGTTGATGGTCTGCAACCGATCGACGCCGTGAGCGAACAACTTGCTGCTGCGCTGGCAGCATTGCCGTCCCATCAGATCAGGAGTGATGTCAGATGAAATCGTTCACATTCCAGGCGCCGCCGAACATTCTGTTTGAGGTGGGCGCATCGAAGAAGCTGGCTGAACTGGTCTCGGGATACGGGGCGAAGCGCGTCCTTCTGGTCACCGACAAGGGCGTTCGCAACGCGGGACTCACGGAAAGCGCCGAGGCAGGCCTGATCGCGGGCGGGTGCGAACTCACGGTATTTGACGACGTGGAGGCGGATCCGCCATCGCATATCATCGAGCGGGCGGTCGCGCTCTGCCGCGACAAGGGGATCGAACTGGTCGCCTCGATCGGGGGTGGCAGCGCGCTCGATACCGCGAAGCTTGTGGCCTATCTCGCCAAGACACCTGACCGCCTCGACGAAATCTACGGTGTGGGTCTTGCCAAGGGCGAACGTCTTCCGCTGCTGCTGGCGCCGACAACCGCCGGGACCGGCTCGGAGGTGACGCCGATCGCGATCGTCACGACACCGACAACCGAAAAAAAGGGCGTCGTCTCGCCGCGGTTGCTTCCGGACTGGGCGATCCTCGATCCGGAATTGACGCTCGGTTTGCCCGCCCACGTCACCGCTGCGACCGGTATCGATGCCATGGTGCACGCGATCGAAGCCTATACCAGCCGGCACAAGAAGAACCCGATGTCGGATCAGCTCGCGCGTCAGGCCCTTACGCTGCTGTCGGCGAATGTGCGTGCGGTCTGCGCGGACGGGTCAAATCTCGAAGCGCGATCGCAGATGCTGCTAGGCTCGATGCTGGCCGGGATGGCATTCGCCAATTCGCCGGTCGCCGCGGTTCACGCGTTGGCGTATCCGATTGGCGCGATATTCCACGTGCCGCATGGTTTGTCGAACGCCCTGGTCCTGACGCAGGTGCTGCGGTTCAATTTGCAGGAAGCCGAAGGGCTCTATGCTGAACTTGCGCCAATTGTCGACCCCAAGTCGCAGGAGATGAGTGTCAGCCAGCGGGCGCGGCTTTTCGTCGACGCCATCGCGGCGATCTGCCGGGATTGCAACGTTCCGGCTTCTCTCGCCGATGTAGGCATTGCGAGGAGCGATCTGAAGAAGCTTGCCGAGGACGCGATGAAGCAGACGCGGCTTCTCGTCAACAATCCGCGGGAGATGAGCTTCGATGATGCGTTGGCGATCTACACGGAAGCTTTTGGAAACAGGGCGGCCACCTGATCGGAACGCTGGATGGAATTGGTTTTACTGAAGTTTTAGTGCGGGGAGCACGATGAGCGAGAAAGAGCAATCGCCTGCCGCGAACCCTGATGCTGCCTTTGAATGGGCGAAGCTGTGGCAGACGATGGCTGAATCGTCGAACCGCATGGTTGAGGCGTGGTCGGGTTCGATGGCTCCGTTCATGCTGGCTCGCCTGTCGGAGAAGCCCGCTGGTTTTGGCGATGGCAACGAACTGTCTGCTGCCATCGAGCGCATGGCACAGGGGCCGCGACTTGCCGATGTCTGGGATATCGACCGGAAAATGGCCCTGGCCTTCGGCGCCTGGATCGAGATGCGTCAGCGTCTTGCAAGCTACAATGCGGTCGCTGCCGCGCCGTGGACCGAGGCTTCGAAACGGTTTCTTGAGGCGATGTCCGCGACTGGTACGCGCGGGGCGCCGCATCCGGATTGGCGCGAGGCGTTTGCGAAGTGGAGCGAAATTTCCAACGAGGAATTGATTCGCAACCAACGCACCGATGGCTTTCTCCAGGCTCAGAAGGAGCTGCTGCAGGCCGGATTGCAGTTGCGAAGCCGACAGGACGATGTCGCGGAGGCCGCCTCAGCCATGTTCGGTCTGCCGACGCGCAAGGATTTCGATGATGTGACGCGTCAGCTGACGGAACTCCGGCGCGAGGTCCGCGCGCTTGCCCGTCAGGTGCGCGACCAGAAGATCGAAGGCGCACAATGAGCAATCAGGAAAGCCAGGCCTCGCGCTTCGCCCGCGACATGGCGGCCAACGCCGAAAAAATGTTCAAGGCGACGCAGCTCATCGCGAACACCAGGGATGAAGATGTCAACATCGGCACGACGCCGAAACATCTCGTCATGCGCCGCGACAAGGTGGAGTTGTTCCACTACGAGCCGATGGCGGAGGCGACGGCGAGGACGCCCGTACTTCTGGCCTATGGCCTGATCGGGCGGTACACCATGGCCGATCTCCAGCCGGATCGCTCGCTTGTGCGAAGTTTGCTGTCGAAGGGGCTCGATCTTTGGCTGATCGACTGGGGCCAACCGGGCCGAACCGAACGTTGGCTCACGATCGATGACTATGTCGATGACTACATCGACGCCGCCGTCGATCGCATATGTCAGGAAACCGGGCACGACCAGGTTACGCTGCTTGGGATCTGTGAGGGCGGAGTTTTCACCACCTGTTATGCTGCACTGCATCCGGAAAAGGTGAAAAATCTGGTTCTTACGATTACTCCGATCGATTTTCATGCGGACACCAAGGGCACTGCCGCCCATCACGGCTTTCTGAATATCTGGACCCGTAGTCTAGATCCGGAAGATATCGACAAGCTCGTCGATACCTATGGAGTGATACCAGGCGAGTTCATGAGCTCGGTATTCTCGATGATGACGCCGATGCGCTCATTGACGAAATACAATGCCGATCTCATCGACGTTGTCGATGACGAAGCCAAATTCATGAACTTCCTGCGAATGGAAAAGTGGCTGGCGGACCGGCCCCACCATCCGGGTGAGGCGGCGAAGCAATGGCTCAAGGAGCTGTATCAGCAGAACCGCCTGGTCGAGGGCAGCTTCGAACTGTCCGGCCGCCGCGTCGACTTGAGGTCAATCACGGCGCCGGTTCTCAACGTCTTTGCGCTCGACGATCACATTATTCCGCCTGACTGCTCGCGTGCTCTGGGCGCGAAGCTCGGCGGCAAGGATTATACCGAAATCCCCCTTCCGGGTGGCCATGTAGGCCTCTTCGTCTCGAGCAAATCGCAGGGAAAACTCAGCCAGAGCATCGCCGACTGGTTGATCGCCCGCGACGCCAATCCTGTGAGTGAAACCTGATGCGCAACAAGATCGTCGACGCTGCGGAGGCGGTTGCCATCATCCGTTCCGGCGACACCGTCGCCTCGTCCGGCTTCGTCGGCGTGGGAACGCCCGACGAAATCATCAAGGCGCTGGAACGGCGCTTTGTCCAGACTGGAGAGCCTCGGGATCTCTCGCTTGTGTTTGCCGCGGCGCCAGGGGATGGCGCCGATCGTGGTCTCAATCGCCTGGCTCATCCCGGGCTGATCAAGCGTTTGGTGGGCGGGCACTTTGGGCTGGTGCCGAAACTGGCCCGGATGGCAGTTGACAACCATGTCGAGGCTTACAATCTGCCGCTAGGATGCGTTTCGCATCTGTTTCGCGAGATTGCGGGACGCAAGGCGGGTCTTCTCTCCAAGGTCGGTCTCGGTACCTTCGTCGACCCCGCCAACGGCGGCGGAAAGCTGAATGAACGCACCACTGAGGAACTGGTTCGCTTGATGGAGATCGACGGCGAACCGTGGCTTTTCTACAAGGCGTTTCCGATCAACGTGGCGATTATCCGCGGTACGACAGCCGATCACAACGGCAACATCTCGATGGAAAAGGAAGCGTTGACGCTCGACAACCTTGCACTCGCCACGGCAGCGAAAAACTGCAAGGGTTTTGTCATCGCCCAGGTCGAGCGCATCGCGGCGTCCGGCTCGCTCAATCCCAGGCACGTAAAAATTCCAAGCGTGCTGATTGATTGCGTCGTCGTCGCACAGCCGGAAAACCACGTCCAGACATATGCCACCGGTTACAACGGCGCGTTCTCGGGTGAGTTGCGCGCGCCAGCGGACCGCAAGGTTCCACTGCCGCTGGACAACCGCAAGATCATTGCACGTCGGTGCGCGCTGGAATTGCCGATGGGTGGCGTGGTCAACCTCGGCATCGGAATGCCTGAAGGGGTCGCCTCGGTTGCTGCGGAAGAAAAGCTGTTCGACTTCGTCACGCTGACGGCCGAGCCCGGGATCATCGGCGGAATTCCTCAAGGAGGTCTCGACTTCGGCGCGGCAATCAATGCGGAATCGATCATCGATCAGAACCAGATGTTTGATTTCTACGACGGTGGCGGCCTGGACCTTGCTTGCCTCGGCATGGCCCAGGTCAATGCAAATGGTGATGTCAACGTCAGCCTGTTCAACGGCCGCCTTGCCGGCGCCGGCGGTTTTATCAATATATCCCAGAATGCGCGTGAGCTAATCTTCGCGGGAACGTTTACGACCGGTGGTCTCAAAACCACCGTTGCTGATGGTCGGTTGAAAATATTGAGCGAGGGAAAATCATCGAAATTCGTCGACAAAATCGATCAAATCACATTTTCGGGGCGCCTCGCGGCGAAGAACGCGCAGCCTGTTCTCTACGTGACTGAACGATGTGTTTTCAAGCTAACATCGGCAGGCCTCGAGTTGATAGAGGTTGCGCCCGGCGTCGATGTTGAGCGTGACATTCTTGCTCTTATGGGATTTCGTCCCATCATCCGTTCACCGAAAACTATGGATGCTTCACTTTTCAACGAAGCCTTGATGCAGCTGGATGACCGGCTTCTCAACCGCCCGTTATCCGAACGACTGATGTTTGACGAGAAGCGCAATACGCTATTTCTGGGCCTGGATGGTTATCGAGTTCATAAGCCGGCTGATGTGGAAGCAATACGTGAAGGTGTGTTTGCGATCTTCGCCCGGGTCGGACATCGCTTTTCTGCGATCATCAATTATGACTCGTCGGATATCGCTTCTGAAATGGCCGACGACTGGTTTTCGATGGCGGCGGATGTGGAGCGCACTTGTTACGACCATGTCTCGCGCTATACGACTAGCGCATTCATGCGCCTCAAACTTGGTGATGCTTTAACGCGCCGCAACGTCGCGCCGCACATTTTTGAGACGTCGGCTGACGCCCACCAATTTGTCGTCGAATAAGCAGATGGTGCTCAATCGCTCTCAGCCGCGACGGTCCTAATGGATCTTATTTCCAGGGACCATGGAGAGCGACCAATAGTCCCGGATCGAACGGGATCGGTGCGGGGACTGTCGCGGCGGAGCTTTCATCGAATCGCATTTACCGACTGGGGCCCAGCGGTTTCTGATCTGCCCGTTCTGTGTGTTCATGGCCTCACTCGTAATGGACGCGACTTTGATCATCTCGCGACCGCCCTTGCGAGCAAGGGACGTCGTGTTATCTGTCCCGATTTGCCGGGGCGGGGGCAGAGTGAAAGATTAAAAGACAGCAGTGACTATGTGCTGCCTCAGTATTGCAGCGATATGACCGCTTTGATCGCTGCACTAGGGGCTGTCGAGATTGACTGGGTCGGGACGTCATTGGGTGGCTTAATCGGCATAGTCCTCGCAGCGCTGCCCGGCAGCCCCATCCGCCGCATGGTTATCAACGATATCGGACCGTATCTGCCTTGGGCTGGATTGCTTCGCCTCGGCGCCAATCTTAATGATGTTCCAAAGAGCTTCCAAACCGTCCGAGAAGCAGAATTGTACTTTCGCCGCGTTTTGGCTCCCTTCGGAGAACTGGAGGACGAGCATTGGCGTCATTTGACGATCCATAGCGTGGAATGGAGGCCGGAGAGGCAGCACTACGAGTCATTATGCGACCCGAACATCGCGCACGCGTTCCGCAACCCTTGGCACTACAGCGTGGACCTCTGGAAATACTGGGATGCGATCGACATCCCCATTTTGGTGGTGAGAGGACAAGCATCAGATCTTCTTCCTGAAGATATCCTCGCAGACATGTTGCGCAGGAATCGCAATGCGACGGCATACACCGTACAAAATTGCGGCCATGCGCCAGCCTTGATAACGCCGGATCAGATTGGGGTCGTTGAGGCATTTCTCAACAAAGACAGCAACGCTGGTTGTTGATCTCGCTCTGGTTTCAATTTCGACGTCGCAAGCGCCGGCCGCAATTTGCGGCCGTTTCACGTGAAGGATGGGCTCATTTTCTCGGGTCGTCTATTCCGACTGCGCCTCTAATCTTTTGATTTATCTAGGGGTAGAATCCGCTGTTTCCTCAGAAAACCCATTGAAATCATTGAGTAACCGGGCTGATTTTGATTCCACCATACGGAGGTTCGAATCCTCCCGCCCCAGCCAGGCAGTTCGGGACCCGGAGAGAATGTCCCTGATATCGCAAGAAAGGCCCGCCAATGGCGGGCTTTTACAACTTAGCTGGCGGTCTCCGAGCTCCCATTTTAGGCATTCCCAGGG
>Ga0137409_10005754_pt1 | contig 12881 bp, 8 predicted proteins | sample CZODoug1_16funga_FD_122059 | JGI IMG/M metagenome (GOLD analysis project Ga0137409, IMG submission 122059) | Vadose zone soil fungal communities from Angelo Coast Range Reserve, California, USA - CZODoug1_16fungal (Hybrid Assembly) | ecosystem: Environmental > Terrestrial > Soil > Vadose zone...
TTGACCGTCGCGGCGCAATCCGATCTGCGCGGCGAACGCAGCGTGTCGCCGGCGGCGTCTGCGGACGGCTTCCGCCTTCGCGCCTCCGGCGCTACGGCGGGACAGGTCGAGCGGCACCATTACACGATCGGCGCGCGTGTCCGCCCGCTGGTCGTGTTCTGGATCGCGCGCAGCGGCGTGGGCGATGCGGTGGTCACGCGCCGCCGCGCGCCCGGCGAGGCGAGCTACTCCTTGCTGATCGGATCGGATCCGGATCGCACGCCGATGCACATCAATCGATGGGGCTACATCGAAGAGGAAATCCGCGGCGCCGAGGCGCGGCTGCTCGGCTTGATGACCGAGTCCGAGGAGGATTCGATTCAGCAGGCCGAAGCCAACGTCCGGAAGCAACCGTCCGGCAGTCATCCCTTCAGGGTCATTCACGCAACGGCCGACGGCGAGCAGGCGCAGGCGCGCGTCGCATCGATCAACATGCCCGAGGACTACACGCTGCGGCAGATGCGCGTGGTGCTCGACGTTGCCCGGCGCGCCGCAGGCGGCGGCAGCCTGCGCGTCGTGCGGCTGCCGGCCGGAACCCGACCGGGATTTCTCGCGGCGCTCGCCGACACGATGCGCCTGCCGGCCGAACGTTCGATCGCGTACGCCTACTACGGGCGGCTGTACGAGCTGCGCCGGACGCGCAGCCGAAACGTTCCCAACCTGCAGATCGCGCAGCGGTCCTACGGTCCGGCCGTCGCCGCCGACTTCGTGATCACGAGCGCGCACGACGGCGAGCAGACGAAGTTCTCGATGACGTACGGCACGCAGGGCGCGTTCGCCGAAGTCCCACTGACCGTCACGTATCAACCGCGGTGGTGGCTGCAGGTGGAGCTGGCGATCGACGATGCGTCGGATGCGCTCGACAGCGGAGCGGTCCGATGAATACCACGCGCACGCTCAATATCGTGATCGCACTCGTCGCCGCCGCGCTGTTTGCGGAGTCGCTGCACGTTCTGGGGCTCGATCGGATCGCCGACGGGCTGGCCCGGATGGGATGGGGATTTGCGGCCATCCTGCTGCTCTCGGGCGCCCGCGACGTCGTGCGAGCGATCGCCTGGACGCTCACGGTCGAGCCACCGGAACGGCTTCGATTTCTGCCAGCGTTTCGCGCGCGACTCGCCGGTGAAGCCCTGAACACGCTGGTCCCGATGGGAATGGTCGTCGGCGAGCCGACCAAGGCGTCGCACGTGGGAGACAGCCTGCCGTTCGGTGCCGCGTTTCGCGCGCTCGCCGTCGAGTTCGCGTTCTACGGCGCGTCGCTCGTCCCGCTGTTCGCGGCGGGCGTCGCGGCGTTCGCGCTGGTGAATCGGTTCAGCGTCGGCGTCGCGCCGGTGCTGGTCGCCGAGGCCGCAATCATCGCCGTTGCGACCCTGATCGCACGACGCCTGATGCGACGTGCGTCGGAGTGGACCGCGATTCGTCCAGTCCATCTGGCGGCTATTGCCGCGAGCGAAGCGGCCTATCAGATCCTTGCCGTCGCCGAAGTCTACGTCATGCTGCTGCTGATCAGTCCGGAGCCGCCGACGATCGCGTCGGCGGTCGTGCTCGAAACCGTCAGCCGCGCGATCACGATCTTCTTCAAGATGGTCCCGATGCGCATCGGCGTGGACGAGGCGAGCTCGTCGTTCGTCGCCGGACACGTGAGCCTCGATCCCGCGACCGGGCTCACGCTGGCGCTCGTCCGCAAGCTAAGGCTCTTGTTCTGGAGCGCCGTGGGGCTGGCGCTGCTCGTCCGGCGGCGCACGAGAGATGTCGCCGCGGACGCCGCACGACCGAGCGCAGTGTTTCCGTCGGCGGCCGTGCTCGCGCTCCTGCTCGTCGCGAGCGGGGCGTCGGCGCAGGGCGCGGCCGCCATCGTTGCCGGCGCCGTCGCGATTGCGGCCCCCGACGGCGCGCCGCTCGTCGTGCCAGGCGTGACCGTGACGCTTCGCTGCGGCGGCGACGAGCCGAGGATCGACGTGTCAAACGAGCAGGGTGAGTTCCGGTTCGTCGACCTGCCGGCAGAGCGCGGCAGCTGCACGATCGGCGCGGAGCTGCAGGGCTTCAGGTCGGCGACGAGCGTCGTGGCGTTGACCGCCGGCCAGACGACGACCGCCAACCTGCAGCTCGGGCTCGACACCCTGCGCGAGGAAGTGACCGTGCGTGCGGCACCGATCCTTCCGGACGAAGACCGCTCGCCCGTGCGGGTGGAGCAGGTCGCAGCCTCGGTGATGCGAGCGGCGCCGATCGCGCACGACAGGTTTCAGGATGCGCTGCCGCTGATCCCGGGCGTCGTGCGCGGCCCGGACGGCCTCCTGAACATCAGCGGCTTGCGCAGCAACCAGAGCGCGCTCACGTTCAACAGCGCGAACGGCACCGACCCGGTCACGGGCGAGGACGCCATCGAGCTTCCGATCGACGCCGTCAGCTCGGTGCAGGTGCGCGGTGCCGCGTACGCGCCGGAGTTCGGCCTGTCGGCCGGCGCGGTCACGGTGGTCGAGACGCAGAGGGCCGGAGACACCTGGGACGTCACGGTCAACGATCTCGAGCCCCGTCTGCGCCGGCGTGGCGGCGAGTTCAGGGGGATCGAATCGTGGACGCCGCGCGTGACCGTGGGCGGCCCGATTGTCGCGGGCAAGGTGCAGCTCCTCGAGTCGGTGCAGTATGAATACAGCCAGACTCGCGTGTTCGGGCTGCCGCCCTTCGAGAGCGACACGAAGCTGCAGAGCTTCGAGAGCTTCACGCGCGCCGACTGGCTGCGCGATCAATCGAATCGATTCACCGCGTCCGCGCTCGTCTCGCCGCGCCAGACGACCTACGCCGGGCTGAACACTTTCAACCCGCAAAGCGTGACCGCCAACATCAAGAGCCACAACGTGCTGGCCGGCGTGTCGGACCAGATCATTGTCGGTGCCGGCGTCATCGACACACGCGCCAGCGTGAAACAGTTCGACGCGACGATAAGCCCAAGTCGGGGCACGGGGCCGATGCTGCTGGCGCCAGACGTCAACTCGGGCAGCTACTTCAACGATCAGGATCGGACCAGCCGGCGCGCGGAATTGTTCACCACGTACTCGTTCACGCCGATGGGTCCCGCGCATCTCGTCAAGACCGGCGGCGGACTGACCTACGAGATTTTCGACGGCGTCAGCGCGAGCCGGCCCGTTCAGATCGGCCGCGCGAACAGCACGGTGAGCCAGACGATCGCATTCGCCGGCAGCGGTCAGCTCGATCGGAACAAGACTGCGGTTCGCGGGTTCGCGCAGGATGCGTGGACGGCGGGTTCGCGGCTCACCGTCCTGTACGGCGTCCGCTACGATTACGAATCGATTGCCGGCGGCTTCAACGTCGCGCCGCGCGGCTCCGTGTCGCTCGTCGCCACTTCCGACGGCCGCACCATCGTTCGCGCCGGCGGCGGCATGTTCTACAACGCCGTGCCGCTCAACGTGGCGAGCTTCGAGCAGTTTCAGACCCGCAGCGTCTCATCGTTCGCCGACGATGGCATCACGCCGGTCGGGGTGGTGCGCCTGGCAAATGACGTTGCCTCCGACCTGCGGGCGCCGCGCAGCGTCACCTGGAACGTCGAGGTCGATCGTCAGTGGCTCCGCAAGCTGTTCGTGCGCGTCGGATATCAGCAGCGGGACAATCGCGACGAGACGGTCATCGACGAGACAGTCGTCGACGCGACGGCCGGCGCCGTCGTGCTGCGCAGCGACGGTCGCTCACGCTATCGCGAAGCGCAGGTCACGGGGCGCTACACGTTTCACGGCGACGACCGGATTGTCGCGTCGTACACGCGCTCGTCCGCCATCGGCAATCTCAACGACTTCAACGGCTTCTTCGGGAACATCGAGAATCCCGTCATTCGCCCGGACGAGCGCGGGGCGCTCCCCTGGGATGCGCCGAATCGTGTGCTCGTCTGGGCCAGCCTGGCGCTGCCTCACGGGTTCGCCCTCTTTCCGGTGCTCGACACCAGGACGGGGTTCCCGGTCTCGAACGTCGACGGCGACCGCAACTTTGTCGGGCCGAGAGACGGCGTCGGGCGATTCCCGACCTTCGTGTCGCTCGACGCGCAGGTCACCAAGAGGTTTCGCGTGCTCGGACACAACGCGACGATTGGCCTCAAGGTCTTCAACATCACGGACCATTTCAACCCGCGCGATTACCAGGGGAACCTCGCGAGCGCGAATTTCGGCGGCTTCGACAACAGCGTCGGCCGGACGTTTCGGGGCAAGTGGATTTTCGAGTTCTGAGCCTCGGTTCACGGGTTCGGGTCGGGTGTCCTAGCCGGGACGCTCTTGGTTGATTGGGCCCACCAGACCTGCCGTGAGGAGCGTGAGATCGTCAGGCTGCAGCCGGCCCGCCAGCTCGTGATGGACGTCGGCGAGAATCGTGTCGAGCAGCGGAGCGCCGCCTCCGGACGCCCGGTCGATCGCGCTCGTGAACCGCTCTTCCGCGCGGCCGTCCTCGTCTGCGAGGGTCTCCCAGACACCGTCCGTGTACAGGAGCAGGTGATCGCCGACGTCGATCGACACGACGGGTGCGTCCCACGTTGACGCCGTCAGCACCGGCGAGACCAGCGGCCCGGTGCTCTCGAGCCACAGCGGTTTGCGCGTGCTTCCCCACACGACGATCGGTGGATGACCGGCATTCACATATCGCAGGTGGCGATCCGGCATCCGGATATCGAGGATCGCGAGCTCCGGATGAAACTGGTCGGCCACCGACAGCGCATCGCGAGAGAGCCGCGTGCCGATAACGTGATGGTCGCCGCTCAGCACGCGCTCGACCGCACGAAGCATTCCCGGTTCGTCGTCCACGACGAGGATGCGCGCCGGTTTCATGACCATTGCGGGTGCGGTTGCGGCAACGCCTCTGGAACGAGAACGCGGACGTCGGTGCCCTTGCCGGGCTCGCTCTGAATCATGAGCGTGCCGTCGACTTCCCACAGAACCGATCGGCAGATTGAGAGGCCGAGGCCGTTGCCGTGCTGCTTGGTCGTGAAGAACGGCTCGAGCACGCGCGGAAGATTTTCGGCGGGAATCCCGCAGCCGCTATCGGCGATCGAGATTTCGACGAGCCGATCGACGGAGCGCACGGTGACCAGGATCCGGCCTCCATGCGGCGTGGCCTCGCGTGCGTTGGTGAGCAGGTTCAGAAACACCTGTTCGAGATCGCTCTGGCTGCACGCGACTTCCGGAATCTCGTCCGGCACGTTCACGTGCAGCTCGATGGCGCTCCGGCTGATGCCGTACTTCAGGATGGCGGTCGCGGTCTCGATGGCGCGCCGCACGTGGCCATAACCGCTCCGCCGCGCCGCATTCCGCGAAAACGTCAGCATCCCTCCAAAAATCCGTCGGCAGACCTGGAGCGACTTCTGTATGTGCTCGAGATCCTCCGCGAACACGATCGGCGCGAGCACGCCGCTGCGAACGTCCGCCTGCATCTGCTGGATCAGCGGCAGCATCGACCCGAGCGCGTTGTTGAGATCATGGGACACGCTACGCGCAAGATCGGCCATCGCGTGCTTGCGCTCGGCCGTCATGACGCGAGCGCGGAGCGACTCGGTGCGGTGCAGGTTCTGAATGGCGATGGCGGCCTGCGATCGAAAGTGTTCGACCAGCTCGGCGTCGAATGGTTTGAGCTGTTCAGGGTAGCGCGCCGCGATCTTGAGGACGCCGACGAGACTGTCCCGCGTCACCAGCGGCGCACAGAGCATCGACGCTTCCCGAAGGTTCTCGCCTTCGGGGCCGCCGTCGCTGTTGTAGTCGAGCAACGACGCAAGCGCGCCGGCCGGCTGATCTCTCCACTCCCGCCAGCTGTCGCCGTGTCGATCGAAGCCGTACACCTGTTCCGACTGCAGCAGCGCGGCGGCGTCAGCCGTGATCGGTATCCTCAGCCCAATCCGCTCGCTCTTGGCCTTCGTCCACGCGATCTGTTCTGCCACCACGCGCAACGACGCCTCGTCCTCCTCCCGGATGAGGAGCGCCGACGAGTGATCGTAGAGGGTCAGCGATCGTATGCCGTCCATGATCTGGTAGAAGAGATCCTTGGGATGGATCTGCTCCATGATCTTCCTGTCGATCCGATCGCGCACGCCAAGGAGTCGATCGCGGTCGATCCGTTGAACGGCGGCTGACAGCACTGCTGCGATGCGCGCGATCAGGCGGCGATCCGCTCGATCGAATGCGTGGCCCGGAGCGACCAGCGCAATCGCGCCCCAGGCACCGCCGCGCCGCCGGACCGATCCGATCAACATGTCGCGCTGAACCGGCGGATGTGTGTGGCGGATATAGCGCGTCAGCATGCCCAGATCCCAGTCCACCCGTCTTGGCAGCGTGAAGAGGAGGTCGGCTTCCGCGTGGCCCGCCCGGAGCGTTGCGATGCAGCCGTGCGTCGCCCGGAAGAACTCGCGCGTGTCACGGAGCGCATGCCGCAGCGCCTTGTGCGGCTCGCCGGCGTCTTTCAGATGAGCGGACAGGCCGTCGATGAACTTCAGCGCGGCGAGCTCCCGCTGTACCGGCAACATGGCGCTTCAGGATGGTTCTCGAACCGGCCCGGGGTCAAGTGCGTGCCGGTCGGTCACCATAGCCATCGCCCTGGTCAGGTGATCATCAATGACGTGAACTCTCAACTGCCGACGCTCGATTCGACGCGCCTGCTCGCGCGGGCGGCGCTCGGCCGGGGCCGCGGTGGGCACCAATGCGCCAGCACCAGCGGTCACACCCGGCGAATGAGAGTCAATCCAGCGTAGACCCCCCCGCATCATCAGTCTTACGCGTTAGTCTGACGCGGTGCTCCTGCCGGGGATCGAGCGACACCGACGAGCGCAATCACCCACGCGGCCGCCAGTGCGAGCAGGCCGCCGCCGCCGATCGTGATTGCGGCGGACGGCGCCTGGCTCAGATCCAGGCCGGCGGAATTCACAACCGCGACCACCCCGGCGAACGCCGCGTAGCCAGCTGTGGCAAGAAGCACGACCTCCAGCTGCCGCCGCTCGTTCCAAGCCGTGAATGACAACAACCACGCCAGAAGCGGCAGCACCAGGATGGCGTGCATGGTCACCGCATGGGTCGGCTTGAGCGTGCCGCCCGTGACATATGCCGCTTGGGAGTTCCCGGCAAACACGAGCAGCATACCCTTGGCGATCATCAAGGCTCCGACGCTGACCGCGCTGCACAGGGCGATAAAACCGGCCCGGATTGCGATCCGGAGACCAGCCGAGATTGTCGGGTTCGCTCGCAATGCGGCGAGGGTCAGCACCGCGATGATCACGACGAGGGCGACGCCGCCCGCTGCCAGCGTTCGCGCGACCAGTCCGTCGAAGGTCGTCTCCACGTTGTAGTGAGAGGGCACGCCCCGCCAGGCCTGGAGTGAGACCAGCGCAGTTTCGATCGCGCATGCGATCGTGAACAGGCTCAGCAGGATTACCCGCACGCGGGCGCCGAGCCGGAGGAAGGATGAGACCCAGGCGATCGTCATCAGGGTCAAGCCGAAAGACAGGCCGAAGGTCGTCGGTTTGCGCAGCGATAGCGGTCCCATCCATGTCCCGCCTCCCACTGTCAGGATCACCAGGTGAAGGAGGCCGCTCACCAGCAACAATGTCCCCATCAGATACGCCGTACGCTCAACCTTCCGGCCGTTGTCCCAGAACGACCAGAGCGAGCGGGCTATCTTGCCCAGCGGGACCTTCATCCGCATCGCCTCGAGAACAAACGGTGAGACCGACCCCGCTCTCCGGTAGGGAGCGGTCGCGTTCTCACCGCGGTGCAAACGCCGCCCGATTCAACGCCGCTTGCCGGCACGCTGGCGACCGGACCTTCTCGACGCGGTCTGGCGCCCGCGCGGCGTAAACGTGGCAGCGAACTGTGTGTGGATCTCATGACGGCGATCCCCGAAAGCGCGACCGAGCGCTGAGCCTCAGGCGTCGAGGACTGGATCGACACTCTTGCGACGTTCACGACGACGATCGTTCCTTCCCATCGCTCGTCACCAAATGCCACGCCCCGTCCGCTATCGCTCCGCAGGTCTCCCGCGACGCTGTGCTCGCGATTGGCATCCGTTGCGGCGATTTGACCTCGCGTTTGTACATCGGCAACACGGGCCGATGAGGATACGCATTGGAGGAAAACATCATGCAGCGATCTTTTGTGCGGATCTGTGTTGTGGTTGTGGGTGTCACCGCAGTGCCTCTCGACGCTCGGCCGGCCGCCGAGAGTCCTCGCGCAGACTTCGGAATGTTCGTGGCCGAGCAGTTGCGCGCGCACGCCATGGAACTGTTCGGATTCCATCATCCGCTCGACGAAAGCGCCATCGGTCCGTTCGATGGTCCAAGCGTCGACGCGCTCGAGCTTGCAGGGGGGCTGAAAGCGACGTTGATCTCCAGCGCGGTGGAGAATGCGGCGGATCAGATCGCGATGTGGCCGGATGACGAGCATCCCACGCATCTGTTCGTCTGCGACGAAGAGACCTCGAATCCTGCCGTGCAGCGCGTCGATCTCAGCAAGCCCCCGAGCGCCAATGCCACGACGATTGTCACCGGTCTCGTCTCGTGCGACCCGGTTCGCCGCACACCCTGGGGCACGATTATCGTCGCCGAGGAAGCGGGAGCGACCGGTGGGTTGTACGAGATTCTCGATCCGCTGCACGTCAACGCACCCATCAACGTCAGCGATCGGGCGCATGGCACGACCAGCGATCCCCTTCATCTGGTCAAGCGCCAGGCCGTCGGCAGCTTGTCGTTCGAGAGCGTCGCCATCAAGCACGACGGGACGATGATCTACGGTGATGAACTGGCGCCGAGCGGCGGAGCGGCCGGCGGCGGCCTCTACAAGTTCGTGCCGTCGGTGCCGTTTGCCGGCGGCGGTCCCGTCACGGTTCCCGCTCAGTCGCCTCTGGCGGCGGGCGCGATCTTTGGACTGCGCGTCGGCGCGGCGGGCTCGTCGAACTGGGGCCAGGGCGCCGAAATCGGGAAAGGGAGCTGGACGGCCGTCAACCTCGCCGGACTCAATGTCGTTGATGCCAGTGGCAACCTGATTTTGCGCAACGCTCAAGCTCTTCAAAGATTCACCGGCTACTATCGACCCGAGGACATGGACATCGATCCGATTGCTGCCGAAAAGGGCGTGTTCCGGGCGTGCTGGGCCAACACTGGCCGCGAGAGCCACTCGGGTGGGAGTACGGTCGAGAACAGTGCGGTGTACGGCGAAGTCATGTGCCTGACCGAAGAGCCTCCAAGCGCGGCGGTGCCCTCGCCGCCGACCGGGACGATCCCCAAGGTCGATCGCTTCATTGCTGGATCACCGCACGCCGCCATGTTCGACAACGTCGCGTTCCAGCCGCACACGGGCAACCTCGTCGTGCTCGAAGACGGACCGACCAGTATCGGGCTGCCGAACGGATCCACCCAACCGCGCGGCAACGATCTCTGGATGTGCCTGCCGGACGGCGCCGATGACGACACGCAGTCGGACGGCTGTGTCCGCTTCGCGTCGCTGCGCGATACGACGTCGGAGCCGACCGGGTTTATTTTCCTGGCGTCCGGCAAAGCAGCCTTCGTGCATCTGCAGCATCGAGAAGTCGATGCGGCCAACCATCGAGGGTCGCTGCTCATGATCTCAGGGTTCAAGGAGAAGGATAAGGATAAGGACTAGGAGCCGAGCCATCAGTTTTCCATGCTGTGGCGCGCCGCCGAGCCTCTCCATTCGCGCCAGGGGGAGGGGCTCGGCAGCGCGTAAGGCGCGGTGCATTTCTGGCGGCCGGACGCGACGTGCGCTACTCGGCAGGACATTCGACGCCGCGGAGGCCGAGGCGCGCGGCGGCGCAGCGCTCCAACACGCAACCTGGACAGCGAGTGGAGGTACCCATGGAGTTGAACCGCATCGATGAAATTGCCGCGACCCTGGACGACATGACGACAACGCTCGAGGAGATCAAAGAGGATCCGTGTCTTGTAAGCGCGCAGACGCTCGAGAGCATGCGCCGGTCCATCGAGAAGGCGGCCGACAGCATCGATCGCATAGAGAATAAGCAGCCCGACACGAACCGGCGATGAGGTAAATGCGCGACCTTCTGACGCTTCCCGCATTCACCAGCGACGATCTGTTCCACGTCGTCGTCGAGTCACCGCGCGAATCGACGGTCAAATTGAAGTGGGACCCGGAGCTGGGCGCCATGTCCATCTCGCGTCCGCTCGCGCCCGGCCTCTCGTATCCGCACGACTGGGGGTTCGTACCCTCGACGAAGGGACCCGATGGAGATCCGCTCGACGCCCTCGTCTTCTGGGACGTCTCCAGCTTTCCAGGCGTCGTCATTCCGTGCGGGGCGCTGGCCGTCGTGCAGCTCGAGCAGAAATCGCCAGGGCCATCCCGGCGAACGCGTGCGAAACGACCGACTCGTGGCAGTGCCGGACACATATCGGCGCGCGTTCGCGCATTCGGTCGGCGCGCTGCCGCAGCGGGTGCGCGATGAGCTCGCGCACTTCTTCGTTGCGGCCACCGTATTCGAGGGCAGAGATCCGAAAGTCCCTGGGTGGGACGGAGCCGACGCGGCGCTCCCGCTGATTCGTCAGACCGCGGCGCGGGTCGAGGGCCGCAGGTGAGATGATATATCTCATCTAACGTCTCGTCCCGATCATGCAACACAGCGCGGCACACAAGACTCCTGACGATCAGTCCATCGCGTACATCTGCAGTGCCTGCGGAACCGAGTACCCTCCGTCGGATGGGCCCCCTCAGAGCTGCCTGATCTGCACGGATGACCGGCAGTTCGTGCCGCGCCTGGGTCAAGAGTGGACGACCCTTGCGGACCTTCGGAGACGGCGGCGCAATGCGTTTCAACGACTCGAGCCCGATCTCTTCGGCATCGGAACCACGCCGGAATTCGCGATCGGTCAGCGCGCACTTCTCGTGCGCACGCCCGCGGGCAACGTCCTCTGGGACTGCATAAGCCTTCTCGACGACGCCACGGTCGAGATCGTCAACGCGCTCGGCGGCATTCGCGCGATTGCCATTTCTCACCCGCACTACTACACCACCATGGTGCAATGGAGCCGTGCGTTCGGCGGCGCTCCGATCGTCCTTCACGCGCGCGATAGCCAATGGGTGATGCGACCAGATTCCGCCGTGACCTTCTGGAACGGTCGTATCCATGAACTCGTTCCCGGGATACGGCTCATCCACTGCGGCGGCCATTTCGCGGGGGGAACACTTCTTCTTTGGGAAGCTGGCGCGGAGGGTCGCGGCGCCCTGCTCACCGGGGACGTGCTTCAAGTAGTCCAGGACACTCGTTACGTCAGCTTCATGAGAAGCTACCCGAATCTCGTTCCGCTACCCGCCAGCGAAGTGCTGCGAATCGCCGAAGTGGTCGAAGCCCTCCGCTTCGATCGCATCTACGGAGCGTGGTGGGATCGCCACGTCGAACGCGACGCCCACAGAGCCGTTCAGGAATCGGCCCGGCGATATGTCACCTGGACCACTGCGCAGGGCAGTGTCGAGTGATTCACCAGCTCGCGAATGACCAGCCACACTTCCTCCGCGACTTCCGCGCCGTCACTGGCGCCGCGCCAGGGGACTGCTTGGGAACGCCGCGTACTGCAGAAGGCTCTTCAGCGTTTACCAAACCGCGCCGGCAGGCAGCTTCGACGGCTTCGGCTCGACTTGCGGCGCCCATTTTCGTGAAGAGCGTGTGCAGGTATGCCTCGACCTCACATTCCTGAATGAAGAGGCAAATCGCAATTTCATCGCTCGCTTTCCCGTTTGCCAACAGTTGAAGGGCCGCTCGTTCCCAGGGCGTGATTCTCAGCACAGGGTTCTTCCGCCTGGAATTTCGCGTTCAACGCCGAACACGGGTCAGCGTTCCAATCCCGTCGGCCTGCAACCACTCCTTCAGATCAACAAGTTCGCTCGCCATTCCCGGACTCCTCGCATTAGTCCGTCACCAGTCCGCGCCGAGTGACGTGGGTCCCTTCTACCCGATTCGTGTGACGTACGCGTGAACGGTGTGGTTCGATCGGAGTGGCGGCTAGAGGCGCGTGCACCCTCCAAATTTGTGCTTCAGCCGCAAATTTGTAGTGGCGCCGGCGTTCAGCCTCCAAGTTTTTGGTTGCGCGCCGCATGCCGATGGTTTGAGGCGGGAAACGATCGCGACTGCCTCTACAAACTCAGTACGATTCCACCATCCTCGGCAAGGAGTGCAATCGTGCGAACACGTATCTGGGCCCTCGTCGCTCTGTTGCTCGCGTTTGGGTCGGCTGCACACGCGCAGGAAGCATCCATCATCGGCACGGCGGTCGACGAAACCAGGGCGGTGCTGGCGGGCGTGAGCGTTATTGCGACCGATCAGGCCTCGGGCCGGCAGCTTTCCGCCATGACCAACACAAGGGGCGAGTACCGGCTGCTCAACGTGCCGCCCGGCACGTACGCGCTGCAGGCGGAGATCGCCGGATTTGCGACGGTGATCCTGCTCGACATCGAGCTCCTCGTCGGGCAGAACGCCACGATCCCGCTCACAATGAAGCTCGCGCAAGTGACCGAGACGCTCACCGTCAACGCCGAGTCGCCGCTGGTCGATACGACCTCGTCGCAAGTGGCCGGCAACGTTGACAGGCGCCAGATGGAGGAGCTGCCGCTGCAGGGCCGCAACTGGATGGAGCTGTCGAAGCTGATCAAGGGCATCACGGCGAACGACGTTACCAATACGCCAGGCGTCAGCCGCGACGATGACTTCCAGCTGAACCTGGACGGCCAGCAGATCACGCAGAAGATCGCCGGGTCGGGCTTCGGGCAGCCGAAGTTCAGCCGCGAGTCGATCGCGGAGTTCCAGATCGTCACCAACATGTTCGACATCACGCAAGGCCGATCGGC
>Ga0137409_10005755_pt1 | contig 12881 bp, 12 predicted proteins | sample CZODoug1_16funga_FD_122059 | JGI IMG/M metagenome (GOLD analysis project Ga0137409, IMG submission 122059) | Vadose zone soil fungal communities from Angelo Coast Range Reserve, California, USA - CZODoug1_16fungal (Hybrid Assembly) | ecosystem: Environmental > Terrestrial > Soil > Vadose zone...
AACCCTCGATGTCGTGCGCGCCGTCGTTGAATCTGGCCGCGACATCGCTCTCTACACCGGCAATGACGACAACATCGTTATGGACCTGCTCACGCCTTTTGTGTTTCAAGCGAACGGCCAAAATGCAACACTCCGTATTGTCGGTGGCCTCCTCGGCCATTGGTCCGTGTGGACGCGACACGCAGTTGAACTGCAGAAGGAATGCGGTGCAGTTCGCTCCGGCGATCCGATTCCCGCAGAATTGATTCAGAAAAGTGTCGAAGTCACGGATTCAAACGCAGCATTTTTTGACGTGGCAAATCATTTTTCCGGCTGCATTGCAGGCCTGCACGAAGTTCTACGCCGCCAAGGTTTGCTAGAAGGGATTTGGTGCCTCGATCCCAAAGAAGCGCTCAGTCCCGGCCAGTCCGAAGAAATTTCTCGTGTCTGCGCGGCCTATCCCCATCTCAACGACGACGATTTTGTTCGCGAGCACCTCGATTCTTGGCTCGCCCCCTGATGATCCTTCCCGTCGAGTGCTCCACCGCACACGTCATTTCGAGTGGGGAAGGAGAAATCTCTCTTCGATTGCAGATGGGAGTTGGCCTCTTGCGCATTGCCATTTGCCCTTATTTAAATCGAATGAATAATGCTAAGATTCGCCTCGATTGGGAGTCGCCATGCTCAACATTAGATCTTCTGCGCTGTTTTTCTGCCCTTTTCTAAATGCAGGAATTCTTCTTGCCCAAACCTCTACAGACTCCTCCTCCCCTGTCGTCGTTCACGTCGACATCACCCCCGGCCACGCCATCAACTCCTTTGATCCGGATTCCGCCCTCGGCACCTCACTCGACGTTCTGTCCCGTCGCGACATTGACCGCGTCCACACCCCACACATAGTTCAGGAATCTCTTTCCGCTGGCTGGGGTCCCATCACCTATCGCAACAACAGTGAACTCCGTATGGCCGCCTGGCACTGGAACGCCGAAGGCACCTGGAGCGACGTCTCCCACCAAAGCGGCTACTTCACCGCCAGCACCGAGCTCAAGGCGCCGATTCGCTATATTCTTTCTTACGCTCTTCCGCACCGAGGCTTGGCCACCAGCGGCGATCGCCCTGTCCAAGGACCAAATCTTCTCTACTGGAAAAGCAATCCATATCTCACGAGTAAGTTCACGGGAGAGTCAGACGCCCTTCATCCACAATGGATCATCGTGGATCTGCAATCCGAGAAACAAATCAGCGCCGCGCGCATCCAATGGGTCTCTCCCTACGCAAGAGCTTATCAACTCGAATATTGGGTCGGCACCAATGCGCTCGATTTCGACGGCGGTCCCAAAGGCGAATGGAAGACTTTCGATTCAGGAAAAATCGCAAATGCTCGAGGTGGAACGGTTACGCACGCTCTGGCCAACGCACCTGTTTCTTCGCGTTACATCCGGGTCTCGATGTCCGAATCCTCAAACACCTGCGACGAGCACGATCCGAGTGACGTTCGCAATTGCGTCGGCTACGCCATTCAGCAAATCGAACTCGGAACTACCGGCGCCAGCGGCAAGTTCGTTGCGTTAACAAAAGAAGCGGTCGAACGCGCCACGACCTACACCGCTTCTTCGATTGATCCCTGGCACTCGTCAGAAGATGTCCGCGACGGCGGCGATTATCAGCACACCGGATTCGATCTCTTTTTCACTAGCGGCCTTACCAACAATTTGCCTGCGATGATTCCCGTCACCATGCTGTACGGAACGCCCGACGACGCGGCCGCGCAAATCGCCTACATCGAAAAACGCGGCTATCCCGTCAGCTACGTCGAAATGGGAGAAGAACCCGACGGCAAGCACGCTATGCCCGAAGATTACGCCGCGCTCTACATTCAATGGGCCAACGCGATTCACAAAGTAGATCCAAAGCTAAAACTCGGCGGACCTATCTTCGAAGGCGTCAACAAAGACATCACCCTCTGGCCGGATGCGAAAGGCCGCATCTCCTGGATGGGCCGCTTCGTGACGTACCTGAAGGACCACAATCACATTTCCGATCTCGCGTTCGTATCCTTCGAGCACTATCCCTTCGAGCCCTGCACAATCACTTGGAAAGACCTTTATCGTGAACCGCAACTCATGAAAGGCATCATGCAAATCTGGCGCGACGATGGCGTTCCCAAAGATGTTCCGCTGATGGTCACAGAAAATCATCTTTCCTGGTCGCTAACCGGCCCAATGACCACGATTTTCGCCGCACTCTGGCTCGCCGATAATGTCGGCTCTTTCCTTGAAGGAGGCGGCGCGGCGTTTTATCACTCGCCCATTCAGCCGCAGGGAGTGCAAAACACCTGTCTAGGTTGGTCCTCCTGGTCCAATTTCGTCTCCAACGAAAATTACGAAATCAAAGGTTACACTTCCCCCTACTACGCGGCCCGCATCATCAATCTCGAATGGGTCCAGCATCGCTCCGGCACTCACCAAATGTTTCCCTCATCAACCGACATAAAAGACGCCGACGGAAATCTTCTCGTCACCACTTACGCCGTCCATCGCCCCGATGGAAACTGGTCGCTAATGCTAGTCAATCGCGACGAGAACAGTCCGCACTCTATCCGCGTCGTTTTTGAGAACGCAAAAGAAAAACGCCCCGCCTCTTTTTCAGGAAATGTTTCCTGGATCAGTTTCGGCAGCGAACAATACGTCTGGCAAAGTGACGGCCCCAACAGTCACCCCGACCCCAATCGCCCTCCCGTGGCCACAACAATCGACGCCACAGCCCAGGCCGTTTTCACTCTACCCAAAGCCTCCCTTACCGTCCTCCGCGGACGAGTGGATAAATAGACAAAAGAATGTTCGTCCTGACTTTCTGTGGCGAGTCCAACGTCAGTTCCTGACTCCGTCGCCTCGCTTTGTTGCGGATTTTGCACTTTGATCCGCGAAAGCCGATTGCATTGATTTCGCCTCTTCGTTGACGCTTCCGTGAGCCGATGTTACGCTCCTTTTCGCTCACCCACGCATGCGCGCCGTTGACCTGATCCGAAAAAAACGCGACTCCGGGGAACACTCGCGAGAGGAGATTAATTTCCTCATCTCTGGCTACACGCGCGGAGAAATTCCCGATTACCAAATGTCCGCATGGCTCATGGCCGCGTGGATTCGCGGACTCAATCCCTCCGAACTCGCTTCACTCACCGAAGCGATGCTTTATTCCGGCGAAGTTGTGAATCTCTCCGATCTCCCCGGAAAAAAAGTGGATAAACATTCCACCGGTGGCGTCGGCGACAAAACTTCTTTAATTCTTGCGCCCATTGTTGCCGCGGGAGGGCTCACCGTGCCGATGATCAGCGGCCGCGGGCTCGGCCACACCGGCGGCACACTGGATAAACTCGAATCCATTCCAGGGTTCAATACCGCGTTGTCGCTGAAGGAATTTCGCCGAGTGCTTCGCGAATGCGGAATGGGTTTGATCGGCCAAACCGCGGAAATTGCGCCGGCGGATAAAAAGATTTATGCGCTGCGCGACGCCACCTCCACCGTGGAAAACATTGGCCTGATTTGCGCATCCATCATGAGCAAGAAGCTCGCGGAAGGAATTGACGCGCTGGTGCTCGACGTGAAGACCGGGTCGGGCGCATTCATGAAGAGGGAAGAAGATTCGGTGATGCTCGCCGAGGTGATGGTGGAAACCGCGAAGCGCATGGGAAAAAAAGCGGTGGCGCTGATTACCGATATGGACCAGCCGCTGGGGCGTATGGCGGGGCATTCCAATGAAGTTATAGAAAGTATCGAGGTGCTGAAAGGGAGAGGGCCAAAGGATTTGCGCGATTTAAGTTTGGAACTTTCGGCGTGGATGTTTTATTTGGGAGAACGCACCGAGTCGGTGGAGGAAGGCCAGCGGTTGGCGGAGACGATGGTGGTGAGCGGACAGGCGCTGGAGAAATTCAAACAAGGAATTCGTTTACAGGGCGGCGACGAACTCGTTGTGAACGATTACAGTATCTTGCCCGGGGCGCATTCAAGAATTGATGTGGTGAGTTCGACCTCCGGTTTTCTTGGGGCGATGGACACCACAGAATTCGGAATTGCGCTGGCGACGCTTGGCGGCGGGCGGGAAACCAAGGAAGACAAGATTGACCACGGCGTCGGGCTGGAATTTCACAAGCGCGTCGGCGACCACGTGGAAAAAGGCGAACCGCTAGTCACAATCCATTACAATGCGGACGCAAAGCTAGCGGAAGCGAAATCGAGGATTGAAGGGGCTTTTGTTTTTAGCGAAACGAAGCCGCAGGAAAAGCCGTTGGTTCGTCGTTTAATTGGGGTCTGATCGGCACTTAATTTTTTCTTTGAAGGAGCCTGCATGGGCAAATACGTTGGAGTGCTTGGGCTACTCACCATGCTGGGCCTCGCGTATCTCTTCTCGACGGATCGAAAAGCAATCAAATTGAAAACGATATTATGGGGCGTCGGCCTGCAACTGACGTTCGCCTTTTTCGTGCTGAAATTTGAAAAGGGAAGGATACTGTTTGCTTTTCTCGGCGCGAAGGTGAATCGTCTGCTCGATTTCTCCTACCTCGGTTCGCAATTTATTTTTGGCGAACTCGGCAAGAAATCGTCCAACTATGGCGTGATTTTTGCGTTCCAGATTTTGCCGACAATTATTTTCATCGCGGCGTTGTTCGCGCTGCTCTATCACATCGGCGTCATGCAAATCATCATTCGAGGAGCGGCGTGGTTGATGCAGCGCGTGATGGGCGCGAGCGGCGCGGAATCGCTGAACGTTGCCGCCAGTATCTTTATGGGGCAAACGGAAGCTCCTCTGACGATTCGCCCTTTTCTCCCGAAGATGACGAAATCCGAATTGATGACCGTGATGACGAGTGGGATGGCGCACGTTTCCGGCGGTATCATGGCCATTTATATCGCTTATGGAATTGAGGCGAAACATTTGCTTACGGCGGTGATTATGACGGCGCCCGGGACGCTGCTGATGGCCAAGATGCTCGTGCCGGAAACCGAGCAGCCGCTCACGGGGGGAAAAGTGGAAATGCCGCCGATGGAGAAAGAGGCGAATTTTCTTGGCGCAATTTCGCGCGGCACGGTCGAAGGGTTGCATCTCGCGCTCAACGTCGGAGCGATGCTTATCACGTTCATTGCGTTGCTAGGCCTGGCGAACGCCATCATGGGCGGCACGCATGATTGGCTCTCCGTGCATCCGCGCTTGCACATGGCGTGGTTTCCCTCGAGCTTGCAACAAATTTTTGGCTGGGTTTTTGCGCCCATTGCGTGGGTTATTGGCGTTCCGTGGCAGGACTGCGCAGCGATGGGGAATTTGCTTGGGACACGCATGGTTGTCAACGAAGTAGTTGCGTTTCAGCAGCTAGGAGCATGGAAAGCTCAGCTTGATCCACGCACGTTTACGATTGCAACGTTTGCGCTTTGCGGATTTGCGAATTTCAGTTCCATCGGAATTCAGATTGGCGGCATCGGCGCGCTGGCTCCGGAGCGTCGAGGAGATCTGGCCCGGCTTGGAATTCGCGCGATGATGGCAGGAACGATGGCGAATTTGATGTCCGCTTCGATCGTGGGACTTTTGACGTGAGCGCAAGAAAAGTTAAGACATCCGGTGAATTTGAGCGCGCTGAAGCTGCGGCGAAATTCATTCACAAGCAGACGAAGCTGCGGCCCAAGATCGCGCTAGTGCTTGGGTCGGGGCTTGGCGCCTTTGCCGATGAATTTTCCGGTGCGAAGAAAATTCCTTATGCCAAGATTCCGCATTTTCCGCGGTCCACGGCCATCGGGCACGCAGGGCAACTGGTGCTGGGCAAAGTGGACGGCGTGGAAGTTGCGGGGATGCAAGGGCGCGTTCACCTTTATGAAGGATATTCCGCAAAGGAAGTGGCGTTTCCGATTCGCGTATTTACCCGAATGGGTGTGAAAGCGGTCATCCTTACAAACGCCGCAGGCGGCATCAATCTCCATTTCTCAGAAGGTGCGTTGGTCGCAATTCGGGATCACATCAACCTTCAAGGAGCGAATCCTTTAAGCGGGCCGAATGACGAGCGGTTCGTCGCAAGCGGCGCGGATCGCGAACGCTTCGGAAAGCGGTTTCCGGACATGACGCAGGCGTATGATCCCGAATTCCGGCGGTTTGTTTCGGACGCAGGAAAGAAGCTGAAACTCGCACTGCACGAAGGTGTATATCTGGCGCTGTCCGGGCCGAATTACGAAACGGCAGCGGAAATTCATTCGTTCCGCACGCTAGGAGCGGACCTCGTGGGAATGTCCACGGTGCCGGAAGTTCTGGCGGCGCGGCACGCGGGGATTCGTGTGCTGGGGATTTCCTGCGTGACGAACATGGCGGCCGGAGTTACCGGAGAAGCGCTCACGGCCGAAGAAGTGTTTGAAACCGGAGCGCGCGTGAAGAACGATTTCATCGCGTTGCTGAAAGCGGTGATACCCAGAATTGCGGAGGCGATTGCGTGAGCGAATATGATGCGTTGATTGCCGCAGCGAAACAGTCGCGGGAGAACGCGCATGCGGCGTACTCCAATTTCCGCGTGGGAGCGGCGCTGCGCGCGACATCCGGCAGAATTTTTGGCGGCTGCAACGTGGAGAATGCGACGTATGGGCTGACTGTCTGCGCCGAGCGCGTTGCGATTTTCAAGGCGATCAGTGAAGGCGAACGCGGGTTTGACGCCATCGCAGTCGTGACGGATACGGATTCGCTGACGTCACCGTGTGGCGCGTGCCGGCAATTGATTTGGGAGTTTTGCGGCGATGTGCCGGTGATTCTTTCTAACCTGAAAGGGAAGACGGAAATCATTCCGATGAAGGCGCTGTTCCCGAAGCCATTTGATTCGTCGAATTTATAGATTGGTTACTCCCTCCCCCCTATTTCTTGTAAGTGTGAAAATGAGGGGGACTTTAAGTCCTATGTCCATAAGTGTTCATTCTAAAGGCGGTTACGGGCGGGCATTTCGTAAGTGTTCATTCTTAGGACAGTTAGCAAATGGAATGCCTATGGGTGGCCAACGAGATTATTCGGAACTAGAATCGCTAATTTCGCCCATGGCTCCCAATTTTTCCGGAGAGATGCGGCCGGCGACGGCATGTTTGGCAACGCGGGTGAAGTAGGCGTTCAGGTCTGCGTAGATACGGAGTTCACCATTGACGCCGAAGCGATCGGAGAGGTCGTTGGCGTCTAGAGCTTGCTGGTCGAGGAGGTGGCGTTCGCGATCGGCGTGGAAGACACAGAGGTAGTCGTGAGCGTCGGAGCGAGGCATGCGGCACGAACCGCCGTCGGCGAAGGGGAATTGACAGAGGACAGCAAGAGCTTTGCTGGATTTCACAAAAGTGTCCTAATTTCAGAGTTCTACACCCAAGGCGCCTAGAGGCAGGAGTGCCCAGAGGGTAAAATAACATAGGCGTTACTAGAAGCCAAGAGTCAATTGCCGCCGGAGGAGGCTATGAGAGCAGGCGCGTCCGCGCGCGATTGCTGGAGTAAGGAAAAGTCCGAGCGGATGAGGCGGTCGGAGGCTTTTTTGGTGCGGCCGCCGCGCAGTTCTTCATGAAGACGAGCGACGAGGAGCAGGCGGGCCTGCTGCTGAGAATCCGCCGAGGCGAGAATATTTGAGCGGGTTGCGCCAAGGTTCTTGGTCGTATCGCCCGAGGTCAATTGCAGGACGGCGTGACCTTGTGCGTCCACGTGAAATTCCGAGGCAGCTTCAAGCGGTTTCCAGCCCGCGCGTTCGATCCCTAGTTTGAGCGAGGGATCAGACTTCACGACCGCCTGCAATTCACGCTGCCACGCGCGCTGCTCGTCCCTGCTCAAAGGTTGTTCGAGAAGGCCCTCAGGAGTCCAGAGAGCGGCGCCGTGCGCGGGGTCGAAACGTCCGCCGAAATAGTAGGTTGTTGCAACTCCAGCAGCGACGAACGGCTGGAAAACGGCCAGCGGCACAAAATATTTTTTCGCGTGGAAGACGCCGTCCACGAGTCCATGAACGGGTTTGCTGCGTTTGATGGCGCCTGGAACCTGCGGGACGAAGAAGCGAGTCATTTGAATCTGCGGATCCTGTTTGCTGATTCGTTTGCTGAATTGCGTGAGCGATTTCGCCGCTTGCTTGGGGGTCATTATGGCCAGATCGCCGAGCTTACTGCGCCAGATGGAGTCAGGATAGTAGAAGGTGACGACGTCGTGAACGAAGTCGGCGCAGTTATCGGTGACGAGTTTGTAGGCTTGACGATTTTTGCCGGAATTGAATTTCGCGATGAAGCGGTCATCGTCATCGGGCGACGTGGGCAACTGAAAACCGTAGAGCGTGCGGTCGTAGGCGGAGCCGGCGAGCTGATACCAGTCTCCGGAATCGGGATCGGAGGAAGGCGGATCGGGAACCAGGGTTGCAAAATGCTGGCGGCGATACTGATTGCGCAAAAACCAGACGAGCTTGTAGTCCGCAAATAGAGGGATTTCTTCCGGCTTTTCGACAGCGTAAAGATAGGCGAGGACGGGGACAGCAACCCAGTCATATCCGGCGATATGGTGGTAGCGCGAAAGAACAACGCCGAGTTCACCAGGATTGCAGCGGCGGAGCGAAGTGGGAGAAGCAGCGCAAACGTTTGAGAGATAGACGGCGGAATGGCCCGTGCCTGCAAAGGAGCCATCCAAACTGTAAGGTTCTTCGAGCAGGATGGCTACGTCCGCGCGCGCAGCTGGGGCCCACGCGGCCAGCGCGAAGAACAAGAGACACGCACAGATTTCGAGAGCGGCACGCACGTATTCCAGCCCTTTCCAACACACTTATTTAAACCCGAAATGGGGCCAAAAGTTGCGTTGCGAAGTACAGGAAGAAGTAAAAGAAACCTGTACGAACGAACAGGGCACGTAGCCTCTGTAACGATAAAGCGACGCGCCCTAGGCGCAAGAATTTCTGCATTAGAAAGGTTCAGAACCGGATATATGGGCCGAACGCGATACGCAAATTGTGGTGCGTGCCGCCCGCGAAATAGATTTCGTCGCCACGGCAATGAGTACGAAGAACACAACGCGCTTCATACAAGACTCCTGAGGTGGAATGGAATACTGAGAAAGCAAGGAGGCTGAAGATTGGGCGGGGTTGCTGCTTGGTTCGCTTTCCAGGGAGTTGGATGCGATTTTGGCGGAGCGGGTTTATCAAGATCTGGCTGTAAGAGAGGGCGCAAAAGGCTGTATTTGGGCTCTAAGGTGGCCTTTAGTGTGGATGGAGAAAATTCCCGATTGACGAACCTGTCCCAAAGTACTAGGTTACTTCCTCGCGTAGTTGGGGTTTCCCTGGTACGGTCATGCTATTGCCCAGCCCACGGGCAGCAGTGAGAATCGTAACTGTGCAGGAGCAAGGCGCTTCTGCAGGGCAGTCTTGGGTGAACGTCCGGCTGGCATCGGCCAGCAACTCACCAAACGCAGCGTGGCCCCGCTGAAGTGGTCTCTCCCGGCAGTGAAGAATCTAGTTCGGAGTGTTGACGGTCCCATGTCTCTACTTCACTTTCGTTGCAAAGAGCGCCGGCGCACAATACGCGTGAATTTGTCGGTCCCTCTGTCGGTTCACGGAGAAACAGACGAAGGCGCGAAGTTCTGCACTCATACACTTTCGCAATCAATCAACCAACATGGCGCGATGATGGAAATGACCGAGGTCGTGCTGGTCGGACAAGTGCTGCATCTTGTGAATGAAAACAGCAATCGCAAGGTGGATTGCCGCGTGGTTTCGGTGCAGAGAAAGCGTGATGGGAAGACGTACATCGGAGTAGAGTTTCTGACGGCGGAAACGAATTTCTGGCACATGACTTTCCCGATGCCTGGGCAGAAGCCGCTGCGGAAGACTGTGTCGGCTGCAAAAGTGACCGCGTAAGACAATTTTAAGATTAAGGATTTTGAAAGCCGGTTCGAAACATCGAGCCGGCTTTTTTATTTTCGGCTCCTAGGTTTGGCCCGGCCGCTGGTTTTGGCACGCTTCTTTTTTGCAGAAGCGAGAGATTGCTGCGTTTTCTTGGGCAACTTGGCGAGGACGAGATCGTAGGAGGTACGCAGGAATTCGGCGAGCTCCTGCGGGGAGAGGGCGTCACTCTTTTCGAGAGCGACCCATTTGGCGCGAGCGAGGTACGGTGCGGGGATAATGCCTGGTCGTTCGGTGAGTTCGGCGAAGGATTCATCAGTTGCTTTAAAGGTCAGGAAGACGGGTGCCGGTTCGAGCGGCGTGATGGCGAACATTTTTCCGCCGATTTTGAAGACGAGATCGTGGCCCCATTGAACTTGCTCGGTTGCGTGAGGGAAGCCGAGGCAGAGTTTGCGGATGGATTCGACAGTGTTCATGGCAGTGAATGGGGGAAATCAGTTGTTTGCGTAGCGACGGAAGAAAGAGTCGTGTTTCCACTCCGGACGAGCCGGATTGTTCGCAGAGTCTACCAGCAAACGGCGGATGATTTCTTCGTAGAGCGCGGCGGCGGAAAGATCGACAGGCTGATTTAGATCGTCGGATGGCGCGTGATAACGGTTGGTGAGCCAATCTTTGAAGATTTTCTGTTCGGGTGAACCGAGAAGAAAGCCTACGTCCATTTTTACGGCAGGAATGCCGCGGACGATGAAGCTGTATTGGTCGCTGCGAATGAAGCGATTGCGCAGGGGTTCCTGATCGGGAATAGCTTTTACACTGAAGGATGCAGCTACGGCCGCGGCTCGGTCGCCCAAGTCGGATTCTTCGAGGCCTTTCACTTCGAGAAATTTGAGAGGAACAATGGGGAGAAACATGTCTATGTTGATGTCCGCGACGATGGATTTTGCGGGCAGAGTGGGATGCGTGGCGAAATAGCGCGAGCCGAGCAGGCCTTTTTCTTCGGCAGTGACAAACAGGAAGACAATTGAGCGTTTCAATTTGTCGGGATGCGCCTTAAGGTTTGCGGCTACGTCTAGCAACGCGGCGCTGCCGGAACCGTCGTCCATGGCGCCGTTATAAATGCGGTCGCCGTTGACTGGCTCGCCGATGCCGAGGTGATCGAGGTGCGCGGAGAGGACGACGTATTCATTTTTCAAAACGGGGTCGCTGCCCGGGAGTTTTGCGACTAGATTCGCCGATTCGACTTCAGTGGTTTCTACGGCGACGTGAGCTTTGACGCCGACCTTCAGAGGAAAGCGCGGAAGAGGCTTGCGGTCTTTTGCGAGCGCGGCGAGTTCGGCGAAGGTGTGGCCACTGCCGGCGAAGAGTTTTTCGGCCTGCACGGGATTAAACAAAAGGGAGAGCTTCAGACCCTCGGCGTCGTTGAACTCGGCGTCTGCGAGATCCATGGAAGGGTGCGAGCGGTTGAGAGCGATGCGGGACCAGGGGATGTCCATGGAAGCGGGGTTGGGAATTGCGATGACGCCGATGACTCCCGCGGCGAGGAGCGACTTCCAGCGCTCTTCGAACGTGCTGTAGTGAGACGCAAGCGCGGCGGGTATGTCCGCCGGGGAGCCGGCGATGTACACGATGATTTTGCCGGAGAGATTTTGACCGCTCAGGTCGTCGAACTGTTTTTCTGGGATGCGCAGGCCGTAGCCAACGAAGACGAGGGGAGCGGAGATTTCTTTTTCGCTGGAGTCACTTCTGGTGGAGAAGAGAACTTCGTCACCGGGAGTGAGTGTTTCTGATTTGCCGTCATGGGTAAGCGCGGCGAAGGAATCTTTTTCGATGACCTGACGCCGGTTTAATTTGACGGGCTGGTAGAAGCCGTTGGCACCGGCGGGCTCGAGGCCGTTCTTCGTGAGTTGGCCCACAACGTAGGCTTGCGCGCGGCGCAGACCCGCGCTGCCGGTTTCGCGGCCCTCCATGCTGTCGTCGGCGAGAACTTTTACGTGCTCCCACCAGGATTTGCCGTCGAAATGAGATTCCGGCTGGGTTTGTGCAAAGAGCGGGAGAGATGCGAGTGCGGCTGCAAAGACGGCTGTTGCGTAAATCGCGCGACGCATAGGAAGGGAGTCCCTTTTAGAAAAAGTAAGTGTGAAACCAGCTATTTGGTGCGACTAAATTCGACGAATTCGCGGCCCATGTAGAGGCGGAATTTGCCAGCTTCGGCTGCCGCCGTGATTTGAAACGGAGTTGGGCGCTTGATGTCCGCATCACGCTGCGAAGAAATTTGAAAGAGGTCGTTCGCGCCGAGGTCGAGCAGGACGAATTTGCCGCCTTCGAGGAAACCGAAACCGTAGGCGCCGGGTTTTACCGACTGGCCGCCGATTTGCAGTGGAACTTCTGTCAGCAAATACGCTTGATATTTTTGGCGGATGCCGGAGGAGTAGCCAGAATTGTCCACCATCCCGGCGAGAACGTAGAGGTCGTCGGCGAAATGAACGCCGCCTGTGTTGCGCATCTGCACGGGAGCGGACTGGCCCCGGAAAAATACTGTTTCCGGGAAAATTTTTGGCGTGATGTCGCTGGCCTTGAGGACAACGTCTTTGCCGTCGGCTGGGTTAGGCAGTGGCGAAGGGAAGGCGCTTAGAAAAACAGGCGCGACAAACAGAACTTCTGCGAAAAAAACGAGAGAAAGACGGCGCTGCATTAGTTCTCCTTAGCGTGGAAATGCTAAACCATTCGAAACCGATTTCACAAGAACTGCTTTGGATTACTGGCCCTTTTCAATTGGGTAGCCTTTTTCGATCCAGTCCGCGGCGAAGCTGGTGGGGAGAATCAGAACGCGCAGACGCGCGAAGCCGTGGTCGCGCAAGGCAGTGAAAGCCGGGCGGAGATTGGGGCAGCGGTCGAGCGGACAGCAGCCGCAATACAGGACGACGTTGGAATTTTTCGGAAGAGACTCGGCGTATTTCTTTAGATCAGCGATGCCTTGTTCCGTGGAGCCCGGACCGCGAAAAACCGCGCCGGGAATGTGAGCGCCCGCATAGAGCGTGTGCACACC
>Ga0137409_10005757_pt1 | contig 12880 bp, 15 predicted proteins | sample CZODoug1_16funga_FD_122059 | JGI IMG/M metagenome (GOLD analysis project Ga0137409, IMG submission 122059) | Vadose zone soil fungal communities from Angelo Coast Range Reserve, California, USA - CZODoug1_16fungal (Hybrid Assembly) | ecosystem: Environmental > Terrestrial > Soil > Vadose zone...
GCAGCGGCCTGCAAAGCCGTCTACGCCGGTTCGATTCCGACCCTAGCCTCCAGAATCCAGTCCGACGCCGTCCCACCGTGTCCCGTCTTGTACCGTAACAGACTGTTTTAACGTATAAAACTGTCTATCCGTGGTCAGGCGCGTCTGAGGGCAGCCTTCCTTTGACCAGGGTAAAAAGCAGGGGTATGGTCGACCCAATATTTTGCCTACCCCACTTTTGTGGCCTTCCTCACCGAGACTCGAATCCGCGCGGCGAGAGCGACCGACAGGCCGTACAAGCTGTTCGATGAGCGCGGACTCTTCATGCTCGTGACGCCTCCGGGCGGTCGCCTGTGGCGCTTGCGCTATCGCATGTACGGGCGGGAGAAACTCCTCTCCCTGGGCGCGTATCCCGACGTCACCCTCAAGCGTGCGCGAGAGAAGCGCGACGACATGCGCAAGCTGATCGCGGACGGAATCGATCCCAGCGCCAGGCGCAAAGCGGAGCGGGGCGCTCGGGCGGAGACATTTGAAGCAGTCGCGACCGAATGGCTGGAACTCCAAAGCAAGGCACTCTCTGCGGAGACCATTTCCATTCTCGGCACGCGGCTCAAGAGCTTCCTGTATCCGTACATTGGCAACCGCCCGGTGATGGCGATGACCGCGCAAGAGCTGCTCGCAACGCTGCGTCGCATAGAGGCCCGGGGGAGACATGAAACCGCCCATCGCGTTCGCGCCCTGGCGGGCAGGGTGCTTCGCTATGCAGTGGCCACGGGCCGCGCGCCCCACGATGTAGCAGCAGACCTCAAGGATGCGTTGGCGCCGGTGAAGTCGCGGAATTTCGCCTCCCTGACAGACCCGGCGCGCGTCGGGGAGCTCTTGCTCGCGATCGACAGCTACGATGGACAGCCTGTGACGGCGCTGGCGCTCAGGCTCGCGCCGCTCGTCTTCGTCCGCCCCGGAGAGTTGCGGGCGGCGGAATGGTCCGAGTTCGATCTTGCCAATGCCGAATGGCGGATTCCCGCGAACCGCATGAAGATGGCCGAGCAGCACATCGTGCCGCTCGCGCACCAGGCGTTGGCGATTCTGCGGGAGCTCGAGCCGCTCGCAAGGCGCGGGCGCTACGTGTTTCCGTCACTTCTGACTCGCGATCGCCCGATGTCGAATAACACCATCAATACGGCCTTGCGGCGGTTGGGGTACTCCAGCAACGAACAAACCGGCCACGGATTTCGCAGCATGGCGAGCACGCTCCTCAACGAGCAGGGGTTTCCGCCGGATGTGATCGAGCTGCAGCTGGCGCACTCCGAACGAAACAAGGTGCGAGCGGCGTACAACAAGGCTCAGCGGCTCCCGGAGCGACGCAAGATGATGCAGGCGTGGGCGGACTATCTGGATGCCCTGCGAGAACGGGCCAGGATCGCGAGAGACCTTCGTCCAGTATGGCCGTAGCCGATCTCAACGGCGGGCGATTTCTCCCAGGCACGCTCCGGCTCCTTTGGCACGTGCTCCGGCTGCCGGTGTTCACGTTCCTCGCGATCCTGGAGCCCGTTGTCAGTTTCGTCCTGGGGGCGCTCGCGCTGCTCGGGGTTCTCACGGCATTGTTCTTCAAGTTCTACGGTGTGCCGCACTTTCCCTTCGCCCTCATGCTCGGCGTGTCGGTGGGGTTCGGATTGATGCAGGTCGGTTACTATGCGCTGCTCCGGTCATTCGGCAGATAGAGCAAGACGGGGCAAGGTATGCGCATCGTCTCCCACACGGAACAGGGAGATACTATTCGCATTTTCAGCACCAGGCGTGCAACGCGATCGGAACGAAAGCTGAATGAAGAAAGGTAAGCGATCAAACGGCAAGCAGCTGCGCCGGGGATACAAACGCTCAGACTTTCCGAGAGGGTTTGTGCGCGGCAAATACGCCTCACGCTTACGAACTCTCAGCTTCTTCATCACAACAGCTTGCGCCCTAGGGTTCCGCAGCGACTGGCAAGTCACCAGCCATATCGTACTTCGGCTCCGAGGTAATTAGTGTCGTGACCACCCACGGAAACGACAGTCGCGCCGACCGAAAAATGAACGTATTCGAGCGCCAACGCGATGTGAGGAGTGAGGTTGTAATCCGCTCGGAACTGACCGTAAGTGCCCACATAATGGCTGCCGTGCCCGGCGGTATCTGGTACAGGTACGTCCGGCAGCGCGTAGATTGCGTCAGCTACCGTCTCCCGCCACTCGACGCCAACTCCGGTGGTGAGCTTTAGGTTGGCTAACGCGGTCATCGTGACACCCAATTTGAGGTGGACCAAATTCGCGTAGGTCGTGTACCCCGCGTTTGTGAAGTAGTAGCCGCTGGGAAAAAGGGGGTTGAAAGTATTAAGTTGATTGTCCGCGGCACTTTTGTCCCCTGAGGCTGCATCGACTTGAAGAGTGATTCGCGGCTGAACCGTACTTGATCCCAAGGTTTCGCCAACAACAACGCCTGTCGCCCAGGCTCGGATCGCCTGCGAGCCTATCCGTCCGGTTTGGGACATGGCCTCGGCGTCCCAATCAAAGCGGCCACTGACTCCCGCAAAGCGCACTTCCGCGATGTCACGCCGCTCGTTGCCGCTGACGCTTGGAAATCGCACGTCGTCCTGTCGAAACTCTGCCACGTAGGTGGACAGCGACGACGACGAAGTGATTTCCTTCGCTTTGTCGAAGCAGGTCAAATGAGAGGCGCGGGCCGCTATAGTCATCAAAGGAAGACGAGTCCCGATTTTCGACGGGATGGGTGTAGAGCGCGTTGACGCGCCAAGGTCCGAGCGTGTAGGCGACAGAACCGGTTCCTTGTTCGGCCAGCGGGTATTGGCCAGCCTCCGCTTGAGGTCGTCCAGTGCGGCCTCAGGTACATGGACCTCGAAGGGTGTCACGGCTTTCGTCGCTGGGGGAAGCACGAGTTCCGCGACCTTGTCGGTGCTTGCACGGGCGGCCTCTGGGCGAAACTCTGCGGACAAAATCACGGCACCACTAGTTGACGTAGCCGCATACAGGAACTCGCGACGCGATCTGAGGGGCGCCGATATTTCTGTCTTCTCATGTGTGTCATTCACAGGGATGTCACTCTGCAGATTGTCCATTGTCACTCCATCAACTCACTCTCGTGTGTCAGGCCGCAGGCTCGCAGTACGATCAAGCTTCATTGGGACTGTCCTTTGTTCAAGGGGACGGCGTAGATCCGGAACGGCAGGGCGGGTGACTGGCCCTTGCGGGCGGGGTCGAAGAAGAGCGGCATCTGGCCTTCGCTGACCCAGACGACGGACCCCACCCGGGTGACCGAGGTTGGCGTGCGGAACCCGGCGCGCAGGGGCGCAGCCCGGAACCTGTCGCCGTCGACCTCGACCCGGTCCAAGGTCCCAGCGCCCTCGACCAGCAGGAAGCTCTTGCGACCCAGCGGGCGAAGCCCGTCCGGCAGGCCGAGGGCCCGCCCCTGCAGCTTGATCACGCGGCCCGCCCGCCCCTTTTCGACCGCGATGCGAAAGAAGCCGCCCGCGGTGTAGGTCGTCACATAGAGGGCGCCGTCGCCGCCGAAGGCGATCCCGTCCAGCCCGGCGCTGTTCGGCTGCGGCGGCGCGAACTGCGGGTTCGTGGCGAAGACCTCGAACCTAGAGGCCCCCGCGGGGAGCCGCAGAACAGTCGGGTTGGCGCTGTCGGTCACATAGACCGCGCCGCCCGCATCGACGGCGATGTCATTGCAGAAGGGGTGCGGCTCCGGCAGCGGCACGCTGCGCTTGGCGGCGCCGGTTCGCAGATCGAAGGCCTTCAGGGCGGCGCCCCGATCGCGCCCCCCCGAGGGGCCGCCCAGGGCGCTCAGATCGTTGGAGCAGGCCCAGAGGGTCCCGGAGGCCTCGTCGGCGAAAACGCCGGTGATCGACCGCGAGCCGGCTGCGCCCGGCGCGACGAATAGCGCGGCCGCCCCGGTCCGTGGATCGGCGCGGACGACGCCGCCCTCACCGAGCCGACCGACGAACAGGGTCCCATCGCGCGTCGAGGTGATGCTCTCTGGAAACGCCCGCTCTCCCGGAAGTGCAATAGACAACGGCCCGGCCTGTGCTGCTGTCATCCAAAGGACATATGAGCACAGCACGCCGGCTAACGCCGCTTGTTGAGCTCCCAGTCCGGTGTTGTGCACGCAGTGTTTCCATCAAGGCGCGGGATGGTTCCCGCGGTCCGCTTGCTGCTCGATACCCTTTCGGAGGGCTTCGCCGCTAATCCGTGGTTCGTGGGTGATTGCTCAAACGATCGAGTCTGACGGGTAGTTTCGGTGGAACCGCCGGGTGCGCCGGCGGCGACTGCAGCTATTGAACGAATCCTGCACCAGGTTCGAGCGTGATCGCCTCGTCGAGGCGATGATCACCTGCAGGAAACCGTAGCCCGCGAACGTGCCGTATCAGGGGCATTATCCTAACCACGACAAAAGTCTTCTCCACATTCAGGTCTAAATAAAGATCTGTTGCAGCATTACCCTCGTGCAACCAGTCCCGCTCGTGAAGGAAAGACAATGAAGTCCGCAAGCGAATTGCTTGAAGCCTATTTGAATAACGTCGGCACCCCCAAGGTATCGGCGGCTCAGTTTGCCGAGGATGGCGTACTAGAACTCCCGTGGGTCAACGCTAACGCTCAAGGGCCCGCCGCAGTGGAAAAACTCCTCACGGGTCTGCTCGCCAAGGTTCCCGACTTTCGCTTCAAGAATCTGACCTACTTCATCCAAACACCCGACAAAGTGGCGGCGGAATACCAGGTCGAAGCCAAGGTTCTCTCAACCGGGAAAATCTACAAGCAGACCTATGCCGGTGTACTGCACGCGGAGAACGGCAAGATTAAATTACTCCATGAGGCCCTCGACACCCTCGCAGCATCGAAGGCCTTCTCCAAGGACTGAACTAATTTAACCACGCATCGACTGCAGAGATTCTCGTAGGAGCGCACGACCTTCGAAAGGAAACCGACGATGTCATTCATCAAGTTTAGATGGAGCCTGCTGATCGCGCTCCTCGTCACACAAGGTCTGCACGCGCAGTCGATGCCGTACGCAACGGTAACGGACGAGCGGCTCCAGCACCCGGAAGCGGGAGATTGGCTGATGTATCGGCGCACCTATGATGGCTCAGGCTTCAGCCCCCTGAAACAGATCACCGCAGCCAACATTGGGAAGCTGTCACTCGCTTGGTCCGTCAACACGGACCTGGTGGAGGCCCACGAAACGACACCGATCGTGAATCCCGGGCGGATGTTTGTCACCACACCTCAAAATAACGTCATTGCATACAATGCTAAGACCGGCGTTGAGCTTTGGCGGTACGCTAAAAAGTACCCCGGGGGCCTGTTTCAACTGCACCCGACCAATCGTGGCGTCGCCTTGTATGGCGACCGGGTTTACATGGCAACCACGGACTGCGAACTAGTTGCTCTCGATGCCGCCACGGGCAAGGAAGTCTGGGCCGTCCCGATCGATGACTGGAAGACCGGCTGCTACTCGACGCTGGCGCCGCTCGCTGCGAGAGGCAAGATTCTTGTGGGTTACTCTGGTGGCGAATTTGGTGTCCGCGGCTCGATAAGCGCCTTTGATGCAGAAACCGGCAAGCGAATTTGGCGCACCTACACGGTGCCGGCACCTAATGAGCGTGGCGGAGCGACTTGGAAAGGCGATGGATACAAGCGCGGAGGGGGTTCCATCTGGATCACGGGCGTATTTGATCCAGCGTCGAACACCACATACTGGGGCACCGGGAATCCGTCTCCGTGGATTGCCGACAATCGTCCGGGCGACAACCTGTATACGGACTCCACTTTGGCGATCAATAGCGACACCGGTGAATTGAAGAGCTATCACCAATACACACCGCATGATTCATGGGACTGGGATGAAGTTTCGGCACCCTTGCTCATCGACACGGAGATTGAACACCGGCCAGCGCGTGTGGCAGCACAACTTCAAGACCATTCTTTGGGCGCCGCTCTTGGTGACAGGCGGAGACATCGTATTCGCGGGCGGAACCCCGGACCGGGAGTTCAGGGCGTTCGAGGCGCGCACGGGCGATCAGCTTTGGAGTTTCCCGGCACCAGCCGGCGTGATTGGTGTTCCCACGTCCTTTGAAGTCGATGGCGAGCAGTACATTGCCGTAACGGCCGGTTGGGGACTTGATGCCCAAGGCGTCCAAAACGGGATAGACAAAATACGAGGGACCAAAACAGTGGTCCCGAAGGCCGGAACGCTGCTGGTTTTTAAGCTTCGCTAGGCTGGTGCCCCTGACAAAACCTCTACGGTGCGCGATTCAAGTTTCGTGAATGCTGCAGAGCTTGTCTTTGACGGCGGACAAACCCAGGTGTGGCGCGAATATCTTATGACGACCACAAGGCGTCGCTGGATCTGATCAGTCAAATATCATTCAAGGAGAAACGACTATGGCCAGAGTACTGGTTCTTTACTATTCCGCATATGGCCACATTGAGACGATGGCCAACGCCGTCGCAGAAGGTGCGCGAGAGGGTGGTGCGAGCGTCGATATTAGACGTGTCCCTGAGCTGGTGCCCGAAGACGTCGCAAGGAAGTCATACTACAAGGTCGATCAAAAGGCGCCAATTGCGAAGATTGAAGATCTCGCCAACTACGATGCAGTTGTCATCGGGGCGGGCACGCGATTTGGACGCCTGGCGTCTCAAATGGCCAATTTTCTCGACCAGGCCGGCGGTCTCTGGATGCGTGGCGCATTGCATGGAAAGGTCGGGGGAGCATTCACCTCTTCTGCTACCCAACACGGTGGCCAGGAGACGACACTCTTTTCGATCATTACGAATCTTTTGCATTTCGGGATGATAATCGTTGGCCTCGACTATGGTCACGCAGGACAGATGACTCTCTCTGAGATTACATCGGCTCTCCCTACGGCGAGTCCCTCTCTCACCACCATAAAATCAAAGGTCTGTTCCGAGCAGATCGGTAATGTTTTATTCCGGGGTCTTTTTTGGGAAAGCTCGTCACGCAGCGATCATCATCAACGACAAACGGCCGATCGACCCCTCAGGCCGCCGCCACCTTTGAGATGGGAGTCGTCTCATAAGTGCCCGATTCGAGATCTACGCTGACAGTCTTGGCAATAGCCTCCGGGCGGATTTCGCGTCCCTCACGCACCAGCCGAACCAACCGATGTTTTGCGAGCAACTGAAGCGAGCGGGAAATGTTCGACTGCGCCCGGCCGGTGAGTGTCACCAATTCGGTTACGTTCGCAGGGTGTTCGCGCAGCAATACACCCAAGAGCTCTAGCGCTTCTCGCGATAACGCGGCAAGCAGGGGCGCTGCCGGGAGCGGGGAGGCCCTCCGTTCACCGCGTGCCACGGCACGCATTTCCTCTTTCAGCTCAGTCATGGACTTGCGCATCATCGTCCTCCTCAGCCTCCAACTCGATCTCCTCGGCCTCAAACTCGAAGGCGCTGCCTTCTTCGGCGCAGGCCCGTTCAACCGCGGCGAAGAAGTCCACAAGCAACTCATCGGCACCCCGAAACTCATAAGCCACCAGCTCCCTGGCGTGCCGAAAGCGATGTCGATGATCGTACTCTTGCGCACGCGGTACACCGTGCGCGTTGTCGTACCCCAGCAACCGAGCCCCATCCACGTCATGCAACGTGAACGAATACTTGATGCCATGCGGCCGCGCCACGCTGACCTCGACTTCCGCGATCCGAAATCGGACGCTCCAGCCGTTGGCGAGCCAATAGCGTCGATGGTCGTAATCCAGGAGATGTCGCATCGGCTCATCAAGCATGCATAAATATATCATCATGCGATATACTTGGCAACAGATGCTTTCCGCGCATGGCTTCTCGCGCAAAAGCCCTGGATCGTGCCGATCCCGGGCAACACGAAGCTGCATCGCATGAAAGAGAACGTCGGCGCTGTTGCAAAATGAACTGCCCGCAGAGGACTTGCGCCAAATCGGCGACGCCCATGCCAAAATCAGGCAGTCGTAGAACCGTTCCGACACCTTTCTACGAGGCCGACAAGTCGCGGCTGAAGGCGCAGATCGGCCTGCTGCTCACGGAGGATGTCGACCCGCTGCTCAAGTAAATGCAGTTCCAGCGGCTTTGGGCTGGGACTCGCGATTGCAAAGCGGGCGATTCGGGCGCTGCGCGGAGCAATCACGGCGCGCAATGACGCGGCGGGCGCGCAAGCGTGCGCCTTCGCGGCGCTTCTTGGTCGATGCTACCTCGGTCAAGAAGCTCCGCTCCAAACTCGGACTCAGTCAGCCGAAATTTGCTGGGTTACTTCACGTAGACGTCGGGACGCTTCGCAACTGGGAGCAGGGACGCCGAGAGCCTACTGGACCGGCAGGCGCTACTCACTGCGATCAGTCGTGATCCCGAGCACGTGCTCAAGGCTTTGGCCGCATAACGCTCGACCGGATGTCTACGAGACCAGGCAGAGCTGCTGCGTTCCGGCCGGCGCAGGCGACTCAGGCATGCAGCGGGAAGCCGATCGGCCAGCTGACGCTTGCGTCAGCGTTGCCATACCGACCGCCCCCGATGCCCACCTTGTAGGTGGGATCGTCGGTGAGCAAGCCCTTGGCCATCAGCGAGTATCGGATCGCAGACCGGTTCCCGATGCAATTGAACAGCGCGCTGTCGACCGTTGACAGCAGTTCTTCCCCCCCTGCTCCACTCTCGAAAATAGCGTGGTAGGCCCTGGGGAAGGCTGCCTCGAAGCAGGCGCGGTGGTGTTCGTTAATCCAGTAGCTCTCCTTGCCGCCGCGGGTGTACAGATCCATCTTGGAATGTTTGGCGAACCCGCGCCGGCGAAGGCCAGTGCCCACTAAGCGGTCCTTGAGCTTGCTGGTCTGATAACTTTGGTGCTCGGACAGCGACAGCACCAGACGCCCATAGGCCTCGCACATGTCGGACACGGTACTGAGGTGGCTGTAGGGCGTGCCGTTCAGCGGCGTTCCCAAGTTGAGCAGGAAGCCGGCTGCGAGGTTGCGCGTGATGTAGGCTGAATCAGCCGGCGTACCGGCAATGACCTGTGCGCTGTGTACGCCAGGCATGGGCAGCAGGATGGCGGTGGTGTGTGCCGGGTCCACGGCCATGCGGCTCCAGTCCTGGGGCGAGAAGGTCTTGCGCATCTCGTGCATAGCCAGTACACCGATGTAGCGTCGCACGTTCGGATTCAGCATCTGGGTGTCGACCATCTTCTCGCCCGCATCCATGCCCGCCACCGGGTCGACGCCGAAGATGTTGCACTCGATGGAGTCGTTGAAGACCTCGTACATTTTGTGCGCGATACGAATGCAGATGACCGCGCCACGGCTCCATCCGACGAGGTTCACGCGGTCAATGTTCTGACCCTTCTCGAACTGTAGGTCCTGAATGATGTTGACCGTGCGCAGTACGTTCTCGTCCCAACCCTCGCCCGCGATGTTGCCCTTCAGGTTGGCAAGTACCTTGGTCTTACCGCCGGTGTTGCCCCTTGCGTGGTCGGCAAAGCTCGGAGACGAAAACGGATTCAGTCGCTGGCCCAGCGTGCGATTGGTCTTGTCATCGCCAGTCATCGGATTGACCTGCTGCGGCAGCGCAAGACCACCCGTGCCCCCGTGGCCGGGCCCCTCGTTGATCATGTAGCTGCCGCCCGTGACCGTCGAACCGGCGAACTGAACCCGGTTGCCATCGGTGTGGTTGTGAAACCAGGCCACCAATTCGTTCTTCTCGGTGCCCTTGATGCTGTTGAAGCCGGTGCCGTGGCAGTAAACGGTGAAAGTGCTCATCTGAAGCCTCCTCGCTTGGCACGGAAATCAAGCTTACCCCTAAATGGTCTGCGCAGCGCGCGCGCTTCTTTTGGCTAGCCAAACCGAATTGCTCGCGTCATCAAATCATGACTTTTTATGCCGGCGGGTGATATCACTGCGTATGGAAATTCGCTGGCGAATAGGCGGCGTGCCGGCGGATCGAATTGCTTGTACCGGAGAGGATGCTCAATGACCCGACGGAACACGCTGGTAATCTCATTGTAAAAGCGATGGCCCAACGTTGGGCTTGCGTCGGTGTAACGCTGTTGCGCCAGGAGAAATTCAGCGTCCGCCTGGGGATGTAGGACGACCTTCACTGGCCAGTGATTTTGCGCGCTTTTGCCAGCGTCTCTTCGAGCGGTATTCCCTGTACTCTGCCGCTCTCGATATCGGCAATTCGGCGCCGTGTCTCATCCTGCCAAGCCTTATCGACGGACGCGTCGACTTCGCCGTATTTGGCGCGCAATATCCTATCGACCAGATCGGCGACTGCGTCCTCGGGCCAATTGCTGGTCTCTTCGACGATTTGATCTGCGCTCAATTGCATTTCTTAAGTCTGCATCGGAGCTCGATTCCCTGCAACATTGTGCTCAACGCGAACATAGAATTTTGCGGGACATTTGCGGGACCCAGTACTGCTTCGTTGTGCTCGGTGGTGCCAGTTGCAACGGGCGCCACGCGGCAAGTCGTTGAAAATGCAAGCCTATCTGATGACTTTCCTCATAATGCCGAGGTCGAGGGTTCGAGTCCCTCTCTCACCGCTTGACTTCGAGCTGTTGCGCAGTCCCGCTAGCACGGAGGCCACGACATTCTTCACTTCCTTGGTGTTCATTCGATGGCTTGCAGGTACGGTGACATGGGTCGTTCGACACGAAGTACCCGCGCGTAATACAGCAGCTCACGGTTCTGGGCGCGCTTCCGTTGTCGCGCCAGACGCAGTGCCTCGAGCGCGACATCCAGTCCGAGTTTGTTCCTGAACTTGAAACAATCGACGACGGTGCGCGCGGCGCTGTAGACTTTCAGGGGCATTCCACCGATGCGATGCGTCTCGAGCCCTTCGTTGAAGGTCTTTGGATCGAAGCGATATACTGTGACGGGCATCGACAGCTTGATACCGTGATAGCTGCCTCGCGGTACGGCAAGGTGGATGGAGGATGGGATCTGCGTCGTTATGCCGTGATACGAGAGTGCGCTGATCAGGCATACGGCCGCGTTCGGCGCGCGTGCCGCGACGACGGCGAGGTCGGGATGCTCAGCTTCGTCGGCTTCGGCCAGACGGTAAAGACCGCGGCCGAGTTCTATGAGTCGTCCGCTATCACGAAGGGCATAGAGCGCGTCGGTGTGCACCCCAAGTGTGATGAGGTCGCGAGTGCGGAGCGTACCGCCCTTATCGCGGAAAGCCTGGAGTGCGGTGTCGAGATGTCGGGTCTTCATCTCGGGTAATAGTAGCACCATTTGCTAATAAATGGTCCTGTTATTACCCGCACAGAAGAGGACTGGCACTGATGACGGCTTTCATGGGCGGGCCTCAGACTGCGGCATCAAGCGAATATGTCGCCAAATGCTATGCACTTATAAGTGCAAGTGCAATGAAACTCAGGCGCACATCGGCGTGCTGGCGTACTCAAGCGGGCTTGGTTAAGGTAGCGTGCAGTAAAAATAGGGATTTCAGTGCAATTTGAAGTAAGCACTCCAACAACCCCGTACTTTCGGTCGTGATCTGACCCGGTGATGCTTTCCACCGCGGCGCTGTTGCCGCTGAGGTGGAGAGCGCGATGTCTGATCGGAACCTTGAAGCATTAAGCGAACGGGAGCGAACGTGTCTGACCCATTTGCGTCAGGCGCAGGAGCTGGGGGTGAGTTTTTCGCGGTACTGCCGCGAGCGGGATCTGAAGTTCCAGCAGTGGGCGTGGGTCAAGCGGGTATTGATCCGCAAGGGCGTGGTTGCCGAGCGTCGGGCGGGACGATCCAAGGCGGCGGGATTTGTGCGGGTGCGCATTGCCCCGGCCGCAGCGACGATGCCGACGCCAGCAGCGGCGACGGGGTGTCGGATTCGCCATCCATCGGGTTGGACGATCGAGTGCGCGGATTATCCGGCGGCATCATGGCTGTCGGCGTTGCTGTCGGGAGAGGCGCGATGATGCGCCCGAGCGGGGAGGTGAAGGTGTACCTGCACCGGGAACCGATCGATATGAGAAGAGGGCGGAACGGACTGGCGGCGCTGGTGCGCGAGGGGATGCAGCAAGATCCGTTCGCGCCCGAGGCGCTGTATGTTTTCATCGGGCGTCGCTATGACGCGCTGAAGATTTTTGGATGGGATCGCAACGGGTATGCGATCTGGCAGAAAAAAATTGAAAGCGATGAGAAGTTTCGCTGGCCGCGTCTGCTGCAGGAGGAGGTGATCACGTTGACGGCGGAGCAATTGAACTGGCTGCTCGATGGCTATGATGTGTGGTCGGCGCCGCATCGGATGATTCGATTTTCGCACGTGAGTTGAGCGCTTTTTTTACGTATTTCTGTTGAGTTTTTTGTATGGCGCGGTACAATTTATTTGTGCTCGCGCCGAACAAAAATCCCGTCGCACTGGCGAATAAAAACACCGAGCTTGCCGTCCGTCTGAAAGTCTCTGAAGAGCAAATCCGACTGCTGCGCGCAGAGAACCAACGACTCAAGCAGATTGAACACGCCCACCAGCAGCTCAAGAGCGAACATCAGCAGACCGTTGAACGCAAGGTCCTGTTGGAAGAGGAAGTCCGGTGGCTGAAGGCGCAGTACTACGGGCGCTCCACGCAGAGCACCGACGCCACCGAAGAGAACCCCGATCAGAGGATGCTGTTCAACGAAGCGGAGGTGCTGGCCGCGATCGAGGCGGCTGACGAAGCGCACCGCCAACGCACCACGAAGATCGACGCGCATGAGCGCAAGCGTTCCGCCGAGGCTCACCGCAAGGCGATCCCGGAGCACTTCCCGCGCATCGAGATCGAACACGATCTGGCGCCCGAACAGAAGATGTGCACGAAGTGCGCCGTGCCGCATCCCTTGACCCGCATCGGACAAGAGATCCGCGAGTGCTATCGCTTCGAACCGCCGAAGATCAGC
>Ga0137409_10005759_pt1 | contig 12879 bp, 13 predicted proteins | sample CZODoug1_16funga_FD_122059 | JGI IMG/M metagenome (GOLD analysis project Ga0137409, IMG submission 122059) | Vadose zone soil fungal communities from Angelo Coast Range Reserve, California, USA - CZODoug1_16fungal (Hybrid Assembly) | ecosystem: Environmental > Terrestrial > Soil > Vadose zone...
CGGGCGAGCACGACCTTCTGCGGAAAGAATTGATCGGCTTCGAGTCGGATGACGCTGCCGAAGGGACGGAGTGCCTGTTCCACCGCTGTGATGGTGGATGGGTCGTCCCACTCGGCGAAGGAGTCGCCGGTGCTGTCGGCGGGCTTTTCGTTGTATGCGAGACCGATGCGCATGTGGTCTCGGGTGACCTCCTACAAAAAAAGGCCGCTTGTGCGGTCTGTCGATCGAAACGCGTTGTCGAGTAGACAATAAAGAAGACGGGAGCGATGCGCAATAGGCAAAACAGAATTTTTTTCTGAGTCGACGCGCGTCAAACTTTGTGGTACGCGACGCGCGCGGCGTCGTGTTTGTCGTCGGCGAGATAAATCTCGAAATCGGCGAACAGCGCCGGCGCTTCGCGCTGCAGGACGCGCAGACACGCGACCGCCATGCGCCGGATCTCGAGCTCCGCGCCTTCGCCGGTGCGCAGCTCGAGCATCGTGCGCCACGCGCGCGCGTTCCCCGACACGACGATCTTCACCTCGGTGGCGTTGGGAAGGACGCTGCGCGCCGCTTCGCGCGCCACCTTGCGCCGGTGCACCTTGTCCGCGATCCACGCATAGCGTTGCATCAACGCCTCGACCGCGCGCACGTAGGCCGCTTGAGCGTCCGTCACGTCCTTCTCCCAGCTCGCCTCGAGCGCCGGGTCGCCCAGCATCGCCGGCGGAAGGACGAAGGCGGCGTGTGACTCGTCCACGTAGCGCTGCGACAGCTGGGAGTAGCCGAACCCGGCGCGGTGGCGTACCAGCTCGTGCGAGCAGGAGCGCGAGATTCCCTCGATCAAGAGCACGTACACCGCGTGCTCCAGCACCGAGCCGTGGCCCTGCTTCTTGATGTTCTCGAGGTAGTCGGCCGTCGAGCGATTGGCCGGGTTGTGCTGGCTCATGTAGCAGATCCGGCCGGCGAATTCGGCGAGACGCTCTCCGGCTGAGGCGTTGCCCTGCCATTGCACGCGGAGGTGCTCGGGCTCGAGGAACTCGGGCCGGGCGATCAGCGTGACGCGAGGGGCGCGGAAGACTTCCATTTTGGGGGCGAGGGGCTAGGGTTTGGGGGCTCGGGTCGCCAGATCGAGCTTTGGTGTCGCCCACCCGGCGTTGCGCTCCACGTCCCGCAGCCGGGCGGCAATGTCATCGGGAATGGGCGCCGCCTCCGGGCCGACCTTGAGATCGGCGAGCGGCGCCCAATCAGCCGAGGGGATTATAACACCGGGGTTGAGCGTGTAGCGCGGGTCGTACCGGTGCTTCAGCTCGCGGAACAGCGCGGTGACCTCCGGGCCGTAGAACCGCTCTAACAGCCCGGCCCGCAGCCGGCCTACGCCGTGCTCGCCGCTCGGCGTCCCGCCCAATCCGAGCAGCAGCTCCACCGCGTCGCCGTAGAGCGCCGCCAGCGCATCCCGCCACGCGGCGAACGTCAGGTCGGGGAGCGCGTTCACGTGCACATGGCCGTCCCCCGCGTGCCCGAAGATCGCCACGGGAATGCCGCGTCGCTCCGCCGCCGCGCGGATGCCCGCGATATAGTCGGCCAGCCGCTCGAGCGGCACGCACCCGTCCTCGACCACCTGGAGCGAGCGTCGGCCTTCCGGGAGACGGGCCAGGGCGGGGCTCGCCAAGCGGCGCACCGCCCACAGCGCGTCGAGGCTCGCCCGGTCGACCGCCGTGGCGACGTGCGCCGTGCTGGCGCGCAGGCCACGCACGGCGTCGCCGACCACGCCTCGGGCCGCCGCCTGCGTCTCGCGCTCGAATTCGATCAGCAGGAGTCCCTCGAGCGCCTCGGGCAAGTCGGGGGACGTGCCCGCCTCCCGCACGAAGTCGAGCAGCGTCCGGTCCAGCAGTTCGACTGCCGAAGGGTTCAGCGCCACGAGGTACGGGACGGCCTCCGCGAGCCGCCGCAGGTCCCCGAACCCAAGGGCAGCGCCCGCCACGTCCGCCGGGATCGGCTCGAGGCGCCACTCGACTGCCGTGATGAAAGCGAGCGTCCCCTCCGACCCGACCAAGAGGTCGACCTCGTCCCCCGACTCGGCGAAGTGGTGCAGCGCGTACCCCGCCGAGTTCTTGCGCGTCTTCGGAAAGCGGGTCTCGACCAGACGACGCTGGTCGGCCGACAATGAGAAGCGCACCCCGCTCCCCGCTCCCCGAACGATCCGGCGGGCTTCGCCCTCGGCGTCGATGATCTCGATGGCCTCGATCCAGCTCCGCACGCTGCCGCACCGCACCGAGCGCGGGCCCGCTGCGTTGGTGGCGACCATGCCGCCCGATGTCGCGAACGACCCGGAGGAAGGGTCGGGAGGAAGCCGCAGGCCGAAGGGACGTGCCGCCGCCGTCACTTCAGCCCAGGTGACGGAGGCGCCGGCCCACAGCCTCCGGCGTGGCCAATCGGGCGCGGTCCAGTGGAATCCCTGGCTCAGGTCCACCACGACGCCGCGCCCCACGCTACCGCCCGCCATCCCGCTCCCCGCGCCGCGCGGCACGAGCGCTGTGCCCGTCGCCCTGGCCCATCTAACGAGCTGCTGCAGCTCCTCCACGCCCCGCGGCACGGTGACCGCCGCCGGGACGATCCGATAGACCCCGGCGCCTTCCGAATATGCGGCGCGGATCCGGAGGTCGGTGAGCAGATCGGGCGTCGGTTCCAAGAGAGTGGTGAACTTACCACATACCACGCACTACGTCGCGCTTGACACCACCATCGGTGCGGGTGATGCTTGACGCCCATATGACCGCCGACGCGCCCCGCGCCCAACTCATCCATATCGAGACCGATCGCCGCCTCGGTCACGAGTGGGACGAGTGGGACGGACGGCCCCTCCCCGGGAACGGGGACTTCTCGGCGCCGCCGGGAGTGTTTTTCCGCTTCGCCGCACTGACCATTGCCCTAGGCATGGCGGTGGCGGCCGCGCTCATCTACCTCCTTGCCCCACGACTCGGCGCGCTGTGGCCAATGCTGCCCCGCGTCCTCTGGCTCACCCTGGGGGCAGCTGTGGCGACGACGTGGCTATGGTTCGGGACCCTGCTGCTTTCCTTCTATGGGGGGATGCTCGCCCTGCCCGAGCGCGGCCTCGAGCGGGGGCCTTATCTCCGCCTGATGAGCCTCACCTCCTACGTCTCGCGGGCGTTCGGCAAACGGGATTGGGTGGAGCACGCGGCCATCGACGTATACAACACCCTCGCGGAGCGCCGCCGCCGGACAGTGGGCAGCGGCGAGTTGCTGGTTCTGATCCCCCGCTGTCTGTCCAAGCAAGCGCTCGACGGCGTGCTGGCGATCGCCGGACGCTACGAGGTGCCGGTGTTCGTGGCGACCCGGGGGCAGCTCGCGCGGCGCGTCATCCGCGAGCGCCGGCCCCGCGCGGTCGTCGCGGTGGCGTGTGAACGGGACATGATGACCGGGCTGCGCGACGTGGCCGGCCGGCTGCCCGTGCTCGGGCTCACCATGCGCCTCCCCAACGGACCGTGCCGCGACGCGATGCTCGATCTCGACGTGATGGAGCAGTGGGTGAAGGGATTGGTGGGCGCGTAGCGCTCCGGCGCTAGCGGGCGGCCTTCGGTACTCCGAATCTCTCCTTGAGCCTGTCCACGAACCGTTCTGCGATCTTGTTGCCCTCATGCTCCTTCGTGGCGATCACCTCGAGATCGCGCTCGCGGCGTGACGGATCGTAGCGCGGCCGGTACACCGGCTCGACGGTGAGCCGCGTTTGGCCCGGCACCCATGGGTCGGCCCAAAAACGGATCTTCACGGTGGCGGCCAGATTCGTGATCTCGCGCTCGTGATGCCGAGTGCGATGGGCCTGCGTGTCGTACCACGCCGTCTCGACGTAGCCGTCCCGTACGTTGGCGTGCGCGACCTCCAGGCTCTCAGCCGGCACCAGGCTGTCGAGCACCGTGGTGACCCGCTCCGGTCGCGCATCGAGGATAATGACCAGCGTGCGCGGGTCGGGCCGGAAGTCGGGGCGGGTGGTGATGGGGGTGCACGACAGCAAGAACGCGACCGCCAGACCGCCGGATCGACGCATCTAGTCTTTGTGCGGCGTCGTGCCAGGCACGTGCGTATGCCCTGGGGCCTTTGCCGAGTCCGCTGGGGCTTTCGCCGAGTCCGCGTGCTCGTGCTCCTCGGCCTCCCCTTCTTCGTGATGATGCCCCGCCTCCCGGTTCTCCATCTCAGCCCGCATCATTGCCTTGGGAATACCGGCTGCGTGCTCGAACATCAGCCTCCCGCCGAGCACGCCGGTCCAGACGATGGTCACGAGCCCCGCGATGCTCAACACCCGCAGCCCCGCATCCTCAGCGCCCGTCAGCTTGGAGCGGCGGAATAGCTTCCATACGAGTACCGCTGTGAAAATGCCCATGCTAGTGAGCGCCAGCGTCTCGTGCGTCTCCATCAAGTCGTGAATCGCCTCGCCGTGCTCGATTGCGTCCTCGGCCTGGAGGCCGGCGAGCACCGCCACCCATCCTCCGATCACCCCGGCCCACAGGGTCCAGACCGCCGCCGCCTTGAGTGACTCGCGCTTCGTGACCCAGGCGCCGATATCGAACAGCACCGTGACGAGGAGCAGCGCCGCGGGGAAGTCGTTCACCGCCGCGTGGAAACGGGGCCAGTCGTAGCCGAGCATGCGGATCCTTGGGAGTGAGGGGTGGAGTGGCGCGCGTCAGACGCCGAGCGCGAGCACCTTGGGTGGATCGACGGAGTAGTCATAAAAGCCCTTGCCGCTCTTCCGGCCATTCATGCCGGCCAGCACCATGCGCTTGAGGAGCGGGGGCGGGGCGTAGCGTTGCTCGCGGTACTCGGTGAACATGATCTCGGCGATCTTGTAGGTCGTATCCAGGCCCACGAAGTCGAGCAGGGTGAGCGGCCCCATCGGATAGCCGCACCCGAGCTGCATCGCCTTGTCGATGTCCGGGACGCTTCCCACGCCGCGCTCGACCGCTCGAATCGCGTCCAGGAGGTACGGCACCAGCAGCAGATTCACAATGAACCCGGAGTTGTCCTTCGCGACCACGGGCTCTTTGCCGAGCGATTTGGCGAACGCGAAAGCCTGCCGCAGCGTCTCCTCCGACGTGGTCACGGTCCGCACCACCTCGACAAGGGGCATGAGCGGCACAGGGTTGAAGAAATGCAACCCCACGAAACGGTCGGCGCGCTGCGTGGCAGCCGCCATCGCCGCGATCGTGAGACTCGACGTGTTCGACGCGAAGATGGTGGAAGGGTCGCACAACCCGTCGAGCTCTTTCCAGAGGGCGTTCTTGAGCTCCAGGTCCTCCGTCACGGCTTCGACCACGATGTCGCACGTCTGCAGGTCGACCGTGGTGGTCGTGAAGTGCAGGCGCTTGAGCGTCGCATCGCGGTCTGCGGCCGAGACCTTCCCCTTCTCCACGAACTTGGCGAGCGACTTCTCGATCCCGGCGCGTGCCTTCTCCCACACCTGCTGGGACACGTCGCGCACGGTCGTGTCGTATCCCGCCGCCGCAGCCACCTGGGCGATGCCGCCTCCCATCAGCCCGCAACCCAGCACCCCAACCCGCTTGATGTCGGTCATGTCTCGCTCAGTTGATTTCAAACGTCTTTCGGATCTCGTCCGCGATGCGGACGAACGTGCTCACCTTCTGGCCCGGCAGGGCATGCTCGGCCTTGATTTCCCCGCGCTCGAGCCGGTCCAGCACCTGTTCCAGCCCGATCTGGACCTGCTCGTGCTGCGCCCGGTGGCTGCGAAGAATCGCGGCGGCCGCCGGAGCGAGGATCAGGAGCGGCAGAAACGGGAACGGTGCGAGCAGTCCCATCGCCCAGAGGGCGCCCGTCGCCGCCGTCCCCAGGCCCAGCAGCGTGGTCGCGCCGGCCAGCCGCTGCCTGCGGCCATTACGCAGGTCCGCGATCAGCTGGACGTGGCAGAAGCCGCTTTCGAGGGGAGTCACCCGGCCGGCGACCTCGGCCGCCCGGGTGAGGGCGAAGCGGCGTCCCCCCGATCCCAGGGCCCGTTGAATCGATGCGAACGCGCCGACCTTCGGCTCCCAGGTGGTGTGGTCGGGGTAGCGGCGCTTCACCTGGAGCAGCTCATCCTCCTGCATCCAGGCGCCGAGCGCGCGATCGACGGCGGCGGGCTCCCCAGCGACCACGCGCTGGGCGGAAAGCCGTCCGGGGCCGACCAGCCAGGCCAGCAGCCCGCCCCGCGTCTCGTCGGGAGCACGCGTCTGCTCTTCGAGCAATGCCTGGCGCAGGTAGCGCGTCGGGATCCCGACGTCTTTGCCGAGCGCGAGCAACTCGGGCTCAGTCAGTCCTTCACCGATGTCCTGCTCGCCCGCCTGCAGCTCCGCCGCGCGCTGGATGATGCGCTCGAGCGCCTCCCGGCGGATGAGCTCGCCTGCCATGCTTAGGCCTTGGCTTTCGTCTTCGCCGGCTCGGCCGGGACGGTGTCACCCGAGGTCCGCTCGGGGAGCGCGGGTGTCGTCGGCTTCCGGGCCACGGCTTCCAGGAATCCCTTGAACAGATCGATCGGGATCGGGAAGAAGGTCGTCGAGTTGTTCTCGGAGGAGATCTCCGTCACCGTCTGCAGGTAGCGCAGCTGGATGGCAGCGGGCTCCGACCCGATGATGTGTGCGGCCTGGGCGAGCTTCTCCGACGCCTGCAGCTCGCCCTCGGCGTTGATGACCTTGGCCCGCCGCTCCCGCTCCGCCTCCGCCTGTCGCGCAATGGCGCGCTTCATCTCGGGCGGCAAGTCCACGTCCTTCACTTCCACGGCGGAGACCTCGATCCCCCAGTCCTCGGCGCGCTTGTCGATGATGTTCTTCAGGATGTTGTTGATCTTCTCGCGGCTCATCAGCAGCTCGTCGAGCTCGGTCTCGCCCAGCACGGAGCGCAGCGTGGTCTGCGCGAGCTGGCTGGTGGCGTAGAGGTAGTTCTCGACGCCGATCACCGCCTTCACCGGCTCGCGCACGCGCATGTACAGGACGGCGTTCACCTTGATCGAGATGTTGTCGCGGGTGATGACATCCTGGGGCGGAATGTCGAGAGCCACCACTCGGAGGGAAACGGTCTGCGTCTTGGCGAAGAGCGGCGGGACATAGATCAGCCCGGGCCCCTTCGCGCCCCACGATCGGCCGAGGAAGAAGTACACCGCTCGCTCGTATTCCCGCAGCACCTTGAGGCCGCCGAACAGATACAGCGCCAGCGTGCCGAGCACGGCAATCACTACGATGTCCATCGCGACTCCTCTTCAGGCCGGGAAGGCTTCCACGATCACAGCCGCGCCCTGGCCGCCACCAATACAGGCGGAGCCGAGTCCGAAGCGCTGCTTGGCGCGACGGAGGGCGTGGAGCAGATGGATCGTGACGCGGGTCCCGGTCGCGGCGAGTGGGTGGCCAATGGCGATCGCGCCGCCGTGCACGTTCGTCTTCGCGCGGTCGAGACCCAGCTCCCGCTCGACTGCGAGATACTGCGGGGCGAACGCCTCGTTCACTTCCACCAGATCCATTTGCTCGAGCTCCATCCCGGCCTTCTGCAGCGCCTTGCGCGCCGCGGGGGCTGGGCCGATCCCCATGTACTTGGGCTCGACCCCCACCACCGCCCAGGACACGAGCCGGCCGAGCGGCTTGAGGCCGTGCGCCTTGGCGTAGTCCGCGCTCGCGATCACGGTGGCGGCGGCTCCGTCCACGATCCCGGAGGCGTTTCCCGCGGTGACGAGCCCGTCCTTCTTGAAGTACGGCTTGAGTGAGAGCAGGACATCGAGCGTGGTGTTGGGCCGCATATGCTCGTCGGCACGATACTCGATCGGCTCACCCTTCTTTCCCTTCACCGTCACCGGCGCCACCTCGTCCTGGAACACGCACGCGTCCCAGGCTTGTTTCGCGCGCTGTTGAGACGCGAGGGCCACCTCATCGACTTCCTTCCGAGTCAGCTTGTATTTCTCGGCGAGGCCCTCGGCGGTCTCGGCCATGGAGAGGCCGCATTGCGGGTCCTTGAGGGCTTCCCAGAGGAGGTCCTCGAGCGGAGCGGGCCCGAGTCGCAGGCCCCAGCGCGCCCCGCGCACCACGTGCGGCGCCTGGCTCATGGACTCGGTGCCACCGGCGAGCACCGCCTGCGCTTCACCCAGCAGAATGAGCTGAGCACCCTGGCTGATGGCTTCGAACCCGGAGCCGCACAACCGATTCACCGTGACCGCTGGGACCTCGATCGGCAGTCCTGCCTTGAGCCCGATGTGGCGGGCGCAGTAGATCGCGTCGGCGGAGGTCTGGAGCGCGTTGCCGAAGATGCTATGGCCCACTTCGGTCGGCGGCACGCCCGAGCGCTCGAGCGCGTGCTTCGCGGCGACGGCGCCCAGCTCGATCGCCGAGAGGTCCTTCAGCGTACCTCCGAAACTGCCGAAGCCGGTCCGGACGCCCGAGAGGAACACTACATCTGTATTTGAACCCTGAGTCTTCATTGGCGGGAAGCTCCACGTGAGACGAGGGGAATATCGGGGGGATGGGGGGAGGGCGGTAGGGCGCGCTGGGCTAGCGTGTTCTGGCGCTATGGCTTGGGTCAGTCCTTCGATTTCTCCCCGGGCTCTAGAGCCCGGGCTCGGCGCTGCGTGCGCCCTGTAAGGGCGCACCCTCCGGCCGAGCGCGCCCTCTCAGGGCGCGACCCACACTGGGCCTCGTTCAGCTCAAATGCGCGCGAGCAGATACTCCGCGTTCACTTTGAGCAACCAATAGGCATTGTCGTTCACCGGCTTCCCTGACCCATGTTGGGCCTCGACCTCCTCGAGCAACGCACGAAGCGCACGTGTGGTGCCGTCGCGGTCGCCGCGTTCCTGGACTGCTTGGTTGAGCTTGGCGCGTAGGCTGTGACATACCTGCGCCTGCTCGACCCAGGCCAGCTCTCCGCAGACACGAGTGAGCAGCGCTGCCATAACATCCAATGTCACCGTCCCGGGCGCGTACGTTGGCCCCACGGTCCAGCCGACGATCTTGAACTCGCTCGGATTGGGGTATTCGGGTCCGCTGGCCTGCTCCGGTGGACGGAGCTTGGTGCAGCAGGACCTGAAGGTCGGCGCCGCCCAGAACTGGCGAATGCCAGGCAGGTAGGAGCCCCGCAACGCGAATCCCCCAAGGCTGTCCCCGGGCGCAATGCTGTCGATATCCCCCTCGAACCCACCCGAGGAGCCGAACCAGTCGAGTGTCGCGTCCCGTGTGAGGAACGCCTCCCACCTGGTCGGGGAAATCGGACCCACCGGAACGTGATCACGAAACCGGGCGAGGTCGACGTGCGGGACGCCCGCGCCGTGCGTATACCTGCCGGTCGCTGCCAGCGTCGGGAAGCCGGTACCTCGGGGCGCCGAAACGTCGAGATAAATGATCGCCGCACCGCCCCGGCTGTTGCGAGCGTTGACCATCCGGTACGCGTACACGAGGTAGCTTCCGCTATCGGCGAGGCTGTCGAGGCGGAGGTCGACGCGCTGTAATGGCGACCTCACTTGTGCGCCGAGTGGGGATGAACCGCACAGCAGGACGGTAAGGATTCCACCAAACAACGATGCGGCATTCATCTGAGGGAACTCGATCCGTAGATGGGGCAGCACGGTACTCCAGCTCGGCGCAAGGGTCGCGCATGTTACACGGGAGACCGTCTCTCGACCGTGACTCGAATCACGGACGGAGGGGTAACTTCTCAGGGCCCGGTACGCCCTCGCCTCCACACGAAATACGCCGGCACCCCCGTCGCCACGATTCCGAGGCCGATCAGGGCCTGCACCGGCCGCGCGACGATGGTATTCCCGACGATCGCCGCCGCGGTGGCGATGAACAGCGCAGGCGTCACGGGATAGCCCGGGACGCGAAACGGCCGCGGCGCGTCCGGGCGGCGCCGGCGCAGCACGAAGATACTGGCCGCGGCGAGCGCGGCGAATATCCAACTCGCGAACACGACGTAGGTGAAGAGCTGCTCGAACGTGCCGCTCACCGCGAGCAGCATAGCCCACGCCGAGCTCACGGCGATCGCGAGGGCGGGCGTGCTGAACCGGGGATGGACGTCGCCCAGCGCTCGAAAGAACACCCGATCGCGCGCCATCGCGAAGTACATGCGCGGGCCCGTGAGCGCCATCCCGTTGGCGGCGCTGAAGATCGATACGAGAATGACCAGCGTGACGAGCCTCGCGGCGCCGGAGCCGAACAAGGTGCGCACAGCATCGGCAGCCACGCGGTCCGTCGCCGCCACCCCGGCAGGCCCGAGTGCCGCCACGTAACCGGCGTTCGCCGTCAGATAGATCGCCACGAGCGCTGCCGTCCCGAACACGATCCCGCGCGCGAAGGTGCGCTGCGGGTCTCCGGCCTCCCCCGCGGAGTTGGTCACGTTCTGCCACCCCTCGTACGCCCAGAGGACCCCGAGCAGCGCCACACCGGCGGTCGAGAGGGACGCGAGAGAGAGGGGTGTCGTGAAGGCGCGGGCGTCGGAGCGATGAAAGCCGTCGCCCAGGGCGACGCCGGCCACGGCGAGGGCGAGGAGTGCGCCGACCTTGAGCCCCGTGCTCCAGTTCTGCACGCTGACCGCCTGGCGGACGCCGCGAATGTTCACGGCGGCCACGGCGGCGATCATGGCGACGCCGGCCAGCTTGTGCGCCGCTGGCGCGAGCGGGACGAGCTCACCCAGATAGTTTGCGAACGCCACCGCGAGCGTCGCGGTGCCGCCGGTGTTGATCGCCAGGAACAGGGTCCACCCCAGGAGGAAAGCCGGGAGGGGGCCGAACGCCTCCCGCACATAGGCGTAGCTGCCACCGGCGTCCGGCAGCATGGCGCCGAGCTCGCCGAACGTGAGCGCGCCCAGCAGCACGAGCACGCTGCCCAGGAGCCAGACGAGCAGTGCGACGCCCAGGTCTTCTCCCGATCGGCGCAGCACCGCGCCCGGCACCGTGAAGATCCCCGAGCCGATGGTTACGCCGACCACGACGAGGACCAGGTCGCGCAGCGTGAGGACGCGGCGGAGCTCGCGTGGGGGTGCCGGCGTGGACACGGTCATAGCTGCGCGGCGATGGCCGCTGCGACGTCCCAGGTCGCGGCCGTCCCCCCGACGTCTGGGGTCCGCACACCCGCGGCGAGCGTTGCCTGTACCGCCCGCTCCAAGTCGCGCGCCGCTTCGGGATGCGCCAGCTGCTCGAACATCAACGCGCCCGTGAGCACCGCGGCCATCGGGTTCGCGATCCCCTTTCCCGCGAGCGGGGGCGCGGAGCCATGCACGGGCTCGAACAGGCCGGCCCGACCCGGGTGGAGGTTGGCGCTCGCCGCGAGGCCGAGCCCGCCGACGAGCCCGGCGCCCAAGTCCGACAGAATGTCCCCGTACAGATTGTTGGTCACGATCACCTGGAACCGCTCCGGCTCACGCACCAACTCCATCGCCAAAGCGTCCACGTAGCGGTGCTCCGGCTCAATCCCCGCGAACTCGGCGGCGACCCACGGGAACGTCTCCTGCCAGATCCGGTGCGCCGGCACGGCATTGGCCTTGTCGCTCATGGTGACGCGGGTTTTCCCGTGCGCCTTGGCCCACTCGAACGCCGCCCGGATGATGCGCTCGACCCCCGCCGCGGTATTGACCTCCTCGGCGACGTAGTCGTTCCCCGCGATGCGGCCGCGGCCGAGGTAGACGCCTTCCGTGTTCTCGCGAAAGATGACGAAGTCGATGCGACGGTCGTTGCCGCGCAGCGGTGTGAGATCGGAGTGGAGCAGCCGCACTGGGCGGAAATTGATGTACAGGTCGAGCTTGAAGCGCAGGCCGAGCAGTATGTCGCGGGCGTGCTCGTTCCCGGGGACTCTGGGGTCGCCGATCGCCCCGAGGAAGATCGCGTCCACGTCGTCGCGCAGGTGGCGGAACGCCGCTTCCGGGAGCGTCTCGCCCGTCGCGAGATAATGATCGGCGCCGTAGGGAAGGCGCTCGAGATCCAGCCTGAATCCGTGCTTGGCGGCGGCCTTCTCGATCGGCCCGAGCGCCGCCGCGATCACCTCGGGGCCGATCCCGTCTCCCGGGATCACCGCGATGCGATGATCGTGTTTCACTCAAAGCCCGTGGCGCGGCCGCAGCTGACACAGTAGCGCCAGCCCACATCCATTTCGACTCCGCAGGCCGGGCAGCGCAGCTCTCCCGAGGGCGGCTGCCCGCACTGTGGACAGAAGTTCACTTTGCGGCTTCCGGGGAGCGTCTCACCGCAGTAGGGGCACTGCCGCGGCGTCTCGCTCTGCTCGGCGAGCTCGAACGCCGCACCGGCGAGCGGCGGCTTTTCGCCCTCGTCTTCCGCTCCATCGGCGGCCTCCGCAGACTCGGGCGGAGGCGCCAGCGGGGGCGGGGGCGGCGGCGCGTAGGCCCGGTCGCCTCGCAGGAACCGTTCGGCGGCGAGCCGGTTGAGGCTCAGGATCGCGTCGGGGAACTGGCGGAACAGCGCGGTGTCGGGGTTCGACTCCCCCGCTTCGCGCTGCAGCGCGTCCTGCACCTCGGCCGGGTCGAGCGACGCGTAGCCGCGCTCGCCCGCGAGCAGCCGCAGCACCGCCATCTCGTAATCTTGATGCGTCGCCACCTTGAGGATCGACCGGTTCGAGCGATAGGGCACAAGCCGCTCGTACACCTCGGCGGCGGGGAACGGCACCGCCAGCCGCCCGGGCGCGTCGTCGGCCAGGACGCTCACCAACCGCTCGAACAGGCGGTCGAGATCGTCGCTCATTTTACCACGACGACCCCCTTCATGAAGGGATGCGGCGTGCAGTGGTACGTGTACGTGCCCGGCTTGTCGAAGCGGTGGCCATACGTGCCATTCGGCGGAATGGGCGGCGATCCCGGCTCGGCGCCGTCGAACGTGACGGTGTGCTCCAGCGGGTCGCGGTTGGTCCAGCGCACCGCCTG
>Ga0137409_10005760_pt1 | contig 12873 bp, 12 predicted proteins | sample CZODoug1_16funga_FD_122059 | JGI IMG/M metagenome (GOLD analysis project Ga0137409, IMG submission 122059) | Vadose zone soil fungal communities from Angelo Coast Range Reserve, California, USA - CZODoug1_16fungal (Hybrid Assembly) | ecosystem: Environmental > Terrestrial > Soil > Vadose zone...
CGTCGCCTCGGTCCCCGCGGTCCCCGAGCCCAGCACCCTTCTCCTTCTCGGCTCCGGCCTTGTGGCCGTGGTGGGATGGAATAACCGGCGCCGCCGGAAATCGGCTCTCTAACTCCAGAGGCGTCTTCCTATTGTACAGCGGGCGTCGGGTTCAGCCCCGACGCCCGCTGTGTTTCTGGAGGGCCACCATAAAGGGATAGATCCTATGCAAGCCCGCGAAGGTTAACCTCTGGTGGCTTTCTCAACCCGTTAAGAAAGAAGGAAACCAGAAGATGAACCTCGCGACTCATGGATCGGAAGGTAGCGCAACGGATAGGAAAATCAATCCGGGACCGCCCGCGCAACGTTTCATGAAATCTCCGCTTTCGCGCTACATTGCCCTCGCGCAGCGTCGCACAATGGTGCTTGTGTCGCGTCGCGGGCCATTATTGGAAAAGATTTACGACGTCGTCGCGAAATAGCATCAGTGGCGTTTCCCGAGCGGCTCCATCCCGCCGCGACTGATCGCAGCGGACGCCCGATCCGAGGCGAGGAATGCGATCAGTCGCTTGGCCGCTTCGACCTCCTTCGATCCGGCCACGACCGCCGCGGCGAACACCTGGTTTAGCTGAATCTCCTGCGCGATCGTGCCTGCCAACTCGACTCCCGGTGCGTGCACGATTTCGCTGACCGGCATCACGGCAATGTCCGCCTCTCCCGACGCGACCATGGCGGTGGCGCCGGTACCGCGCGCCGTAGGTTTCACCTTGACCTTGTCCGCGATGCCGAGCCGCGGAAAGACGTCGTTCATGAGGAAGATGCCGCTCGTGCTGCTCGGGACCGCAACGGCGTTGGCCTTGAGTACCGCTTGTTTGAAGGCCTCGACGGTGCTGACGTCCGGTTTCGGAGCGCCCGCGCGCACGGCCACGCCGAGAGGCGTTCGCGCCAGATCCACATCCGTTCCGGCCGCGATGCGCTGGGCGGCGATCAGCTCAGCGAGGCCTTCCCTCGAGAGGATCACCACGTCGACAGGCACGCCTCGGGCAAGCTGCGCTGCAATGGTCTGCGGCCCCGTTCCCTGCGACGCACCGGAGCCGGTCGTGACCTTGATGGCCGTCGTCCGCTCGAACTCCGGCAGCAACTGTTCGTACGGGCCGCTGAATCCGCCAGAGATGATCACCTTCAACTGCGCCGACGCCACGAGTGGCGACATCAGTACGGCTGCAATGACGAAGTAGATCGCATTAGCTGCGTGGCACTTCCATGTTGACAAGACATTCATGTTTCACTCCTCCGAATTCCTACTCGACCCAGCGCCGAGCGTTGCGGAACATCTCGATCCACGGCGAGTCTTCGCCGAGACGGATAGGAAAATCAATCCGGGACCGCCCGCGCAACGTTTCATGAAACCTCCGCTTTCGCGCTACATTGCCCTCGCGCAGCGTCGCACAAATGGTGCTTATGTCGCGTCGCGGGCCATTATTGGAAAATAGAACTTCAGCGGCACCGAGACGTCTTCTTGCCATCCCGCGGAATTCTTCTCCATGCGCGTCACGGCGAAATGCAGGTGGGGCTCTTCGACGTCGCCGGTAGCGCCGGAATAGCCGAGCAGCTGCCCTAGCCCCACCCGCTCGCCGACCGACACTGCCACGCCCCGCTGCATGAGATGCGCGTAGGTGGCCGCGGTGCCGTCGACATGACGCACGCGCACGAAGTTGCCCTCATAGGTGAGCGGTTCCGCCTCCGGCCTCGCGCCGTGATGCACCTCCGCCGCTTCGACAACACCCGCTCGGGCGACGACGATCGGGGTGCCCTCAGGCATGGAGATGTCCACTGCGTGCAGCGTCGCCTTGGTGAAGTGAGAGGTGATTCGGCCACCGGGGATCTGGGGAAACATGAACGAAAGCCCGTCGGCCCAGGGCAGGCGATAGAGCGTTTGGGCGCCGGCGGAAGCCGCCCAGACGAAGCCAATCGCGAGGCAGGCGATCCGCATGTCGCAAAGCCTACGCCCGCGCGCGCAAACAAAAAGCCCGGCGCTCTTTCGAGCCCGGGCTTTTCTTTACTGAAGCTGGCCTGCGCCACAACTTCTGACGTTACATCGGAAGGAGGTTTCCCTCCGTGTCGACAAAGAAAGTGCCGCTAGTCAAGCCTTCCACGGCACGATGCTTCAGCCACTGTTTGGAAATGTGGTGCAAGACCCTCGCTTGGCTCTCCCACGGCATAGAGTGTCCGGCGCAAGCGACTTTGAATAGCAGCTTGGGCACGTCGTTCGGGATCGCGCTGTAAAGCTCAGAGACCAAGGCGGGAGGCGCTTGCGTATCAAACTCTCCGCCGATAAGGAGCACTGGAGCGGATATTCTTGCCGCCGTCCGGCTGTTCCACCCCCACAGGGCGAACGATCTCACGCGCATTACGCCTTCCGGCGAATCAAGCGGCGGACCCCAGGTGCGGCCAAGCGCGTCGTTTTCCATAACTGACTTCCAGACCACATCCTCTATTCCGTCCTCGACCTGATTGGCGCAATGGATCTCTGGCGCCCATAGCTCGTCGATTAGGATGCTACGTGTCCTCAGAGTCATGGGGGTTCCGGGCAAGAGCAGCGTGGATGGCGCAACATTGGCGGGGCATGTGCCTGCGGCCAGCTCTTGAGCAGTGCAAGCGCTCACGCTGCCGTTCGCGAGTTGTTTGTAGGGCGGCAGGAAGGTATTTCCCACTTGTCGCGCTGCCGGGATGGCATTATTGAAAATCGGAGCGAGAAAGAAGAGGCTGTCGACTTTCTCCGGACGCTGAACGGCATACGGTCCCATACGCACCGCGGCGTGCGACCAGCCGACAAGGGCGACCTTCTCTACGCCGCGGTAGTCCCGAATGTAGTCAACGACTGTGTCGAGCTCGTCCCAATCGCTTTGCGCGTTGATGAGCTGGAACGGGTAGCTTGGCGGGCATGTGGCAGTCAGCGGATTTGGAATCAGGAGACTTTGCTGAGCGTTGGGGACATTGCACGGATCGTCCATCCTCGGGCGCGGAGACCTGCCCGATCCCTGGAAATCGAGCATGAAGACGTCAAAACCCGCTTTTGCGAGCTCGAGTGACCAATCGTAGTGCTTATGTTCCAACTGATAGCCGGCGAGTACTGGAACACTGGCCCCATGAAGCATGAGAACTGTTTTTCCGGGGACCTTGTTCCCGGCAACCGTTTCGCGGACGAATAGTTGGACCGATTCCCCGGCATTCGCCGGCACCGTCGAAACGTGTGGCACATGGTGGTCCATTGTGAGGATTCGATCGCTTCCCTCCTCCGCGGCTGTTTGGGCCGCGAGCTGCGAACCCTCCAAGGACATCCCCCCCAGTACGAGCACTCCAAACATGAGAGCGCCGCACCACATCCCCGGTCGGCGGGCTGAAGCTTTGCTGGTCATTGAATCTCCCCTTCTGGGTTTAGGTACCGTCATCGAAGCTAGGGATACCGGTCCGCGGCGGCAACAGATAACTGCGGGCACACGCGGGCAAATCCGGGCATTGGCGCACTTCCTGTGCGGTTTCAATGAAAAGCGCGGGCAGACGTAGAATCAGGCAGCCCCGGTTTTCAGACTGACGCGACGACTTATGGACCTAGGGAAAGCGCAACCACCTTCCAAGCCAGCGGACCTTTCGGCCTCCGCACCGCTCGATTCGTGGAAAGAGATCGCGAGCTATCTCAAGCGCGACGAAAGGACCGTCCGGCGATGGGAGAAAGAAGGCTTACCCATCCATCGCCACATGCACAAGAAGCGGGCTACGGTTTACGCCTACAAATCGGAGATTGATATTTGGTGGCGGAACGGCCGGTCCCGGCTGGAGTCGGCCGAAGCAGCGGCTGCGGGGCGGCGCAGATTCACGTGGTTGTTTACAGGCCTTCTGGCAGCGACAGTAGTCGGACTCGGATTGAACGCGAGCGGTCTGCTGGACCGGCTGCTCGGTCGGCCGATCGCGGTCGAATTGAACTCGATTGCGGTGCTACCACTGAGAAACCTGTCCGCCGACCGCGAGCAGGACTACTTTGCCGAGGGTATGACCGAGGCACTCATAACCCAGCTCGGCAAGATCGGCACACTGCACGTCATCTCGCATCAATCCGTGCTCGGGTACCGCGGTGCGACCAAATCTCTGCCCGAGATTGCGGAGGAGTTGAAAGTGAGCAAGATTCTGGAAGGCACGGTCCTTCGCTCTGGAGATAGAGTCCGTGTCACGGCGAACCTGGTTCAGGCAACGCCCGAGCGCCATCTCTGGGCAGAGAGTTTCGAGTTTGACCGGCGCGACATTCTGGCAGTACAGGGGCAGGTCGCTCGGGAGGTGGCCAGCCACATCCGCATCAGATTGACGCCGCAGGAGCGCGGCCGCCTAGCCGCCTCGCGACCCGTTGACCCCGAAGCCTACGAAGCCTATTTGTTGGGCCGCGCCTATTTCTACAAGGCACGGACACCGATCAACTCGAAGAGGGCGAAAGAATACTTCGAGAAGGCGATCGCGAAGGACCCAGGCTACGCTCCCGCCTATGCAAGCATCGCCGAGCTCTACATCTGGACCGGCGGAGCGGGCACTTTGACAAGAGAGAGGGCCGGATATCGGGAAGCCCATTTCCAGGCGCGCGAGTGGACGGAGAAGGCACTCAAGCTGGACGACACCCTCGCCGAAGCGCACAACGCCCTTGCCATGGTGAAACAGGCGGAGTGGGACTGGGACGGCGCGGAGCGCGCATATCGGCGCGCCATAGAGCTGAACCAGAGCTATTCCGTGGCACGCGCTTCATATGCCATGCACCTCTACGCCCTGCAGCGGTTCGACGAAGCTGCAGCCCAAGCAAGACGCGCCCAGCAACTGGATCCGGCATCGCCCTTCATCAACACGTGGGCGGCGGCAGCGTACTTCTTCGCGCAACGGACTGAGGAAGGAATGGCATCGCTGCAGAAGGCGCTCGAGCTCGAACCGAATTACTACGACGCGAGCATTGTGCTTGCCAGGACCTATGTGGCGAAGGGCATGTACCAGCAGGCGATCTCAGAACTTCACAAGGCGCTGAGTCTTCACGCGAGAGACGCCGGTGTTTTGGGCGCGCTGGCACATGCGCACGCGCGGGCGGGTGATCGGGAAAAGGCGCTCCAGCTGGTCGACCGATTGAACCAGACTGGTGGTGCGACTTTCGTAATGGTATGGGCCTACGCGGGTCTCGGCGACAAAGAGCAGGCATTCGCGTGGCTTGAGAGGTCCTACGAGGAGCGCAGACAGCGAATGGTCTGGCTCAATGTGGACCCATTGCTGGAGCCGCTGCGCTCCGATCCGCGCTTCGCGGACCTCGTCCGTCGCGTTGGGTTGCCATCGCCCGCGCCGGCGATTGCAAGGCAGTAACCCCGCGCGAAGCAAATAGCCCGGCCTCTTTCGAGACCGGGCTATTTCTTGCCGAATTGGCTTGCCGGTAACCTACTTTCGCGTAAAGAAGTGGAGAATTGATGAACAACTTTGCGCAGAGATTGCGCAAAGCGCTATAGCCGCTCGCAATGCTCGCGGTTATAGCGATCGTCCTTGTCCTTGTCATCGTCACGCTCGACCGCCGGTTGTTGCAGCGTCGCACCGGGTAGTGCACCGGGTGGTGTGCCGGTTTCGACCCATGTGTCGACAGCGTCGATCGCGGCGTTGAGGAAGGCCGTCTGCAGGACGATTGGGTTGTGGCCAACTCCGGCGAGCAGATAGACGCGCAAGAGCTGTGCTGCCAAGTCCGGCCCCAACACTTTTTCGACGAGCTCCTTGTAACCGACGCTCTCGCTGGTCGAGACCTTCACGAGCGGGCAGGTGGCCTCACGGCTCGCTCACCTGCCCGGCGCCGACACGATCTTCCGCCGGGGGGTCATCGCACGTGTGTTGCCCGAAGTGTGGGCCGCGGTCGGCCTCACCGGCGCCCCACCCGACGGGCCGCTCACGCCGCAGACCGCGGAGACGGTGGCCCGCGCGGTCCTGCGCCAGAGCGGCGCAACCCACGCCCTCGCGGTGCTGATCGACCTCGACGAGGGCCCCGACCGCATCGAGTTCGGCGGCACCATCTGCCTCGCGATCGCCACCGAGCGCGACGTGGCCTCGCGGAAGGCCCGCATCCTCGGCGGGCGCGACTGGGTGCGCCTGGGCGCGGTCGAGATGGGGCTCGACTGCCTGCGCCGGTACCTGCAGAAGCTGCCGGTCTACGAGCGGATCGACTTCGAGAAGACGTAGGAGGATTCCCTCATGAAGACCACCCTGGAGAAGGCGGCCGCCTTCCGCGCGCTGCACGAGCGGCCCGGGGCCTTCGTGATCCCGAACCCGTGGGACGCGGGCACCGCGCGGCTCCTCGCCTCGCTGGGCTTCGAGGCGCTCGCCACCACCAGCCTCGGCCTCGCCAACTCGCTCGGGCGCGTGGACGGCACCAACGGGGTGAGCCGCGCCCAGGTGATCGAGAACTGCCGGGTGATCGCGGCGGCCACCGACCTGCCGGTGAACGCGGACCTGGAGAACGGTTACGCCCACGAGCCGCGCGCCGCCGCCGAGATCATCCGCCTCGCCGCGGGCGCGGGGATCTCGGGCGGCTCGATCGAGGACGCCACCGGCGAAGCGGACAGGCCGATCTACGACTTCCAGCAGGCGGTCGAGCGCGTGCAGGCCGCCGTCGAGGTGGCGCGCGCCCTGCCCGTTCCGTTCCTGCTGACCGCGCGGGCCGAGAACCTCCTGCACGGCCGCCTCGACCTCGACGACACCATCCGGCGGCTACAAGCGTTCGAGAAGGCGGGCGCCGACGTGCTCTACGCGCCCGGCGTCCGGGACCTCGCCACCATCCAGACCGTGGTGTCGTCGGTGAGCAAGCCGGTCAACGTGGTGATGAGCGCGGCGGACCCGGATCTGACGGTGGCCCAGCTCGCGGGCGTCGGCGTGAAGCGCATCAGCGTGGGCGGCGCGCTCTCCCGCCTGGCCCTGGCCGCCTTCCTCAAGGGCGCCCGCGAGATGGCCGAGCGCGGCGCCTTCACCTGGATGCGCGACACCGTGCCGAGCAAGGAGCTGAAGGACGTGTTCCGGAGGTGGCCGTAGGCCCCTCCCCCATGCGACTGCGCAGCCATCTGGTGGCCCTGGTCCTGGCCGCGCTGGTGCCGGTGCTGGCCTTCGCCGCGCTCGTGATGCGGGAAAATGCGCAGGTGCAGCTCGCGGCCACCGAGCGCGGCATGCGCGAGACCGCGTTCGCGGTCGCCCGCACGGTGGACAAGGAGCTCGAGACCGCCATCACCGCGCTGGAGGCGCTCGCCCAGTCCGAGCACCTCGACACCATGAGCCTCACGCCGTTCTACGTCCTCTGCGACCGGGTGACCCGCACGCAAGGATGGGTGAACATCCTCCTCTTCGAGGCCGACGGGCGCGCCCTCATGCAGACGTCCGTGCCCCTGGGGACGCGGCGGCCGCCCACCCGCCGGCCCGAGCTCTTTGCCGAGCTCCGCGAGCATCGCCGGCCCGTCGTCTCCAACCTCTTCGACGGCGCGTCGACCCGGAACATCGTGGCGGTCTACGTGCCGGTCGTGCGCGCCAATGCGGTGCGCTTCGTCCTGACCGCGGGGCTGCCCGCCAGCACCTTCGGCGCGCTCCTCCGCTCGCAGCAGTTCGGCCCCGACATGACCGCGGTGCTGCAGGACCGCGAGGCCACCGTCATCGCCCGCACCCAGGGCGAGGCCGAGTCGATCGGCCGGAAGGTCCAGAACCCCGCGCCGGGGCGCGAGGGCTGGGCAAGGACCCGGGTGCTCGAGGGGAGTCCGGTCTACATGGCCTTCGCCACCGCGCCGCTTTCGGGCTGGCGCGTCGTGCTCACCTCTCCGGTCACGGCGGTGGAAGCGCCGCTCCGCCGCGGGGCCTGGCAGCTCATGCTGGGCGCCGCGGTCGCCTCCGCCCTCGCCGCGACCCTCGCGTTCGTGTTCGGCCGCCGCATCGCGGACGCGGTCGGCGGCCTGGTGCGCATCGCGCGCGCGGTCGAGCGCGGCGAGCGGGCCGAGCCGCTCCGGAGCGGCGTGACCGAGGTGAACGAGGTGGCCGAGCAGCTCTCCACCGCCGCGGAGCTCGCCCGCACCCGCGAGCAGGAGACCGCGCTGCGCGAGCGCCAGGCCCGGGCGGTCGCCGACGTCGCGCACGCCCTCGCCGCCTCGCCGGATCTCGACACCGTGCTCCGGACCGCGGTGGACGCGGTGCGCGGCCTGGTGCGGTCGGACAGCTCGCGGATCGCGCTGGTGGACGAGGCGGGGCGCCTCATCATGCGGTACTCCACCGTCTTCTCGTCGCTGATGCCTCAAGGCTTCGAGATCACGAAGGGCGAGGGCATCGGGGGCCTCGCCTGGGCCACCAGCCGGCCGGTACGCACCGACGACTTCCGCACCGACCCGCGCTTCCGGGATAGCCCCTACCTGCCGATCGCCCGGGGCGACGGCATCGTATCCTGCCTGACGGTGCCGATCGTCTCCTCGGGCGCGGTGGTGGGCGTGATCTACGCCAACAACTTCACCCTCCGGCCGTTCACCGACGGAGAGCAGGCGGCCCTGGTCACCCTCGCCGACCATGCGGCGGTGGCGGTGGAGAAGGCCGGGCTGCTCGCCGCCGAGCACGCCGCGCGCGCGGAGGCGGAGTCGGCCAGCCGGGGCAAGGACGAGCTGCTCGCGATGCTGGGCCACGAGCTGCGGAACCCGCTCTCCGCGATCGCCACCGCGGTGCACCTGCTCGAGAGGGACGAGCCATCCGCGGAGCTGACACGCCGCGCCCACGAGATCATCGCGCGACAGAACGCGCACCTGGCTCACCTGGTCGACGACCTTCTCGACGTGGCCCGGGTGACCTCCGGCAAGATCGCCCTGGTGCGCCGGCCGCTCGAGCTCGGCCAGGCGCTGCGGCACAGCCTGGCCACCCTGGCCGCGAGCGGACGGACCGAGCGGCACCGCGTCACCATGGATCTCGAGCCGGTCTGGGCCGACGTGGACGAGACGCGCTTCGAGCAGATCGTCAACAACCTCGTCGGCAACGCGCTCCGCTTCACCCCGGCCGCCGGCACCATCGAGATCACCCTGCGCGCCGAGCACGGCGACGCGGTCCTGCGCGTTCGCGACACCGGAGTCGGGATCGCGCGCGAGATGCTGTCCCGCGTCTTCGATCTCTTCGCCCAGGGCGAGCGTGGGCCCGACCGCGGCGCGGGCGGGCTGGGGCTCGGCCTCACCTTGGTCCGACGCATCACCGAGCTGCACGGCGGTCGCGTCGAGGCGGCCAGCGAGGGCACGGGACACGGCAGCACGTTCACGGTCCGCCTGCCGGCACTCGCCACGCCGCCCGCCCCGGCGCCCGCGGCGTCGGCGACGGCCCCCTCGAACGGCCGGGCCCGGCGCATCCTCGTCGTGGAGGACAACACGGACGCGCGCGAGATGCTCCGCCACCTGCTGCACCTGGCCGGGCACGACGTCCACGAGGCGGCCGACGGGCCCGGCGGCCTCGAGGCGGCGCTGCGCCTGCGTCCCGACGTCGCCCTGGTGGACGTGGGGCTGCCCGGCTTCGACGGCTATCAGCTCGCCCGGCGCGTGCGCGGGAGCACCGGCCCGTCCATCTATCTCGTGGCCCTCACCGGCTACGGGCAGCCCGACGATCGCCGCCAGGCCATGGAGGCGGGCTTCGACGCGCACCTGGTCAAGCCGGTGAATCCCGAAGCCCTGCTGGCCGCCATTCACACTGCGGTTTCGGGAGACGCCTGACATGCCGATCACGGTGACCCGCCTCAGCCCCTGCTTCGCCGCGCGGATCGACGGCGCCGACATCAGCCGTCCGCTCGATGAGCCCACCTGGGTGGCCATCCGCGCCGCCTTCGACGAGCACTCCGTCCTCCTCTTCCGAGGCGCCGCGCTGGACGACGAGACGCAGGTCGCCTTCAGCCTGCGCTTCGGCGCGCTCGAGGTGACCCGGAGCATGAACCCGGCCGCGGGCACGCCCTTCGCACGCCAGTCGAACCTCGACATCAAGACCGGCCAGGTCATTCCCGCCGAGGACCGGCGGATGGTCTACCAGCTCGCCAACATGCTCTGGCACAGCGACAGCTCCTTCAAGCCGGTGCCCTCGCTCTGCTCGCTCCTCACCGGGCGGATCGTGCCGCCCGAGGGCGGCGCCACCGAGTTCGCGAGCGCGCGCGCCGCCTACCCCTCGCTGCCGGAGGACCTGAAGCGCCGGGCGGAGCACGCGGTCGTGGTGCACGACTTCTCGTGGTCGCGCGACCAGGTCCGGCCGGGCTTCTTCACCGCCGAGGAGCGCGCGGTGTACCCGCCGGTGCGCCACCGGCTCGTGCGCGCCAATCCGGTGAACGGCCGCCGCGCCCTCTTCCTGGGCGCGCACGCCTCCCACCTGGAGGGCGTGCCGCTCGACGAGGGCCGCGCGCTGCTCCGTACCCTGCTCGATCACGTCACCCAGCCCGAGTTCGTGTACCGGCACGAGTGGAAGGCGGGCGACCTCGTGATCTGGGACAACCGCTGCGTGCTCCACCGCGCGACCCCGTACGACACCGAGCGCCACCAGCGCCTCATGCAGCGGACCACCATCGCGGGCGACCCTGCGGAACCCGTGGCGCGATGAAGCAGGTCCTGCTCGAGCGCTACGGGGCGCCCGCGGAGGCGGTCCGCTGCGTGGAGGTCCCGGACGTCGGCCCGCCCGCGGCGGGCGAGGTCGTCTTCGACGTGCTCGCCTTTCCGATCAACCCGGCGGACCTCTCGATGTGCCGCGGCACCTATCGCCTGCGGCCGGCCCTGCCGGCCGGGATCGGCGCCGAGTGCGTCGGCCGCGTCGCGGCGGTCGGCGCCGGCGTCGCCCACGTCAAGCCGGGCGATCGGGTCATCAACCTGCAGCGCGAGAACTGGACGCAGCGGCGCCGCGTGAAGGCCGACGACGTTATCCCGGTGCCCGCGGGCCTGGACCAGCTCCAGGCCGCCATGCTCCGCATCAACCCGCCGACCGCGCTCCTGCTGCTCACCGACATCGTCGCGTTGAAGCCGGGCGACTGGGTCATCCAGAATGTCGCCAACTCGGCGGTCGGCCGGCTCGTGATCCGCCTGGCCCGGGCCCGCGGCATCCGGACCGTGAACGTGGTGCGGCGCGAGTCGCTGTTCGGCGAGCTCACGGCGCTGGGCGCGGACGTCTGCGTGGTCGACGGGCCCGACCTCGCGGAGACCGTCAAGGCGCGGACGGCGGGCGCGCCCATCCGGCTCGGCCTCGACGCGGTGTCGGGCCGGGCCACCGCGCGCCTGTCCTCCTGTCTGGGCGACGGCGGCGTGGTCTGCAACTACGGCGCGATGAGCGGCGAGGACCCGGTGATGGCGCGCGGCACCCTGGTCGCGCTCGGGCAGACGCTGGTCGGCTTCATCCTCGGCCGCGGGCTCGCCACGCGGTCGCTGGCCGAGATCCGCGCGATCTACGCCGATCTCGGCGAGCAGGTCCGGACCGGTGTCCTGTCGGCCCCCGTCGAGAAGGTCTACCCGATCGAGGAGATCAAGGCGGCCGTGGCCCACGCGGAACAGGGTGAGCGCGCCGGCAAGATCCTGGTGGCTCCGAACGGCCCGATCCAGGGAGGCCCGGCATGATCAGGCCCAACCTGCTCGCGTGGCAATGGGACGACTACGCGGCCAAGCATCGCGACCGCGTGAACCTGCTGGTCCACCTGGTGGCGGTGCCTCTGTTCCAGGCCGGCACACTGCTCCTTCTGGTCGGCGCCGGCACCCGGTCCGCCCTCGGCATCGGCATCGGCCTGGGCTGCCTCGCGGCCGGAGTCCTGATCGAAGGCCGAGGGCACGCACGGGAGCGCGAAGCGCCGGCGCCGTTCGATGGACCGATCGACTTCGCGAGCCGCTTCGTCGTCGAGCAGTGGATCACGTTTCCGCGCTTCGTCCTGAGCGGAGCGTGGCGGCGCAACTTCCGGGCGGCGGCGCCCCCGCGGTAGGGGGCCCGGGCTCGCCGGGGTCAGGCCCGCAGCACCTTCGCGTACGCGTCGAGCCGCGGCAGCACGGTGTCCCGGGGCTCGGACGGCAGACCGAAGATGGCGCGCGTGACGCCCGCCGCCGCGAGCGCGTCGAGCCCCTCCCGCTTGGGCGGCGCGAAGAAGATGGACACCGGCACCGACTTCGGATCGCGGCCCGCCGTCTTCAGCCGCTCGCGCAGCGCGGGGATCTTCTCCACCGGGTTGGCGTGCGGGCGCATGATCGGCATCCAGCCGTCGCCGAACTCGACGACGCGGTCGAAGGTGCGCTCTCCATCGCCGCCGATGAGGATCGGCGGGTGGGGCTTCTGCAGGGGCTTGGGATCGGCCCAGATCTTGTCGAACCGCACGAACTCGCCCTGGTAGCTCGCCTCGCGCTCCCTCCAGATCTTCTTCATGGCGAGAACCCGCTCGCGGAATAGCCGCCAGCGGCTCTTCCACGCGGTCCCGTGATTCTCCATCTCCTCGGCGTTCCAGCCGCCCCCGATGCCGAAGAGCACGCGGCCGCCCGAGAGCCGGTCGAGCGTGGCCACCTCCTTGGCGGTGACGATCGGATCGCGCTCGATCACGAGGCAGATGCCGGTGCCGAGCTTGAGGCGCTTCGTCGCTCCGGCCGCCGCCATCAGCGCGACGAAGGGGTCGTAGGACGACCAGTAGTCGCGGGGCAGCTCGCCCCCGCCCGGCCACGGGCTCTTTCGGCTCGCCGGAATATGGGTGTGTTCGGGGAACCACACCGATTCGAAGCCGCGCTCCTCGAGGGCGCGCGCCAGCTCGTCCGGAGCGATCGAGTACTCGGTGGGGAACATGACGGCGCCGTAATCCATGTGAGGCCTCCTTCGATCCGGGCTATCGATTGGGCTGGGGGTTCG
>Ga0137409_10005762_pt1 | contig 12871 bp, 9 predicted proteins | sample CZODoug1_16funga_FD_122059 | JGI IMG/M metagenome (GOLD analysis project Ga0137409, IMG submission 122059) | Vadose zone soil fungal communities from Angelo Coast Range Reserve, California, USA - CZODoug1_16fungal (Hybrid Assembly) | ecosystem: Environmental > Terrestrial > Soil > Vadose zone...
GTTTACCCTCCCCGTGATCGAGAGGCATGACCGAGACGCGTTCGAGGTCCATTGCTATTCGACCGCCACGATCTCCGACGAGGTCACGCAAAGCCTGCGCGAAAGCGCGGACGCCTGGCGCGATGCGGCGGCGATGTCGGACGACGGCCTTGCCGATGCCATCCACGAAGACGCCATCGACATCCTGGTGGATCTGTCGGGGCATTCGGGCGTGTTTCGCCTGGGCGTTCTCGCGCGGCAGCCGTCCCCGGTGCAGGCGACCTGGCTCGGATACCTGAATACCACCGGTTTGAGCCGCGTCCGTTACCGCATCTGCGACGGCCATTCCGACCCCGAGGGGCTCGCCGATCCTCTTCACACCGAGACCCTGGTGCGCCTTCCTCACAGCCAGTGGTGCTACCGCCCGTTCATCTCCGACATTCCCACCGCGGATCTGCCCCTGAGGAAGAACGGCTTCGTCACCTTCGGCTCGTTCAACCACGTCTCCAAGGTGTCGCCGCGTATTCGCAGGCTGTGGGCGGACATCCTCGGGCGCCTGCCGGGCTCGCGCCTGCTCCTCGCTGGAGTCCCCGACGGGCCGGCGAAGGAAGGGCTGCTCGCCGACCTCGAAGGCGCCGGGGTCCCGGCCTCGAGGGTCGCGACCCTGCCGTACGCGGCGCTCTACGAATACCTGAGTTCCCTTGGCGGCGTGGACATCGCGCTCGACACCACCCCCTACAGCGGCGGCACGACCACCTGCGATGCGCTATGGATGGGCGTGCCGGTCGTCGCTCTGCGGGGCTCGCGCTCGATATCGCGAAGCGCCTCCAGCATCCTGTCCTCCGTCGGACTTTCCGGCTGGGTCGCATCGACTCCGGAGGACTACGTGAAGGTGGCGGTCGAATTCGGCCGCGACGAAGCGCTCCTCGCGGGTTTGCGCACTACCCTGCGCGGGAAAATACGCGCATCGCCCGTGATGGACGAAACGACTTTCGTGAGCGACCTGGAAAGCGCCTACCGGGAGATGTGGCGGATATGGTGTAATGAACCCGGTGCAAACGTCCGCTGATCCCGGAAGCGCTGCCGAGGGGTCCCATGTTCGGTAATTGGTTCAATTGCAGGGAAATCGACGAGATGGTCGATGCGATCGTCGCCGATCTGGTGAAGCGATTTCCTCCCGCCGGTCTGGACGACATGCCTGTCGAGAAGGCGGCCAAACGTTTGAAGGGCGTACACAACGCGGCGTTCAACCGTGTGGATGCGTTCGCTCGATCGCACAGCCTGAACTTGTACAAGAAGGCGCATCTGGGCAACCGTCTGAAGTGGTCGCTCAGAGAGGCCGGATATTCCGGCGAATTCGCCGACGCGCTGACCTCCGAATTCGTCACGGTGGTGACCGTCGCCTCAGGCGCGCCCAAGAACCCCAAACCCTGAGCGGGTTGACTTTGGTCCGGCAGGGCCTAGCATTGATGCTGGCGTAAAGCAGGGCGCGTCCAACCACGGGGACCGCACATGACCCAGGGCCCTTCTCACCACCCGGCCGTCGACGTCGAAGCGCTCGCCGCTGCGCTTCGCGCCCTTGGCATGCTCTACGGGGCCAGCCAGCCGCTCGCGAAGATCATCGAAGGCGCGAAAAGCGAAGCCGAGGCGATCCGCATGTACATCGAACGCGAGCGGCCGCACCTGCTTTCCTCGTACGACCTCGACACCCTGATGAAGATGGTTCAGGGCGCGCGCGAGGCGAAAACCGACGCCAAGGCGAGCGTCGAGCAGTACAGCCCCGGGCACGAGCCGCGGTCCAAGCGCAAGTGAGTTCGCTCCGCAGCAGCCCACCGCTTTTCCGCCGGTGAGCGGCGTGAATATCGCTTCGACGCGCCCGGATTGACCGCCAGGCCGTCCAAACAATTGATTCGTGTCAAGCTTTTGCGTGCGCGCTCGGACGTAAAATGAGCGCATGAACGATCGGGCATCCGCGACGGCGCAGAAGCAGGGAAAGCGCGCTCGCGTGCGCGGCACGCCCAAGGGCCGCCAGGTCGATCCGAAGGCGCGTGAGGAAGTCCAGGCGCTGCTAGAGGAGGCTCCGCACCGGCGCGACCTGCTGATCGAGTACCTGCATCGCATCCAGGACCGCTACGGCCATCTGTCCGCGCCACATCTGGTCGCGCTCGCCGCCGAGATGAAGCTCGCGATGACCGAAGTCTACGAAGTCGCGACCTTCTACCACCATTTCGACGTGGTGAAGGAGGGCGACGCGGCCCCTGCGGCGATCACCGTGCGGGTGTGCGACTCGATCTCTTGCGAGATGGCGGGCGCGAACGAGCTGCTCGCGAAGCTGCCCGGAATCCTCGGCAAGGAAGTGCGCGTGCTGCACGCTCCCTGTGTGGGCCGGTGCGAGACCGCACCCAACGCCATCGTCGGGCAGAACCCACTACCGCGCGCGAGCGTCGAGCAGGTGGCCGCCCTGGTGAAGGCGAAGGCGGTGAAGCATCCCGCGCCGGGCTCGGGCGCGAAGCATCCGCGGATGGACATCGTCAGCCCGGCCTACGTCGACTACGCCGCCTACCGCGCGAAAGGCGGGTACGCGCTGGCGAAGGCCTGTATCGAGGGCGCGCGGAAGCGCGAAGACGTGATCGCCGTGATGGACAGCTCTGGCCTGCGCGGGCTGGGCGGCGCGGGGTTCCCGACGGGGCGCAAGTGGAAATCGGTCGCCGCCGAGCCGGCTCCGCGGCTGTGCGCCATCAATATCGACGAGGGCGAGCCCGGCACGTTCAAGGACCGGTACTACCTCGAGCGCGACCCGCACCGCTTCGTCGAGGGCGCGCTGATCGCGGCCTGGGCGGTCGGCATCGACGAGATCTATGTCTATCTGCGCGACGAATACCATGGCTGCCGCGCGATCCTCGAAAAGGAGCTGGCGGCGCTCAAGGCCGACCCGCCGTGCACCCTGCCGCAGATCCACCTGCGCCGCGGCGCCGGCGCGTACATCTGCGGCGAGGAGTCGGCGATGATCGAATCGATCGAGGGCAAGCGCGGTATGCCGCGCCTGCGCCCGCCGTACGTCGCGCAGGTGGGCCTGTTCGGCCGTCCCACGCTCGAGCACAACATGGAGACCCTCCACTGGGTGCGTGAGATCCTTGAGCGCGGCGCGAATTGGTTTTCCTCGCACGGGCGCAACGGCCGCAAGGGCCTGCGCTCGTTCTCGGTGAGCGGGCGGGTGAAGAAGCCCGGCGTGCACCTCGCGCCCGCGGGGATCACCGTGAAAGAGCTCATCGCCGAATACTGCGGCGGCATGCAGGAAGGGCACACCTTCTACGGATATCTGCCGGGGGGCGCCTCGGGCGGCATCCTGCCCGCGTCGATGTCGGACATCCCGCTCGACTTCGACACGCTCAACCAGTACGGCTGCTTCATCGGCTCGGCGGCGATCGTGATTTTCTCGGACAAGGATCGCGCCACGGGTGCGGCAAGGAATCTCGTCAAGTTCTTCTCCGAGGAGTCCTGCGGGCAATGCACGCCCTGCCGCGTCGGGACCGCGAAGACGCTCAAGCTGATCGAAAAAAAGAAGTGGGACCAGCCGCTGCTGAAGGAACTTTCCCAGGCGATGATGGACGCATCCATATGCGGGCTGGGGCAGGCTGCGCCCAACCCGGTGCTTTCCGTGATGAAATACTTCCCGAGCGAGATAACGTGATGGCTGGAGGCAAGCGATGGACCGCATAAGCACCGCGCAGGCGGCGACCATGCCCGTCGAGTTCAAGCTGAACGGCAAGACCGTCGTGGGCCGTTCGGACGAGACCCTCATCGAGACCGCCAAGCACTACGGCATCGATATCCCGCACCTGTGCTACAAGGAAGGCATGCGGCCGGACGGCAACTGCCGCGCCTGCGTGGTCGAGATCAAGGGCGAGCGCGTGCTCGCACCGTCGTGCTGCCGTTACCCGAAGGACGGCATGGAAGTCACCACCGACAGCGCGCGCGCGGTGGTGAGCCAGAAGATGGTGCTCGAGCTGCTGCTCTCCGACATTCCGGAAAAATCCTACACGCTCGACTCCGAGCTCGACCGCTGGGCAAAGGAGCTGAAGGTCGGCAAGCCGCGCTTCGAAGCGCGCCATCAGCCGAAGTCCGATCTGTCGCACGCGGCGATCGCGGTGAACCTGGACGCATGTATACAGTGCACCCGCTGCCTGCGCGCCTGCCGCGAGGAGCAGGTGAACGACGTCATCGGCTACGCCTTCCGCGGCGAGCACGCCAAGATCGTGTTCGACCTCGACGACCCGATGGGCGAGTCCACTTGCGTGGCCTGCGGCGAGTGCGTGCAGGCGTGCCCGACCGGGGCGCTGATGCCCGCGCGCGACGTGGGCATGGTGAAGCCGGACAAGCAGGTGCACTCGGTGTGCCCATACTGCGGCGTCGGCTGTCAGCTCACCTACGCGGTCAAGGACAACAAGATCCTCTATGTCGACGGGCGCGACGGCCCGTCGAACCACGGGCGGCTATGCGTGAAGGGCCGCTACGGCTTCGATTACGTGCACCACAAGCAGCGGCTTTTAAGACCGCTGATCCGCAAGCCCGGTGTGCCCAAGCATGCCGACTTCACCATGGATCCCGCCAACCCGCTTGAGCACTTCCGTGAAGCAAGCTGGGAAGAGGCGCTCGACCTGGCCGCAGGCAAGCTGACTGCGATCCGGGACCAGCATGGCAAGGGCGCTCTTGCCGGGTTCGGGTCGGCCAAGGGCACCAACGAGGAGGCGTACCTGTTCCAGAAACTGGTGCGCACCGGGTTCGGCTCGAACAACGTGGACCACTGTACGCGGCTGTGTCACGCCTCGAGCGTTGCCGCGTTGATGGAAGGCGTTGCTTCGGGGGCGGTGTCGAACCAGGTGAACGATGTCGCGCGCGCGGAAGTGATCTTCCTGATCGGCGCGAACCCGGTATCGAACCACCCGGTTGCGGCGACCTGGATCAAAAATGCGGTCAAGAACGGAGCCAAGCTCATCTACGCCGACCCGCGCCGCTCGGACCTGTCGCGCCACGCGCACATCATGCTGCAGTTCAAGCCCGACACCGATGTCGCGCTGCTGAACGCCATGATGCACACCATCGTGCACGAAGGGCTTGTCAACGAGGATTTCATCAAGAGCCGCACCATCGGTTACGAGGACCTCAAGAAGAACGTCGCGGGCTACAGTCCCGAGGCGATGGCCCCTGTTTGCGGCATACCGGCCGACACCATCAAGGAAGTGGCGCGCCTGTTCGCGAAATCGAAAGGCTCGATGATCCTGTGGGGCATGGGCATTTCCCAGCACATCCATGGCACCGACAACGCGCGCTGCCTGATCGCGTTGTGCATGATGACCGGCCAGATCGGGCGTCCCGGCACCGGGCTGCATCCGCTGCGCGGGCAGAACAATGTGCAGGGCGCTTCCGATTCGGGCCTGATCCCAATGGTGTTCCCGGACTATCAGCGCGTCGACAATCCCGAGGCGCTGGCGCGCTTCGAAAAACTGTGGGGCGCGACGCTCGATCCGAAGCCGGGCCTGACGGTCGTGGAGATCGTGCACGCCATACTCGACGACAAGATCCACGGCATGTACGTGATGGGTGAAAACCCGGCGATGTCGGATCCGGACGCCCACCATGCGCGCGAGGCGCTCGCCAAGCTCGACCACCTGGTCGTGCAGGAAATCTTCCTGACCGAAACCTGCTATTACGCCGACGTGATCCTCCCTGCGACCGCGTGGCCGGAGAAGGACGGCACCGTCACCAATACCGACCGCATGGTGCAGCTCGGGCGCAGGGCGCTCGACGCGCCGGGCGAAGCGAAGGAAGATCTCTGGATCATCCAGGAACTGGCGCGGCGCATGGGCCTGGCCTGGAATTACGCCGGCCCGCGCGACGTCTTCAACGAGATGCGCAAGGGGATGAACTCGATCGCCGGCATTACCTGGGAGCGGCTGGAGGAAGAAAGTTGCGTTACCTACCCGTGCGAGAAGGAAGGCGACCCGGGGCAGCCGGTGGTGTTCATCGATAAATTCCCGACGCCGACCGGGCGCGCCAAGCTGGTGCCAGTGGACATCATTCCCGCGGCGGAGCAACCCGACCGTGAGTTCCCGTTCGTGCTCATCACCGGCCGCCAGCTCGAACACTGGCATACCGGGGCGATCACGCGCCGGGCGTCCGTGCTCGATGCGATCGAGCCCGAGCCGGTGGCGTCCATCCACCCCCTCGATCTCGACGCGATGGGCGCGAAGCCGGGCGACGTGGTCACGGTGGAATCACGGCGCGGCATCATCTCGCTCTACGCGCGCGCCGACGACGGCACGCCGCGCGGCGCAGTGTTCATCCCGTTCTGCTTTTACGAGGCGGCGGCGAACCTGCTCACCAACCCGGCGCTTGACCCCTACGGCAAGATACCGGAGTTCAAGTACTGCGCGGTGAAGGTCATGAAGGGCGGGGAATTGACGCCGCGCTCGAGCTATGGCGGCGGCCAGGCGTTTGCGGAGCTGAAAACGGCTTAAGAAAACTTTCAACGCAAGGAGGGCGCGGAGAACAAGAAACCTATCGCCCCCGCGCTCTTTGCGTTTTCAAAGAACATTCAGGAGAGGGACAACAACATGCCATTGTCGGACATCGAAATCGCGCAGCAGGCGAAAATGCAGCGCGTCAACCAGGTCGCCGCGAAACTGGGGATCCCGGAAGACCAGCTCGAGCCCTATGGCCATTACAAGGCCAAGGTGTCGCTCGAGTACGTCGACAGCCTGAAGAACAAAAAGAACGGCAAGCTGATCCTGGTCACGGCCATGAGCCCCACGCCCGCAGGCGAGGGCAAGACCACCACGACGGTGGGCCTGGGCGATGGGCTGAACCACATCGGCAAGAAGGCGATGATCTGCCTGCGCGAGCCGAGCCTCGGGCCGGTGTTCGGCGTGAAGGGCGGGGCCGCCGGCGGCGGCTATGCCCAGGTGGTGCCGATGGAGGACATCAACCTGCACTTCACCGGCGACTTCAACGCCATTGCGCTCGCCAACAACCTGCTGGCGGCGATGATCGACAACCACATCAGCCACGGCAACGAGCTCGGCATTGACCCGCGGCGCATCACCTGGAAGCGGGTGATGGACATGAACGACCGCGCGCTGCGCGATATCGTGATTTCGCTCGGCGGCACCGCCAACGGCTATCCGCGCGAGGACGGCTTCGACATCGTGGTCGCCTCCGAGGTGATGGCCATTTTCTGCCTGGCGATCTCGCTGAAAGACTTGAAGGAGCGCCTCGGCAACATCGTGTTCGGCTACACCCGCGACGGCAAAGCGCTGCGCGCGCGCGATCTCAAGGCGCACGGCGCAATGACGGTGCTGCTGAAGAACCAGATCGCGCCCAACCTGGTGCAGACGCTGGAGAACAACGCCGCCTTCATCCACGGCGGCCCGTTCGCCAACATCGCCCACGGCTGCAATTCGGTGATCGCGACCCAGACCGCGTTGAAGCTCTGCGATTACGTCGTCACCGAGGCGGGGTTCGGCGCGGATCTCGGCGCGGAGAAATTCCTGGACATCAAGTGCCGCAAGGCGGGTCTCAAGCCCAATGCCGCCGTGATCGTCGCCACCGTGCGCGCGCTGAAGCACCACGGGGGGGTCGGCAAGGAAGACCTCAACAAGGAAAATCTGGCGGCGCTGGAGAAAGGGCTGGTCAACCTCGAGCGCCACGTCAAGAACGTGAAGGACGTCTACGGCATCCCGTGCGTGGTGTCGGTCAACCGCTTCATCGCCGACACCAAGGCCGAGATGGACCTGCTGACCGACCGCATCAGCAAGCTCGGCGCCAGGGTGGTCGTGGCGACCCACTGGGCCGACGGCGGCAAGGGCGCGGCGGAGCTTGCCCGCATCGTCGTCGACCTGTGCGAGCAGAAGTCGAACCCGACTTTCGTCTACGAGGACGCCGACCCGTTGTGGGAAAAGATGAAGAAAATCGCCACCCGCGTCTACGGCGCGGCCGACATCAGCGCCGATACCAAGGTGCGGACGCGCATCAAGGAACTCCAGGAGGGGGGCTATGGCCACTACCCCGTGTGCGTCGCAAAGACCCAGTCCTCGTTTTCCACGGACCCCAGCGTGCGCGGCGCGCCGTCCGGCCACATGGTCAATGTTCGCGAGGTGCGGCTGGCGGCGGGCGCCGAGTTCGTCGTCATGATCTGCGGCGACATCATGACCATGCCGGGCCTGCCGAAGGTGCCGTCCGCCGAGAAGATCGACCTCACCGACGACGGCAAGGTCGTCGGCCTGTTCTGATCCGCTATAATCCGGCGCGCCCACAAGACGACAGAGAAAAGCCGACATGGAATTATTGAACGAAGTTCAGACCACCGTGTTCTGGATCGGGCTGTGGCAGATCATTCTCGTCAACATCGTGTTGTCCGGCGACAACGCGGTGGTGATCGCGCTCGCGGCGCGTTCGCTGCCTCCACACCAGCAGGGCAAGGCGATCTTCTGGGGCGCCGGGGCCGCGGTGGCGATGCGGATCGTCCTCACCATCATCGCGGTGGAAATGCTGAAGTGGCCATGGCTCAAGCTCATCGGCGCCGTGCTGCTGCTGTGGATCGCGGTGAAGCTGCTGATACCGGAGGACGGTGGAGACGATGTCGAATCGAGCGACAACCTGTGGGCGGCGATCAAGACCATCCTGATCGCGGACCTGGTGATGAGCCTCGACAACGTGATCGGGGTGGCCGCCGCTGCGAAGGGCAGCCTCACGCTGCTGGTCCTGGGGCTCGCGATCAGCATCCCGCTGGTGATCTTCGGGGCCACCATGCTGATGAAACTGATGCACCGCTTCCCGGTCATCATCACCATCGGCGCCGGCCTGCTCGGCTGGGTCTCGGGCGACATGGCGGCAACCGATCCCGTGGTGAAGGGTTGGGTGGACGTGAACGCGGCCTGGCTGCATTGGGCAGCGCCCGCGGCCGGGGCGATATTGGTGGTGGTCCTCGGTAAATGGCTCGGCGCGCGCGCGGCCGCGAAAGCAGACGTGGTGGATCTCGCGAATGTGGAAAGCGAGCATCAGGCGCCGCGCAGCCTGTCGATGATATTGCTGGTGCCGGTGGACGGGTCCGAAGCCTCCGGCCGCGCACTCGACGGGCTGATCAAGCAGCTCGGAATGTACAAGGAAGGCGTGGAAATCCACCTGCTCAACGTCCAGCACGCGCTGCCGTCGCGTGCGGCGTCCCACGTCGCGGGCGACGCCGTCCCGGAATACCACCGCGAAAGGGGCCTCGCCGAGCTCGCGCCTGCGCGCAAGAAGCTCGATGCTGCGAAGATTGCCTACCATCACCACATCGGCGTCGGCGATGCGGCCGAGGTCATCACCCGCTACGTGAGGGAGAAAGGCTGCGGCCAGATCGTCATGGGGACCCGCGGCATGGGTTCGGTGTCCAACCTGCTGCTGGGCTCGGTCGCGACGCAGGTCATCCACCTGTCGCCGGTGCCGGTGTTGCTGGTCAAATAGCCGGTTTTTGCGCCGCGACATGGCGCGGGTGCATTGCAGCATTACGGTAATATTGCGGGAAATTGACGAGGGTCAATTTCATCCGCGGATGGAATGCGGATCATCGGGCAACAACAAGAACAGCAATAAAAACAGGGCGGCGGCATCCACGGCTTTTGGTGGCCGTGGTTTCATACCAACAGGAGGAGCAAGTCATGCGTATTCAGCGAGTTTCGTTAGTTAGTGCGGCAGTACTTGCGGTCGCTGTCGCCAGCGGGCCGGTGGCGGCGTGGGAGCCGACCAAATCGGTCGAGTTCATCATCCCGGCCGGCACCGGCGGCGGTGCCGATCAGATGGCGCGCTTCACCCAGGGTGTGGTCGCCAAGCACAACTTGATGAAGCAGACGCTCGTGCCGATCAACAAGTCGGGCGGGGCGGGCGCCGAGGGCTTCCTCGATGTCAAGGCGTCGAAGGGCGACGCCCACAAGATCGTCATCACGCTGTCGAACCTGTTCACTACCCCACTCGCACAGAGCATTCCGTTCAGCTACAAGGACCTGACGCCGGTGGCAATGCTGGCGCTCGACCAGTTCGTGCTGTGGGTCAATGCCGAGACGCCTTACAAGTCGCCCAAGGAGTACCTCGAGACGGTCAAGAAGGGCGGCGCCAACAAGTTCAAGATGGGCGGCACGGGCGCCAAGCAGGAAGACCAGATCATCACCGTCGCGATCGAGAAGGCGCTCGGCGTCAAGTTCACCTACATTCCGTACAAGGGCGGGGGCGAGGTTGCGACCCAGCTCGTCGGCAAGCACGTCGATTCCACGGTCAACAATCCGATCGAGGCGGTGGCGCAGTGGCGCGGCGGCAAGCTGCGGCCATTGTGCGTGTTCGACGGGCAGCGCATGCCGTACAAGAACAAGGTGACCGAGAACATGTCGTGGAACGACATCCCGACCTGCAAGGAATCCGGAGTGCCGATGGAGTACCTCATGCTGCGCGGCATCTTCATGTCGCCGGGGGTACCGCAGGACGCAGTCGATTTCTACGTCGAGCTGTTCAAGAAAGTGCGCGGCACCCCTGACTGGCAGAAATTCATGGAGGAGGGTGCTTTCAATCAGACCTTCATGTCGGGCAGGGAGTACGTGGACTGGGTCGCCAAGGCCGAATCCCTGCACCGCGATTTGATGCAGGAGGCGGGGTTTTTGCCACAGAAGAAGTAACGGGCTGACGAAGACAAACGGGTTGGCGGGCGTTCCCGCCACCCCGTCGTCCTGACTCAATCGGGGCGCGGTTGCGCCTCCGTCGCGAGCTTTACCGGAGCGGTTCATCCATGTCGCACAACCAGGAAACGGGCCCGAGCGGGACGCGCACAGTCGTAATCGACCTGGTGGTCGCAGCGATCATCTTTGCGCTGGGTGCGCTGGTCGGCTGGGACAGTTACCGGATCGGTGCGAGCTGGGGCTCCGACGGGCCGCAATCCGGGTATTTCCCGTTCTACATCGGAATGATCACCTGCGTCTGTGGCGCCGTGGTGTTCGTGCAAAGCCTGCGCAAGCTCGGGACCGACAAAAGCGTGTTCGTGACGCCCGAACAGTTCAAACAGGTGCTCGTCATACTCGCGCCTTCCACCGTCTATGTGCTCGGGGTGCAACTGATCGGCATCTATGTCTCCTCGGCGGTATTCATCGCCCTTTTCATGAGGTTCGCCGGTCACTACACCTGGCTGCGCAGCGTCGTCGTGGGTGTCGCGATCAGCGTTTGTTCGTTCGTGATGTTCGAGATCTGGTTCAAGATTCCGCTGCCCAAAGGGCCGCTGGAGAATCTGCTCGGCTACTAGGAGGAGGCAGGGGGTCCGGTGGAGGAACTCAACGCACTGTTTCACGGCTTCGCAGTCGTGCTGACGCCGTACAACATGGTGCTGATGTTCATCGGCATCACGCTGGGGGTGATCATCGGCGTGCTGCCCGGGCTGGGCGGCGCGAACGGAGTCGCCATTCTGTTGCCGCTGACCTTTACCATGTCGCCGACCTCGGCGATCATCATGCTCTCCTGCATCTACTGGGGCGCGCTGTTCGGCGGCGCGATTACCTCGATCCTGTTCAACATACCGGGCGAGCCCTGGTCCGTTGCGACCACGTTCGACGGCTATCCCATGGCGCAGCAGGGGCGGGCAGGAGAGGCGCTCACGGGTGCTTTCACCTCCTCTTTCGTCGGCGCGCTGGTGGCAGTGCTGATGTTCACTTTCCTTGCACCGCTGGTCGCGAAATTCGCGCTGCAGTTTGGACCGCCGGAATTTTTCTCGGTCTATCTACTCACGTTCTGCAGCTTCGTCGGCACCGGCAAGGGCAACCCCTTCAAGATCGTCGCCTCGATGATGCTGGGTTTCGGCATGGCCGCGGTCGGCATTGACATCGTCACCGGCCAGCTGCGCCTCACCTTCGGGCTCACCGAATTGCTTTCCGGCTTTCATTTCCTGGTGGCCGTGATCGGGCTGTTCGGCATCGGCGAGATCCTGTTGTCCATGGAAGAAGGGTTGTCGTTCTCCGGGCACAGCGCGAAGATCAATCCGAAGATCGTGCTGGAAACATGGAAAAAGCTGCCGACCTATTGGGCGACCTCGATCCGCAGCTGCATCATCGGCTGCTGGATGGGGATCATCCCGGGCGGGGCGACGCCGGCTTCGTTCATGAGCTACGGCGTGGCGCGCAAGGTGTCCAAGGACGGTGACAAGTTCGGCACCGGCCAGCTCGAAGGCGTGGTCGCCCCGGAAACCGCCGCCCACGCGGCGGGCACCTCCGCGCTGCTGCCGATGATTACGCTTGGCATACCCGGTTCGCCTACCGCGGCAGTGCTGCTCGGCGGCCTGCTGATCTGGGGCCTGCAGCCGGGGCCCCTGCTGTTCGTCGAGCAGAAGGATTTCGTATGGGGCCTCATCGCCAGCATGTATCTCGGCAACATCGCCGGGCTGATCGTGGTGCTGACCATGGTGCCGCTGTTCGCCGCGATCCTGCGCGTCCCGTTCCCGATCATCGCGCCGGTCATCGTGGTGATCTGCGCCATCGGCGCGTTTACCGTGAAGAACAACATGCTCGACGTCTGGCTGATGATGGTGTTTGGCGTGGTGGGCTACGCCTTCAAGAAACTCGACTACCCGCTCGCGCCGATGGTGCTGGCGCTGGTGCTGGGTGACTCGGCCGAAAGCTCGTTCCGCCAGTCGATGCTGATCTCACAGGGCGATCTGTCGGTCTTTTTCTCGAATTGGCTGGTGGGCGGAATCACCAGCCTGGCGCTGTTCGCGCTGCTGTGGCCGCTGGTCTCTGCGCTGCTGACGCGGCTGAAGCCACCGCCCAAAACGGGTGGCGCGGCTGCGTAACCTGCGCCGGTCAGATCTTGCCGTGGCGCTTGAGTCGCG